>Ga0209526_10000863_pt1 | contig 19950 bp, 12 predicted proteins | sample JacPinW_OM2H0_M1_FD_188566 | JGI IMG/M metagenome (GOLD analysis project Ga0209526, IMG submission 188566) | Forest soil microbial communities from Algoma, Ontario, Canada - Jack Pine, Ontario site 1_JW_OM2H0_M1 (SPAdes) (version 2) | ecosystem: Environmental > Terrestrial > Soil > Boreal... | reverse complement strand
GAGAACTTCGGCGACGATGGAGGCGAGGACATCGTCGGAGCCTTGGCCGATTTCGGTGGCGCCGCAAAAAAGCGTGACGCCGCCGCCGCGATCAAATTTTAGTTGCACACCGGAATGCGGCATCTTGTTCCAGTAGATAGGGAGGCCGGCGCCCGTGAGATACGCCGAGCAAGCGAGCCCGACGCCGCGACCTTCCGGGAATTTGCGGAATTTCTCCCGCCAGCCTGAAGATTTCACCACGCGGCGAATGCATTCGGAGAGATTTACGGTGCTAAGCCGAAAAAAATTAGCGGTGATCGCGTTGGAAGATTCGGCGATGCGCAGGCGCAGATCAGCGGGATCGAGTTGTAGCTTCTCTGCGATTTTATCGAGCTGCACTTCCTGGCCGAAGCGCGGCTGCACTGTGCCGTGGCCTCGCTTAGGTCCGCATGGCGGCTTGTTGGTAAAGGTGCGGCAGCCTTGGAATCGATAGCGCGGCACATGATACGTGGTGGTTTGCAGCGCGCCGGTGTAGAAGGTGCTGGCCACACCGTAGGAGCCGTAGGCGCCGCCGTCGATCAGCGTCTGCAAATGCATGGCGGTGATGCTGCCGTCTTTTTTCACGCCGGTTTTGAAATTCATCAGCACAGGATGGCGGCCGCGATGGCAGTAGAAAACTTCTTCGCGCGTGAGGCAGATTTTCACGGGACGGTCAAGTAGAAGCGCGGCTTTGGCGACCACGATTTCGTGATTGAAGGGGTCGCTCTTTCCGCCGAAGCCGCCGCCATTGGGAGTGGCGATGACGCGAATGTGCGCGGGCGACATTTGCAAAACTTTGGCGAGCGCGCGGTGTAGGTAGTGAGGAGTTTGCGTGCTGGTCCAGATCGTGAGTTTGCCGTCGGGATCTTTGGTCGCGACGGAGGCGTGCTGCTCGATGGGGAGATGCGTGCTGCCTTGGTAGAAGAAAGTGTCTTCGAAGATTTCGTCGGCTTCGGTGAAGCCTTGATCGACGTTGCCGAACTCTAGCGCGACGCGTTTGTGGATGTTGCCTTCGTCGCCGTAATCGTGGATCCGCGGAGATGGCGTGGCGAGAGCTTCTTCGGGAGCGGAGATCGTGGTGAGGATTTCGTACTCGAGCTTGATTAGATCGAGCGCCTCGAAGGCGATTAGTTCTTCGCGAGCGATTACGGCGGCTACCGGGTCGCCGACGTGGCGGACGTGATCGAGGCAGAGGGCTTGTTCATCCTGGCTGACTGGAAGAATGCCGTATTCGATGGGTAGATCTTTGCCCGTGAGTACGAGATAGACACCGGGATGGGCGAGGGCACGCGAGACGTCGATGCTGCGGATGCGCGCGTGCGGATGCGGGGAGCGGAGAAGTTTGCAGTGGACCATGCGGGGGAGGGAAATGTCGTCGGCGAAGCGGGTTTGGCCGGTGACTTTGGCGCGAGCGTCCACACGGCGACGGGGGTGGCCGATTACGCGGAGATCGCCGTCGGTTCCGTTGGGCTGTTCCGGCGGAGGATTCTTTTGTTGCGGCATAGGCGCTCCTGATTTCTTTGCGCGCGAGACTAACTGCCTGCTTTGGTTTGGCTAGCGATTTCGAGAACAGCGGCTTCCACGGCTTCGAAGATTTGCAGGTAGCCGGTGCAGCGGCAGAGATTGCCGGAGAGCGCTTCGCGGATTTGATCGCGGGTGGGATGCGGATTTTGGTCGAGGAGAGCTTTCGCCGTGACGAGAATTGCGGGCGTGCAATAGCCGCATTGAGCAGCGCCGAGATCAGCAAATGCTTCTTGCAAGGGATGTAGCGCGCCATTGGTGCCGAGGCCTTCCACGGTCAGGACTTCTCTTCCGTTGCATTCAAGTGCGAGTAACAGGCAGGAGAGAACCGGTTTGCCGTCGAGGAGAACGGCGCAGGCGCCGCATTCGCCGAGTTCGCAGCCGTGCTTTGTGCCGGTGTGGCTGAGATCTTCGCGGAGCACTTCGAGCAGAGTCTTGTAGGGAGCGAAGGCGACGTCAGTTTGCTCGCCGTTTAGAGTGAAGCGGATTTGCGCGGTTTTTTGGGATGCGGGAGAAATGGTCACCATTGTGCGTCACCTTTGGTTGCAAGCTTTTTGCGGAGACTTACGGAGGGCCGCTCTAAAGACCGGCCACTGCGGGCTGGCCGGACTGAAGCTCGGCCGCTACACAGTCCTCGGATTAAATAGGTCGCGAAATTGTCGGCTAGCTCATTGGGAGTGAGCGGACCTCCGGGATTGAACCAGAGGACAGTGGAGTTTAGGGCGCCGAGAATTGCACGCGTTGCGAGAGCGGGATCGCTTGCGATGAATTCCCCGGAGCGGGTTCCAGCGGCGATTACCTGGCGGAGGCCTTGCTCGTAGCGGTCGCGCTTTGTCAGCAAGCGTTTTTGCAGATGATGAGGGATGGAGGTGGTTAGGAGATGGGCGGCGGAGCCTTCTACTTCGTCGAGTACGCAATGGAGGTGGAAAGCGATTACGGTTCGGAGTTTTTTGGTAGTGCTGGTTTTTGCGCGGCGCGTTTTTTCAAGGTTAGTGGTCAGGCGGTCGAGCGCATTGTCCTGGCAGAAAAAGAGGATTTCGTCTTTGCCGCGGAAGTAGTTGTAGAGGTTGGCGGGGGAGAGGTCAGCGGCGGCGGCGATTTCGCGCATGCCGGTTTTGGCGAAACCTCGAGTGCGGAATTCGCGTCCGGCGGCGCGGAGGATTTCGAGGCGTCGGGCGAGGTAGCGGCGCTGCAGGCGGGAGGTGCGCACGGGGATAGGATGGCACTGCGAGACGCCTGCTGTCAATGAATTCTGAACAAGAGTTCAGGATTATGAACAGGCGTTCAGTTACGGGAAGCACAGCCAGAATTGGCCGTCGATAGTGCGTTGTGGAGGCGGCGGCGAAGACGGGCACGGCTGTGCCGTGCCCCTACTGGAAAAGGCGGGCCGCGGTTTGGTAGAGGATTTGGCGCTTGGAGGTTTCGCTTATGGGCAGGGCGTTGAACTTTTCTAGGTTGCCTTTGATTTCGGGGACGCCGGGGCCGGGCCAGTCGGTGCCCCAGAGGACTTTGTCGGCGATTTCTTCGATGCGAGGAAAATATTCGAGGAGTTTTTGCGGCGGGATGCCGGAGATGTCCATGTACATGTTCTTGTGACGGCGAACGAGGAAGAAGGCTTCGTTCATCCAGAGAGGGCGGCCGCCGTGGGCGAGGATCACGACGAGATTTGGGTAATCGATGCAAACATCGTCGCAGAGCATGGGCTGCGCATGGAGATTTCTAGCCCCGGGGAAAATGGACGTGCCGGTGTGAATCATGACCGGAAGATGATTGGCTTGTGCGCGTTCGTAGATGGCGGCCAGGCCGCGGTCGCCTTTCATGTAGCCATTGGGCGAGAGAACTTGGTGGGAGGGATGCAGCTTCAGAGCGCGGATGCCGAGCTTGGCGATGCGATCGACCTCCGCGCTGGGATCGGAAACGGTGCCGGGGAGGACGCTGCCGAAGGCCAAGAGGCGATCGGGCGCGGCTTTGCAATAGTTTGCGATCCAGTCGTTCACTTCGGGCGTGAAGCCGATTATTTCCGGGGCAACATAATTGATGAGGCCGGCGCGCTCGATGCCGAGTTGATCGAGAAGTTTTAGGAAGGTTTTCGGATCGCCGCAATAGCGTTCGACATCGGCATAGTCCTTCCGGCCTCGCTTGATCAAGTCTAGCGCATGCGGCTTCATCATGTGGAAGGGCATGATGTGGACGTGAATGTCGATGATGGGTTGGGTGGTGGAGGGCACGCGCAAGCTCAATTGAAGCGCACGTACTGAAAGTCGAGCGGCTTGCCGTTGACACCTTTTACTGGCGGGGCAATCCAGTTGGCAAACTTGCCGAGCTCGGTGACACGGCCGCTCATAAGCGATTGCACGTAGGCATAATCCTTGGGACTGGGGAGCCAGTCAAATTCGTGAGCCTTCCATTGTTCCTGGGTGAGGATTTCGCCGGTGAGGCTGATGAAATGGCCGGCGAAATTGCCGATCTCGCGATGAAAACCCTTGTGAGGAAGCGTAAGCCGGAACGGAATTCCGGCTTCGTCGATCACGCGTTGCCAGCGGTTGACGCCCGCTTGTATTTCCTCAATGTAATCGTCGCGGAGTCTTTCGTTTAACGCCGTCAGCGCGGGAACCTGCTTAGTGTTGATTTTAGCTCCGGCAACTTCGGAGACTGGGTACACCGCGTCCTGCAGGGTGTGATCGTCTTCGAGTTTAGTTTCGCGGAAGCGGCCTTTCAGGCCGCTAGTGTAATAGTTCGCCGCGTTGGAGGAAACGTCGGAACCGTAGAGGTCGAGCGTGACGCTGTAGTGGAAATTGAGATATCGCTGAATGGTTTGCAAATCGATGACGCCGAGAGCGCGCACGTCCGAGGGAGCGTCTACTTTGTTTTCTTTCATCACTTCGCAGGTGCGCTGAATGATGCGGCTGATTCCGGACTCGCCGACAAACATGTGATGGGCTTCTTCCGTCAGCATAAAGCGACACGTTCGTGCGAGAGGATCGAAGCCGGATTCCGCGAGCGCGCAAAGCTGGAACTTGCCGTCGCGGTCCGTGAAGAACGTGAACATGTAGAAGGCGAGCCAATCGGGCGTGGGCTCGTTGAAAGCGCCGAGGATGCGTGGATTGTCGGTGTCACCCGAGCGGCGCGCCAGCAAGGATTCGGCTTCTTCGCGGCCATCGCGGCCGAAGTAGCGGTGCAGCAGGTAAACCATGGCCCAGAGATGACGGCCTTCTTCGACATTCACCTGAAAGATGTTGCGCAGGTCGTACAGCGAGGGGCAGGAGAGGCCGAGCATTTTTTGTTGCTCAACGGATGCGGGCTCGGTGTCGCCTTGTGTCACGACGATGCGGCGGAGAATGGAACGATATTCACCGGGGACGTCCTGCCAAGCCGCTTGGCCCTTGTGCATCCCAAAATTTACCTGGCGCTTTTCGTCGCGAGGCTGGAGGAAGATGCCCCAGCGATATTCCGGCATTTTGACGTAGTCGAACTGGGCCCAGCCGTCGGGTTCGACGCTGGTGGCGGTACGGAGATAGACCTCGAAACCGTGACTGTCGTTCGGTCCCATGTCGTACCACCAACTGAGATAGGCGGGCTGCCAATGCTCGAGGGCGCGCTGCAGAACGCGGTCGCGTCCGAGGTCGACGTTATTTGGAATTTTTTCGGTGTAATCAATCATTACAAGCTCCTGGTTTTAACTTGGGTGCGGACGGGCACGGCAGTGCCGTGCCCCTACATTTAAACTCTTTCCCAATTGAATTTTACGGGTGCGCCGGTTCCGTAGACTTTCAACGCACCATTGGTGCCTACCGCGTTCGGGCGAACAAAAATCCAGTTTTGCCACGCGGAGAGGCGGCCGAAGATGCGGGTTTCAAGGGTTTCCGTGCCGCCGAAGCGAAGATTGGCTTCGAGGCCGGTAAGGGCGTCGGGAGATTGCGCCGCGCGGGACTCGATGGCTTGGCGCAGTTCATCTTCCCAGTCGAGGTCGTCAGGGGCGGAGGTGACGAGGCCGACTTCAAGGGCTTCCTTTGCGGATAGCTTTTTGCCGACGTGATCGCGCAGGGTGCTGACGCGGTCGGCAGACTGATAGAAGCGTGCGTCCAGACGGGAGAGATGATTGCTCATGGGAAGAGCACCGAAATTTATCTTGGAGAGTGCGATGGTAGCTGGTTCGCCTTCTTGGGCGTCTCGCATGTAGACGCGGTCGGCAGCCACGGCGAGTTCGAACAGGGAACCAGCGAAGCAGGAATTGGGTTCGATGATGGCGAAGAGGGAACGAGAGGTGACATCGATGCGAGCGAAGGTGCGGCGGAGCATACCGAGAACTTCGCGAACGAACCAGTTGTCCTGGTGGGCGAGAAGAAAATTGTCGGTCGCGATAACGGCGCCGGGATTGCCGGCAGTCTTGAAGAGCCAGAGGCCGAGGTCGAGTTCGCTGGTGCGCAGAGTCAGGATGGCGTCATCGAGTTCGCGAGCCATTTGCAGCGGCCACCAGTTGGCGCCGGCCGCGAGAACTTTTTCCAACGTGATTTCGGTTGCAGCTTCAGGGGCGCGGACGGTGATGGTAGCGGTGCGAGCTTCGCGGTTGTATCGAACGTCGACAAATTTGTAGTGAAGACCGGTTTCGTCCACGGTGCGGTCGAGTGGAGTTAGCGTCACACCTTTCGCGTCCGTGGGGCGATCGCTTTGGTCGGCGAGCTGGCGGGCGCGCTGCTTGATGTGCTCGGCGAATTGCTGCGGCTTCACGATTTCGTCGACGAGCCGCCAGTCTTTGGCGCGCTGGCCGCGGACGCCGTCGGGATTGGTGCAGAAGATATCGGCATGGTCGCGGCGGACTTTGCGTTTGTCGGTGACGCGCGTGAGGCCGCCGGTGCCCGGGAGGACGCCGAGAAGGGGGAGCTCCGGGAGACTGACGGCGGAAGAGCGGTCATCGATTAGAACAATTTCATCGCAAGCGAGGGCGAGCTCGTAGCCTCCGCCCGCGGTAGTGCCATTTAGCGCGGCGAGGAATTTAAGGCCGGAGTGGGCGCTCGCGTCTTCGATGCCGTTGCGGGTTTCATTCGTAAATTTGCAGAAATTGACTTTCCAGGCGTGGGAAGAGAGGCCAAGCATGTAGATGTTTGCGCCGGAACAGAAGATGCGATTCTTGGCGCTGGCAAAAACGACAGAGCGGATTTCCGGATGCTCGAAGCGAATGCGCTGGAGCGCGTCGTGGAGTTCGATATCGACGCCGAGATCGTAGGAGTTCAGTTTGAGTTTGTAGCCGGGGCGGATGCCGCCATCTTCTGCGACGTCCATGGTGAGGGTGGCAACAGGGCCGTCGAACGAGAGACGCCAGTGCTTGTAGCGCGAGGGGTCCGTGCGAAAATCGATGGTGGCTGCGGTGGCCTGACCTTCTTGTGTTGCGGCGACGTCCACGATTCCTCCTGCTGATTTATTGCGAAGCGGCTTCGAGTGCCGCTTTTAATTTCGTGAGACTTTCTTCAACGGATTCGCCGGAAGTGTCGATAGAGGCGTCGGCTTTGCGATAGAGCGGTTCGCGGGATTCGAGAATGCGGCGGAGATCCTCCATCGCACGGTCGCTGCCGGCCATGGCGCGGAAATCACCTTGCGCGATTACGCGTGACATGTGCTCTTCGGGTTGCGCTTTGAGCCAGATGATGTAGCAATGCGCGAGGAGATAATCGTAGGTTTCTTTTTCGGAGACGATGCCGCCGCCTACGGAGATTACGACGCGATCGGCAGCGCGAAGCACGCGCTCGAGTGTGCGCTTCTCAATGGCGCGATAGCCCGACTGACCGTATAGGGAAAAAATCTCGGCAAGGGGCATGCCGGTGTCATTCTCGATTTCGTGGTCGAGTTCGATGAAGGGGACACTGCGGTCCGCAGCGAGCTTGGCGCCGAGAGTGGATTTGCCGGCGCCGCGAAGACCGATCAGCGCCACGCGAGCGAGGCGGAGATTTTGTTCCGGGCCGAAGTCGCGCATTAGGCGAGCAGCGGCTTCTTCGAGGCGATGGGTGGGGAGGCGCTCGATGAAGCGCCAGAGGGTTTGCTTTTGCAACGAGTGTTGCTGGTCATCCTTCTGCGGTGCGTCTTGTGCGGCGGCGAACAATTTTTCGAGCGAGACGCTTAGGACGGCGGCGATTCTGCGAAGAAGAAGAATGGAAATATTGCCTTCGCCGGATTCGAGTTGGGCTAAGTGGCGTTCGGAAACGTCGGATTCCTGAGCGAGGGTCTTGCGGGTCATGCCGCGGCGGTTGCGGAGGTCGCGGACGCGGGAGCCGAGCGAAAGGAGGAAATCCTCGCCGGAAATGAGGGGAACTCGGTGGGAAGAGAGTTTGGTTTCAATTGGAGGAAGGGATGCCACGCGAGTTCTCTGGAGTGCAGTATAGTACATATGGTGGTGCTTGGGCAAGACGAAATTAGCGATGGTGTCGACCTCGCATATTGACACTACTAAACATCTAATTATTAATAGCTTACAAGTGTCATGGGCTAGGCGCTTTTTTCAAGTGGTGATGCAGTATTATGCCTGTATTACAAGAATGTGCTTCAGGAAAGTCAATTTAACACGCTCGCTGACGGCATTTATCGTTGTGTTAAGATGCCTCGGCGGCGGTCGACGGCTTGGTGGTCGCGGTGCGATGGCTTATTCAGACACGCAGATTTTGGCTAAATTGGCGGCGGTAGTTGCGTACACTCTAGGGCGTTTTTGCTATGTTCTTGCGAACAAGCCGGCATGAATAAAGCGAACGAACTGCTGACATCGTTCAAGTCTCGTTTTGGCACGAGGGCATCCGTTTACAGGGCCCCTGGGCGCGTGAACCTGATTGGGGAGCATACCGACTACAACGAAGGATTCGTGTTGCCGGCAGCGATAGGATTTTCCTGTTGGGTGGGAATTGCGCCGCGTGACGACCGCAAGCTAGTTCTTTATTCTCAAAATTTTAGGGAAGAGCGCGAAGCGAACCTGGATCAGTTGGGCTCGCGCGGGTCCGGACAGTGGTCGGACTATCCTCTGGGTGTTGCTTGGGCGTTGCGGGAAGCGGGATACCGGCTGCGGGGCGGGGACATTTATATTGTGGGAGATGTGCCGCTCGGAGCAGGACTAAGCTCGTCGGCGGCGATTGAGGTGTCGAGCGGATATGCACTGCTGTCGGCGGCGGGTCACGCGATCGACCGCACGAAGTTGGCGTTGCTATGCCAGCGCGCCGAGAACGAATTTGTGGGAGCGCGCGTGGGGATCATGGACCAGTTCGTCTCGTGCCACGGGCGAGCGGGGCACGCGTTGCTGATTGATTGCAGGTCTCTGGAGTACCGCGCGCTGAAACTTCCTGCGAAGGTGAGTTTGGTAATTTGCAATACGATGGTGAAACACAAGCTGCAGGCTGGGGAATACAATGTGCGGCGGGCGGAGTGCGAGGAGGCGGTACAAAAATTATCTGCGGCTTTGCCTGGGATTCGGAGTTTGCGGGATGTGAGTTTGGAGCAGCTTGCGCAGCATCGAACCTTGTTATCGGACACGCTCTATCGGCGGTGCCGGCACATTATTTCTGAGAATGGGCGTGTTCGCGATGTGGCGGACCTTTTTGAGGGCGGAAAAACGGAGGGGCTCCGCGAGTTGATGGCGGCGTCGCACGAGAGCATGCGCGATGATTACGAGATCAGTTGCCGCGAGCTGGATGCGATGGTGGAGATTGCGGGACAGCAACGAGGAGTTTATGGCGCACGGATGACGGGCGGTGGGTTTGGCGGATGCACGATCAATCTTGTGGACATGGAGCACGCGGCGGAATTTCAGCGGCGCGTTGCGGCGGAGTACGAGTCGGCGATTGGGCTGCGTCCGGACATTTATATTTGCGAGGCCTCGCAGGGAGCGGAGTTGGTGGAAACGACGGCAGAAAACCTTCCGAAGGTGACCCGCTGAGGAATGCATGCGTAAGACGACGGCGCTTGTGAAACGCATGGACGCTTCGCTGCTGCAGGAAGTGCCACACCGGAGGTTCAATCCACTGACGCGCGAGTGGGTGCTGGTTTCTCCGCATCGAACGAAGCGGCCGTGGCTTGGGAGGGTGGAGAAGACGGCAGGGACGAATTTGCCGGCTTACGATCCGACTTGCTACTTGTGCCCGGGAAATGAACGGGCGGACGGCGCGAGAAATCCGAAGTACACCAGCACATTCGCTTTTGATAATGATTTCGCGGCCCTTTTGCCGGATGCGCGATCTTTGGAAGAAGATGAAGGTGGTTTGCTCGTGGCGCGCTCGGAGCAGGGGATTTGCCGGGTGATCTGTTTTTCGCCGCGACATGATCTGACGATTCCACGGATGTCGCTCGCTGAGATTTGTGACGTGATTCTAGTGTGGACTGAGGAGTTCCGGCGCCTGGGACGGATCGATTGGGTGCGCCACGTGCAGATTTTTGAGAATCGCGGTGCGTTGATGGGAGCGAGCAATCCGCATCCGCACTGCCAGATTTGGGCGAACGCATCGGTGCCGGTTTTGCCGGAAAAGGAGTTGGCTTCTTTCCGGGCGTATCGGGAGACGAAGAAATCTTGCTTGCTTTGCGACTATTTGCAGCTTGAATTGCAGCTCGGCGAGCGCGCGATTTGTGAGAATGAAGGGTTCGCGGTGGTCGTTCCGTTCTGGGCAGTGTGGCCGTTCGAAACGCTGCTGGTGAGCAAGCGGCATTTCGCGTCGATGGAAGAACTTGCGGGGGCCGAGACGGAATTACTTGCGGACATTCTGCGCCGCGTTACAATTCGCTACGACAATTTGTTCGAGACCGCGTTTCCGTATTCGATGGGATTTCACCAGCGGCCCACGGATGGGCGGGATTATCCGGAGTGGCATTTTCATGCGCATTATTTTCCGCCGCTTTTGCGATCGGCGACGGTGCAGAAGTTTATGGTCGGATACGAATTGCTGGGAAATCCGCAGCGGGACATTACGGCGGAAAGCGCGGCGAAGAGGTTGAAGGAGCTTCTGGAAACGCACTATTTGGATAGCGGTGAATAAGTAAAGGAAGGGCTGGGACGCGCTAAAGCACGCCCCTACAACTGCTTTGTTAGGAGGGAACTGTGTGCAAGAAAAGTCTGCTGGCACTCCTAGTTCTTTTTTTCGGCGGCTGGGCGACCGAAGCACAACAAGTTCGTTGGACGGAGAAAGAGGCGGCGGATTGGTATGCGAAGCAGCCGTGGCTCGTGGGCAGCAACTACAACCCCGCGAACGCTATCAATGAGCTGGAGATGTGGCAAGCCGAAACGTTCGATGCGAAGCGCATTGATTTGGAGTTGGGGTGGGCGGAAAGCATCGGGCTGAACACGATGCGCGTGTTTTTGCACGATCTGCCGTGGAAGCAGGACGCTGCGGGATTCAAGAAGCGCATCGACACGTTTTTGCAGATTGCGTCGAAGCACCACATCAAGCCGCTGTTTGTGCTGTTTGATTCGTGCTGGGATCCGGAGCCGCGCCTTGGGAAGCAGCACGCGCCGCGCCCGGGGGTGCACAACTCCGGCTGGGTGCAGAGTCCGGGGTCTAAAGCGCTGCAGGATTCGTCGCAGTATCCGCGGCTAGAAGCGTATGTGAAGGGCGTCGTGGGAGCGTTTGCGAACGATGAGCGGGTGCTGGGTTGGGATATCTGGAACGAGCCGGACAACGGGAATGGCGGAAGCTACACGGATTTAGAGCCGAAGAACAAGAATGAGTTAGTGGTTGCTCTTCTTCCGCGAGCCTTTGCGTGGGCGCGGGCGGCGCATCCGACACAACCGTTGACGAGCGGAGTTTGGAAAGACGACTGGTCGGTTCCCGAGAAGCTTGGAGCAGGGGCGAAAATTCAGATCGAAATGTCGGATGTGATTTCGTTCCACAGCTACGACAAGCCAGAAGTGTTTGAGAAAAAAGTGCTTTCGCTGCAGCAGTATCGCCGCCCGATTTTGTGCACGGAATATATGGCGCGGGGAAATGGGAGCACGTTCCAGGGCACGCTTCCGATCGCCAAGAAATACAACGTAGCAGCGATCAATTGGGGCTTGGTGGCGGGAAAGACGCAGACATATTTGCCGTGGGACTCCTGGCAGCATCCGTATACGGATCGCGAGCCGGCGATTTGGTTTCACGAAATATTTCGGACGGACGGCACGCCTTACAACGCAGAGGAGACGGCGCTTATTAAACAGATGACAGGGCGAGGCAGTTCGGCGCAGGCACACTAGGGACCGAGTTTGACTGGCGTGGCATCACACAAAGAAGCCTAGCGGGCTGCGGAGATTGGGATGATGGAGGGTCGCTCTTCTTGCGGGAGTGCGACACCGTCGCGGAAGGCGACGACCCGGCCAGAGTTAGCGGGGACGCGGTCGCCGGGCACGAGGATACCCACTAAATTCAGCGAATCAGCGGCGGAAACAGTGACGACTTCGCCGGAAGGTTGCTGCTTGCGCATGGCGCGCAGAGATTCCACCGCGACCGGCAGAGCGAACTGCTCCCCAAGAAAGCCGCTAACAAAACGGCCGCCGCGGATTTCGCCGCGATCTTCGAGGCGGCGAAGGGTAATCAACACTTCACGCCACTTGGGCAGGATGGCTTCGCGGGTGAGCACTTCGCGGAACACGATGCCGTAGCGGCGTAGAAGCATCGTGCAGATTGCTTCGAGAGCGAGATTACGATCTGAGCTATCACCTGAGTAGAGCAGCGACCAGCGGCCGGTGCTGTGTCGCGGTCGCGCGGAACGGCCGCTGCCTTGACCGGAGCGGCGCTTGGGATCGATGAGCGCGCGCAGATTGTCGAAGCCGTCAGCGGTGAGCAGGCCGGCGGCGACCAACTCCCAAAGAGCGGTTTCTACTTCGGACTTCAGTTTACCCGTGCCGCGCACGATATCGGGGAAGAAGGATGCGCCGCGCTGTCGCACGAACTGTAGAACCGCAGTGGCATCCGGGCTCAAGCTGTAATCCTCTGCGTCGCTGGATTCCCGGTGCGGAAGCATCCATTCCGATTCATCGCGCGCGAAGAATGTGATCGGCGCGACGCTGCTGGGGACGACGCGGCGTTTTCCGTCCGTCAGCGACTCCAGAGTCGCTGGATGCGGCGAAAGACGTCCCCAACCCACGGCGCCGGTTAGGCAAAGTTGGTCGAGCTCTTTTGGGTCGTAGTTGGCCACGCGGCGCGCTAGGATTTGGCGCTCCCACGAATTCGCTGGCGCTTCAAAGCCTTGCAACTGGCGTAGCGCTTCGAGCAGACCGCGCTCGCCGAGCAATTGAGTGCTTGGCGCGATGTGTTGCCAACGGAACAGCCAGTTCATGAATTGCGCGGGAGTCACGGCCTCGATCTGTTTTCGGAGTTGGCCGAGAGTAAGGCGATGGATGCGTGCCAAAAGGCGGCGCTCACACCATTCCGTTTCGTTAGCGGCGGGATCGGTGAATTTTCCGCGCAGGATGATGCCGCTGGTTTCCAGACGCAACAGCGCTTTGTCCACCTCGGATCCGGAGATGCCGATGACACGAGCTAATTGCGCCGCAGAGATCGGGCCAGCGTGGGCCATCCAGCCGGTGACCATCGCTAGCAGCGCTTCTTCGCTAGACGTTGCGGCTGCGGGCAGCTCGGGAAGTGGAACGTCGAAGGTCGCGGACGGGAAAATCTCGCGGAAAGCATTCGCGCGTTCTGCTGCGACCCAGTAGCTTGCGCCGTTACTTTGCGCACGGCCGGCGCGGTGGTCGGCGACCAATTGCTCAAGGTGCGGAGTCCACTGCGGCACTGAGTTGTGCAATTTTGTTTGCAGGCTGCTGGAGGATTGTCCGGCATCGTTTGCGGGAACCGGCAGTGCGATTAGCGAGAGCAGCGCGTCGTGGAGTTCTTCGGCATCGCGAACGTCGGGCCAGGCGTCATCGCAAACATTAGCGATGGCGGCGGGGTCGAGGCGGCCAATTTCGGACAAAACTGTCTCTGGGAGGACGCGGCGCATTTCGACGGCGCGAGCGCGGCGCTCTTCGAGCGGTGCATCGTCAAGATAGGCGTAAGGATTGGCATTCAGGATTTCGTGAGAGAACTGAGAAGGCACTGGAGTGTCGACAGCAATGCACCGGATGCGGCCTTCGCCCATGTCGGTCAACACGCGCTGGAGGCCCTCGATGTCCAGAGCTTCGGTGAGCACGTCTTTCATGGTTTCGCGGATGAGCGGGTGATCCGAAAGCACGATTTCGCCTTCGAGATTTTCCGGGCAGGCCAGAGCTTCGGGAAAAACGGCGGCGAGCAAATCGTCGGCGCGCATGCGCTGAATGTTGGGCGGGACTTTCTTCCCACCGCGAAAACGCAGAAGCGCGAGAGAGCGGCCGGCGTCCCAGCGCCAGCGAGTGGTGAAGAGTGGAGAAGGCATGACGGCTTGCTCGAGAACATGCTGCACGGAATTGGGATGGAGGAAGTGGAAAACGTCGCCGAGCGGGAAGCTGTGCTGTTCGCTAAGAGAAATATTCAGTCCATTGTCAGTGGCGGCGGCCTGCAGCTCAAAATTGAAGGAGCGGCAAAAACGTTTGCGAAGCGCCAGTCCCCAGGCTTTGTTGATGCGAGCGCCAAAGGGAGCGTGGATGATGAGCTGCATGCCGCCGCTTTCGTCGAAAAAGCGCTCGGCGATGACGGTTTTTTGCGTGGGAATGGCGCCGAGGATTGCGCGGCCGGCGGCGACATATTCAACCGCCTGTTCGGCGCCGGGCTGATCTAACCCACATTCGGCCTTGAGCCAGTCTACGGCTTCTGCGAAATCGGCTCGATCCTGCTTCTCGGGGGCCGATAAAGAGCGCGGAACTAGCGAACTGATTTGTTCTCGGAGATCGGCGACGTGACCGGAAAGCTCGTCGGTGCGAGCGGGAGCTTCACCGCGCCAGAAAGGCACGTTGGGCGCCGCGCCTTGCGCGTCTTCGACAAGTACGCTGCCGGAGGTGACACGACGGATGCGCCAGGAAGTGTTTCCGAGCAGCATGATGTCGCCCGCGAGGCTTTCGACGGCGAAGTCTTCATCCACCGTGCCGACGTTGATGCCTTCAGGCTGCGCGACGACGGAGTAGAGGGAATTTTCGGGGATTGCGCCGCCACTCGTGATAGCAGCGAGCCGCGCTCCACGGCGCGCGCGCAGAACGTGGTTGACGCGATCGCGATGCAGGTAGGCAGCGTAGCGGCCGCGCTGGCTGGCGATGCCTTCGGAGAGCATTTCGACGATCTCGTCAAAGCTTTTGCGCTCAAGATTGCGATACGGATAGGCGCGGCGGACGGATTCGTAGAGAGCGTCTTCCGTCCAGTCCTCGGCCGCGCACATGGCCACGATTTGTTGGGCGAGAATGTCCATCGGGGAATCTGGAATGACGATGCGGTCCAGATCGCCCTGGCGGATGGCGCGGATGAGCGCGGCGTTCTCGATGAGATCGTCGCGTGTGGTGGCGAACAGGCGGCCTTTCGGAATCGCTTCGCGCCAGTGGCCTGCGCGGCCGATGCGCTGGAGGCCGACGGAGATGGAGCGCGGCGAGCCGATCTGGCAGACGAGATCGACGCTGCCAATATCGATTCCAAGTTCGAGAGACGCAGTGGCGACTAGCGCGCGGATTTCTCCCGCTTTGAGTTTGCGTTCGGCGTTGAGACGTAACTTACGCGAAAGGCTTCCGTGATGCGCGGCAACAGCGTCGCGCCCGAGGCGCTCGGCGAGGTGGTGGGCTACGCGTTCGGCTAGGCGGCGCGTGTTCACAAAGATCAGCGTGGAGGAGTGTTGGTTGGCGAGCTGCGCGAGGCGATCGTAGATTTCGCCCCACATTTCGTTGGACGCGACGGGGCCGAGTTCGCTCGGAGGCACTTCAATGGCGAGATCCATCTCACGGCGATGGCCAATCTGAACTATGGCAGGATCGCTGCTATCGGAGCCGGTCAAGAAATGGGCGACCGTCTCGATAGGTTTTTGCGTGGCGGAGAGGCCAATACGGGTCAGGCGCTTGCCGGTGAGCTGGTTCAGGCGCTCGAGGGAGACGGCCAGGTGCGCGCCCCGCTTGTCGTCTGCTACGGCGTGGATTTCATCGACGATTACGGTTTCGACCGATTTCAGAATTTCGCGGCTTTTTGCCGCGGTCAGAAGGATGTAGAGCGATTCGGGCGTGGTGACCAGGATATGCGGCGGGCGGGCGAGCATGGCACGGCGTTCGTGGGCGAGGGTATCGCCGGTCCGAACTGCGGTGCGGATTTCCGGCATGAGCATGCCGCGCTGGGCCGCGAGCTGCAGGATCTCGCCGAGCGGGGTCTCCAGATTTTTCTGAATGTCGTTGCTTAGCGCCTTGAGGGGAGAGACGTAGAGCACTTCGGTGCGATCGGTCAAATCTCCTGCGAGCGCTTTTCGGACCAGCGAATCAATGCAAATGAGAAATGCAGCGAGAGTTTTTCCCGAGCCGGTGGGGGCAGAGATCAATGTGGTCTTGCCCGCGAGGATGTGCGGCCAGCCTTGCGCTTGCGGCTCTGTAGGAGTGCCAAACCGGGCGACAAACCACTCCTGGACGAGCGGGTGAGCCCATTCGAGGCCAGTCGTCACAGGTTGTGCAGGGGCAGTCGTCATTGCGAATACTCAATTATAAACGATTGCCGAGCGTTCCGCTTTCGGCGGAGCGGCTGGTTGGTTTTGCACTGTAAGAGGAATAGAATCGCGCGGCCAAGTTCATTAGATGAGGGAAACGGCGAAGAATGGCCAAACTTTTGGGGATTGACGTCGGGACCGGCGGCACGCGAGCCGTGCTGCTCGATGAGTTGGGGCGGGTGCTGGGCGCGGCCACGGCGGAGCACGCGCCGATGGCGTCTCCGCAACTGGGGTGGGCGGAGCAGGATCCTCACGACTGGTGGCGGGCGGCTTGCGTTGCGATTAGAGAATGCCTGGCTCAGACGAAAACCACCGCTGGCGAGATCGCTGCGATAGGGCTTAGCGGCCAGATGCACGGGCTGGTGTTGCTGGATGAAGCGGGCGAAGTCGTGCGCCCGGCGCTTATCTGGTGCGATCAGCGAACCGAGGAGGAATGCCGGGCGATTACCGAGCGCGTTGGGGCGAAGCGGCTGATCGATTTGGTGGCGAATCCGGCGCTGACTGGGTTTACCTTGCCGAAGATTTGGTGGGTGCGTACGCATGAGCCGGAGCTTTGGTCGCGCGTGCGCTCGATCATGCTGCCGAAGGATTATGTGCGGTTCAAGCTGACAGGAGCGCGGGCCACGGATGTGGCGGATGCTTCCGGGACGCTTTTGTTCGATGTGGTGAATCGTCGCTGGTCGGCGGAGATGTTGCAAGCGTCTGATTTGCGGGCAGAGATTTTGCCGAAGGTTTTCGAGTCGCCGGAGGTCAGTGGGCGCGTATCGAAAGATGGGGCGGCGGCGAGCGGGCTTCGAGAAGGCATCCCCGTAGTCGCGGGCGGCGGTGATCAAGCGGCAGGTGCGGTGGGAATGGGAATTGTCGAGCCGGGCAACGTCAGCGCGACGATCGGGACTTCGGGCGTGGTATTCGCGGCGACGAGCAGCCCGAAGGTTGAGCCGAAGGGAAGAATTCATACGTTTTGCCATGCGATTCCGGGTCGTTGGCATGTGATGGGGGTGACACAGGGCGCGGGGCTGTCTTTGCGGTGGTTTCGCGACCAGTTCGGCGGCGGGGCTTCTTACGACGCTTTGATGAAGGAGGCTACGGAAGCGCCGGCCGGCGCGGATGGCTTGCTTTGGGCGCCCTACTTGATGGGCGAGCGAACCCCGCATCTCGATCCGAATGCGCGCGGGGCGTTGGTCGGGCTTACGGCGCAGCACAGACGTGCGCATGTGATTCGCGCGATTCTGGAAGGTGTGGCGTTTAGTTTGCGCGATACGTTTACGATTTTTCGGGAGCTAGGTGTGCCGGTGAAATCAATACGGCTTGGCGGCGGCGGGGCGCGCAGCTCGCTCTGGCAGCAAATACAGGCGGACATTTATGGAATGCCGGTCGATCTGATTGAGGCAGAGGAGGGGGCCGCGTACGGAGCGGCGCTGCTGGCGGGGGTGGGAGCGGGTGTGTGGCAGTCGGTGGACATAGCGTGCGATACGGCCGTGCATGTTGCAAGGCGGATTGAACCGAACCTGAAAAACGTGGAGTTAATGAATCGCCGATACGAGGCGTATCGAAAGCTTTATCCGGCATTGCGGGGGATTCGTGACAGCGTCGGCATGGCCCCCGAGGAGTATGTGCCCAATCCCTAAGTGCTGGTACCCTTAGGTAGCGTAAATTCTTTTGTGTAAATTCGGGTTTTAGGCAGAAAAAAAGGGCGTACTTTCCTTTGGAGCGCGAACTTACAGAGGAGGTACACCCTAATGCGAGAACTGCAAGTCCTCGGCAGCGGCCATCTTAAACTGGACTTTGCCGACTGGAAAGAGTTCTTTTAGACCGAAATGGCCGAGCAGCTGCGCAGTCAGCTCAAGAGCATGATCGAACAAGCTCTGGAAGCCGAGCGCGACTACTATCTGCAGTTAAATTACTATGAGCGCGCTCCCCGTTGTCGGTTGGACTACCGCAACGGCTACTACTTCCGCGATTTCCTCACCCAACTCGGTCGCTTAGCCGGGGTGCGCATCCCACGTACTCGCAAAGGCTTCCGTTCGCAAGTTTTGCCGCGCTATCAGCGCCGCCAAGCGGCGGTCAATCAACTGATCCGCGAAGCTTTTCTGCGCGGCATTTCCACACGGCAAGTCAGCGATGTTCTCCAGCCGGTGCTCGGAGAAACCTATTCCGCGATGACCATTTCCAACGTCACCCGCCAGCTGAACACCGCCGTCCAGCAGTTCCACCGCGGCCCGCTGCTCGACGAATATCTCTATCTTTTCCTGGACGGCATCGTGCTCAAAGTCCGCGACAGTGCCGGCAAAGTCCGCCGCCGCATGATCTTAGTCGCTTACCGGGTGACCCGTGCCGGCCTGCGTCGCGTGCTGGCCTATCAGTTCGCCCAGGACGAAAGCCAAGCCGCGTGGGAGCAGTTCTTGCAGGATCTGTATCTTCGTGGCCTGGAAGGCAAAGCTTTGCAGTTGATCGTCAGCGACGGCGGCAAAGGACTGCAGGCCGCTCTGCCTTTCATTTTTCCCCATGTGCCGGTGCAGCGTTGCTGGGCCCACAAGCTCCGCAACATCGCCGACAAAGTCTCCCGCCAGGAAGGCTCCTGTGTGGGGCAAGCCTACGCCATGTATCGCGCGCCCAGCAGGAGCGCCTTCCGCGACTGGAAGCAGCACTGGCAGCACCGCCGCCCCAACGCCGTGGCCTGCGTCGAACGCGATCTCGACGCGCTGCTAAACTTTTTCGCCGTCCCGCCCGCCTACTGGATCAAGGTGCGCACCACCAACGTCATCGAGCACGCCTTCCGCGAAGTGCGCCGACGAACGCGCCCCATGTCCAGCTTCTCTAATCTGGAAAGCTGCGACCGCATCGTCTACGGCGTCATAAGTCATTTAAACCGTTCCTGGGAAAGAAAACCGCTCTTCAAATCTACACAAATATGTTGACGCTACCAACTTAACTTCCGTTGGAATGAACACTTATGCAAAAACCGGGGGAGGGGGTGATTATTGTTAACTAGCCATTCAACGCGCGTTAACGAGATTTGCCGCGGATTCGCGGCTATAATGGGAATTGGCGGGCGGGCCGGGTGATCGCTGGCCCCGAGCAATCGGGGCGGGAGGAAAGTCCGGACACCGTCGTCGTAGGCTCGCAAGAGCCGGTGACGAAGTAGGGCAACGCGCCTGGTAACGCCAGGGGACGGCCACGCAGGCTCCGCTGCAAAGTGGAGTTACTCACCTCAGTGAGTGGCGTCGAGCTTAGCTCGCCGCAGTGCGGCTCAGTTACGGAAAGTGCCACAGAGAATATACCGCCGGCGGAACAGCACGGTGGCATCGCGCAGGAAAACCTGCGAGACGTCTTCGCAAAGCTGAATCGTTTGGCAAGGGTGAAAAGGTGGGGTAAGAGCCCACCGCTCCGATGGCAACATCGGAGGCTTGGAAAACCCCGCGTGGTGCAAGGCCAAATAGGAGGGGAGAGCCGGCCCGGCTCGATGAGCAAACTCGCGCAAGCGAATGCGCTCCCTCAGCGACGGCGAAAGCTGCCGCAGAGGAGAACCCTCGGGTAGGCTGCTGGAGTCACGGCGCGAGCCGTGACCTAGACGAATGATCGCCGCAGCCTGCAAACGTCTACGTTTGCAGGCCGCACAGAATCCGGCTTACATGGCCCGTCCGCTATTTTTCAACGACTTACGGACATTTTGTACGGCTTCAGCCAACTCTTTCCATCGAGCGCGAAGGGTGCGGGCCCGGGACTTCCAGATCATAAGAAATTCTTCATGCGAGCTTTTCGGCAACGCCGGGGTGTAGCCAGCTCCAGGTACATGCAGATAAGTACCGAGCGCATGTAACACGGACTCCGCGTAAT
>Ga0209526_10000862_pt1 | contig 19969 bp, 16 predicted proteins | sample JacPinW_OM2H0_M1_FD_188566 | JGI IMG/M metagenome (GOLD analysis project Ga0209526, IMG submission 188566) | Forest soil microbial communities from Algoma, Ontario, Canada - Jack Pine, Ontario site 1_JW_OM2H0_M1 (SPAdes) (version 2) | ecosystem: Environmental > Terrestrial > Soil > Boreal... | reverse complement strand
ATCCTTCGGGCTCCGCACGTCCGGCACCGGCACATTCCCAAACCGCTTCATCAGCCAGCCATAAATCGGAATCCGAAAGTGCGATTCCAGCTCCCAGCCCCGGACCAGTTGCGGCACCGCGCAATACAGCATGAACGGATCCAGCAGGTTCACGTGATTCACCATGAAGATCGAAGTGCGCTGCGCGTCAAATCCTGTAGTCGCCTTCAACTGCACCTTCGCGCCGGAAAAATACGCGATGCGCTTGCACAATCCCCGCTGCAACCAATCGTGCTGCCGCGGATCCAGCACCGCCGCCAGCCCGATCAGGATCGGCACGGAAATCAGGAAATGCAGCCAGCTCATTCCCCACAAAAAAGTGCTGCGCAGAATTTCCCAAAACCTTTTCATACGTAAACGTCCATTGCGCCCGGCAGGATATCCAGTCTCTTGCAATCGAGGGTCGCAATTTCCCCGTCAATCATCACGTCCACCGGCGCATCCAGATCGAACTCGACCTGCTTCACGGGCTTCCGCGAAGCCAACGGGTGCTCGATGTGCGTTCCGTCGTAGAGCCGCGGCAACATCTTCATCAATCCCAGCCGGCCGATCGGCCCCCACCGCACATACTCGATGAATCCGTCGGTAGGATCGGCGTGTGGCGCGATCAACATCGTCCCACCCGTGTATTTGCTGTTGTTGAACGCCAGAAACAAACAGCGCCTCTCGTCCCACTCTTTCTCGTCATCCGTTCTTATTTTGAATGGTCTCCGCTTCAATTGCACGACCCGCACGAACACGCCCAGCAGGTAACCGAAATGCCCGAACGGTTTGAACATTCGGTTGGTGATCGCCCCCACGTCCGCTGTGAAGCCCACGCTCAACAAATTGAAGGAGAATATCGTTCCCTGCGCATGATATAGACGTAACAAGTCCACGCGCCGCTTCCGGCCCGCCAGCAGCGCTTCCATCGAACTCTCCGCTCCATTGGCCGAAAAATCCCTCAGGAACGAATTGCCGGTTCCCATCGGCAAAAAACCCAACTCTACGCGTTCCGCGCCACCTTCGCGAGAAAAAATTCCGTTGATGATCTCGTGTGCCGTACCGTCCCCACCGACCGCAAGAAATCGACGGTAACGCTGCTCGTAAGCCTCGCGCGCCAGCTCCACCGCGTGCCCCGGCCCCGTGGACGCGATCACGTCCACACGCAATCCCTCTTCCCGCAGCCGCGCCAGCACCGGTCCGGCAAGCTTCGCCGCGCGCCCGCCGCCTGCCGCGGGATTTACAATGGCCATAAACTTTTCGTTCACGGTGAGTCCGTCAGCCAAAGTCTACCTTGACTCGTAGCTACAGCGGCAGAATTGCCGCATCGCGATTCAATTTCCCAAGCTGCTCCGCCAGCCGCGGCCGCACGATCTTCAACGAAGCCGTCAGCGGAAAATCCTGGTTGTGCACTAGGACACCATGCACCCGCTTATAGTTCGCCAGACGGTTGTTACGCGCAATCATCTCGCTCTTCAATTCGTCTGTGAACGACTGCCCCGGCCCCAGATTCACCACCAGCAAAAGTTTCTCTCCCACCATCGACCGGCTCGGCCAAACATAATTCGCTGCGAACACGCAAAACTCCTTCACCGGCAACCCTTCGAACGCGCTCTCCACATCTTCCGCGTAGACGTTCTTCCCTTCCTCCGTTACGATCATGTTTTTTCTTCGCCCAAAGAGCTGCAAATGTCCGCTCCTGTCGAATCGCCCCATATCCCCCGTCTGCAGCCAACCATCCACTATTGTGTGCGCCGTCATCTCTGCATCGTTCAGATAACCCGCCATAACCGTCTTGCTTCGCACGCACACTTGCCCGATCCCCTCGGCATCCGGGTTTACAATCTGCACTTCCATTCCCGGCAGCGGCTTCCCAACCGTGTTCGCGCGAAACGGCTTCAAATCATTCACCGTCACCGCAGTTCCGGCTTCGGTCAACCCATACCCATTCGCCACCGGTATGCCCAGGTCATAAAAAAATTGCAGCGTCTGCGGCTCGGTGAACGCCCCTCCCACAATGATGGCGCGCAATCTTCCGCCAAACGCATCGTGCACATCCTTCAACAACCGCCGGCTCAGTGGCAGCCGCGGCTGGTTCTTCGTCAATGTTTTATTAATCGTGCGCAACGCTTCCAGGGCGCGCCGCTTCGTCGACGGCAATTCGTCGAACCGTGCCTGCAAACCCTTCTGTAAATTCTTCAGCACCAGCGGCACCAGACTTACGTACGTAATCCGATATTTCACAAACGCCTCGCGTACATACTCCGGCCGTAGCGTTCGCAAATGTACCACCGCCGCGCCACAAGTAAACGGCCCGAAAAATCCAACCATGAAATCAATCGCATGATTCGTCGGCAGAATGCTCAAATACCGTACTCCTGGCCAGAACGGATAAAGCGAAGTCAACGCGACACACTGCTCCAGATAATTTTCGTGCGTCATCATGCATCCCTTGGGATTCCCACCGGTACCCGACGAATACACGATGCACGCCAAATCCCGCCGCTTTCTAGGCACCCACTTCGGCTCGCCTCTTCCCCGCGCAGATTCCCAAGACAGCGCTCCGGACAATTCCTCATCAGCCGGCGCTTCTGTCACCAGCACGGTCGTGATATTTGTCGATGTCGCGCGCCCGGGCGAGACGCTCAGCTGCCGCCAAATCGGATACTCCGTAATCAGCACGCTGCTCCCCGAATGCTTCAGCAATTGCCATTGCTCTTCGGGCTTCAGCTTGTAATCCAGCGGCACCAGGGTGCCACCGTCATGAAAAATAGCGTAAGCCGAAATCAGCCACTTGGACTGATTGGTCATGATAATGGCCGCTCGATCTCCGACTCCAAATCCGGAATCCTGCAGCCATTTCGCCAGCGGCAAGGCGCGTGCTTTGAAATCGCGATAGGTCAGCCGCAATTTTTCTTCATTGCGATCCGATTCGATCAGGCACACTTCCGGCGCATAAGTTTCCAGCGCCTCACGAAGCGCCTCACCGATGGAAGAAAACTTGCTAAGGTCCAGCATTAGAGGCGGGATTGGATGCGTTCGGCAAGCGTCTTGAAGTCGCTCACGCCCTGCACTTCATAATCGGGAAGTTCAATGTCGAAATGCTCCTCAACACGCGAGAGCAAGTCCAGCGTTTGCAGGCTGTCGATTGCCAGTTTCTTGTAAAAATCGTCTTCGGGTTTCAGCGAGCCTTCCGCAACCTTGAACTGCTTCTCCGCCAGTTGCAGTATCTCCTGCGTAGTTTGTTGAAGGGTGCGCATCACCCTAAATTTATCATCCCCGCCCCGCGAATGAAAATTCCGGCAGGCGTGTCCGGTAGAAGCCGACTTAGGAAGCGGGCGGCTCTTCTCTTTCCCTTGCTGGGGTGCAGCACCGCTGTGCTCGTGTCCACACTCCGGTTCTCTCTTGTCTCTCCTACCCCTGGCCGAGTCTCGGGTTTCAGCCCACCCTACAGCAGCACCAGTCCCAATCGCATTCCCACCGCTGCTGCTTCCGTTCGCGAAGTCGCACCTAACTTCCCCAGTATCGACGCTACATGGAACTTCGCAGTGTGCTCGGATATCCTCATCCGCGCCGCAATCTCTTTATTCCCCAGCCCGATCGCCAACATCTGCAGAACCTCGCGCTCCCTCGGCGTCAGTGGCTCGATTAATTCGGCCTCTTCATTCCTCGCAGGACGCGCCGCACCCACCTCAGCCGGATGCAACACAACAAGCCCTTTCGACACCGCGTCCAACGCGCTCAAAATTTGTTCCGCCCCAGCTTCCGAAGGCAATATCCCTCGCACTCCAGCTTGCACCGCCCGTGAAGCCACATTCGCGCCAGCTTCCTCAAACACAGCCAGCAGCGGTGGCCCAGCCGCCAGCCCGGCCTCCTGAAATTCCTCCAGCCATTCCTCCAGCGAATGATGCCCGGCATCCGCTAAAATCACTTCCGCGTGCTTTTCCTGCGCCTCATCGCTGGCGCCGTGCAGGTCCGCCGCGAGCCCCACGGTTTCCGCGCCTGCCGCGCTCAATAAAGTCTCCAGCCCCCGGCGGCTACGCGGTGTCGCTGCGACAATGAAAACGCGCATCACGCCGCAATCGCACCCTTTTCGCGGTTTGCAAGCTGCACGCTGACTTTCCTCACCCGCGAATAGTCCCCCCGCAGAAATTCCAGCCGCAACAGGCGCGAGCCTCCGCCATCGAGCGCCGCCGCCAGATCTTCCACCGATCGAAACGCGCCTGCTTCCGTCCCAATCAAAATATCCCCCGGCAGCAGCGAGGCTTGTGCCGCAGGACTGTTCGGCTCAATCTCCAACAGCACCAAACCAATTCCTCGCCCGCTATAGCGCGGCAGCCGAACGGGAGAAATCGTCACTCCCAGCCAGTTGCTCCCTGAATCTCCCATCAAAAATCGTGTAATGTCGTTGCTTGGAACCGCCAGCGCCAATCGTCCCGCAACCATCGTATTGATCCCGAGTAGGCCCCCTTGCACGTCCGCCAACGGCCCGCCCGAATTTCCCGGGGCCAGCCGCACGTCTGCCTGCACCCACTTCAACTTTCCAAGCCCCTGCACCGGCCCGACGGCATGAATCACGCCTGTCGTCAGGGCGCCGACAAATCCCAGTGGATTCCCAACTGCAATCGCTATCTCTCCCGGGCGCACCAGCGAAGTGTCCCGCGCTTCGAGCGAAGACAAATCCTTCGCCGCAATTCGCAGAGCCACCAAATCGCGACGCGGGTCGCGACGTATCACCTCCGCGCCGAGCTCCCGCCCATCCCACAACGTGATTTCCGCCGTCGCTCCCTGCGCAACGTGCGCATTCGTGACCACAACCCCGTCGCTGCCCCACAGTACGCCCGAGCCATTCCCCCGTCGTCCGCCCGGCCGGACCACAACGGTCGCGCACCTCAAACGTTCCACCACTTCCCCCAACCCCGGTATGTTCATCTCACGAGCCCCCGTTTCTTCTTCCTGCTGCGCCCTCTCGAAAACCTGCTCAACAACTTTTCCTCGACGTTTTCACCCGAACGCGTTACTCCCCGTCGTTCGGGCGTTCCGCGATCACAATCTCCGCCTCGCGCCGTTCCCCGCCACGCAGAAATTCCGCTTTCACCGTTTTCCCTATCTCCTCGCCATGCAGATGCGCCTGCACATCTTCCAGCCGCTGCACCGCAGCGCCATTCAACCCAATCAAAATATCTCCGATGATTACACCCGCTTTGTGTGCCGGACCCTCAGGGTGAACCTCCAGAACAATCGCCGCGGTCTTCTCTTTCCGATTCAGCGCCTGCCGCAAATTTTCCGGCAATCGGATTGGCTGCAATCCCACGCCAAGATACCCGCGCGAAATCCGCCCCTTCTCCAGCAGCGCATCCACCACGCGGTTCACCACCACAACCGGCAACGCCAACGCCCCGCCAGGAGAAAATTTCGGCGTGGCCAACCCAACGATTTGACCGCCTGCACTGACCACCGCCCCGCCTACTCCCGTCCGCTGCAGTGCTACGTCCAATCGCACATACGGCGCGAGCGAAGTCCCACCCCACATCCGCCGCTCTTTCACCACCAGGCTTATGAATGCCAGCGCCGCCACCGGCCCGCTCGCCCGCGTGCGCCCAACCACCAGCGCAATATTCCCCGGCTTTAACGATTCACTATTCCCCAGCGTTGCCGCCTTTCGCGCTTCTTCACACGCCAGCACCGCCACATCCGTGGAAGGATCGCGCCCTATCAATTTCGCCGCCACAACCCTTTCGTCCGCCAATGTCACTTGTATCTCTTCATCCCGCCGCAAGGCATGCTCCGCGGTCACAATCACGCCCGGCCGCCAGATCACTCCACTAGACGACCCTCGCGCATCCGTGTGAATCGCCACCGCGTGCGCCCCAGCCTTCTCCGTCGCTTCCGCCAATGCATCCGAAATCGCAATCCATTCCGCTGACATGATTTCTACCTCCGCGGACAGAATGCACCATCGCCCCAACCCTGCGCACCGCCCATTTGGCTAGGTCCTTCTCGCAGACTTGTTGGATGTTTCCTGGAGCTTTTCGTGCACGCCGCGAGATTTCGGCTTCCTGCAGGAAAATCTTGCGAACACAATCCGGGTCGCCAGAAAGCAAACCCTCCTGCTCCAAAGCCTTACTAGTACAAAATTAGTACCAACGATCAGTACCGCGATTTCTCGGAAATGTGCTCCAGACAAATTGCCAATATGAAAGCGCAGGGAACAGTAACGCCCGGCCTTTTCCTTAAACGGTAAATCTTTGCGTAGTAACCAGATGGTTAGCCTCTAGTCCTACGTACATGTATCTATGTTTCAGTACATTACGTACAGACTGCCGCTTTAACTGTTTGGCTATCCCCTTGCCCTATCTCCTCCTGACCGCAGAACTCTGTCATATGCAGGGCGCATTCCGCCCTGTTTTTGGATAGCAGCAGAATCTCGGGTCGAACTCGCAGGGGAGGAACAGAATGCGGCGGTATTTACTTATACTTTCTATAGGATTTGTGTTGTTCTTTATGGTATCAGCTACTCAAGTTCGCGCCGATGGCGTGGACACCTTCACCTTTAACGAAACCGATTTCGCCGACTCCGAACAGACTCTGACGCTCATTTGGCAATTGCCTTCTTCGCCGTCGGGTGTGTCCGTCTTTAGTCTCGGCTCCGGCTTTCAGACTCCGGATCCGGTATCGGTCACCGTAACCTTGGGTGGGTTAACGCAAACCATCTCGGATACTTTCGTTTTTTTCAACGCCAATCTCGGCGGCGGATTCATGGAGGGCAACGGGATTTACTTCACCACTGCTGACAGCTCTCAGTTCTACACCGGCCTGGAAAATGCCCCCACCTTTAGGCTCGGGACGTTTTCTGGAATCGACTCAGGTTTTGGCGGCGAGGCAACGCTTTCCATTGCAAGTCCTTCCATTGCAACTCCGGAGCCATCTACATTTCTTCTACTCGCGGCAGGTTTGGCGGTATTCCTGATCTCCGCAACGCTCAAGAAGCAGATTCTCTAACTCAATTCTCACCAGTTCCAAAACACGGAAAGCCGTCTGTATGCAGGCGGCCGTTCCCGTTCTTGGATGCTTGTATTGTTCTGGGTACAAACAAAGGGGCGGGAATACCAGCGACAGAGTTTTCATTCATCCATTGTTTTCGCAAGAATCGCAACTGGCTCTCTTTTCGCAAGTCGATCTAAGCAACTCGCCAACGAAGCTCGTATTTTGGAGCCGCAATAAAAAAGTATTCCGGGCCGTAGTCCCAATTCCTCGCGAACTCCTCCCTCGCGTAGGGGGATTTTCGCCCAAGCCAGCGTTCGATCGTGGATAGTTCGTATCCCAAGGTTTGCGTCACGAGGAAATAGACGTCGTCGGGCTTCACTCCGTACTGCCCCATGGAATGGCTGCCTCCTTCGAAAACGATGACCGACTTGCCGCGCCGGATCGTATCGATCCCTCCCTTAATGGCATGAAATTCTCCGCCTTCAATATCAATCTTGATGAAGGCAATCTTTTCGTTCGCGGGAATAACTTCGTCCAATGCGACCACTCGCACGCGGATCGTGGTGATCTTGGGGTCCGGCCGGTAATAAATTCTGCGTTGCAGACCGCTGTAGGCGGGATCATTTTCCACAAACTGAAAGTCGGAGTCGCCGCTTATGTCGGCAATTGCAGCCTCGTGAACGATTACACGCGGGAATCGTTCTCGGACTATCTGCGAAAAATACGGGAGTGGTTCGAACGCGTAATGCCTTCCCCGAGGAGCGATATCGACCATGTGTCGGAGAATGTCTCCGGAATGAGCGCCAACATCAATGCAATTTGAATTCTTGTGCAAAACGCGAAACATCAGTTCGACGGTCTGCCGGTCGTATGCTGCGTTTCGATCGGCGGGTGCAACTTGCTTCTCGTCACCAACTCTCTGCAGTTTTGGTGGGGGATTTCTGTATGCCCAGACGGCGTGATGAATCCAGGTGCCTCTAAGCCCGTCCTTAAATTCTTCAACAACCCTATTCATAACGAGTCCCGGAGCAAACTACCAATTGAAACCCGCCGTCATTTTGCGACGCCTCGAATGGATTAACCTTCCATCCGGACGCCGCCCAAGAAACGCTTACTCCTCTGCCTAGCCGTGTCGGGGAACCCCTTCCCACAGCCGAAGTTACCGCTACCTATAACAACCGGTAATGCGGGAGTCAATCGCTGTTTTTTTAAACACCGAGGAACAGGCTGGATTTGTCGAAAAAGGAGTTCTGCACGCACAATCCAATGATCGATGGCAGAGTTCAGTTCTCAGGATCTAGCCTTTTCATCCAGGCTTAGCCGTGCTGGCTCGAGCTTTGCGCCGCGGGTAAATGCTTCAGTGGCTCGTTGCTCTCGACAAAGCGGCGCAGGCTTTCCATCACCACTGGCCGGTCAAATAATTTGCAGAAGAGTTCAATCTCTTTCCGGAGTTCCGCCTTAGGAATGGGTTTGATGAATCGTTTGGCGGCAGTCCGCGTCTCCGCATCGAATTTCATCACCTGCTGCGCCATCGAACGCGCCACTTGCAATGCGTAGCCCTCTCCCACGACGTGCGTCACCAGGCCTCCCTGGTGTGCGCTCTCCGCTTTTACGGTTCTGCCCGTAAATAGAAGATCGCGAATGAAACTATTCCCAACATCACGCCTCAACCGCGGAATTCCCCCGAATCCGGGGATCAGTCCGAGCCGCAGTTCCGGAAAGCCGAAGCGCGCCATCCTGTCCGCCACAATCTGGTCGCACGCCAGCGCCAGTTCAAGCCCCCCGCCCATGCAAATCCCGTGCACCGCCACAAACGTAATGAATGGGGCCGCATCAATTGCGTTCAACACTTTGTGAATGCGCTGCAGAAAACCGCGGACCCCCATCTTGCGTTTCTTCGGAGAGAGCTTGAGCGCCCCTTCATACAACTCTTTCAGGTCCGCTCCCGCACTAAACCCTCCCGGCCTTGCGCTCGAAAAGATACACGCGCTCGTAACCGATGCAAGTCCGGGAATCGCCGCAGCAAACCGCTGCAGATCGCCGAGCATCACCGTGCCAATCTCATTTAATGGCGCATGATCCAGCGTCACTTCCACGACGCCGTCCCGCAACTCCCAGCGCAGCGCTTCGCCGTTAAACGCCGTCACCGCCTTCTTGCTGCCCGCCCTTTTCATCGATTGGTACCCGCCGCGACTGCGTGTTTCGCATACATCTGCTCGATTTCGCCTTGAAACTTCGCGTTAATCGCATCCCTGCGCAGTTTTCCGTTGGCGGTCAGCAATCCGCTCTCGGGAGTGAAGGCTTCCCTCAAAATCGTAAAATTGCGAATCTGCCGGTAGTGCGGCACTTCCATATTCACGGCGTCAATCGCATCCTGCGCCGCCCTTGCTTCCACCGCTCCAGTAATCAGTGCGCACAAATACCCTCGGCCATTCCCCACGACCACAACCTGCTGCACACCCGCGAGTCCCTGCGTGATTTTTTCCTCCAGCGGTTCCGGCGCCACTTTATGCGCCGAATTCAGCACCAACAAATTCTTGATCCGCCCGCTGATCCGCCAATTCCCGCGGGAATTCATTTCTCCCTGATCCCCGGAATGAAACCATCCCTCCCGCAAAACGCGCGCGGTGTCTTCGGGCCGATTCCAGTAGCCCGGGAAAATATTCGGCCCGCGTACAAGAATTTCGTCGTTTTCCCCGGTCTTCATCTCAATCCCGGAAACGGACTGTCCCACTCGTCCCGATTCACTGACTAAATGCGGATCATCCATCGTGCAGATCCCGCACGTTTCCGTCAGTCCGTACACTTGCCATACGGGAATGCCAAGCATCGCGAAAAATTCCTGCGTCTCCGGCGCCAGGGGCGCGGATCCGCACACCAGCCCGCGAAGATTCTGTCCAAAGCGGTCGCGAATATTTTTGAAAATGAGTTTCTGTCCCACGGACAGCCAGAAAGCATCGCTCCCGCGGCTCTTTCCCTCCTGCTTTCGCTGCCAGGCCTGAGCGGCATTTCGATAAATCTTCTGAATCATACCGCCCCGTTTGCCGAGCGCCTCATCCACGCCCCGGCGTACCCGCTCGAGCAGCGTCGGCACATTGAAAAAATAATTCGGCGCGGAAATCCGTATCTCATCCGCCAGCTTATTCAGGTCCGTCGAAAGGGTCAGCACCGTGTCCTTCGATAGGCAGGACATCATCACAATCCACGAAGCAGCAAAATTAAATGGCAGATACTGAAACACCCGCATCGGCTCACGGCCGTTATATCCCAAGCCATCCATCCAGCCCGCCGTGCACGCCAACATGTGGTTAAGATTTCCGGTATTCAGGCAAACGCCCTTCGGCTCACCGGATGTCCCCGATGTGTAAATGATCGTCACCAGGTCCGCATCCCTTCGTGGAATCGGTCCGCCCGAAACGGGTTTCGCCGTCGCGCTGTCCTGCAATATTTCCTCGAATGTCACTCGCTGCGGCGTTTGTGGCCAAACTTGCACAACCGCCTCTCCCAGCACCGCATCGGGGCACAGCAAAAGCCGCGGCGCGCAATCCTGCATCATTGCCGCGAGCTCCGCCGGCTCCTGTCGCGAATACAGCGGTACCGCAATAATTCCCTCCGCCATCAGCGCGAGGTCTATCGCCGCCCAGCGAATCGAATTTGCGCCCAGCAAAGCGCAGCGGTCGCCAACTTGCAATCCGGACTGCCGCAAAAACGCCCGCGCTCGCGCAACGAGCTCCAGAAGTTCCCGGCCCGTAACGCTCCTAAAATCGCTGCCGTGAATCTCGCGCAGAACCAAGCGCTCGGCGGCCCGGCCCAATTGCCCAAATGCATTTTCCAGAAACGTTGCCATGGATTTCAGCGACCTGCCGCCAGCATCGCGGGAGCGCCGTCGTGCTCTTCCACTAACTTCCGCAAATTATCGCTAAACGGCGGCAAATTGTCTTCCCAGCTCACCACGCCGCGCCGTAGCGGAAATTCCGGATACCTCTTTCGCACTTCATCTTCGAAGAAAACCCCCATGCGCGACATCGCTTTCAGATTCGCAACCACCGTCTTGCTTATACCCTCGCGAATCTCGTCGGCTTCCGTCACCAGCGCTTCCATCACCTGCAGAAGTCTTGGCCCAAGCTCCGGGTCCTCCACGGTCAGCAGCAGATGCTGATGTCCGCGCTCACGCATCAAGTTGCGAATCCGCTCATCCATGGTCACGCCCGCGGAAACAACTCCTGCCGGCATGCAAGTCACAATTCCGTGATACCGCGAAGAGACCATGTACGTACACGCCCGCAAGATCGAAACCAGCTGAAACATGTCGTACTCATCCGAAGTAAAGATGGGCGTCCCCGGAATCTCCTTCGTGATTTCGCGGCACGCCACGGCGTCCAGCTGCTCCATCGCCACCAGAATCGGAAACACGCGATGGTTCTGCACGAACGCCTTCGTCGCGTGGGTATAGCCATCAATGTAGTGTTTGAACTTCTGGTCCACTTCCGCCCCAGACTCAAAAAAATACACGGTCCGGTATTGGCTATCCTTGTAAGCGCCCGTCGTCATGTTCGCCAGATATTTTCCGATCGAAGACCGCACCGGCCACACAAACGGATGAATCGGGCAAAGCGCCAGAATCGGCGTCTTCCCATCCCAGCCAGCCGCGTGCAGCGTCTTCCGCGCGTACTCCTGCGGATACGGCTCAAATGTCCATGCCGTATCCGCTCCAAGTTCGTTTGGCACGCCCAGCCCGCTCAACAGTTGCTGCGACTCCAGGCTGCGCGTAATCACCAGCGACTCTTTCGCATATCGCGCGCACATCCCCTCAATGAGGTCGTCCATGTGTCCCGCGTCGCCGCCGTAAGCAACGGACAATTTATTCTCTGCGGAAGCCAATCCCAGCGAACCAATCATCATCGTGGTCAGCGCATTCGCAAACTTGCTTTTGAACATCGAACCTTCACAAGCCACTACACCGTGATTCGCATGCACCGCGCGAAACAGAAATGGTGGAAACACGTCCGGCAAGTAAACCTGCCTGGTTCCCTCGAAATATCCCTTGGTCAGATCGAAGCTCTGCGTCATCACGCTGAAGTCCACGTTCTCCGCGCCCAGCACGTGACGGATCTGCCGCAACGTTTCCTGCACGCGCACATCGCTTCCCGTGTTTCGCGTCCCGTTGTACCCCGCAAAGAGCAGCTTTAATTTTTCACCAGGCGTCCAGCGCTCACCCAGCCCGAACATCCAGGCAAATCGCCGGAGCTCGATCATCGCGCTGACCCAAGCCACCAAAAAGAAATCCGTCATGCCCCCGCACTCCCTACTTTTTCCGTTGTGCCGTTTCCGGTGTCCGCTGGCCAAGGCTTCGCCGGATACTTGAATTTATTCGCCCGGCTGAATTGCAGCAGCGGAAACGCATACGACGAAAATTTTGCCGGCGCCTCTCCCATCTCCTGCACCACGCGCGAATTATCGAACACTGTGTTCCAATCCAGGTACGGCCAAAACACCTTCAGCAACGAAGCTCCGTACCCCACCGCGCCACGCTGGAAGGCTAGCCAATTCACCGTTTTTGAGAACAGCCCGCCCAGCCACGGCTGGTAACTCGGCTTGGTCCAATTCCCAAGCCTCGCAAGCACATCCGTCATTTCCCTATACGTCTGCGAGCCCTTTCCCGATGACAAATGATAAATGCCGTAATGTGGCTCGTCCATCTGATGGATCTTCACGATCGCCGCGCCCACATAATTCGCCGGAACAATATCAATTTTATCATCCGGTCGCAGCGGCAGTACGGGCGTGCGCGCCAGCATATCGAATGCCTGCACCATATCAAATTGCGTCGTTTCCGACCGCCGGCTATCTCCCATCACGATCGCCGGCCGGAATATTGTGTGCGGCACGTCCGGCAAAATCTGGTGCACCATGTGCTCGCAGAATTTCTTCGTCCGCGCGTAGGGATCGTAGTCGGAGCGGTTCCAGTCAATCGAAGCGTCTTCGCTAACCACTTCATTTTGCCGCTTCCCCGCAACGGCAACGGTGGATACGTGCGAATACCGCCGCAGGCCGTGATGATTTTGCGCCCGCCGTGCCAACTGAATCACTTCCAACGATCCGCGCAGATTTACATTCAAGCATTGTTTTTCGGATTTGCGGTTCAGCGAAGCCGCGCAGTGCAGGATCGAGTCCGTGGAATCCACCAGCGCACGATATTCCTCATCGCTCAGCCCGAACCGTTCGTCAGTCAGGTCCCCGCGGAAAATTCGTACCCGTGAATTCAAATATTCAAAAAATTCGGAAAACTCAAAATGAAGCTGCAGCGACTGCCACAGCCGCTGGCGCGCTTCTTCGTCCGTCTCCGCGCGCACCAGGAGATTCAGCCGCTCGGCGTGGCCGGTGAACAATCCCGCCACAAGATAGCTGCCAAGATATCCCGTCGAACCTGTAAGGAAAATCGCCATGGTGAGTTCTTGCGCTACTTACCGCGTCGCCGCCGAAGCCCCCGCCGACGGAAGCGACCAATCGAGCACGCGCGGCTCCCGCGCTTCCAGCGGACGTCCTTCCATCAACGGATAGCACCACCGCCGGAGAGCCGGTATGTGGATGTTAATCCAGTAATCCCACCAGTCAATCGTTTCCGGCGAAAAATCGAACATCTCGCGCTCTTCCGGCGAAAGCGCCGCGGACAGCAGCCGCGCGTTCTCGCACTCGAAAACATGCTCATTGTGTAGGATGAAAGGCTCATAGAGCTCGATCAATTTTTCCGCCCGGCCCAGATCTCGCTCGGCTTTTGCCAGCGGCGGTTTGCTCATCCAAATTGTGGCGGTCTTGTTGATGCGGGACACCACCGCCTTCTGCATGGGAATGGACAGCCGTTCGTAGCGCTGTTTGGAAACCGGAATTGTCTCGAACTTCAATTTGAACCAGGGTTCCAGTCCTTGCTGTCTCTTGTAATGTTTGCGATGCGCCAGCCCCGTCAATTCGATCGAGCGCGCCATGTTCACCGGATTAATCCCCGACGTCGCCAGTTGATAGAGCCGCGCGTGTTTTCGCTGTACCAGTGCCGCCGCGATCAAGGTCATCCCGCGCGTCACCATGTCCACCGGAATCACGTCCAGACACTTGCGTTCATTGGAGGGAAGCTGCCGGAAATTCGTTCCCAACAAATAAGACAGCGGCCCGGATGTATTGATACCCTCGTTCCATCCCTGAAACGGAGTGCGCTCCGAGCTTTCCACAATCGAGGGGCGCACGATCGCAATGGGCAAATCCCTGCCCTTTTGCGCGAACAATGTTTCTCCCAAACTTTTCGTGAACGTGTACGTGTTCGGCCAGCCGAGATGCTCAGCCCGCTTCATGCCCGCACGAACAAGGCGATTGCGAATCCAGCGCGCGCGATTGCGTTTCAGCACCCCTTCCAATTCATCCGTAGCGACCTTGGTGGGATCGCCGCTGCGTCCCAACGCTTGCCGGCGCAGGGCTTTTGCGAGTTCCGCGCTTGCGGCCCGCTCCTCGATTCGTTGCACCATTTCGCGCAGCGAAGCAATTTCGCGTTCCGCGTCAAAATCGGGATGATTCCCCGGGTTGTAATTGATCTTCAGCTCTTCGGTCACGCGGCCGTCCCGCATGCCAACCACATAACAGGTAGACAAATGCAGCAACGCCGCGTGATCGCACTTGCGTAGGAAATCGATTAGGTAGTTCGCCGAGTCCACATTCGAGGAAAGCGCATCGCGCAGGTCGGGGTTAAAATCTGTCAGGCCGCCGCTGTTTGCGATCAGGTCCAGCGAGCGTGTCAACTGGGCTTGCGTCGCGGAGCCCAGACCAAGCCCCGGCTGGCTCATGTCTCCTTCGACGACATCCACCTTCTCCTGCAAAAATGCTCCCAGGTTTGCGCCGTATTTTTCCTGTAACACATCGAGAACCGGCGATTCTTCCACGATTTTTTCGAAACGCCGTTGCGCGGAAGTCGTGCGGTTGCGGCGGATCAGCACGGTGATCTTGCCTATTTCCGGAATCTTTTCGAGCAATTCCACCAGCCAGACCTTGGCGATAAATCCAGTCACCCCGACCAACAGAATGTGCTTGCCCGCCAGCGTCTCCCGGACAGCCAATGACTTCACGTGGGGAGTGCTGCCCAAGAGTTCGACGGGTCGTCCAGGTGAATGCTTCGGCCGCGATGGGGATTGTGCCGCGCTCTGTAAGAATCCCGGAGACTTCTTCCAGTCCAATTGCCGCAAGAGTTTTTCCCTGGCAATGTGTCCGTCGGCGGACCCGCTCGCCAGCCAGGCAAACGGCCCGCGAGGGCGAACCACTGGTTCCATCAACCGGCCTGTCGCGACGCCATCGCGGAATTCCAGTCGATTCGATACAAACGTCTCCACCGCAAAATACTGCGCCAGCGGGCGCATGATGTGGTCGAGAAGTTGTCCGACAAGGACGATGTTCTCTCCGTCACGGACCGCGTCGACTAGTTTTTCTGCCGATTCGCGACGTATCTTGGGTTTCAAAACGTACTGAAAATACTCTTCCCCGAGCAGGTCCAGCCGGTCTCTGGTGATTCCGCGCAACGCGCTGTGAAGAAAGCGCGTCGCCAATGTCCGGCTGGCGATATAGGCGGGCGCCCGCAGAAGTGTAATCGCTACCATGCCGCCCCGTCGCACCGACCGCTCGAGAAAACTCTGGCTGTTCCAGTTGAAAAAACCGACGCTGCGCACCGCGCTCATCTCGAAGAGCGACCCTTCCACACGCCAGTACACCGGTTCCCGTAGACGCCCGTTGGTAGAGGTCATTGGATTGGAAAGTTGTTCAGCCATTGATCGATTCGGGTTGCATCCATCTGGAAACAAGGTTCGTGGAACCCTGCGACGTCTCGCGGTGGTTCCCCCGCTGGATACTCTTAGAAGCGGATTACGTGTCCGGGCGCGCCCCAGGGTGAACAACATCCCATCACGCGTCCGTACAGCATCGGGTTACTAAAATTAACACCCCAAACAGCAACTCGCAACCGTTTGCGACCCTGTTTTAGCGCTTTTGGCTCGTGTACCACTCGCGGACCACATCCATTGCCGGTTTGTTCCAGGGGGTGTGTGATGCATCCTTTTCTCCGCCGAATCCGTTCGTTCCCACCTTCCACCAATAGATGCCGGCAAACCATGGTTGTTTGTAGAAGGCCCGGTAGAGCGCTTCGTAGCATTGCGCTTGTGCTTGCAAATCCATCGGGCGGGCCGGCTCATCCCAGGGCGTCCGGTTGGCACCTTCGACACTCGGAAATCCCGCTTCCGTGAACACGACAGGCTTTCGATAGTGCGATTGCACAGCTTCGATCTTCTGAACGATTTCCGCCGCCGAGAGGTTGTCCGGTAAAGCGTAGTATTCGTCGAGTCCGATCCAATCCAGTGCATCCCAAAATTTAATCGTTTCAAATTCGGGCCCGAAATTTGCGGCGTACGTAAGAGGCCCCGGATAGATTTCCCTCGCGCGAGTGATCAGGCTGCGCCACTCCTGCTCATAGGGAGTCATTTTTTCAAGTTCCACGCCAACGCAAAGACCGTCGGCATGAACCTCCTTAGCCAGCCCCGCGTAATGCTCCAGAAACGGGCGATACTGGCGGAACCATTCAGCACGCGCGGCAGCATTCGGAAAATCTATGTTTGCAGGATTCGCGGAGTGCATCCAGAGTTGTGGCTTGAGGAGCATCTTCATTCCGAGTGAATGAGCCACGCGCGTAAGTTGCGTGATACCCACATCGCCTTCCCAACGCGTGTTCCAGCCGCGCACTTGCGGCTGCGTCGTGGACGCAAAGCCGTAGGGAACCAGGGCGATCGAATCTACTCCGAACGCCGGAAGTTTCTTCAACATCTCCACAGCGCGGTCACTGCCATAAAACGCAGGGAATTCCGCGGTGAAATTCACTCCGCGCTGAAAAAAGACCTTGGGATAGGACGTGCCCGCCGCTGGGTCAGGCAGCTTCAGCAAATCGGCGCGATGGTCGCGCTCCCGTTTCCGCGCGATGGCACGGTAAGAGTAAAACGCTCCAGCCAGAAACAACGCGGCAAGAAGCAAAGCAATCCCGAAAATGCGCAACCATCGCATCAATGCTCCGGCATTTTGCAGTGGGATCGCAAGCGCCGCAAGGGTTCTTTCCAGAAGCAGGCTAGTGCTGCCAACCGGGACGGACTAAACACCCCAGCCGTATTTTTCGGCATGCTCGAAGGTGCGTTGCATCTCCTGGTGAAGAATCTCGAGGAAGCTTGAGCAGCTGACCGTCTTGGTGCCCGGTTGGCTGATATCGCTGGTACGATAACCGGCACCAAGCACGCGGCCAATAGACTGTTCCACCCAATCGGCTTCCAGGCCAAGGCCGAAAGCATCTCGAAGCATCATCGTGGCGCTGAGAATCGAGCCGACCGGATTGGCTTCGTCCTTGCCCGCAAGCGAAGGTGCGGAACCGTGAATCGGCTCGAATAATGGCGCGCTCGTCCCAAAGCTGGCGGAGGGAATGAGCCCGATCGATCCCACAAGAGCGGCGGCTTCATCGCTGAGAATATCGCCGAACATGTTTGTACTAAGCACCACATCGAACTGCGTTGGCCGAAGTGTGAACTGCATCGCAGCGTTGTCCACATACATGTGCTCGAGTTTGACGTTGGGATAAACGGTGCTCATGGCCGTGACCGTGCGGCGCCACAGCTGCGAACTGGTCAGCACGTTGGCCTTGTCAACGGAGCAGAGTTTGCGCGAGCGATTTTCCGCGCGCGTGTACGCAAAAGCGGCGATGCGTTCGATTTCCGGCGTGGAGTAGGACTCCGTATCGAAGGCGCGCTCCACTCCCTTTTCGGTGATGTTCCCGCGCTCGCCGAAATACATCCCGCCGGCAAGTTCGCGGACGATTTCGATGTCTAGATCTCCGAGGCGTTCCGGACGCAGCGGAGAAATTCCGCGCAGTGGCTCAAGCACTTTTACAGGGCGCAGGTTGACATACAGTCCTAGGCTTTTGCGCAAACCAAGCAACCCGGCTTCCGGACGCTTTTCAAGCGCAACCGTGTCCCACTTGGGCCCGCCAACCGCTCCAAGAAAAACGGCGTCGGCTTTGCGGCACGCATCGAGCGTCTCATTCGGCAGAGGACTTCCGGTCTTGTCAATTGCGGCGCCGCCGATGGGCATTTCCACCATTTCAAACTGGTGTTGAAACTCGCGCGCGCATTCTTGCAGCACGGCCGCAGCGGCGCGTGTGACCTCCGGGCCGATACCGTCACCCGGCAGCAGTACGATTTTCTTCTTCAACTTCATAGCTGGATTCCCCGTTCCCGTTCCATCCGCGCATCAAGCCGCGGGCGAAGCTTCCGTGGCGAGTGGCACGGCTTTGCGCCGGATTACTTCGTGCGCGATGGCCATGATATCCCGCGGGCGAATTTGTTTCGATTCATCCGCGAGCGAGGTGACCCGGCGATAGCACTCCGCCAATTCCTGGTCCGTGGCTTCGTAGCCAAGCTCCACCAATGTCTGGCGCAGCGCATTGCGGCCGGAATGTTTTCCGAGCACCAACGAGCGCGAAGGAACACCAACGGCTTCCGGCGAAATAATTTCGTAGGTCAGTGGATTTTTGATGATGCCGTCCTGGTGGATGCCTGCTTCGTGCGCAAACGCGTTCGCGCCGACGACGGCCTTATTCGGAGCTACCACTGCGCCGGTGATTTCCGTCAGCAAGCGGCTGGACTTGTAGAGTTCTTTGAGGTTGACGTTGGTGGCAATCCCAAAACTTTCCTTGCGCACGGCAAGCGCTACGGCTATTTCCTCAAGCGCCGCGTTTCCTGCGCGCTCGCCGATACCGTTGACCGTGCATTCGATTTGGCGAACGCCGGCTCGAACCGCAGCCAGGGAGTTCGCCACAGCCAGGCCGAGGTCATCGTGGCAATGCGCGCTGAGAGTAACGTGCGACGGATCGCCGAGATATTCGCGAACCTTCAGGAACATCGCACCATACTCTTCCGGCACGGCATAGCCGACCGTGTCCGGAAGGTTGAGGACGTTCGCGCCATTTTCCACCGCGATCCGGCAGGCCTTGCAAAGAAAATCAATGTCGGTGCGGCCGGCGTCCTCGGCGGAAAATTCCACGTCTTCCACAAAGGTGTGCGCGAGCTTGATCATTGAGCCGATGGCTTCGAGTGCCTGCTCGCGTGTCATATGCAGCTTCGCCTGCAAATGCAGGTCGGAGGTAGCCAGAAAAACGTGCATCCGCGGCGATTTGGCGGGCTTCAATGCTTCCGCAGCAGCGAGGATGTCGTCTCTTCGGGCGCGCGCGAGCGCCGCGATGGGCACATCGCGGACTTCCAGCGCCACCGCCTTCACAGCTTCGAGGTCGCCGCGCGACGCGATGGGAAAACCGGCTTCAATAATGTCCACGCCGAGCGCTGCAAGCTGGCGCGCCATGCGGATTTTCTCCTGCGTGTTCATGGAGAAGCCCGGTGATTGCTCGCCGTCGCGCAAGGTGGTGTCAAAAATATGAACGTGGCTCATAGACGCTCCCGGAATCTTGTCTGTGTAGTAACGCACGGGAAGGGGGGTACAGTCCAATTTATCTTGGTACTGTAATTTATAATTCTAGCTTATACTGCCGCCTGAGCAAAGTAGGCCGGAAGCCCCACTTCGGGTTGTTTGCGGAGCATGTTCAGCCAGAGGTTTTGGGTAGGCCCGCGGCTGTAAGGTTTGGTTATGGATCTTAGCGAACTTCTGGTTTTTGTTACCGTTGCGAAGGAAGGCAGCTTCTCCCGCGCGGCCGAGCGGCTCTATCGCACACAGCCTGCCGTGAGCCTGTCGATCCGCAAGCTGGAGGATTCGCTGGGGCAGCCCCTGTTTGTGCGTGGGGCACGGCCGGTGCGCTTGACCGATGCGGGCGTGATGCTGCGCGAATACGCGGAGCGTTTGTTGAATCTGCGCGAAGAAGTGAAGAAAGGCTTGCAGGAACTGGAAGGGC
>Ga0209526_10000861_pt1 | contig 19975 bp, 19 predicted proteins | sample JacPinW_OM2H0_M1_FD_188566 | JGI IMG/M metagenome (GOLD analysis project Ga0209526, IMG submission 188566) | Forest soil microbial communities from Algoma, Ontario, Canada - Jack Pine, Ontario site 1_JW_OM2H0_M1 (SPAdes) (version 2) | ecosystem: Environmental > Terrestrial > Soil > Boreal... | reverse complement strand
CAAAGGCTCCTGCTCCAGCACCCGCCGCGAAACCCCAAATTGTGCCTCCGGCGCAAGCGCCCAAGCCTCCCGCCCCTGCGCTCGTTCCCGCTGCCGCCTCAGGACCAGGGCCAGTTCCCTCGCGTCCAGCCGGGGAGCGCATCCACAGCTCGCCTTTAGTCCGCCGCATGGCCAAGGAACATGGCATCGACCTCGCCTCCATTCCCGGCACTGGCGCGGGAGGGCGCATCAGCAAGCAAGACATCGAAGCCTACCTGGCCGGTGGCGCCCAGCCGTCCGCCGAGACTGCCGAACCGACCGCGGCGGAATATGCGCCGTCCGCACCCGCGCCACAACGTGCCGCCGCCCCGCCTCCGCCGCCTCCCGCTACTTCTGGCGGCCAGGCTCACGTGGCATTCGAGTCCGCCGTTCCCCGCGAAAAAATGTACTTCGGCAACTACGAAGTGCAGCCCATGAGCATCATGCGCCAGCGCATCGCCGAGCATATGATCGCCTCCAAGCACGTCTCACCTCACGTGTACTCTGTCGACGAAATCGACATGACCAAGGTCGCGTCGCTGCGCGCCAAATCCAAGGACGAATTCGAGAAGCGCTACGAGACCAAGCTGACCTTCATGCCCTTCTTCGTGAAAGCCGCCGTCGCCGGCCTGCGCGCCTTCCCCACCATGAACGCGTCCCTCGACGGCACAAATGTTATCCTGCACAAGGAAATCAACATCGGCATTGCCGTCGCGCTCGATTGGGGACTGATCGTCCCCGTCATCAAAAACGCCGACGAGAAAAATATTCTCGGGATCCAGCGTAATTTGAATGATCTTGCCGAGCGCGCACGCGCCAAAAAGCTCAAGCCGGACGAAGTGCAGGAAAGCACTTTCTCCATCACCAATCCCGGCGTTTTCGGCGGTCTCTTCGGTTTGCCGGTAATCAGCCAGCCCAACGTCGGGATTCTCGGCCTCGGCATGATCGAAAAGCGGCCGGTGGTGATCAACGACTCCATCGCCATCCGTTCCATGTGTTACGTTACGCTGAGCTATGATCACCGCGTGGTGGACGGCGCAATCGCCCATCAATTCCTACACAAGGTCAAGGAAACGTTGGAAAACTGGAACGAGCCGCTCCTGTAGTGTTCAAGAGCGCGCCGCTTCGTCTGAATCTTCAGAGCTTCTCCTATCGGCCGGCCCCAGCGAACTGTAAAGAGACCTATATAGTATACTTGCCTTTTTGTTTACCATTATAATATAATACAGCTCCTTTCGTATGGCGCGCAGGAAACCTGTCGCGAAGGAGCGACCATGCATATGAAGTCACAAGACCGTTGGCATTGCACTAACCCTGCTTGTGGATGCGAGGTACTGGTCGAGAGTAGTGGAAACGAGGAGGGGAAAAATCCCCTTTGTTGTTGCGGTGCGGCAATGAAAAAGAGATACGTTTCGCCGGTGCTCACCTACCTAGACTTTCTTCACCTTGAAGAAACGCCCAATGTAGCAGCGCGCGAGAAGTAAAACGGTGCGTGGTTATCTCTTTGGCCTCTCGCAGGGGCTTGGCTCGCGGCGATCCCTATCGGCTCGCGGTCAGTTTCTGAACACGTTCGCAGGTATCGGGTTCTCTGTATCGTTCTTGCTACTCGCTTTGGGTGGCTATTTAATCGAGCAGCAATTTGCGAATCCGATTCAGGCTGAGCCGGTGGGCTTAGTCGTTGCCGCGCTGTTGGTCAGCACGGCAATCACATGGCTGTACTGCCTGGTGCATCCTTCCAGGAAATTGCGGCACCGCGCCGTGGACTGGCCCTCGGCGGTTAAATTGGAAGAAAAAACTCTCGTAGTTGCCAGATCCGGCTCGCGAGGGCCGGAGGATCGGAGGGACCTGCCACTGCACGGACGTTATGTGGACCGAACGCGCATCCAAATTCAGCGCTAAGCCGGAATCAGGCGCGGGGAATTGCCGGAAAGTAGCGCTCCTCGAGAATTAGCCGGTGATGCAGTTCGTGCCCGGCCACGATGAACGCCAGAGCGCGCACGGTGACCTCATTCTTGTTAGCCACACCTCGCCGCGGCCAAGCGTCTTTCTGTAGCGACTTGAAGAATGCAACCGTAGCCGCACGCACCAGCCCGAACTCCTCGGCCAAGTCCACAAGCGTGCGTTCCGCAAAATTTCCTCCGCGCACATAGTCTTCCTGCTCGAATCCGGGAAGCGGCGTTTGGTCGCCGCGCGCAATCCGCAAGGCGCGATAGACGAAAATGCGCTCGGTGTCCGTCACGTGACCGAGCGCTTCCTTCACGGTCCATTTGTCGGGGGCGTAGCGAAAATTCCCGTCGCGCTCGCTATGCGCGGCAAATAGCTGCGCCATCTGCAATCGTTGCGCTTCGAGAATGCTCAGAATGTTATTGCCTTTGACTTTTGAAATATAGGTTTCGTAGAAGGGCGCGTACTCGCCAGACTCGGGCCTTGCTGCCGCAGCTCGTTTCGGTTCCATTAACCTAGTATAGCCCCGCTACCTACCGTGAATTCAATGTGCTTGCCATCGACTCGGCTCTCGCCCAAAACCGATGCGTGCTAAGAGGCCGGAGCTTGGTGCGGGCCGATCTGTTCCTGCACCGCGCGACGGAACTCCTGCGGGTGAGCGATCATCAAGAAGGCCTCTGGCGTGCCACCCGTGCCACGCACCACTACCGAACCATATCCCAGCATTCGGCCGGCAGTGCTTTCTTCTACTCCGATGCTCTCGACGCGTGAGAGCATCAAATCCAGCGTGCGCCGGCTGGTCATGCCCGTCTTGATCAGCACGCGCCGGTTGGTCACGGCCATTTCCGTGGCGTTGCGCTTGGCGACTCCGTAGGTGAAAGTGATGATGGCCGCGACTACCAGGATGGCCCCGGTAATGGCCATCGCTTTTGGGCTGATCGTCGAACTGCCAACCACGAGTCCCGCGGAATCCCGCGTGGCTATGGCCTCCACCAATAGCGCGGCGCCTGGCACAAGCAGTGACGAACCGCCAATCAACGGGCCGAGCAGCACCAACCAGTGGTGCCGGGTCCGATAGAGCAGAGTCTCTCCCGGCACGAGGTTTCTATCGACGTAGCCCATATCCGTCTCTCCGAGTGCCCCGCCTTAAATTCCACTTTGTTTCAGGAAGCTGCGCGAATCATACTTGATGGCCGTCCACTGTTCAAAATGTTGGATGCAGCGCGGGTAAGTGCGGAACGCAGCCGCTGCAAGCCAGGCAGAATAAACGGAGCGCTCATTGCAAGACGAAAAGATTCGTGTCGCGTTTCAGGGCGAAGCCGGCGCCTTCAGCGAAGCGGCGGCCGTGCAGTTGCTCGGCGACAAAATCGCCACCGTCCCTCGCCCCACATTTGACGCCACGTTTCGCGCTATCGCCGATGGCCACGCCGACGCGCTGCTGGTCCCCGTAGAGAATTCGCTGGCTGGTTCTGTGGTGCGCGTCTACGATTTGCTTCTGGAGAGCGAGCTTACAATTACCGCGGAAACGATTCTGCCCATCGAAATGAACCTGATCGCCTGCCCAGGTGCGTCACTCAGCGAAATCCGCTCCATCTCTTCGCACCCAATGGCGCTAGCGCAATGCGAGCGCTTTTTCAGCCAGCACCCCAGCGTCAAACGGCTTCCGGCTGAGGACACCGCCGGAAGCGTGCGCGAAGTGTTGGCGCGCGGTGACAAAACTCACGCCGCCATCGCGGGCAAGTATGCCGCGGACCGTTATCGGGGCCAGATCATCGCGGAACGAATCCAGGACAATACGGAGAATTTCACGCGTTTCGTGTTGCTGCAGCCCGCGAACCGGACAGCAAGCGCTAACCGCCCGGAATCACGTAAAATGTCGATTGCCATGCGCCTTGCGCATCGACCCGGTTCGCTGCTCTCCTCGCTCGAGCCATTCGCCCGCAACGGCGTGAACCTACTAAAAATTGAGAGCCGGCCGATTCACGGCCGCCCTTGGGAATATCAGTTCTTTCTTGACGTGGAAGCAGACACCGTTTCCCGACTCGAAGAAGCGCTAAGCGAACTGCGCAAGGCCGCCCACGAAGTCCGCGTACTCGGGCTATACCCAGCCGCACGAAATCGGACCTGAAATCCGAGAAGCCGGCGCATGCGCCGACTTCTCGTTCATTTCAACAAGTTCGTTTGCGCCTTTTTGCTTAGCAGTAGCTGCAGGCTTCTTCGCCAATCATGCTGGCGCCGTTGCCGTTGCGGCCGGTGACGTCATCGCTAATCCGGCGCAGGCGGCGGCCAAGCCGCTCGGCGAGCTGGTGCCGTGCGCGCCATAGGCGCGCCTTCAACGTGTTTTCCGTCACGCCGAGTTTTTTAGCCGCTTCGCCGGTGGAATATCCTTCCATTTCTCGCAGCACGAAGGCAGTGCGCAGTAGCGGCGAGAGTTCGTGCAGGTTTTCGCTGATGATTTCGCGCAACTCCGTCCCGGCAAACACTTGCTCCGGATTCGGCCCTTTTGCAGCGAAGCGTTCCGTTGCCGGCAGTTCGTCTTCACGAGGCGCTTCGTCCAGCGAAACTGCTGGCCGGGCCTTGGCGCTGCGCCTGCGCATCAGCGCTGCGTTGATCACGATGCGCGTCAGCCAGGTGGAGAATTGCGAGCGGCCTTCAAAGCGCTTCAGGTTGCGATACGCGGAAAGCAGGCCGTCTTGCAAAGCGTCTTCCGCATCCTCGGCGTTGCCGAGCACGCGCAGGGCGGTCTGGAACAGCGGGCGATGGTAGCGGCGGAACAGCGCCTCCACCGCTTGCGAATCGCCACGCTGGCCGGCGCGGATCAGCTTTTCTTCGTTGAATTGCAGTCCCACTGCCACTTGCGTTGCCATTTTAGTTCCCCCATTTACTTCAAAACCGTTTAGACGTGCGATGCGCGTCCTTATCTCAATGCACCGGCACACTGCCGGATTGTTTGCTCGGCTTCTTCAGCAGCCAAAACACCGGAATGATGGCGAAAAGCACCACGCCCAGCATCTTGAAATTGTCAATAAATGCGAGCATGGTCGCTTGCCGCTGCACCGTGCCGTAAATCATTTGCTGCGCCTGCGTCGTTGCGTGCGCCAGGCTGGAGCCCGCGGAAACCAGTTTCGTTTGTGTGCCACTCAGCATGTTGTGGTACGCCGCGCTGTACGCGTTTACGTGGTCGGCCAACCGCACCTGGTGCGCTTGCGTCCGTCGTTCCAACATGGTTGTGACTGTGGCGATACCTACGCTGGCGCCGATATTCCGCGCCAGGTTGATGATGCCGGTGCCCATGTTGGTCATTTCCCGCGGTACGTATGCAAACGCAGAGACGTTGATCGGAATAAACAAGAACGCCAAGCCAAGGCCCTGAAACATGCGCGCGCGTACCGCGTGCCCGTAGTCGAGTTGCAGATCCCAGCCAGCCATCACGAAAAGAGAGGAAGCCACGATGATGGCACCAAATGTAATCAAGAAACGTGTGTCCACCCTGGACACCAACATGCCCACAACGGGCATCATGCACATAATCACGGCGCCACCCGGCGACAGCGCCAGTCCTGCCAGTTCGGCCGTATAGCCCATCATTTGCTGCAGGAATTGTGGGATCAACACCGTGCTGGCATACATCACGAATCCAAGGAAAAACATGGCTATTGTGGCGATCGCGAAATTGCCATTCCTCAGCATGCGCAAATCGACTACAGGGTGTTTTTGCCGTAGCTCCCAGAAAATTCCGGCCACGATGCCGATGATCATCAGCACAAAAAAGACGCGGATGAAGTCGGACGACAACCAATCGTCGCGCTGGCCCTTGTCCAAAATGATTTGCATGCTGCCGAGGCCCAAGCTGATTAATCCGATGCCGATGTAATCGATACTGAATCCGCTCTTGATGCTGGCGCGCTTCATGTATGGTGGATCTTTGATCAGCACGGACGTCAGCAAGAGCGAAATGATCCCCACGGGCACGTTGATATAAAAAATCCAGCGCCACGAAAAATTGTCAGTGATCCAGCCGCCGAGCCATGGGCCGATGGTTGGCGCCACGACAACCGCGATCCCATAAACGGCAAACGCCATACCGCGCTTTTCCAGCGAAAACGTATCGTTCAAGATCGCTTGCTCGCTGGGCTGCAAACCTCCGCCGCCCACACCTTGCAAAATGCGGAACAGCACCAGCACGCCCAGGCTCGGCGCCAATCCGCACAAGAACGAGCTGACTGTGAACAATGCCACGCAAGACATGTAAAACCGTTTCCGGCCTATTAGTGACGACAGCCAACCGGACAGCGGCAGAACAATCGCGTTTGATACTAGATACGACGTGAGCACCCAGGTGGATTCGTCCGCACCCGCGGACAAATTGCCGGAAATATGCGGCAGCGCGACGTTGGCGATGGAGGTGTCCAGCACTTCCATAAACGTCGCCAGCGTCACGGTAATCGCGATCACCCAGGGATTGATATTCCCTTCCGGCGTCCGCAACTTAGCTAAGATCCTGTTCAGCATTGCCGCTCGTGTCGCTCCTACTCTAAATACGCTCGAACTCTCCGCTTTATTCCACGTGCCTTACAATTCCTCACCCTTCATTCGGTAATGATGGTTGCGTCCACGTTCATTCCGGGGCGGAGGATGGCTTTATCCGGCGAAATCGGATCGAGCACGATCTTCACTGGAATGCGCTGCACCACCTTGACGTAGTTGCCGGTGGCGTTTTCTGGTGGCAGCAAACTCAGCACTGCCCCGGTCGCTCCCGCTATCGAATCCAGATGGCCGGGGAACGTTTGTCCGTAAGTGTCTACATGCACCCAAGCCTTTTGTCCCGCGCGCATTTTGCGAAGCTGCGTTTCCTTGAAATTCGCAGTGACCCACACGTCCCGCAATGGCACAACCACCAGCAATCCCTGGCCCTGCTGCACGATTTGGCCGGGCTCGACCTGCTTGTGCGTCGCCACGCCGTCCACAGGCGCGATGATTTCGGTGTAGCTCAGATTCAAGTCAGCGGCGGCCAAACTCGCGCGAGCTTGCTGCACTTTGGCGATTTTGCCTTGCGAGTCGGCTGTGCGCATGCTTATCTGCCGAATATCCGCGTGCGCGGAAGAGACACCGGCTTTGGCCTGCTCAACGCGCGCCCCAGCCGCTACCAACTGCGCCCTAGCGATGTCCACCGCGCGCTGCGCCTGCGCCAATTTTTCTTGATCAGCTCTCAGCGCGCTCGCCGTCGCGTCCGCGTTAGCCTTCGCTGCGTCGTATTGCTGCTTGGAAATTTCGCCCTTGTCGAGCAGCGGCTTGTATCGCGCCAAATCGGCCTGCCCCAACTCCGCATTGGCTCTGCTCTTCTCGATATTGGCCTGCGCCCAGGCCAGGTCGGACGTGCGCGCCTGGTCATACGTGACTTGAGCGCTTTCCAGAGCAGCTATCGCACCGGCCAATTGCGCATCCGCGCTGGAGGTACCGCTGGCGACATTCTCGCGGGTGCGAGGGACATCCACGCCGGCGGACGCCGCCTCACTGTCTGCAAGCGCCAGCGCGGCCTTCGCTTGGTCTACGCCGGCCTGATAGTCGCGTGGATCAATTCTCACAAGCACCTGGCCGGCCTTTACCGGCTCATTGTCCGTAACCAGAACTTCCGCCACGCGGCCGTAGATCTTTGAAGCGATGGGAGTGATGTGCCCATCAACCTGCGCATCATCCGTCGTCTCGCGGTTGTGGTAATACACGAACAATCCAGCCACCGCCGCGAGCAATACCAAGCCGCCAACAACGAGCAATCGCCGCACCCTGGGGCTTTTTAATCCCTTCGGCGGCTCCTCCAGGAAAATCTCCTCCTGTGGGACTGGCTTGACCTTGGCTGCGTTTTCTAATCCAACCTCGATCTCAACACTCATGTGTCCTCGTGTTACTTCGCGTAGACCTTTTCCGTCTGTCCGATTGCACGGGCCAAGTCGGCGCGCGCTTGGTTGAAGCGATAAAGCGCCGCGATCTGATTGTCGTTCGCACGAGCTAAGGAATCCTGCGCTTGAATGACTTCAATGTTGTTGGCAACGCCGGCGTTGAAACGGTCGCGCGCTTGGTCCACCTCTTCCTTGGAAAGCTGCACGCCGAGATTGGCAACGCGCACTTGGTTGCGCGCGGAATCGAGATTGATCAACGCGGTCTTTACGTCGAGCGCAATCTGGTTGCGCAGATCGGATCGCTGCTGTTGCAATTTCTGGAGGTCGAGGTCCGCGCGCACGGTTTCCGCGCGGATGCGGCCGCCGGTGAACAGCGGCATGCTGACAGTGCCCGCATAGCTATACGTGGGAATTACCGATGAAGGCTCCGTGCCAAGTTGCGCCCAGTTTCCGTTGAAGTGCAAAGACGGCAAACGCGATGCGAACGCCGCTTTCTTCTGGAGTTCCGCCGCGCGCATCTGCTCCTGCAAAGATTTCCATTCGGGCCGCGCGGACAAGCCTTCTTCGATGCTAGCTTCCACATCAGGCTGCGGCGTGTCAAAGAAACTGAGCGAGTCGGCAAGCTCTACTTGCTGCCGAGGATCGAGATTCAGAAGACGGCTCAAGCCGAACAGCGAGGTATCACGCGAGGCCTGCGCTTCCAGCAGGCGCTGATTTTCGTTCTGCAGTTCGACGTTGGCGCGGAGAGTGTCAATTCCGGTGCCGACGCCTTCCTTTTGCAAATCCGCGGCCTGATTGTAGAGCGCTTGCGCCAGGTCCACACGCGATTGCGACGCCTGAACATCCGCAATGGAACGAAGCGTCCCGATGTATTGCGATACAACCAGCAGAATTACCTGCTCGCGAGTGGAAAGGCTGTCCGATCTGCTGGCGCTCGCTGCGTGACGGGACGCCTGATAGCGCCTAAACAGCGTCAGATCGAAGATGGGTCCATTAAAGGACGGTCCCGCCGAAAAAATCGGGAATGGGCCAACATGTTGGGGAAACCCTGCAAAAACTCGATTGCCGCCGAACTGCGCCAGTATGTTGATGCGCTCCCACTGCTCGCTAACTCCGAGTTGCGCTTGCGGCAGAAGCTCGGAGAGGGCGATCTTCCGGTCTTGTTCGCTTTGCGCAGCAGTGAGGACCGCGATCCGTGCGGTCGTGTTTTGCTTCAACGCAAGACCCACCGACTGGTCTAGCGTTAACCGCATCACGCCGGTCGGCGCCTCGGTCGGGAGCGGGCTCTGCTGCTGGCCTTGCGCCGGACTTAGCGTCGGAACGATCAGCAAACTGAAGAGCGCTACATAGAAAATGATGTGCGAGCGCTTGCCGGCCTTCTTGTCGTCGCCGTGCTCGCCCTTCCCCTGGGCTTCCTGAGTGATTTCTTTCACGGTCTCTTGGTTCAAGCACCCTTGCGCCACCAAATGCCCGCCCTGCCGGTAGATTTCTTTGAGGAGCGTCTTTCCGGCAGCGTCAATGAAGCTCACGCCGCAGAGGTCGACGTTGAACTTCTCGGTCGGGGAGGCCGCGTGTAATTCGCGCCAGCAGTGTTCCAGAGTAGAGACAGATTCTCCCGCCAAGCGACCCTCGATAGTGAGGAGCACCTTAGAGCGCTTTTTTTGCGTGGTGACTCTAAACATAATGTTTTGCGAGTGCGACTGCGTTCGATGCACTTCCTTCGCCACGCCATGCAAATTTTTGTTCACCGATTAACCTCCTCATTTGTAATTAGTTACGGAAAAACGCCCAGATGTATGACATTGCCTGCATGCCCATATAATGCCATATTGGCCAGAGCTTGGCACGTTGTAGTGCCCATATACGGGCATACACCACTCCTCCACCCGCTGCTTCAGAAGGACGAGTCGCAAGGAAAGGTCGGCGGGCGGCCAAACAGGCTCGGTGACACCGAGGTTTCGATTAGCTGCTGAAGTAGGGGGAGCCTCTACCGGCGAACGCTATTCCAATACCGAGCCTGATGCCAGCTTACCGGCGAACAGCGATGGCTTGGATCTCGAAATGGCCACCGCGCAGCAGCGCGGCTACGCCGATGATCTCGCGCGCGGGCAGGTCCTTGGTCGTGAAGTAGGTTCGATAGGCAGCGTTGAATTTGTCGTAGAGCGACAGGTCGGTGCAGGCGATTTGAACATAGACGAGGTCATCCATGGTCATCCCGGCCTGCTCGAGAGTGGCCTTGATCTGGTCGAGCAGAATCTTGATTTCGTCGGTGATTTCGGCGGGGGCCTTGCCCGATTTATCCAGGCCGATGCGTCCTGCGAGGTAAAGCGTGTTGCCGGTCAGAATGCCGTCACTGAACGGCAACTGCGGATTGGCATCGGGAAGGTGGATGGCGCGGCGGCTTGGCTGCGAAGGGGCTTGGGAGAAAGCGCCGCGAACCGTGAGGAACCCAGCTGCGGTAAGCAAAAGGAATGCAAAACCTGCTCTTCGATTTAGCACGGACTTGCTGCTGCTTTGCATCGTGTCCTCCATCGTTTTCGCGTCGGGTGACGATACCGGCGTAATAAGGGCGCGAGTGTATTCCGTGCGTGGGCAGGATGCAAGCGAGTAGGTCAGGGGGATGCGGCAGCAGGCGGCTCGGACTGCTTTTCCGGCGTCGCTTTTCGCGGGGCGGCGCCGGAAACTTCGGCGATAATCTTTTCGGTTCTAGATTTGCTCACGGCGCAATTCCGGTCATAGATGCGGCACTGCGCTAAAGTGAATTTGCAGCCGCAGGTGCAACCCTCCGCGTTGAATTGGTGAAACGCAATTTGCCTTTGCTGCGGAGTGAGCCTGGAAAGATCCACACCGGGAAGCTCGTTCGCGCGATCGGCGTGCGCGAGAAATATCTGACCAGTGTCTTCAAACGTTTCCACCCGCGCATCAATGGGCAAGCCCAGTAAGGCGCGGATTTCCGTTTCGTAGAGACCGGGATCGCGCAGACCTTCGTGCTTCTGGACCACACGGCCTTGTGTGTCCAGAACAAACGAAGTGGGCAGCGCCGCAATGCCGCCATATTGCATGCGCACCTCGTGCGAGGTCATGGCTACGGGATAGTTGATTCGTGTTCTTGCCACAACTTCCTGGATCACCGAAGCGTCTTCGTCGTCCACGGTGAGCCCGATGATTTGGAGCTGATCCTTGTATTTCTGTTGCAAGGCAATCAGGTCGGGGATTTCCGCCCGGCAGGGGCCGCACCAGGTGGCCCAGAAATTCAGCAGGACGACCTTACCCCGTGCGCCGGCGAGAGTGAGAACTTTGCCGTCGAGCCCGTCCAGCTTAAACTCTGGAGCGGCGTCTGGGTTGCGCACAAAGTGAATGACTCTGTCGCCCTCCTGCGGAGATCTGCCCGAAGCGCCGCAGGCGAGCGGGAGGAAGGCGCCGACAGTGAGGCACAGGGCAAGCAAAGCTTGCGGTCGGAGATTCGCGTTCATGCCTTTATTTAGGAGAACACAAGCCGCGGCTACTTGCCAAGTTGCCGACTCCCGGCCTCTGCCTACCAAGTGGATGGGCTTTAGCGCTCCACGGTCTTGACTGGTTCTTCCGGTAAGTCCTGGGCGTAGGCGGGATTCCGCGCGGGAGCACGGTGCGGCAATTCACGTTCGAGTTTGCGCAGCCATTTCAGCTCCGTGCGAAACTGCTCGATCACGAGGGTGACCATCCATACCGCCTCATGATGCGGGTGGCCGACTTCCTCCAAAATTCCCCGCAACGTCTCCTGCTCGCGAACAAGCTCCTTTTCGACGAACTTGCGCCGCCGCTGAAGCTGCTTTCGGAAGACGCTCGGGCGCGCGAGCCAGGAAAGCGCGACCCACGTGGAAAACGTAGGATGGTCACGCTGCGTGGTCCAGCGGTCGCTTTCCAGAGCGTCGGCCGTCGCCGCGCGGCCTTTCTGCGTGGTCTCAAAAACGGTGCGCTCTGGTCCGGAGGCAGGGAAATTGCTCTCTTTTTTGCGAATGAAGCCGCCACTGGCAAGCTTTTCTAGCGAATAGTAGACCTGCGGACGAGAAATCGCCGCCCAGTCGCGGATGCAGCGACGCTCAAGCTCCAGATTGGCTTCGTAACCGTGCATAGGACGCTCCGCCAGAAGGCTGAGCAGCACTAGATCCGGGATGGTCAAGACTGATTGCTTCTTCTGGCGCACGCTTACCTTACTTCCCGCGCGGTCTGGGCCTTCTTGTCCAGGCGCTTGCGACTGCGGCTCCAATACCACCATTGGCATTGGTCGGCCGGAAGCTGCGGATCCCGCGCCTGAGCCACAGCGGCACGAAAGACGTCGAGGCAACAAATGTCCTGGTGCTCCGGCGCGAGACGGCAGAGGGATTCATACAGCCGCTCAGGATTTCGACGAGCGAGCTGCGACACCGTGCGCACACCGAGGATTTGAAAATCCTGCAACATGGCTGGGCCGATAGAAATCAGATCCGAGAGTTTGCGAGAGTCTGAGGGCATAACAATCTCCTTGACAGCAAGGAAACAAGGATCTAAGCTCATCTAGTCTAATTTAGACTACTATCAAAGGCAAGAAGAAAAAGGGAGGATCGCATGACGGAGAGAATCTATCGCGTGGACAAGTTTGCCGTTCCCATCGCGGCACGCGAAGAATTCGTTGACAAAGCGCGACGCACTCACGCACTTCTCAAGGAGCAACCAGGCTTCCTGCAGGATTTCGTTCTGGAGCAATCTTCTGGTCCCGGCGAATTCAACTTCGTCACCATAGTGGAATGGGCCAGCCAGGAAGCTGTCGAGAATGCGCGTGCCGCGATTCTGGCGCTCCACCGGGAAATGAACTTCAATCCGCAGGAAATGCTTGCCCGCTTCGGAATAAAGGCTGATGTCGCGAACTACAAACGGCTCTAAGCATAACGGTTCCAATGTCGCCCGCCGAAGTGTTCGATCATGTCGAACGGAACGACATAGATCCGGAGTACCGGGAGTTGATGGATTGCGCGAATTTGGAGGGTGGCGGTTGGAAATCCGCCCAAAGGTGAAGTTTCAGAGGAGATACGATGCCGAAAAGAATGCAAACGCGCACAGCTTGCGCGTCGGCTGTCGCGGTCTTAATCGCGGTCTTGAGTTTGCAGAAGTTAAACCACGCGGAGGAACAGAAAGCCATGAACACAAACGTGAAACGAATTACCCCGGTCCTGTTTGTCAAGGAAATCGAGCCCGTGTTGCCGTTTTGGGTGGAGAACCTTGGCTTTACAAAAGCGATTGAAGTACCTCATGGGAGCAAGATTGGGTTCGTAGCACTGCAAAAGGGGAACACGGAAGTGATGTATCAGACTTATGCGAGCGTTGCGGAGGATATGCCACTGATCGCGGAGACTCGCAAGGGGCCGACGTTTTTGTATATTGAAGTAGACAATCTGGATGCAGTTCTCAACGCGTTGAAAACATCGAAAATCGTACAGGCGGAGCGCACAGCGTTCTACGGCATGCGCGAAGTCGGTTTCCAGGAACCCGGCGGCCACTATGTCACGTTTGCGCAACCTGTGGCCGCTGCCGGACACTGAGGAACACTGTCATTTCGTCAACAGTTCAGACACGAGCTATCCGCGCATAAGATCAGCGGAGACCCTGCCGCCCTCTATTCCTCGTGATCGAGAGGCTTGCCGTCCGGGCCGACTTGGACCTCTGATTTCTTGCCGCCTTTTCTTACTTGAGCTTCGTAAGCTACGAGCTTGTCGTTTTTCGTAAGGGTTTCCACCTTGACGAGCTTGCCTTCACCCGCTTTTGCCTGCAGGCCAGCTTTTACTTCCGTAGGCAGAGCATTCATTGCGACTTCTTCTTCCACTTCGACGATCGCACCGTTGGCGTCGATCAGTATGTCTTTCGTGTGTCCGTTCACGATTAGTTCTGCCTCGTAATACGTTTGTCCCTTTTCAATTTCCTTGGAAAAGCCCTTAACGGTCGCGCCGGCGCTTTGCGCGGCGACAGTCTTTTCCACGGCTGGAGGGAGATCGGAACGCTTGATTTTCTTTTCTTGCGCGACGGCTAAGCCAGCAAATAGAAGGAGGGTGGTGAGCAGGATGGCCCTGGTGTTCCGTGTATTCACGGTGTAACTCCCTTATAGCGGTTTGTGAGTCTGTCAATCCGATAGCCACTATAGCGCAGGCGGGATAAACGGGACATTAACCAAAGCTTACGGGCAACGTGCGGGTTTGAGCACATCGGGACGACATCGGTACTGGCGGTCTATGGCTCGGCGCAAGGCGGCTGGATACTCTCTGCAAAGCAGAGGGTCGGCTGCGGGGCTTCATCAAGTAACACGCTTGTAATCAGTAGCTTACATAGAGCTACTAGTCTTCGCACGCGGCTCTGAGTCACAACGGGGGATCGACCTTGAGACCAACGAAATTTTTGCGCTTGATTGCCGCGTTTTGCGCCGCAGCGTGCGTGTCCGGCGTTGCGCTTCAGGCGCAGGAGCGGGACGGCGAACTGGCACTACTGCGTGGGGCGGCCGAAGAAGGCGACGGTGCGGCGCAGTTCACGCTAGCAAATCACTATTACCGCGGCTTGGGCGTGCAGCGGAACTTTGACATGGCGCTCGTATTGTACGGGAAAGCTGCGGACCAAGGTCTGGCCGCGGCAGAGAACCGCCTTGGCATGATGTATGAAAAGGGGCTAGGCGTGCCGCAGTCCTATGGGCGGGCCATGACTTTGTACCGCAAGGCGGCGGTGCAGGGGAACGCGCTGGCACAGTACAACCTCGGGATGCTGCACGAAACAGGCAAAGGCGGCCGGCTGGATTACTCGCAGGCCCTGGAATGGTTCCACAAAGCCGCGGAGCAAGGCGAACCGGATGCCGAAGAAGAAGTCGGCTATTTCCATCAGCGCGGATTTCTAGGCACGCGCGATTACGAGAAGGCGCGGGAGTGGTACAAGCGCGCCGCGGAACATGGATGCTCGAACGCGCAGAACCAATTGGGCTACATGGCGCAGTTGGGATTGGGCGAGGAACAGGATTACGTGCAGGCGCTGGACTGGTATTACAAGGCGGCCGCGCAAGGGAATCCTAACGCGCAGGAAAACATTGGGTATTTGTATCAGCATGGACTTGGAGTGGAGACGGATTACGCGCAGGCGGAAGCTTGGTATTACAAGGCGGCGGGGCAAGGAAATTCTAATGCGGAGAATCAGCTCGGGTACATGAATCAGTACGGGCTTGGGATTCCGCCGGATTTGCCCCAGGCGCTGGCGTGGTATCGCATGGCGGCCGACCAGGGAAACAAGACAGCGATGGAGAATTTGCAGGCGCTTTCGGAACGGCTGAAGGACGTTGACGCGGAGCTGTGGCAGGCAGCAAACGCCGAAGCTCGGCAGGCAGCGGAGGCCCAGGCAGCGCGGCGTGTACGCATCGCGAATCTGCAACGGCAAATCGGGGAATTGGAAATGGATGCGCTGCTGGAAGAAAGTTTGACGGAGCCGGGCGCATTAGCGGTGACGGCTCCAGTGATGAGCGTCTCGAAATTGCGCAAAGAAGCAGACCAGTACCGCGCGGAAGCGGCGCGATTGCGCGCGGAATTGGCGGGATTGGACGTGTTAGCCGCCTCGAGCATGCCGGCGCAATAAAACGACTCTACTCGAATTGCTTTCGGAAGGCGGCGAACTGCTGCCTCAAATCCGCAATATCCTTGCGCAGTTCGGCCACTTCTGACTCCAGATGAGAAAGCTTGTCAACGTTCTCTCGGCTCGCCGCCGCCGGGGCTTCGCGCACGTTTGACGAGCCAACAGGCTCCGCTTCTCCCGACAATAGATGTATATAGCGCGATTCCTTTGTGCCAGGCTGCCTAGCGAGAACCTTGACCAGAGGCGGCTCGCGGTTCATCAGGCGCTGCAACGCGGATTGCACTTCGCTCAGATCATCAAAGTGATGCATGCGCTCGGCACGGCTGCGAAGCTCGCCAGGGGTCTGCGGACCGCGGAGCAGCAGCTCGCAGAAAATGGAAGCTTCGCGACGATCGAAGTTGAAGGCTTCTTGTAAGCGATGTTCGTACTTGGTGACGCGGCTGTCGGCAGCGCTGACCGAGCGCGCCAGAGAATTATCGTGCAGTACGCGTAAAGCGCTACGAACAGAGTCTTCGTCCAAATTCATAATTGGGTCGCGATTCGATTTCTGGTTGCAGGCGTTGACGAGTGCGTTTAAAGAGAGCGGATAATAATCCGGAGTGGTAATTTCCTTTTCCCAAAGGGCGCCGAGAACTCTGGCTTCGACTTCATTCAGGACGACGTTCACAGACTCAAATCATACCGGAAGCGCGGGGTCCTCCCAAACCCAGTAAAAGCGCCGCCAATTCCGTCTCGGAGAAGTTTCCGCAGGCATTATCGTTATCCTTATCTTTGCAATTTTTCAGCGGGCCTGGGCGCGAGCGCTTCGCGGAGCACAGCTAAGACATCAGAGATGCGGAATGGCTTCTGCAATTGGCGAATGTGACCGCCGGTACCGTTGTCTTCGACAAGATCTCCGGTCATGAAGATCACTTCCGGTTTTGCGGCCCCGCGTGACGACCCGGCGATTTGCAGCGCCGCTTCCCGGCCGCTGGGTCCCTGTCCACCCGGTGAAAGATTTACGTCACACAAAGCCAAATCGTACGTGCGGTTCCTGACCAGTTCGAGCGCTTCTCGGGAATTTGCCGCGCAATCGACATGCATGCCCTGAGCGGAGAGGCCTTCTTCCAGCAACATACGGATGCTTTCTTCGTCGTCCAGAACCAGAATCGAGCGACCCTTTAGAACATCCCCCATCGGGGGCACCGACTCAGAAGGCGACGCTCCCAGATCGAGCGGCCCACCGGATACTTCATCAGGAGCAACGGGCAAGTACACTGTGAATGCCGAGCCACCGGCAGGGAGAGTTTCGACGTCGATCGAACCGCCGTGCTCTCGAACGATGGACATGCAGATACTCAAGCCAAGGCCGGTACCGCCTCCGGGACGCTTGGTGGTGTAAAAAGGATCGAAGAGTTTAGGAAGCGCTTCCTGGGCCACTCCTACACCATCGTCCTGCACCGTTACTGAAATGTGCCCGCCGATGCGTCCGATACGGATCTGGATGCGTCCGGTCTCGCGAACCTCGCGGATGGCGTGCTCGGCGTTGCTGATTAGGTTCAAGAAAACTTGTATTAACTGATTGGCGTCGCCAATGACCGCAGGCAAATCGGATTGCGGCTGAAAATCGACGTGAACGTTGTTGCGGCGAAGCGAATGATCCTGGAGCTGCAAGGTGCGTTCGACAATCGTGTTAACGTCCACCGGCTTTTTCTGCGGCGCGGCGGGGCGGGAGAATTCCAGCAAGTTCTGAACGATCCGTGCTGCGCGGCGGGCTTGGCGATGCGTGAGCTCGAGTTGGCGCTTGGTGTTCTCCTGGATGCCCTCGCTGTCGCGGAGGAGCTCGGTAACGCCGAGAATAGCAGTCAAAGGATTGTTCAGCTCGTGCGCAACGCCGGCCAGCATCTGGCCCATAGCGGCAAGCTTTTCGGCTTGGATAAGCTGCTCTTCCAGGCGCTTGAGTTCTGTAACGTCGCGGCCAGAAATCACCACGCCATCGATTTTGCCGTTTTCATTGAAAAGCGGACTGAAGTGGCAGCGCAGCCGGCGCCACTCGCCCTGCTTGCTGCGGACACGTACTTCCAGGGAGGCGAAACTTTGACGGCCGCCCACCATTTCCGCGAAGAGGGCAAGTAGAGCAGGACGGTCTTCCATGTGCGTTCGGCCGCCAAACTCGATGTTCTGTGTTTCTTCCGGCTCGTAGCCGAGGATATCTTTCACCCGTGGACTCACAAAAGTGTAATGTCCGGTGCTATCCACGACGAAGATCAGGTCGGGGAAACTGTCGATCAGGCGGCGCGCAAATTCCTGCTGCTGGTAGAGGCGGCGCTCCATCTCGCGGCGCTCGGTAATATCCATCAGAGCGCCGTGATAGCGAACAACGCGGCCGCTGGTATCGCGGACGGCGCCAGCCGTATTCAGACAAATGAGCGGCCGGCCGTCCTTGCGCGTGAGCGTGATTTCGCGTCCCTGGACCATGGGCTGATTATCGACTTGCTCGCGAAGGGCGCGGCGCTGGCCTTCATCCGGAAGCAAATCGGCGAAGGTGCGCGACAGCAACTCTTCCTTGGAGTCGTAGCCGAGCATGCGCGCCAGCGCCGGGTTGGCGTCGATGAGGCGGTCGTCTGGCGTGGTGATGTAAATGCCTTCGTGCAGCGATTCAAAGAGCTCTGTGAAGCGCGCTTCGTTTTTGCGGAGCGCGGTAATATCGCGCGCAAGGACGGTTATGCCCTGAACTTCATCTCCGCGCAGCATGGCATGCGTAACGCAGTCGAAATAGTTGACGGAATTGCGGCCCTTGAGGCGAATCTGCACGACGCCGTTCCAGACGCGGCGCTCGAGGAAGCGCGGCATGGCGCGCTTAGCGAGTTCGCCGCCGTCACCGGTTCCCTCGTCGACGAATTCACTTAAATTGTGGCCGATGATTTGAGGAAAGGTGGCGCCTACGAGATCGGCGAAGCTCCGGTTTGCGGCGCGAATCTGCCCGTCCAGCGAGATGGCCAGGAGGATGTCGTCAAAGGAGTCGATTAGGTCGCGGTATCCCTGTTGGGAGCGCGAAATGACTTCAAACAATTGGTCGAGTTGCTTCTCATTAGGAGGAACGGCATCGCGGTGTTCGATGCCACGAACTAGGCCGCGCAGCTCCGAAATTTCCTGAGTACGCTTCCACGCGTACAGCCCGAAAAGTGCAACGAGAACAACCAGACCGATGGGGAGAGCCTCAAAGCGATGGGCAAGCGAGCGAACGGTGTCCCAAGAAACTACGGCGAACACAATGGAGAGAACAAGCAGCAGGAAAAACGTGAGACGCCAGAGCTCGCTTTGCCGCCGCTCGAATTGCTCGAGACGGTCGGACACAGCCGTACGACTGCCAACGCCCGATGACGAGCGCCCAGGCGGGTCCGAGGCTGTTTTCTGGAGTTGGCTCATGGATTACCGATCAATGGCCTTCGGCTATAAACTAGCTAACATTGTAAGAACGGTTCTCACCACCAGCAATACAAGCAATCCGAGGGCGTTCCTTACGGATACCTGTAAATAGTGCACAAACGAAACCGGCGTCCCCAAGAGGTCTCGGGGACGCCGGGAATTCGTTGAGCGGCGAGGGTTTCCGCCGCGGGTTATGCCAGGCTAGCCTAGCCTTCGGTGGCGGCGTCGGCTTCCGTGTCTTTCTGCAGGAAATCGAGCGCCGCAGCTTCTTCGGCGGTAAGCTCGGCGGCTTCGGGAATCTCCTCGATCGGAGCGGGAGCGGGCATTTCCGTCAGCAACTGAATGCTGCGGTAGTGCTCGAGACCCGTTCCAGCGGGGATGAGACGGCCCATGATGACGTTTTCCTTGAGGCCGCGGAGGTAGTCCACCTTGCCGGCGACCGCTGCTTCCGTTAGGACACGTGTAGTCTCCTGGAAGCTGGCGGCGGAGATGAATGAGTCGGTCGAGAGCGACGCCTTGGTGATCCCGAGTAGCAGCGGGCGACCCGTAGCGGGACGTCCACCATTTTTGATCACATTATCGTTCTCTTCCCGGAAGCGGAACTTGTCCACCTGCTCCTCGAGGAGGAATGTAGTGTCGCCCACGTCTTCGACCTTAACCCAGCGCATCATCTGCCGGGAGATGGTCTCGATGTGCTTGTCGTTGATGTTCACGCCCTGGAGCCGGTAAACCTCCTGAATGGCGTTGACCAAGTAGGACTGCGTGAACTTCTCGCCCAAGACGGCCAGCAAGTCGTGCAGGTTGAGCGGGCCGTCGATCAAGGCTTCGCCGGCCTTGACGTGGTCGCCTTCCTGCACGTTGATGTGCACGCCGCGCGGAATCGAATATTCCTTCGTGGTCTTACGGTCTTCGCTTTCGACGTAGATCTTGCGCATGCCCTTGGCGATTTCGCCGTAGCGGACGACGCCATCGACCTCGCTGATAACGGCGGGATCCTTGGGCTTGCGCGTCTCAAAGAGCTCCACGACGCGCGGGAGACCTCCGGTGATGTCCTTGGTCTTGGTGGTCTCGCGCGGGATTTTCGCGAGCACGTCGCC
>Ga0209526_10000860_pt1 | contig 19992 bp, 20 predicted proteins | sample JacPinW_OM2H0_M1_FD_188566 | JGI IMG/M metagenome (GOLD analysis project Ga0209526, IMG submission 188566) | Forest soil microbial communities from Algoma, Ontario, Canada - Jack Pine, Ontario site 1_JW_OM2H0_M1 (SPAdes) (version 2) | ecosystem: Environmental > Terrestrial > Soil > Boreal... | reverse complement strand
TTGCTTCCACCTTTTTCGGCGCTTGAGTTTTTCAGGTAGCGCAGGATTCCCAAGACCTTCCTTGTAAAGATTGAAGATATGTAGCCGCAGGCCATGCTTTACTTCGCACTCGCCCAAATCTTGCAAGTAGGGCTGCCAATGCCGGTATTGCGCGAGATCATCCGCCAGATGCTTCGATAACAAGATGTGCCCTGCATCGCCGCAATCGAGGACGCGCTGGCCAACATTGATGCCGCTCCCGGCCACATTGACCTGATCATTCACATCGGTGACCTGATTGACCGGTCCGCTATGAATTCCCATGCGCAATTGGATATTGGGGTGCTCTTTCAACGCTTGCTGGATTTCCAACGCGCATCGGACCGGCTCTTCCGGACTGCGGAAGAAAAGCAGCACCATCCCATCTCCCGTCGGCACTCGCACGAGTCTCTTATTTTTTTCCGCAGCCTGAAAACATTCCGTGCTTCGCACGACCCGATTCAGCTCCTGCATTTGCTCGACCTGCTCGTTGACCAATAGTCGCGAGTAACCGACGAGGTCGATGAGCAACAGGTAGGCGATTTCTAGGGTTAGCTCCGGGAGCGGTTTGCCAGCAGCGGGCGATTTGTCGTCGCTCACGATGCCATTGACCTCACCCTGCCTAGGTTTTCGGTCGGCAGACATGTTTTAGTAGCAGCTTCTTGCCCGAAGCACCGATGATGACAACACCACCCGGAAAAGTCGAGGGCAAAGCGTTGCTGCAACGTTACGTGGTTTGATCCGGCGGCGTCAAACTAACCGCTCTCGGTTGCGCCCAAAACGGGCCCGGGCCGAAAGCGGCGACGTTGAGGATAATCATGACCGACGCGAAAAGATACATGCCCATGGTCAGGCCAATCGCAACGTGCATCCCGCAAATGCACGCCAACCAAATTGCCCGCGTCCGCCGCAGCCAAATGAAAAACGGATATCCCATTTCCAAAATGCAAATGCACGCTCCCGCGACAGGGAAAAGATATTTCCATTTAACAAGTATCTCAGGAGCAATCACATTGAACGGCGGTCGTATCAGGGCACGCCACAGATTGGAACCATCCCACCATCCGCTGCCCAAAGATTTGGCTAGTCCGCCGAAAAAATAGATCAAACAGAGATGCAGTTGTAAGATGCGCCGGAAAAAGCCGAAAAGCTCTGGGGGTTTCGGCGAGGGACGCCGTAATCGCCAATCGAGTGAGATGCGATCAGGGAGCGGCGATAGCATCAAATAAAAAAGTCCGATCGTCATGAAGTTATCCACGCCATATGACACGAGCCCTCCGCTTTTGGACGCACAAAGGTGAAGGAACCAAGCCAGAATGGCAGAGGAGCGCGAGAAAAGCCCGATAAGCAAACTGCAGCCGGCGCAAAGCAAACAGAGCCAGGCCGCGGACAGGATTGCCTCTTCTGGTAAACCAAAGCGCTCTCCGATTGTAACCAACCAACCAAGCCGCGGAACAAAAGGGGTCTCCGCGGAAAGGAGTGCTTCCGACAAGGTGCGGCTGATTAGCCCGTTACCAGTTCCAGCGAACAAATAGCTCCAATCGTTCTTCAGCGATAAAGAATAGAGGACGACTTGAAGTCCGAGACCGATTCTCAAAATGGCGAGCCAGTAATCAGTTTCCGCTGGAAACAGGAATCGTCGCAGCCGTTCTTTCCACGCTTCCATCCTTCAGGGCTCATGCGATTCGGCAGCATCGTCGCGCAGGCTGAAGTCGTAAGCGTACAAGACCTGATACGACTCTCTTTTGCCTTGTTCGAACTCAGCAATGCTCGGCAAGTTGATTGTTCCAAAGACCGCGCGAGTGGTCGTTGCACCGGGATGGTCGCGCCAGATCGAACGAGCGACCATTTTCACCAAATATTCCCGCAATGGGTCGTAACGAGTGCGCCCAATCTCATCGAGCAAACCAGCTACGCGTAAGCCGGCAGCGGCGCTGTTAGCGAGCGGCAGCTCATATTCCACTCGCCCATCGCGATAATGTAATTCGAAGACCAGCTTATAGCTGACCGGCACATTCGGCGCGAAGTAGCCGTATCCCCTTTCGATTCCGGCGATGTGCAAATACGCTAGAAATGCGCACCGGACCGGGTTCGACGGCGCCAAATTCTGGCCGAGAGCACCAGATGCGATTGATTCGGCCTTCTCAGCCGGGCCACTAAGAGCCCACGGAAGTATCGTCAATTTGTGTGCGACCAGCCACAGCGTGTCACGGCACGAGATTGTTGTGATCAGCAGGAAATGCAGGATGAAGCACGCCAAATAAACACGCTTCTGGCGCACGGCCTCTTCCGCTCAGAAAAGCAGAGGTGAACGCTGCCCTACGGTGCCAACTTGTTTAGAACCGCAATTATGTCGGCCGGACTACGAGCAGCAACTTGTATCGTAGCGTGAACCTGAATCAACGTAAACTCTCCAGCCGATGCATTTTTCGCAATTTCGGACGTCGTAACTTTGTCAGTCTTAATTTCTAGCTTGGCATTAGGGCCAGGGTCAGGGCCAGCGTTAATGTTCTCGTCGGCCTGGCCATTGCCATGAACCAGACGGATTCGGTAACTCTGTGTGCCGAGCTTTTTCAATGTTTCCTTGAAATCGTTCTTGCCTTGGGTGCTCCCGTCCTTTAGCGCAGCCACATCCTTTATTTTAAGAGTGAATGTTGCGTTCGAGGCTTTGGCAGATGCGGGTTGTTGCGCAAAAGCGCGGAACGTGAGGATCGTCAAGACCCCGATCGCCATGACGACAACGACGAGTTTGAATGTACCAGATAGGGTTTTCATAGGAGCTTGGTTTGACTGACCCCACCAGAATCTACAAGCACTAAATTTCGGGGAACCGTCGTATTCCCTCAAATCTGGCCAGGGATGCTTGTCGAACGCGTCTCAAAAGCCTTGAGCGAGTGAGGGTAGGAGGCGTTCCGCGTCGATCTTAGCCCGGACGTTAGTCGGAGGAGACCCAATTGTCTGGCCATCAGCCTTTGTTTTAATCGACGCTCGCGCTCCGGGTTAGTGTGACAGAAGCATATGCTGCATCTTTCAAGGCGAACTTGCGCAGTTCGATAGTGATCTTTTGAATGGCGAATTTTTTCAGCAAATGCGCGGCGATTCGATCGGCGAGAGTTTCGATCAGATTGTATGATTGTTCACCCGTGAATTTTTTCGTCTCCTTGCATACGGCGGAGTAATTCACAGTGCGGCCGATCTTGTCATCCAACTCGCGGATGTTGCGCGTTGGCCAAAACGTAATGCTAACCGTGAGCCGCTGCGGTTTGACCCGTTCTTTCTCGGGAACACCCACTCGCACAAAGATTTCGAGCTGTTCAATGTGGATCAGGTGTTCCGGTGCGCCCTTCATTCCGAGGTGAGCATCCTCCAGCAGCGCTAACGAATCGAGAAGTTCTTGTCGGCAAAAATCCTTTAACTTTTTCGCGAACTTCGTCCCATGGACTCCGTAGAAGCCGATGAAACAACTCATCGTCGATGGAAAAGCAGTTCGATTGCACTGGAACAAAGCGAAGACCTTTAGGCTTGTGTGCGAATTGCGTAAATCCGATGATCGGCGCCGGTGAAAGCTCACCCTGCCACCGAGAACGAACGGAATCCAAACCGCTTCGCCACTACCCGCTGGAGCATCATTCTTTCCTGCGCCTGCTCGGGAACAGTGGAAGGGGAGGCGCGCAAAGCGCTCAGCGATCTTTGCCGCATTTATTGGCGACCGATTTTCGCGTTCATTTGCCGGCGCGGCTATTCGGTGCCCGACGCTCAGGATCTAACCCAAGATTTTTTTGTCATGCTACTTGAGGGCAATTTACTTTCGCTGGCCGATCCCGGCCGGGGCCGCTTCCGCTCGCTTCTGCTCAAAGCGTTGAATAATTTCTTGATCGACAAGCACGACCAGGCGAAAACGAAGAAGCGCGGCGGCGGCATGCAATTCGTTTCTTGGAACGATTGGATGGCCGAAGCGCCATCGCAGTTGTCGGTTCCGGCGCGCGAATTCGAGAACTGGCCGGCCGAAAGAATTTTTGATTTACGGTGGGCGGCAACGGTCGCGGAGGAAGCGCTGCGCCGTTTGGCCGAAGAATGTGAGAGTCGCGGGCGTCGCCGGATGTTTGCCGTCCTTAGTAAATATCTAACAGTCGATCGGCTGGACGTTTCCTACGCGAATCTCTCCGCGTCGCTCGGAGTACCTGAAACGGCGGTTAAACGATTATTGCATCAGTTGCGCGGCCGTTTCCGCACGCTCTTACGCGAAGAAGTCTCGCAAACGGTGAAAAGCCCATCGGAAATAGAGGGCGAAATCCGTTACCTGTGTGCCGCCCTGGCCACAAGCGCGGACCGAGTGGAATGAACTTTTGCGGCCTAACGGATTCGCCAGCGAGCATTGTCAATGAATTCGAGCGATGCCGCTGCGGCTCAGTGACACGAGTCGGTTACGGACTCTGCCTGAGCTGTTTGCTCCGAAGCGGACTTTGTCCAGAGGAACCGCAAACCGAGAGCTTCGACGCCGCACTCGCCGAGATCGATGTCCGCGACTCGGAGTGGCGGCTGGGCAATTATCAGATCCTGGAAGAAATCGGCCGCGGCGGAATGGGCGTCATTTATCGTGCGCGACAACGGCACTCGCGACGGATCGTTGCCCTGAAACGCATTCTCAGTTATCACAGCGATTCGCGCGATACGCTGGTCCGCTTTCAACGCGAAGCTGAAGCAGTCGCCAGTCTCGATCACCCAAACATTTTGCCCATCTATGAGGTGGGGGTAAGCGAAGACGGCCTGCCATTTTTCAGCATGAAGTTCGCGCCAGGGGGAAGCCTACTGCATGGACGGAAAGTATTCCGCGACGAACCAAGACAAGCCGTTCGTTTGATCGCAAAGGTCGCGCGCGCCATTGAGTACGCGAACAACGAAGGGATTCTGCACCGAGATCTCAAGCCGGGGAACATTTTGCTGGATGGACGCGGCGAGCCGCTAGTGGGCGATTTCGGCCTGGCCAAATGGATCGACGCGACGAGCGATCTTACACGCACGATGACAGTCTTCGGCACACCCGGTTACGTCGCGCCGGAGCAGGTGAACGGTCCTGCGGGAAATCTTACACCGGCGGTCGATGTCTACAGCCTTGGTGCAATTTTGTTTGAGCTCCTCAGCGGCCAACCGCCCTTTTTAGGCGAACACGCCATTGTGGTCATCCATCAGGCAGCGGAGAAACCGGCCCCGAAGCTGCGCTCAATCGTGCCGAGACTCGATCGCGATCTGGAGACAATCTGTGCGCGGTGTTTGGAACGCGATCCAGCGATGCGTTATCGCACTGCTGGCGACCTGGCGGAAGACCTCGAACGCTGGCTCGAAGACCGCCCTATCATCGCGCGCCCTGTCTTGCCGCCCGTCCGGCTGTGGCGTTGGTCAAGACGTAATCCGAAACTGGCCGGAAGCATCGCGGCGTGCTTGATCCTTGCCGCAGTCGGTCTCGTCGAGAAGGTCGCCAGCTCTCGATTGTCCGCGATATTGCAAAGGGTTGAAATCGCGCAACGCTCGGTTGCGGTGACGTCGTTCGAAGACCTGGATGAAATTTCGACCACGTCAAACTCAGCACGATCCATGACGAGCGCGTTCACTGCCGCATTGACGCAGGCAAAAGGAATTCAGCTGAGCGCCACGCCGCACCAGATTGCGGAAGATGTCGATCCTTGGCGTACGGAAGATTGGAAAAGGATCGGGGAGTCGGGCAACGCTCGGATGGTGCTGAGCGGAAGCGTGCGCCGGCGCGAAGGAAAACAGCGAGTTGCAATCCATTTGATTGAGACGGCTACGGGTTCAGTCGTGAGCACCTGGTTACAGGACGGAGAATCGGATTCTGACATCGCCAAAGCACTGACAACAAAAATATCGGATGTCGTTGCCGACACTAAAGTAACTAGCGGTGATGCCGGCGCGATTGTTGGTCGCGGCGACAGGAAGCGAGATGCTATTGGAGAAACTAACAATTCATTAGCGCGAAGTTACTGCGATCGAGGCAAGGAGTTTTTCTTGCGCTATAACTTGGCAGACTTGGATCGCGCAATTGAATCTTTTCGCAAAGCGGTCGAGATCGATTCTAACTACGCCGTAGCTTATGCGATGCTCGGGAGTGCGTGTCAGGCTCGCGCCCAAACTGATCCCACGCACGATTGGCTCGCGGAGGCGGATGCGGCTACTGCAATCGCCCTGCGAATTGCGCCAATGCTTCCGGAAGCTCACCGCGCTCGCGCTGGTACTCTCCGGCGCCACGGCCAATTGCGCGCTTCGCTGGATTCGTTTTTAACAGTCTATGAACTAGAGCCGGCCCCTTGGCGAAGTGCTGCACTTCTGGGCGATACCTATGAGCAAGTCGGTCGTCCCGATTTGGCGCTGCGATGGTTCGAGAAGGCGTCGCGCCGTCAAACTCAACCGCTTTTTGCCGACAATCTGGGCAACGCATGGACCAGCTTGGGTGATTATGATGAGGCGGAAAAAGCTTACCGTACTGCAATAATCTTCAAGCCGGACCTACCAGTTGGCCTTCTAGGTTTGAGCAGGCTTGCTTTGTTTCGCGGCGATTACAAAGGCGCGCGCAAGGAATGCGAACAAGCTCAGGCCAAATACAAGGACAACCCGGAGGTATTGGAGATGGCTGCTTTGATTGAATTTTTCAGCCGTCACTTCCCTGCGGCCGAGAAGCTCTACCGCGAAGCGGCGGCAATCGACCGCGCCGGTGGCGCCGAGTTTGCCGGATCGGTCCGATATCTGTCCGCGATAGGGTTTATCCAAGAACTTTCGGGTGTTCATGCCAAAGAGGGGAAAGCGCTTTTGGAAGAAGCGCGCTGGCTTGACGAAAAGGAGTTACTTTCAGCGCCCGATAACCTGCGCCATTTGTACAGCCTGGCCGCGAACTATGCTGCCCAGGGAAATGGCGAGGCCGCCGCAGTTTGTTTGGATAAAGCCATCGCCGCGGGTTGGATCGACTATCGCTCGATGATGCTCGACCCACGCTTCGACTCAATTCGTGATGATGAAATCTTTCAAAATGCGCTCGGTCGCCTCATCAGCAAAGTGCAGGAGATGAGACAGCCGCGTGCATCCGCCACCCAACCACCCACACCAACTGAGATCACACCCACCCCATGAATGAACCATCCATCAGTAAAATACGAACCCGCCTGGCGCAGAGCACGGCCAGTCTGCTCCTTGTAATCGCCGCTGCGCTGGCAGTTTCATCACTAACAGCCCAACCACCAGTCAACACGAAAAAGGAAGCACCAGCTGAATGGCCGGAAAGCGCACCATATAACGCCGCAATAAATGCGTTTGATGCTGCTCTTACTCGGGCCGGCTGGGATTCGGAGTTCCGTCAGCGGTTACTCAAATCGCCCGATTCAGCCAAGAAGGCCGTGGCTGAAATCGGCAATATCAAGATTCCGGCGAACAAAGTAATTATCTTCTACGAAGCGCAGCCGGCAAAGCCTGATGCCAAGAGTGCAACAACAGAGAGTAATGCCTACATCCCTGTTGAGCTCTCCTCAGCATCGAAGTCCAATGAAAACATCCACGTATTTTATTTGCCGCCTTTCAAAAAGGACGACAAGGCAAAGACCTACAAGTACGAAGATTATTTCATGTGCTGCTACGACCTCTGGCATCCGAGCCGTTAACAAAATCTAGCATTTCCCTCATCGAGTTGCGGCGGCCACCCTCTAAGGTTGGTTCCCAGCCAGGAGCCGATAGATAGGAATCTGCGTCAGCTGCCAAGGCGCCGAGAATGACATCGGCGACAATGTAGCTGCCGATCGGGCCAAGATGCTTACCCTCTCGAGGGGCAACCTCGGCTTCCTTTAAAATGTAATACCAAAGCGGTGTGTTATTGCGAAAACCGTACTTCGGATTCGTAAGGACATCTTTATGAGGCCCACTGACGATCTCATCCTCGGTCAGGACTTTAATACCCGGCATTCGGCGCGCGATTTCAGCGGCCACATCCTCGCCTGAAGGCAGATTAACCCGAAAGCCGCGCAAGAGGGTGCGAACAGCCAGCTTTGGCTCAAGATGCTCGCCTCGCGTTGTCATATTAGCATCCTTTACCGTCTGCTCATCCAAGTGATGCAGCGCGTTTGCAATCTGCGTGTCAATTTTTCGGGCGCGATTTACGCAAGCTGTTCGCGGAGGGATTGCAAAGAACCTCTCCCATGAGATCACCCACTCAGCCGGCAACGCAGGAGCAGCGCCGCTCTTGGAACCGGTACGCTCAAAGAGCGTGGTCAGCTTGACTTCTTTGTCGTGTACATCATTGACACCGGTTTTGTAGACATCACGTACCATGCTGTGCCCGAAGCGGAACGCGCCGACGCTGAACTCGATCGGAATCCTAAAATCTGTAGTCCGGTTAAGCCGTTTCTCTTGCTCCAATTGACTGAGGCGTTCAGTCACCAGTGGATCAATGATCGTTTCGAGATAATCATGACGCACGACCCATTGGTAATGCCACCTCACCACACGCTGTGCCGCCGCGAAGTCGGAGCCGCCCTTTCGACGATAATGCGGCGAAGCATTCAATTCGTCCGGTTGATCAATAACCAGATTATGCAGCTTCAAAAACGCGACGTGCAGTTGCGCAAGTATCAGGTTTTCATCCTGCCGCGGGTCCCCGGTTAATGCGATGCCTTGGAAATTACGCGGTAGATCGTCGTCGGATGCCTTGAGCCCGGGCGTCTCAATTGTCTTGCCGATCAGAAATCGCTCTGCGTTATGGTTTCCGGTCTCGTACAGAAAAGGCGACATATTTGGGCCGCCGCCATAAAGGTGATCCAAATCCAGAAACGCGGTCCGAAAATTCTGGGTTTGCTCAATCTTCTCGCTGGCGTTGTTGAGAGGGGTAAGATCCAGCGTCAGATCATGATCGATGAATTGCCCGAAGTAAGTGTATCCAGCAGTGGGCAGTTCAGGTTGGCTCTCCGGCTCGACCAATGGGTCTTTGTCCACCATCGCTTCGCCTAACCTGGCCAGACCTTCTTCAATATCGGAACTCGGCCGCGCAGGTTTCCCTTTAAGCTCAGAGAACATCCTTGTGTAACGTCCGAAAGCTGAAGCAGGCGCGCCGCTGAGCGCAAGATTTTGTGCCGGTTCGGCTTCCGCGAAGAGATTGCCCGGCAATGAGGCACCGAACGTAGCGAGCGACGCTCCCGCCAGCGACCGCTTCAGAAAATGTCGGCGCTTCATGAGGGACGGAAAGACTGTCGCATTCACTCGCCTTTACGGAATCGGCGCAGCGAAGTTCGCCAAAAACACCTCAAAGCTTCGATTTATTTGGGTCTTGATCGCGCGGCGCCCGCGCCGAGTGCGAAGAAGGAAGCAACTGCCGATCAGCCGATGCGAAACCGGATGTCGCGAATCGTTTTGCCGCCGAAACGCGAGATCCGTCATCGATCATCGCGCAGCCCAATGCGCTGAGCGCATCGCAATAGCGGTAGGGGTCAGCAACAAGTTGCGATGGAGGGAAAAGGCGGCAGTAACGCGAACTCCAGGCCGATCATGCCGGCTGCGCTCCAGATCCAGCTGTCGTCGAAAAACCCACCGCGGAAAACTTCGACATCACTCGGCCGCCGATTTGCTTTCGGCTTGCGCAAGATGTCGATCTTGTTCTCGGCAGATTGCACGCGCGGCAATCATGCAGCATGCAAGCACTCACAGACAGTGATCTGTCTAGTCATAACATCGGCATCTTGTAGAATTCGAGCCGTGCCTGTCTCGGATTGATCCGACTTCCCGATCCTGCAATGAAATCTAGCGTCCCGCGCCTCAAGACTTTTTTAGGCAACGTGCAGAAGCACGCCTTCGCGCCGGTCGATATTGCCTCGCTGATTTTTTTTCGAATTGCATTTGGCCTTCTGATGGTCTGGGAAGTATGGCGATACTTTCACTATGGTTGGATCGCGACGTATTGGGTCGAGCCACGATTTTTGTTCAAGTATTACGGATTCTCGTGGGTGCAGCCGTGGCCTGGGAATGGCCTTTACATTCACTGGGCAGCTCTCGGCGTTGTCGCACTGTTTATTGCCGCTGGTTTCCTCTACCGCGTAAGCGCGACGCTGTTCTTCCTCGGCTACACTTACGCCTTTCTTCTCGATGAATCGAGATGGCTCAATCACACCTACCTCATTTGCCTTTTCAGTTTCCTACTGATCTTCATCCCAGCTCATCGCGGGCTCTCGGTTGATGTCTTGATAAATCCGCGACTGCGAACGCAGACGACACCTGCGTGGACGCTTTGGTTGTTACGCGTTCAAATCGGCGTAGTCTATTTTTTCTCGGGCATCGCTAAACTTTCGCCCGATTGGCTCCACGGTGAACCGATGCGAACGTGGATGGCCCAACGCATAGATTTCCCGATCTTCGGCCGGTTCTTCCGGGACGAATGGACTGTTTATGCAATGAGTTACGGTGCGCTGTTACTCGATTTGCTGATTGCTCCACTTCTTCTCTGGCGCCGGACACGGGTCGCGGCTTTTTGCGCTGCGCTGGTTTTTCATCTTCTGAATTCAAAGCTATTTGCTGACCTCGGCGTCTTCCCTTGGCTTGCGATCGCGGCTACTACTCTGTTTTTTCCACCTGATTGGCCCCGCCGGTTCGTTTCCATTTTTCGACCGGTCACGGCATCCCCATTTTCCGACATAGGCAGACTCCCTAGCCCCTGGAAGCGATTCGTCGTGCTCAGCTTGGCCGCCATCTACATCGGGATTCAGGTTCTGGTTCCGCTGCGTCATCTCTTGTATCCGGGTGGGATCGAATGGACCTATGAAGAACATCGTTTCAGCTGGCGGATGATGCTTTTGGATCGATACACGCGCGGTTTTTTTTACGTCACCGATCCGAATACCGACAAAACCTATCAGGTGAGCTCATTGGACTATCTTACGCAGAAACAGGTAGTCAGGATGGAGTATCGACCGGACATGCTTCTTCAGTTCGCCCATTATCTCGCGGCTGTTATGCCGCGGAAGGGGCCAAAACCACTCACGGTGGAAGCACGCGTCTTCATCTCAATCAACGGACGGAAGCCTCAGTTGCTTGTCGATCCGAATGTCGATCTGGCTGCGGAACCGCGACACCTAGGTCGTCCTCGTTGGCTCTTACGGATCGACGAATCTTTGCCGCCTGCCGGCAAATATTTCTCAAAGGGCCCTTCTGCACAAAGATCTGACGCGAACAACATCGAAATCTTTTAGAACCAAGCGTGAAGTTGCCCTGCCCGAGCCACTCCTTTAATGAAAAGAGAAAGCCGGGAACACATTGCTGCGTCCCCGGCGCCGCTATTTCGTTTAAATGGTTTTTAGAATCCCCAGAACTTGTAGTTTACCCCGAAAAAGACTGTGTCCTGGTTGAGGCTGACGTCAAAGCTCTCATTTTCCGCAACCCCATCGTCGATCCGCGTGCCCGTGATCGTGTCTGTCCCGAGAAAGGCGTGGTTGTATTCGAGTTTAGCCGACCAACGGCAGTTGATCATATATTCAAGCCCACCGCCGACCAAGGCACCGACCCGCGTTTCGTCGGTCTTGAATACATCTACATTTTCAGTCTCCGTGTCACCATGACGCCAGGCGTACCTTTGCTGGTTGAACTGAGCACCGCCTTTGGCGTAAAACAATAACTTATTCCAAGCGAAACCAACGCGGCCGCTGATAGTCCCTTGCCAGTCGCTTCGGGTATCAAACGTGTTCGGTTCATCGAGCAAGTCTTTCGTGGTGTGGGCCTGAAGGTCCGAGTAAACAAAAGTGCCCTCGAGTCCAAAAACAAACCGGTTCCACTGGTAATTAAAGCCAAGTTCGCCTCCACCAAGAAAACCGCTCTGATTGCGGTCGACGAGCGTCGCTGACGCTCCTGGATCGCTACCTGGGTCTGGAAAAATGCTCGTATCAGTGTCTGACCACCTGAGATCGCCCCTGGCGTAGCCAGCGAGCGCACCCACATAAAAGCCGCTCCAATTGCACTCAGGCGGTGGCGCCGGTGCGACCTGTTTCATTTCCTTGCCGGAAAGTGGTTCCGGCCCGGCGGACCCAATCTGAACCAAGCCAATCAATGCAAACACAACAACAGGTAAGGCAAAATATCTTTTCATAGCGCGTCCTTTTAACCAGAAATCTAACAGGGGTGTCAATAACCTTTAAAGGTAGGGCGTTATAGAGACTGAGAATGAGGGTGTCGGCCGCTTCAGGTCATTTGAGCAGCTGCGATCGTTTCGAATCAGATTTGATCCCTGCTCAGCCAACCCGAAATCGAATGTCGCGAATGACTTTGCCGCCGAAGCGTTGCTTCAACTTTCGCAAGATGTCGATCTTGGATATCTGTTCGAGCTCGTAGTGCAAAGCAGGCTGAAGGACGCGCACGTAAAGAACGCCTTCGCGCAGCGCCACCGGTGTCGAATGCGCAGCGATGAATTCACCAACGATTTGCCCCCACGCCTCAATCACTTCCACTTCGTGCAAACGCTCCTTCAGTCCGAGCCGCTGCATCAATTTCGGCAGCACATCCGCTGGCGCCTCCCAGCGGTCCGGCCTTAAGTATTTTTCCGGCAGACCGCGCCATTCGGCGATCGCACGAGCGCGAAGTGCAGCATCCATCTGCTAATTACTTAGCCACAGATGAACACAGATGAAACACAGATTTTGTTGCAGAGGCGCGTGTCCTCACGCGCGGAATCGCCAGTCCGGCTCGGACTGCGGCTGAGGACAGCCGCCACTACACCGATTCAACGATGTAACAATTTAACGAATCAACGTGACGCGAAGCGTCAATACCGCCGCCGCATGTTGCTCGGCAGAATATTGAGCTCGGTGCGATATTTTGCCACGGTTCGCCGCGCGATCGGAATTCCGCGCTTGCTCAAGATCTCCACGATCTCCTTATCGCTCAACGGCGATCCGCCATCCTCGTTCTTCACCAGATCCAGAATGGCCTCCTTCACGCTCGTGTTGCTCATCGACTCGCCGCTGGCGGTTTGATAACCGGGCGTGAAAAAGTATTTCATCTCAAAAACGCCCTGCGGCGTGGACATATATTTGCCGGATATGGCGCGGCTCACCGTTGTCTCATGCACACCGACCGCGTCCGCGATCTGCACCATCGTCATCGGTTTGAGATATGACGATCCTTTGTCGAAAAACTCACGCTGCCGCTTCACGATCTGATGCGCGATGTTGGAAATAGTCTGCTGGCGCTGATGGATCGACTTAATTAGAAATTTGCCGCTCCGGATCTTGTCGCGAATGTAATCCTTCACTTCGCTGCCGTTGTGATCCTGCGCCATGATGTCTTTGTAAGTGTTGCTGATGCGCAGATGCGGGATTTGTTCGCCGTTTAGGATCACTTGATAATCGCCGTTCACTTTCTCGACCGTGACATCGGGCAGAACGTAATTTTGCGGAGCTTCGGCAAAGATCGCGCCCGGCCGCGGATCGAGTTGCGCGATGTTGTTGGCGCATTTTTGTACCTGCTCAGCGCTGATGCCCATGCGCCGCGCGATCTCCGGGAACCGCCGTTTCCCCAAGTCCTGCATATGTTCGGAGATCATTTTGTACTCGAGGCTGTTTTGTTTGCCTTCGCGCTTTAATTGAATGAGCAAGCATTCTCGCAAATCTCGCGCGCCCACGCCCGGCGGATGAAAGCTCTGGATGAGCGTCAGCATGTTCTCGAAATCTTCCTTCGGGATACCGGTGTTGAGCGCCATGTCCTCAGGTGTCGTTTGTAGAAATCCGTTGTCATCGATGTTGCCGATGATGAGCTCCGCGGTCTTGCGATCGTTCGCGTCGAGCGCATTTTGGTTCAATTGCCCCATGAGATGCTGTTGCAGCGTCTCCTGCGTCGGGATGGAATCGAAAAAGAACTGGCGCTTCTCTTCCGCATCTTGCGACCGCCCGCTGTAACTGCTCGATTGCGCCATGTAATCGCGCCATTCTTCATCGAGCTTGGCCAGCTTATCGAATTCCTCCTTGAACTTGTCGTCCTTGGCAGCATCCGAATCGGGAGCCGGCTCATCGGGATTCGGTTCGTCGGCCAGTTCTTCCAGCACTGGGTTCGTTTCCATTTCCTGTTGAACCAGATTGCGTAGCTCGAGGAGCGGTGCTTGCAGGATCAGCAAACTTTGCTGGAGCTGCGGGGCAAGGACCTGCTGTAGAGAAAGATTTTGGGTCTGATGCATCCCCTGACCGGCCATACGTGGAGTTTACCGATTTTGACCGAGAGGCAAGCAGTTTACGGGCCGTGCTTGTCGACCTCCGCCTCTTTTTCCCTGGAAAAATCGCCTACGGAACACGAACTGCTACGTAATTGCATGAGCTGATTGCTTTCAATGAGACGAACTCTTATCGCCTTTCTATCTTGCACAGTGCTGCTCCTCATTTCATCTGGCACCGCACAGACGCCAGACTCGAAAGATGAGCAAGAACTCCTGGCGCTGGTCAAAGAAGTACAAGGACAGCAAGCACAACTTCTCGGGAATCAAGCCAAGATCGAAACCAAGCTCGCCGAAATCGCCGAGACAATTCGAGTGGCGCGAGTCTTTTCCGGTCGAAGCCAGTAATGAAAGCTTTTCCGCGAGGAGCTCTGTTTATAGCGGTGTTGGCCACACAAACGCTGCGCGCCGAGCCGCAACAACCCCTCACCCTCGTGAAAGAGCTTCAAGTCCAGCAAGCGCAGATCGCCGATAATCAAACGAAACTCGACACCAAAATAGCCGATTTAGCGGAAACGGTTCGCGCAGCTCGAATCTATACAAGTCGACTCGGTGGCGCACACAAGCCCCCAAAAAAATGAGTACTATGGCCCGAATTTTTTCGCCCTTGTTGATCTTGGTCGTGCTGTTGATCGCCAGCACGAACGGTCAGTCGCCTGAACCAATCATCGTTCAGGCAGCTACTCAGACTTCGCCAGCTACGACGACCAAAGCGCCAATAACGCCGGTTTCGGACTCAACATCTGCCGCGATCAAAACGCTTCAGCAGATGAAAGCGGCCAACGATGAAATTCTAAGCAAGCAGAAAGCCGCTCTGGAACGGTTGGATGAGCTGCAGCAAGCGGCCGACCAGCTGAAGATTTTCGCCAAGCGCGGCTAACATCGACATGTGCGGTCACAATCCCGCCATGTCCCATTTCTTGATCGTCTCCTCGATAAGGCGCGCGATTTTATCGTTCACCTTCTTGAAGTAAGTCTTCGCTTTCGCGAGGTCGAAATTCGGATAACCCTGGCCTTCTTTGTAGAGCATGATGCTCGACGGGAACGGATACGCGCTCCAAGCGTTAGGCGCGGGAAGCGGCGTCGCCATGTTTGGTTTGTAACGCTTCTTGTTCACGAGCGACGGATCGATCGCGAGCATGTAAGCAGTCTCTGTATTGCCGGCGTGCCCACCGTCTTCACCGAAAACTTCTTGCACGATATCGCTGCAGTACGACCACCAATTCACGACCAGGATTCTGGTTCCCGTCTCGCGCCCGACTTCTTGGGCAAGCCCGCTCAAAATTGCTGTTTGTCCGCCGCCGTGCCCGTTCAGCATCATGATGTTTTTGAATTTGTTCTTCGCCAGACCAACTAAAACCGCGCGGACGTAGGCGCGGTAGGCATCTTCCGGAACAGTGAAGCTGCCCGGATACGCGTCCAGAATTCCGGTGAATCCGTACGGAATCGCCGGTGCAATCATCGCATTCACCCGCGGCGCAATTTCGCGCGCCATCGCCACCGGCGCGAGAATATCGGTGCCGTTGGCCGTCACCCCATGCGCTTCAATCGTTCCCAGCGGGAGCAAGACCGTATTGATTTTCGCCGGAACCCACTCTCCAAATTCCATCCAATTGATGCGTTCCATCTCGCGCGTACTCGGCCCCTTTTGGTTCGCGCGTTTCATGTCGATGTTAAGGACGAAATCAACCCCACTTGCCGCCGATTGGCCTCCTCTCCCTGCCAGGGAAAGGACAGGAGATGAGGGTGTCTCGTGCGATGAACACGATTACTTTTTCTTCGGCTCCACTTTGCGATAAAGCGTCGCCATACTGATGCCAAGGACGCTCGCTGCTTTCTCGCGCGAGCCGCTGCAGTGCGTCAAGGTTGCTTCGATGTAACCACGTTCCTGCTGCTGAATGAACTGATCGAGCGATTGCCCGACCGGCATCGCCGCGATCGCGTGGTCGGCCTTGTCGCCTTGCGCGTAGCTCACGATATGTGGCGGCAAATCGCTCTCTAAAATCAATTCGTTCTCACACAACGCGCACGCGCGCTCGATCGCGTTCTCCAGTTCGCGCACGTTCCCCGGATAAGTGTAATGACACAAAATATCGACTGCCCCCGGAGCGATTTTCTTCGGCTCGCCACCGGTCGCGCTCGCCTGTTTCTGCAGAAAATGATTCACCAGGAGTGGCACATCCTCGAGCCGTTCGCGTAACGGTGGAATCTCAATTGGAATGACCGCGAGCCGGTAATAAAGATCTTCCCGGAAAGTTCCGTCTTTGAGCTTTGGCTGCAACGGCTCGTTCGTCGCGCCCACCACACGTACGTTCACCGGAGAACTTTTGTTATCGCCGACCCGTCGCACCTCACGTTCCTGCAAGACGCGCAAGAGTTTCGTCTGCAGCGGCGGCGCCATCGAGTTCACCTCGTCGAGAAAGATCGTCCCGAGATTTGCTTCCTCGAACAGACCGCGCTTGTCCGCCACTGCGCCTGTGAACGAGCCTTTCTTGTGACCGAACAATTCCGATTCGAGCAAATTCTCAGGTAGCGCGCTGCAATTGATCGCCACAAACGGATGGTGTTGCCGGTTGCTGTTAAAATGAAGGCCCCGCGCCACCAGTTCCTTGCCCGTGCCGCTTTCGCCCTGAATCAAAACCGTACTGTCGGTGTCCGCGATTTTGTTGATCAAATTGTAAACCTGCTGCATCCGCCCGCTCGTGCCGATGATGTTTTCGAACCGGTAACGGTTCTTGAGTTCCTTGCGCAGATAAACGTTCTCCCGCAGCGCAGCCTGATAATCGAGCGCGCGCTGCACCGTCAATTGCAGCTCGTCGATCTTGAACGGCTTGGTCACGTAATCGTACGCGCCCATCTTCATCGCCTCGACCGCGGTTTCCACCGTTCCATAGGCCGTAATCAAGATCACCGCCGTTTGCCGATGATGCTCGCGAATGTGCCGTAGAACATCGAAGCCGGTCATCGTTTCCATCTTGATGTCGGCGATCACCACCTGCGGCGCGATGCTGTCGAGCTGCTCGACCGCTTTCGTCGCGGAATTAAATGGAAAAACCTGGTGACCTTTTTCGCGACAAAGAGTCACGATCACTTCCACCATCGCCGGCTCGTCATCAATAATTACGATCTTGGCCATAAAATCTCAGCGCGGAGAATATTTCACTTTTGAGAAAAAGAAAGCGGAAATGAGAATTTTGCTAGTTAGGCGATTTTTGGACAATCCCGTCGATCATCGACCAATCCACCCGCTGATCGAACGCCACAACCTCATCGAATATAGATGTCGATCTTGCACACCGAATGGCAATGAGATCGGCACAAAATCCGTGGCGAATCTTTCCAAGCGAATTTTCCTGCCACAACGCTCGCGCAGAATTCAGGGTCACCATTTCCAAGACTTTTTCCGGCGGAACGTCCGGAAATTCCTTTTGAAACGCCCGCATTTCCGCGAACAAGCTCAAATCTTCGTTGCTCGCCAGACTGTCTGTCCCGAGACAAATTTTGAAGCCGAGTGCACACAATCTCTCGAACTGAAATGGTGAGTGCCGAAAATATTCGTGACTCCGCGGACAATGCACGACGTGAAATCTTGACGTCGACCCTGCCAGTAAATCGAAATCGGCTTCAGTGAGCTCGTTTAGGTGACCGAGTATCCAATTATCTGTCATTCCGACCGAAAGTGCCGGTCCGGCTCGGACGGAGGAATCTCTTACTATTTTCTGAAAGCGCGCGAGCGGCGTCGCCTCCCCGCAATCATTCATGTCGCGCCCGATTTCTTTCATGAAATCGTAAAGCGGCCCCGACGCATCGCGGAACATCTGCATCTCCTCGCGCGACTCCGCAACATGCGTTGTCAGCAGAATATTTCTGTCAGTCGCAATTTCCTCGCAGCGACGAAACAAATTCGCTGACGCAGTGTAAGGCGCATGCGGCGCTAGTCCCCGATTCTCTGTCGATTTCAGCGACTCGACTGCGAGATCGACAACTTCATTCGCACGTTCGGGATTTCGAACATCGATCAACTCCGCGAACCACCACGTTCGGATCGGCTCATCGATCTTTGCAATCAATTCTGGAAATGCCGTCAAGTTTGCAATCGTGGCGGTCCCGAACCTTTTCGTTTCGGTGAATCCTTCATTGATCGATGCGATGTAATCTTCCCGTGAAAGTTTCGCTTTCGCCGCGTTGATCGCGCGGATCCAATCTGTGAATGATTTCTGCCGCGGAATTCTACCGCGGAAGCAAGTGTAATCGAGATGGCAATGCGCGTTGATTAATCCCGGCAAGAGCGCTTGTTCTCCAAGATCGATAATCTCTTGTCCGGCGTTTCGCGCCGAGATTTCCGGAAATTCCCCAATATCGACAATACGATTTCCCGATATCGCGATCGCGCCGTTCTCAATTGGCGGCCCGTCCATTGTGACGACGATGCGCGCGCGAACGATCATTCGCCTTTAACGACCTTGCGGCATTCGTTCACCAGCAAATTGCACGCTTCCTGGCAAAGCAACGGAATCGCGCGCTGGCCGCGGCCCGTTTGGTCGTGCGACGGATCAAATTTTTCCGGTGGCAATTTTGTCGATGGAACCGTACCGCGCGCATCGCGCTTCCACAAAATCGTCCGCAAACAGCCGTCGCTCGATCGGCAAAAATTTCCAACGAGATCGTCGATCTGCTGGTCGGAAATCTTCGCCGCGACGCGATACATCCCTGATTGTCGATCCAGCGTTTCGCGCAAAGGCGTAGTCGCGAACCGATTTGCTTTCCAGGCAGCGAACATCGCGAGTCGGCCCGGGTAAAAATAATCAAGCGCCCGCCGCAGCGCGGCGAGATCGACAACCTCCAACCGCCAGCCATGCCGCAAATTCGGCGCGGTTTTCAACGGGCGATAGTTTCCTTCGTCGTCGTAGCGCGCAATCTCCGCGGCGTCGTCCGGATTTTGAAAACCTTGCAAGTCATCGCGCGCCTCATCGTCGCGATGCGAAAGACTGTAACCGCCGTTTTTCTTTTGGATCAGGATTTGACCAAATCGAAACGAATCAATCAGCGCGCTGGCGAGCGCCGTCTCGATTGGGTCAGGCATTGCGCCAGCTACGTCAGGCAGTGCGCGATCAGACCGGCGGCGCGCTCGAGAAATTGTCGATCTTCGTCGCCGAATGCGTTCGCCTTGTCGCTCTCGGCATCCAGCATTCCTCGAATATCTTTATCCTCGTTCACCATCGGAACGATGATCTCGGATCGCGTCGTGTGAAAAGTCGGCAGATAGCGCGGATCGCGGCGAAGAGGGTGTCGCCAGCCTCGAGCAGGTTAGTTTCCTGAGGCTGAGGCCAACCGCTGGCCAAGGAGTTGAAAGAGAGAAGACTAAACCCGGCAGCGTTCAACGGGGCGGCGAGCGGAAATGCGCTGGTTAGATTTCCCTCCCATCCGTGCATAAAAATGATCACCCTTTCACTGGTGCCCCACCGGCAGCCGTCCAATGAGATTCCTTTAAACGGGATTTTCAGCGATGTCGTGTTCCTCAAGAGCTCCGGATCGATCTGCGATCGCCTGGGAGTCAGATATTCGTGAAGTGCCTCGAGTGCAGATATCTGTTTTCCGGATTTGATCATGCCCTGGAAGCCGGTGATCGAGAGATTAAGCAGGTCGTAATCACCTTTTGCACCGCAGCAATTTCACCGCAGATCGCGCAGGCACGGGACGCGCCGACGAGCACTAACTCACGATGCGCTGTCCGGGCGCCTTCT
>Ga0209526_10000859_pt1 | contig 19992 bp, 14 predicted proteins | sample JacPinW_OM2H0_M1_FD_188566 | JGI IMG/M metagenome (GOLD analysis project Ga0209526, IMG submission 188566) | Forest soil microbial communities from Algoma, Ontario, Canada - Jack Pine, Ontario site 1_JW_OM2H0_M1 (SPAdes) (version 2) | ecosystem: Environmental > Terrestrial > Soil > Boreal... | reverse complement strand
GAACCGGAGCTATTCGGTCGCCATTAGACCGTCGGCAAAGGTCTGTCCGCTGCAGTGCTTGCCAAGGATGTTCACGCCGAGGCCGCCCATTGTACCTGACCGCCGTCGGTGAGGATCGGCATCGCGGCTGCATCGATGCCTTGTTATTCCCGCTAGAGTTGCCGAGCGACCTCGCGTCTAGTACAATTTACCGCTACGTCAATGAGCTGCGCCTTCCAATTAGGTTATCAGGGAGAGGCCCCATGGCTACAGATGCGAAGCAGCTGCTCAAAATGTCGCAACAGGAACTCGACGCGCTGTTCAGCGCGCATGAGGCTGGGCCAACCCCCGACGGCGAAGCCAAGGGAACTGCGATTATCGCGCCCGGTACGTCGAGTAGCGAAGCGATCGCGGAGGCGATCAACATTTTCGCTTGGCAGGGCAAGGTATTCGACGCCAAGGCGGGGCTCTTGCGGAATCACATTCTCCCCTTCGGCCTGAAGGCCATCATCGCTCGCGTTTACAAAGCGCCAAGCTTGCTCGACGGCAAGGAATGCATCGTCCTCGATTATTCGGAGACATCGCTGGTTGCGTCGCATATACGCGATGAAATTCGCATGATCGAGACCGGCTTTTATCTCGGCAAGGTCTACTGGGATCAATCGCGGCTGATCGATTTTTCGCTCGACTTCAGGACGTAGAGCCGGAACGGGGCATGATCCCGCAAGACAGTTTCACCATCGTCGCGAAAATCCAGACCGGTAGCATCGACGCTCTGCGATCACTTTTGACGACGATGAATTATGCAAATTGCGCGGGCTTCGCTGACCCGGACAATCCGCTCGTGCCGTTTGGCGACTTCAAGACAATTCATTTCGCCCGCTTCGTCGTTCTCGCGGACAACACGTTAGAGGATCGCGCGGCCTATTCGCAGCCGGCTCACGACGAACCGACTAGCGAAGGCCCTACCCGTAAGGAGCCGTCCTGTAGCTGGCCCACTTACCTTTGTTTCATGGTGGATTGCGACGGCGACGCAGATGAACTGCTGACGCACATGGTGCAAGAAGCAAATGGGTTGCGAGAACTCTTCGGACATTGCGAGGACTATGACAAAAATGCCGACCTGCTCGGCTGGTTGCGCACGCACCGCGTCAAGCCAGCGGCCTCCTACATCAATTGGGTCGGGCGTAGCGTCGGGCAAGTACGAGAAGAGGCACGGCTGCACTGCTTATTGCGTAAAGCCCTCCCGGGAGTCGACGAGCGCGAACCTCGACGGATCCTCGCTAGGTTGCGCGAGTTAGTCGCCCCGGCCGCGCCGCTAACGCCAACGCCGCCGACGCCGCTCGCCTGGCGTATTCGCAACCTCGCACACATGTTGCTTCCGCTGTTGCTTGCGGCCGTTTGCTTTGTATTGTTCCCCGTCATCGCGATCGCGTTGCTTGCCATTGCCGTGCTGTTGTTTGTCAGTGCGTTGCGCAAGCACGAGCAAACAGATCCGATCGTGCTCCAGCCTTACGAACCCGCGAAAGTTGCGCTGTTACGCGACGGCGAGGATCATGACGTGACCAACCAATATACCGCAATGGGCTCCATCAAGCCGGGACGATTCCGCCTGTGGACAGAGATCGCAATCCTTTACGGCGTCAATTGGGTGGCGCGCCACATTTTCACGCGTGGATCGATCGGACGCATCGGTACAATCCACTTCGCGCATTGGGTGTTTCTTGACGAGCGTCGTCGCGGCTTTTTCTGCAGCAGTTATGACGGCGGGCACGAAGCCTATATGGACGATTTCATCAACAAAGCCGGCTTCGGACTGAACCTAGCCTTCTCGAGTTTCATGGCCTATCCGACCACCGATTGGCTGGTTGCCAAAGGAGCCTGGCTCGAACAGGAATTCAAGCGATTCCAGCGGCATCACCAGATTCCAACAGATGTCTGGTACAAGGCTTATCCGGGATTGACCGCCCGTGACCTTGCCCGCAATAGCCGTATTCGTACCGGATTTGAAAAGGCGACGATGAGCGACGACGAAATTCGCCGCTGGTTGGCCGAGATATGACGACCAAAAGCAAAATGATGATACGGCCTGAGGTCGACAGAAGCGACGTTCAGGGGATTACCTGGACCGCATTCGGCTTGCTCAGAAGCGCAAGTTACATGCTCTTGCGCGTCGTCGAGCCTCATGCCGCGCGTCGGTGGCTGCGTGGCCTTGCTCCGGACAGTCTCCACGATCTGTCCGCCGCCGACGTGAAAATGAACGTCGAGGGCGTGAAGAAGAACGGCGGCGAAACGTACCAAGTTGCTTTCACCTCGGCGGGTCTGCTGGCGCTGGGCATCGACGAAACCATTGTGAAGCGCTTTTCGCCGGAATTCGTCGAAGGCATGGCGAGCAACGAGAACCGCTCACGGCGGTTGGGCGACACCGGCGCCAATGCCCCTACCCATTGGGATTGGGGCGTCGGCGACAAGGAACCGCACATTCTACTAATATTGCTTTCGAGCGATGCCGACCGGCTCGAGACATTCGTCGCCAAAATGCGGGAACAGGCGGAAGCCGCCGGCCTGTCCAAGATCGTAGTCCTGCCGACCAGCGACATGGGTAAGGTCGAGCCATTCGGCTTCGTCGACGGGGTCTCGCAACCGAGCTTCGACTGGGATCGTCCTCGCACGCCGGGCACGACGGCAGATCGGGACTACACCAATCTGCTGGCCCTCGGCGAGCTTCTTCTCGGTTACAGAAATGAATACGGCCTGTTGACGGAACGCCCGTTGCTGGACGCGAGCGAAAAGAATGCCGACATATTGCCAATAGCTTCACATCCGCCGGATAGCCGCGACCTCGGACTTAACGGCAGCTACCTGGTCTATCGTCAGCTTGCCCAGGATGTTCGTGGTTTTTGGCGATGGGTCGCCGGCGAGGCTGAACGCGTCGGCGTGACAATGGATGACCTGGCCGAGTCGATGGTGGGTCGCAGGCTTGGTGGAGCGCCGCTTGGCGATCTCACCCTCCGCCGGTCAATTCCGGGTGTGGAACCGCGCGATTCGGACCTCAATGGCTTCCTTTACGATACCGATCCCGACGGGCTGAGCTGTCCGGTCGGCGCCCATATTCGCCGCGCCAATCCGCGCACTGGCGACGCGCCCAGCGGCCGGCAGGGCCCGCTCGACAATCTTCTGGTAATGCTCGGATTGACTGTACGCCGCACCCGTGGGGCAACCTCATCCACGCTGCCGTGGCCGCGCAACACAACGGTCTGGCCGTTCCTTCGGTCTGAGGACGACGCCATCGCATCGGCCCGATTCCATCGCATCCTGCGGCGCGGTCGGGAATATGGCCAGCAGATCGACCGCAACTCGGCGCTTGACCCAGCGACGTCGGATCCACAAGCCGGAATCCACTTCCTGTGCCTCAATGCAAATATTGCGCGGCAGTTCGAATTTATTCAGGGCGAATGGATCGCCAGCGCGAAGTTCGCGGCGCTTACCGGCGAGCAGGACCCATTGCTCGGCAATCGCGAGCCGTTCCCGACAGCCCCAATTGCTAAGCCGCAGCCCGCCGACGGCTTTTCGCGGCCCGGCGCCCCGCCCCAATGCCGACACGCGACCGGGCTTCCGCAATTCGTCACCGTTCGCGGCGGCGCCTATTTCTTCCTGCCCGGTCGAGCCGCACTCAAGTGGATCGCCAGCGATTAACCGCCATCGAACCGCTCATTGCCGGTAGGCTCGATGTGCTTGGCGGCATTCATTTTCTGACGAAACGTCGCCAGTTCATCATACATGCGCTTGCGGGCGCGGCTCTGATTGCCGAGCGGCCGATGATCGGGCAGACAATGCCAGGGATTGAATTTCAGATTGCGAGTAAAGGCGAACTGCGCCGGATCGTCGAACTTTTGTCGCGGAATTCGCAGCGTCGCCACGGGGACGCGCGGGGACAAGCGCTCCGGCCAGAGCACCGCGTTATTTTCAATCGGCATCAAAAAGGCGTCGGTCTGTAGCTGAACGCGCATCTCGAATTCGACATCCATTTCGTCGAGCGTACGGATCATGTTGTCGCGCAGGTAGTCGTCGGGCGGGCGTAGCGGTAACCGCGGAATCTTGCGATAAACCGCGGTCTTCGGCCAGAAGCTGTATTGCATCGCTTGACCCGGCCCGAGGAGATAGGGAACGCAGCTGTAGAACGTGGCGCCGAGCGGGTTGGTCTGTGTTTCGTTCCATAAGGATTGCATCAGCATGTCGAGCAAATGAGGCTCGCGAAAATCAAGAAAATACCAGGTCGGCATGTGGCGACGGCTCCAATATTGCAGCCGTGCATTGGATTTGATGTTCGGCGTCACGAATGTCGGTGTGCAAACCGACGTAAAGTCTTGGGTATGCTTTTCGTCGTCCCATAATTTTTCGCCCTCGATCCCCATCACTTTGACGCTGATGCTTACGAAGCCGACGTCGTCGATATCGGGCTCGACATGCGGACCGGGGCCGGAAAAGCGCACCCAGCAGGGATAGGTTCTTGGCGTCGCAAACAATCCGTGCTGCAGGGAAGCGGGCAGGTTGTCGCGAATGATCAACTCGCCCCGCACGAGGCCATGGGTCTTGGTGTTACCGGCGCGTTCGAAGCCGCCGGGTGGGAAATCCCGGACCAAATGACGACGCATTTCGTCGATCATGGTCTGGACATCTTCGTCCTCGCCAGGCTGCCGCGTTTCCTCCGCCAGTCCGACGTTCTCCCGGCTGCGTTGAAGATTGATCAACGTTGTCAACAGCCACGCCGTGGGTTCGCGCAGCAGGTAGTTGAACGCCGGCCGAAAAAACGGCTGCTCGAACCGCCGCTCGAGATGCAGCAGAATTTCGAATATCCGGTGAAGCAGCCTGAGAAGCATCGCCAAATTTTCCCTCTGGCAGGCGCCACTTTCGCTGTTCGCCGCAAATTTCCAGACTTGCCAACGCAAGGGAAATTCACATGGATAAGTACGTCAAGCCCTGTGCCGCATCGACATGACGGCGGCCTGCCGTGAATTCAAATTTTCTACCACCCGCGGCGAACGAGAATTAGACCTAACATCTCGCTTTAGAAATCGCGAAAAGTTGAGTTTGGCCGGATTTCTATTAGTTGTAAAGGCGACCGTGTACACGCTTAAATCTTTTGCTATAACCATCCGCGGCTAAGTTCGCCACCCGTAGCCCCGCGCGATTAGCCATTGGGAACTACGCGCCGAATTGCATTCCAGTTGACCAACAGTTTGCGCCGCCTCTAACGATGGATTTGGAGCAAGGAAACGGTCATGCGAAGAAGCAGTTTCTCCAGTCGTGCTCTGCTCCTGAGCTCCCTGGTGGGAGCCGTTGTTGTCTTTGCGCTGTCCGCGCAAGCCGAGGCCGCCGCGCCGATGGACGAGGCGCAGCAGGTCAATCGCGATGTAAGGAGTTTTCCTCAGGCCCAGGAGGATTACTTCCACGACATGGATAATGGTGCGGCCATGTCCACTGAAGAGGTGCAGGGACGCAACATGTGGCTGCTCTGGACCGGCGGCAATGACCGGTTTTGGGACAGAGTCACGAGAGACAGCCTCGCAACATTTGACCTTTTGAAAATCGTCACGTCGCATCCCAGTCAAACCTATTGCGACGGCAAACATTGCGATCGCGACACGCGTTGGAAATGGTTGGGCGCGATCAACGAACCTTGCTTCGAAAAAGCCGCGGCCGCCGATCCGCTACGATTCGGGCTCTGGCTCGACGTGCGCCGCAAGGACTGCCCACCAGACCCATTCGAAGACGAGAAGGCTTATCCAGGCGTGAAGATTGGCGCCCGCGGCGCGACATTCTCCGATGGCTCGAAGCTGCCGGTAGGCTCCTATTTCGGCTATCAGACAGGAATTATCGGCCTGCGGCTGTTCCCCAATCCGGACTTTAACCAGGCGGCGAAGAACAAATGGGATCCAGAGAAATACTATACGGACGAGAATTACTACAAGGATCCCAACCTCATAAAGCCCTATCGCGTGGGCATGGCCTGCGGATTCTGCCATGTCGGCCCAAGTCCGATTCACCCGCCGGCAGACCCGTCCAATCCACAATGGGCCAATCTCAACTCAACCGTCGGCAGCCAATATCTCTGGATGGACCGGGTTTTCGTTTATTCCGCCGACACAAAGGACTTTCTCTATCAGCTGATGCATTCCTTTCCGCCCGGCACAATGGATACGTCGCTGGTCTCGACCGACTACATCAACAATCCACGCACGATGAACGCGGTCTATTTGCTGGGCTCGCGGCTGGGCGAGACGCATTTCTGGGGGAAGGAGACGCTGAAGGGAGGCGAGCTCAACAACAAGCAACTGCCGGACTACTTCGACCCGCCGAATACATCCTGGTCGCCACGCGTACTGAAAGACGGCTCCGATTCGGTCGGCGTGCTCGGCGCCCTCAACCGCGTCTATCTCAACATCGGCCTCTATAGCGAAGAGTGGATGAAGCACTTCAATCCTTTCTTCGGCGGTAAGAAAATCACGCCGATCGAGATCGCCACAGCTGAGAGAAATTCCGTCTATTGGCGAGCCACTGAGGCAGGCACGCCTAACATGGCAAAATTTCTCATCAAGGCCGGCCAGCCGGACCGGCTGACGGACGTGCCAGAAGGAAAACAATACCTGACAGCCGACGCCGCCGTCTTGACGCGCGGCAAGACCGTGTTCGCCGAGACCTGTGCGCGTTGCCATTCGAGCAAGCTGCCCGACGAAGCGCGGGCGCAGATGATGCCGGGCGGCTGCTCCGGACCCAACTACCTGACCTGTTGGAAGCGCTACTGGGCGTATGCGAAGACCGACGACTTCAAGGGCAAGATGCGCGAAATCGTCGCCAGGCCGGATTTCCTCGAGGGCAATTATCTGTCGACGGAAGCGCGTGTGCCGGTGACACTGTTGCGAACCAACGCCTGCAGCCCGCTGGCAACCAATGCGATCCGTGGCAACATCTGGGACAATTTCTCTTCGTCGACCTACAAGGACCTTCCTTCGGTCGGCAAGGTCACGGTGCAGGATCCCTTTACCGCGGAGCGTTGGCAATACACGATGCCCGGCGGGGGGCGCGGGTTCACGCGGGTGCCTTCGCTAGTCGGCGTCTGGTCGACGGCGCCGTTCTTGCTCAACAACCGGCTCGGCCCGTACTCTGGCGATCCGTCGGTCGAGGGGCGGATGAAGGTCTTCAACGCTTCCATCGAGCAATTGTTGTGGCCGGAAAAGCGCGACCACGACGATTCCTTCGACGGTTTCATCGTGCGCACGACCGAGAGAAGCAATCTCAACATTCCCAAGCGGAGCATTCCGGTTGAGTTGAAAAGTCTCGTTGATTCCCTTCCAGCGGTCCCGTTCAATCGCCTGTTCGACAAGGACGGCGATTTCAAGCTGGGGCCGATACCGAAGGGATTTCCGATTGGCTTAGCCGCCAGCTACCAGCCGCTGGCCGATCGCGCGACCCTCGAAGAAAGAGTTGCCCATGCAGCCAACTTTACCCTGCTTGTGAAGAGATTCCTCGAGAACTGGCCGAATCTCGACCCAACCGATGACGCCAAACTGCTGGCATGGACCGCGAATCTTCGTGAGCCAATGCTGAAATTGAGCAAGTGCCCGGATTTCGTCGTTAACCGCGGCCACTATTTCGGCACCGCCAGATTCAATGAAACCGACGGATTGAGCGAAGACGAGAAGGCATTCGGCGCCGAACCGCCGTTAAGCGATGACGACAAGCGGGCGTTGATCGAATTCATCAAGACGTTCTGACCATGCCGGACCCGCCGACAGGCGATTACGACTATATCGTGGTCGGCTCGGGGGCCGGGGGTGGCACGGTGGCCGCGCGCCTCGCTGAGGCGGGAATGAAGGTCCTGCTGCTGGAAGCGGGTGGCGATCCCTGTAATTCAGCAGGCGCCGGCCCGGCGCTTGCGGAACAATATCAGGTTCCAGCCTTTCATCCGTTCGCCTCGGAAAACCCATCGATGGCGTGGAATTTTCTGGTCCACGATTTTGCCGACGACGCGCGGCGTCGCCTGCCTGAAAATGATCCACCGCCCGGCGTGCTCTATCCACGCGCGTCAGCGCTTGGTGGCTGCACGGCTCACAACGCCATGATCTTCATGTACCCGCACGATTCCGATTGGGACGGGATCGCCGAGCTCACCGGCGACCCCTCCTGGAGTGCTCGGAATATGCGGCGCTACTTTCGCCGCCTCGAGGATTGCCGGCATCGTCCGCTTTGGCGCTTTCTTTCCCTGCTCACCGTCGGTCGCCTCGATCCCACCGGACACGGTTGGAAGGGATGGCTGGAAACCGAAATCCCTCTGCCGCGGAAGGCGTTTGGCGACCGCGCCCTGATGCGGGTCATCCGCGAGGCGATTTGCGCGGACCTTCAGCCGGCCGACGGCGGCAAGTTCGCAGTCTGGCTGCACTACATCCGGCAGCGGTTGGCGCGTTTCGTCACAGGCGAAAGCGATCCCAACGATCGGCGATTGCAAGGCCGGCTGGCCGAGGGTCTCTGCGAAATTCCGCTATCTACGCGCCGAGGGCGTCGGCGCGGCGCGCGCGAACGCGTTCTGTCCGCTGTGCGTAACCACGGACTTAGCGTCGAATTCGACGCCCTCGCGACACGGGTCCTGCTGGGAGCAGACAAGCGTGCAGTCGGCGTTGAATATTTGAAGGGCCGAAATCTATATCGCGCGTCGCCAAACGCCGCTGAGGAAGCGGGTGTACCGAGGCGCGTCGGAGCGGCACGCGAGGTGATCCTCGCCGGAGGCGCCTTCAATACGCCGCAGCTCCTCATGTTGTCCGGAATAGGCCCGCCCGATCAGCTCACCGCATTGGCGATCAAAGTGGAGGTTCTGCTTGAGGGGGTGGGTCGAAATTTGCAGGACCGCTACGAGGTCGGCCTCGCTCACAAGGCATCAAATCCTTGGACCTGCTTGCGGGATGCACGCTTCGCCATTGACGATCCCGTTTATCGCGACTGGCTCGCGGGCCGTGGGATGTATATTTCCAACGGCGCAGCGGTAGCTTTTGCCTTGCGGTCGAGCCCACGCCGGGCGGACCCGGATTTGTTTGTTATGGCGCTATTGACGCGCTTCTCCGGATACTTTCCGGGCTATTCCGAAACGATCCGAAACAGTCGCGACGATCTCACCTTCGCACTGCTGAAAGCGCATACCAACAACCGCGGTGGAACCGTTACGTTGAAGTCGAGCGATCCTCGGGATCCGCCGGTGGTCGATTTTCACTATTTCGAGGAAGGGACCGATCAAAGGGGAGACGATCTCGCCGCCGTAGTCGAGGGCATTCGCCATGTTCGGCGGATGTCCGATAAACTGCAAAGCTCCAACCTCATTCTTGCCGAGGAGGTACCCGGAGTCGAATTGCAAGACGAAGAGCAATTGCGGCAATTCGTTCGCGAACATGCCTGGGGCCATCACGCCTCCTGCACCTGCGCCATTGGTCCGCGAAATCTCGGTGGCGTCCTTACCAGCGATTTTCGCGTGCACGGAACCACCGGCTTGCGCGTGGTCGATGCTTCCGTCTTTCCGCGCATCCCCGGTTTTTTCATCGCCTGCGCGGTCTACATGATCGGCGAGAAGGCCGCAGACGCCATTCTCGACACCGCGAAGATCACGCCGAGGGGCTCGCACCCTGGGGGGAGAGAGCACCTGTCGAGGGATGCTTCTACGTGAAAGGCCAGAACTAAAATCGCTTTGTTATGCCCCGCCTCAGTACAACAGCCGGCAGGCTACCGCTTTAGCAAAGCACTGCGAACGCGCGTTTCGACGTGCTGTCCAAGGCTTCACGCCGTTCCTGTCTAGCGCAGGTGTGTGAAGTATTTCATATTGATCGTCTCGTTGACCGCTTAAGACAAATAATCTGATAGCCGATAGCGCCTCAATTGAGCGGGGAGCACCAGGCAATGGCTAGAAAAATCGTTGTGCTGTCGGACGGCACCGGAAACTCCTCGGCCGCCCTCTGGCGCACAAACGTCTGGCGTACGTTCGACGCGCTTGATCTGTCGAATTCGGATCAGGTGGCGTTTTATGATGATGGCGTAGGGACTTCTAGCTTCAAACCGCTCGCGATTCTGGGCGGCGCTTTCGGCTATGGATTGAAACGCAACGTCATCGATATTTATAAATTTGTCTGCCGCAATTATCAAAACGAAGACGATGAGATTTTTGGCTTCGGCTTCAGTCGCGGCGCGTTCACCATCCGTGTCGTCGCGGGCCTGATTCTTGATCAGGGACTCGTTCAGGCCGCCAACGAAATTGACCTGGATCGGTTGGCGACGGCAGCGTTCGAGGATTATCGGCGCCGCAAGTATCATACCGTCTGGTGGGAGATCTTTAATAGGGATTACAAGATACCTCCCCCCACGGCAGCGGCTAACAACAAGCCGGTCAACAGTATTCGCTTCCTGGGCCTATGGGACACGGTGGCAGCGTATGGATTGCCCGTCGATGAAATGACCCGTGGAGTCAGCAAATGGATCTGGCCACTGGAACTGCCGAGCCGTGTGCTTGATCCCCGGGTTAGGCGTGCTTGCCATGCTTTGGCGCTGGATGATGAACGGACAACATTTCATCCCGTGCTATGGGACGAAAGCACGCAAGTGTCAGCCAGTCCGGATCAACCACGTCGGTTGTCGGATGAGAGAATCAGTCAGGTCTGGTTTTCGGGAATGCATTCCAATGTCGGCGGCGGATATCCGGACGATTCGCTGGCGCGTATCCCTCAGTACTGGATTATGACGGAGGCACAGAAATGCGGGCTGCGGTTTAAGTCCGCGCCAGATGCCGACCCGGACAGTCTGATCAATACCAAAGCTGCTCGGGACAAGGACGGGCGCCTCTACGATTCACGCAGCGGCCTTGGCAGCTATTATCGTTACGGTCCGCGAAAACTTGCCGAATTGTGTGACGAGAAATTCTCAAACAAGCCCGGCGACAAGGTGCTGATCCGGGTACCAAAGATCCACGAAAGCGTATTCAAGCGTATTCAGAATAACGCTCATCCCTGTGCACCCCTCGGTATCCCTGCAAAATGCGAAGTGGTGACCGATACCGGCCAAGTTCTTCCCGTAGCTGGCAACCCTTATGAATCAGCCACCGCCAGTCTGGCGCGCGAGAAGGCGCAGGAATCCGTTTGGAATACGGTATGGCTCCGCCGCATTGTATATTTTCTGACCGTTTTGGCATCCGCCACTCTCATAATATTCCCGCTGTTGAAAAGCCTGCCTGCTTCGGACGAATACTCGAGCCCGGTGCGCTGGTTTTCCGACCTGATCCGACTAGCAGGTTCATTCCTTCCTTCTATTGCAGACCCTTGGTTGAATGGATATGCGCGAAGCCCGATTACGTTTGCCGTCCTCATCGCAATTCTGGCGACGTTTACGGTGATCGGTGTCCGATTTTCGGCACGCATCAAGAGCGACATGGGTGCGATCTGGCAAAGCTCTGTGGTGACCGGTCGTGTCGTGACCGACTCTCCCGACAATTGGATATATCGGTTGCGTACCTGCTACCCATATCTAGCTGCGAAAAAATACTGGAAATTCCAGATTGGGCCAGGGCTATCTGCGCTCTTTTTTATCTATGCCGGCCTCATGCTTATCAACCATCTCGCCTATATTGTGCTTGACGATGCCGGGTTCGTTTGCACCGAAAACGGTGGCGCCCGCAGGATGACCAAAGGTGAGACGATACGATTGTCGTTCGATACATCCTCGGTCTGTTCAGCCACGGGAATTCTTTTGGAAAATGGCGGCCGCTACGGCATTACGATCAAGGCACGCGAGCCGCGTTGGTATGACCGAACGATCGAAACGAGTACAGCCGGATTTTACAGCCTGGACGCGCCGACATTCTGGCAGAAGATTGCCGTGGTTATCGCGCTTCCCATGCGACGCGAACTGATCAGGCCATGGTTTCGCATAGTTGCGCGAACGGGCGGCGTCGGAGGCGAAGAGAGCTTTCTGGATCCAGATCCAAAAGATCACTCAATTGACGAGGTAATGCGTGCGAAGCGCGATGGCGAATTATTTCTTTTCGTCAATGACGCCGTACTAGGAGTTCCGGGCCTTGAGGGCGTCTTTTATCCTAACAATATTGGCAGCGCGGACGTAACCATCACCCGACGTTAGTCCCTTCTGAAGAATACGCGTATTAGGCGTTATGGAATCGACGCGAGCCAATCGATAAGGCTCTGCTCGTTCCTGATTATTTACGAACCCGGGCGCTGCTTTTGCGCATGAACGTCGGCTTCGCGCCACGAGCGGCCGTTCCCCAACCACGCATCAGGCGAAGACTGCTCGTGACATGGCACGCGTCGCCCGCGGCTTAGGTGCTACCATCAGTCGTATGAAATCGCAGAATATCGTAGTTTGGCGCACAAAATCGTACGCTTGGTAGCGGGGGAAGGACTCGAACCCCGACCTTGGCGTTGTTCTTTAGCGATCAGTCGCCGGACGACCGGTAGACTCAACGTTTTCCATAGCTGTTTCTATACCAACCCGCGGTTGCAGGCTCGAGTTCTGCCGGCGCGCTCCGAAATGGTGACCACTCCGATCGCGCAGATGTCCGATTTGCTCGCCCCAATATCCAAATCCACGACGCGCACGTAGTCGACCTGTACCAATGGGTCTGTGCGCGGTATCTCGTTTGTGTGAAGGGTGCAGAAACAAAGTCAAAGCGCAGTTAAGCTCGGCTCCACGAGCGGATCGGAGGCACTACTCTCCCCTGGAGCAGGAGCTGACAAAAATCCAGCCTTCCACCAAAGCCGCGCTCGAGCGGACATCGAGTTGGAAATCGCTTCTGCAGCGAATGTGATCTGGCTCTCTCAAAAGAAGCCGCCGCGAGAAGAAGATACTTCGTCGCGGCGGAGTTAAGCATCGTGTACACAGACACTATGCGGGAAACATTGTCGGACACAAAGTGGATTTACGTGGGCCACTGCGCCAGAGTCGTAGGACAAACTTCACGCAAAGGCGCGTCGAGCGTTTTCATCCTCCTCGGGAATTCTATAGGTGGCGACAACCCAATGATCCATTAGTTGCGATCTTTCGTCCCGGCCACCGTTCGCCAATACGCCGCAGCCATAGGACGCGCGAGGTTCTGGGGCGCCGCGCTCATTGGAGGCGCCCACGGAACGTGCACCGCGTAGCTGTTCTCTGACCGCCCTTGCGAGATCCTTGATAATGGTCACACTCATCCCTCCCTCCATCGAGGACGACACGGACTAACCCGGACCCAGAGCTCGTTGGCGCGATGCTCTCCTCCAGGAGTGTTCGGTCAACGGCGTTGACCATTCTGCACTTCTCTTGGCAGCTCAAGGTGACGATCCATTTATTCGTTGTACGCCAATTGAGCTACCCTTCCGATATCTGGGCCGGCCCGAACAACGTTCGTCAACCTCTACTTGTGCAGGCGGACCGAGTATCGCGTGGCACATTCTTGCAGGGGAGCCGACCAAAAAAGGCTAGGCACTGCGACCGCCTGTTCAGGATCAATTCCTTTCAAGATACCTGGACTTAATACCGGAACTGCGCTGCTCGTGACCGTTCAAGAGCACCGCTACCGCCGCCGATTCCAAAGGAGTGGTGGCGTTCTGTTGGAGTACGACTATCTGGAGTACGACTATGAGGGTGTAATCCCGCGGACGATCATCCATCGGCGAAAGGCTCCGAAGCCCGGAGCGGGAAAGCAGACACGTCGGTCTTAGGCCGAGCCTATTAGTATAGCGGCGGTGAGGGTCACTATGCTTGCAATTGTACTGACAACCAGCATCGTTCCGATCTGAGCGGCTGCAACGCCATAACGAACTGCAAAGAGGACGCCAAACGCTCCGGAGGGAACCGCCGTGAGCATGACCGCGACGCGCGCCTCTACGTTGTCGAGCAGCAGCATAGCCAGGAAGCCGGTCAGCAAAGGTTGCAGCACATTCTTGATGAGGGTGATCAATCCCACATTTGCAGTGAGTTGTATGGGTTGTGCAGACAAGACGAGACCGGTCAGAAACAAAGCGACTCCGGATGCACCTTGACCAACCAGGACGAGTGTACTCTCAAGCAGAGGAGGTGGTGAAAGTCCACCGAGCGATGATACGAGGCCAAGCATCGGCGCAATCACGATCGGCTTAAGAAGGGCGCTTCTTATGACTGCAAAGGGCCTGCGTCCTTTGCCATCGGCAGATTCGAGAAGCAAAAGCGCGAGAGGCGTCAGGGCGATCGCGGCCACGGCTACTGCCACGGCCACCGAGATCGAGGCCGATTTGCTGAATAGCGCGCCGGCGATGGGCAGTCCTGCGGATCCTACATTCGGTCCCGACGCGGTTAGCGCGACCAGCGCGCTCTCCTTGCGGTCGCTTCCGAACAGATGAACCTGCAAGAAGTAGGTCACGGCGAAGACAAGAAGCATCGTCACAAATAACACGAAGGCCAGCCGCGCTTGTTCAATCAAGGCCTCTTGAGAGGCCTGTGCCATCGCCGTGAAGAGCGCGGCAGGCAAGGCGAAATCCATGACAAGGGAGTTGAGCGAATCGATGTTTCGATTGTCGGTCTCCTTGGTCCGACCGGCCACGTAGCCAAGCGCCATGACAAAAAACACTGGTGCCAGGGACGCGAGTATGGTCATGGTTTCGGTCATGTTTCGCCAGGCGCCGAAGCCGGGGTGCTATTCGAACCACCTAGCCTTGCTGAACCCCCGCGATATCCGGCCAGAACACATGCCAACCGGCTATGGGCGATTCCGAGGCCTGTGCCGATCAGGAGCGAGACCGACACGCTAAGAAGCGCGTTTGCCCAGCTAGTCGACGTCATCGCCTCTATTGCAAGCCTTCCGGTCGAAAGGCTGAGATAAGCGAACGTCGAGGCAAAGCCGTAGAAGGTCGCCGGCACGACGCTGAATAGGGCCGCGCGCGATGCTTGTACGATCAGGAAGGACGCGATGCCCGCGACGACTGCAGTCGCTATCGGCGTATTCAACGGCAATAGGCGCACCGCCACAATCATGGCGACCAGCCACGCCATGAGCACGCCGAACAGGAGCGCTGCCGAGGAGCGTCTCGCTGCTTGCGCGGTCGCTCCGGACTGGTCGTAACTCGCCCAACCGATGAAGGCGGCCCATACGAAGAGCGTAGGCAATTGGGAAAACGCGAGCACCGCAGCCGCGGCGACGAGCGCCGCGGCGAGTGCAGATGCGGATAGGGATGACAGACGCATGTTGGTCACCCACTGTGCAACGATGATTGCGCCAGTTGCTTGCGTGGTCAGGCGACGGCGCGTTTTGATGGCCGTTCACCGGATGTGGCGCGCGAGGCTTGAAGGTCGGGGTAAAACCGGGCCAACCAGTTGATGATCTCCTCACGGGCCACCGCCGAATTGCCGAGCTGACAATGTTGCTCACCGCCTTCGCGCGCGGTGAAAACGCGTGCGGTGACTGATTTGGCGCAGACCAATTCCCGCATCGCCCGGTGGATCCAGCCGACATCAAACAGGTGGTCCTGTTCGCCCTCGGTCAAGAGGATGTCCTGCTTGACGTGGTGCAGGATGCCTTCGAGCGAATGCTGGGCAATTGCGGTCAGGAAATCGAACGGCGTCTTGGTGCCGGTGATGTGCATGCCCTGAGTGACGCACCATTCAAATACGGAGCTCGGCAGGCGCTCCTCCGCAATCAGCGCCTCGCAACCCTTACGGTCGCCCGCCTTGAACAGCGACACGAGTTGCGGCGCCTTGCCCGGGCGCATCTGCTTCAAGGTCATGTCGAGGCCCGAATAGGAGAGCGGCATCGAAACGATGTGCTTGATGCGCGGTTCGAACGCCGCGGCGCGCACCGACAGGTATCCCCCGCAGGAAGCACCCAGCCATTCGACGTCATTGAGCTCGAAATAGTCGAGGACGGCCTTGGCGGGCTTTTCCCAGGCATGCTCGAAGAAGATGCCTTGGCGGACCGCGCCGCCCTGGCCGGGGCCGTCGAAACCGATGACGGTGAAGCCGAGCTCGGTGAGCGGCTGCAGGAAGCCGTAGAATTCCTCGACAAAGGAATCGTAACCGCCGTTGAAGATGAAGGTGCTGCGCTCCTTGCCCTTGGCCTGCAGGCGGAAGCCCGGCAGATGGCCGCCGGGATACGGCACCGCGATGCGCTCGTAGCCAGCGACACCCTGCATGGCGAGCGCCCAGTTGCGGGCGAAGTCGTCGTAGAGCTTGTTACGGGCATCGCCAGCCGGCAGGTAGAATTCAGCACCGTGATAGTAGGAGGCGGCATCGGCCCAGCGCTTCTCGACCTCGGCCCGCATCGCAAGCTCGAGCCAGACTTTGTGCCAGGACTCATAGTCCTTGATGCGTGGCGCAACCGCGCCGATTTCCTTCAATCGGGCGGGCGAGGTGCCGTCCAGCAGCGGACGGTTCAGCGTGTAGTTCATGCCCGGGTCGGGCAGCATGTGGATGAATGGCATCTTCGGTCTCCCTGGATGAGGTGCATTTCCCAGTGGAGCCTGACCCAAAGTTGCCATTGACGCCATTTCAATGTAAACACCGTTCCGTTGCACAAAATGCAACACCTGAGGGACGCATGGACTTCACGGCCCTTCGTTATTTCAGCGCCACCGCGCATTCGCGCTCAATCCGCGCCGCGGCGGACCAGCTACACGTCTCGCCGTCAGCCATCAGTCGCCAGATCGCAAAGCTTGAGCATGAGCTCCGGGCGCCGATTTTCGATCGCCGCGCGCAAGGCATGCGGCTCACGGCGGCCGGCGAGGTCTTGCTGACCAAGATCGACGCGGTGATGCGCGAATTCTTGCGCGTAAAGTCTCACATCGCGGCGTTGCAGGACCTCCAGGCGGGAACAGTTGACGTCTATTGCTTCCAAACCGCGATCGAGAGTTTTGTCGCCCCGGTGCTGAATCGCTTTCACGCGCAGTATCCGGATGTCTCCTTCAATGTGAGAATGAGCAGCACCGATGAGGCGATGGAGGCACTGATCGCGGGCGCAGCCGAGATCGGTCTTGTGCTCAACCCGCCGGCTCGCGAGGCCATTGCCACGCTGGAAGTGTTTCGCGACAAAATGGTCGCGGCGTTTTCACCCACTCACCCGCTGGCGGGACGCAAGATCGTCTCGCTCCGCGAACTCGCCAGTTTTTCGTTGGTTCAGACCGAGCCGTCGTTCGGACTGCGGCAGCAGACCGACCGTCTCTTCGCCAGGCATAAATTTCAGCCGAAGACATTTTGCGTGACGAATTCGCTGGCGCTTGTGAAGGAAGTGGCAAGCATCGGCACGCTCTGCACCTTGCTGCCGCGGTTTGCCGTCGAGCAGGAGCTTTCAGCCGGGTCGCTCAAAACCGCAGCGGTTCGCGAGTTCGCTTCGGAATCGCTGATATTTTGCATCTGCTACCGTGAGGGCCGCTCGATGTCGCCCGCCGCCAGGGTTTTTGTGGATGCCGTGGTTGATTATTGCCGCCGATATCGCCATTGAGATAACATAGAGAGACGAGGTGCCGACTGGCCTGGACTCAGCGAAGCTGGGACGGCAGCTCGCTTGACCTGCTCCGGAACGGGGGCAAGCGCAATGTTGCTCCGGCGTCGAAAGTTTCTTCGAATCGGCACAGCCGCTGTCGCCGCCTTCGTGAGCCGTTCGGCATCGTCCGGATCGTATCCCAACCGGCCGGTGTATCTCATCGTCGGCTTCTCTCCCGGCGGCAATACCGACATAATCGCGCGAATCATGGGACAGTGGCTGTCGCAGCAACTGGGCCAGCCGTTCATTATCGAAAACCGCGCCGGCGCGGCGACGAACATCGCAACCCAGTCGGTCGTGGCCGCGCCAGCCGATGGTTGCACCTTGCTGGTGGCCTCGGCCGCGAATGCGATCAATGCGACGCTGTACCGTAATCTCAAGTTCGACTTCGTACGCGATACTGAGCCGATCGCAGGCATCGCCAGCGCGCCCCTTGTGATGTGCGTCAATCCCTCGTTCTCGGCGCGATCGGTAGCCGAATTCATCGCCAAGGCGAAGGCCAGTCCGGGTGAGCTAAATTTCGGATCGAGCGGAGTGGGAAGTCCGCCGCACGTCGCCGCCGAATTTTTCAAGACAATGACAGGCGTTACGATGGTGCACGTCTCCTATCGGGGCGACGCCGAAGCCATCACCGACCTGATCGGCGGACGCGTGCAGGTTTACTTCGCCACCTTGCCAGGCTCGATCGAATTCATCAGGGCCGGCTCCCTACGCGCATTGGCGGTGACGACGACCGAGCGGTCGGCGGCGCTACCTGACGTGGCGGCGATGGCTGACTTCCTCCCGGCGTACGCCGCACCAATCTGGAACGGTCTCAATGCGCCCAAGGGCACGCCGGCTGAGATCGTCACCGCGCTCAACCGATCAGTCAATGCCGGTCTGGCCGATCCGAACTTGAAGGCGCGGTTCGCTCAGCTCGGCGCCAAGGTTCTCCCCGGATCGCCAGAGGATTATGCCAGGCTTATCGGCGAAGAGACCAAAAAGTGGAGGCAAATTGTTGAGTTTGCCGGACTCCATGTGGACTAGCCGAAGAATGCCAAAGAAATCATTCGGCTCTGTACGGCGTGCAGAATTGTCCGGCTGTTTCAAGGCCGACTCTGGCGCGTCTCGGAAGGCAATTCCCCAAAGATGCTTCGATAGTCCGCGGCGAAGCGACTTAGATGCCAGATGCCCCATCGGCTCGCGATCTCGCCGATCGAAATGCTTGAGTTCTCCGCGGAGAGCAGAGCTTTGCGAATTGCATTAAGACGCATCGTTCGTACGTACTGATAAGGTGAGACGTTGAACGCTTCCATGAAGATGTTTTCTAACGTACGACGGCTTGTTCCAATCATCCAGCAAAGCTCGGACATCGTCAGCCCGTCGGTGAGTTTGCCATCAATGATCTCGCATGCCTTACGAAGAAGTTGAGCCCGGTGCGCAACGTTTGGACGCCGGACCTGACCGTTGTAACCGAGGGCCGTCGACAAGGTCCAGGCAGCGATTGAGAAAAGGAACTTCTCGAATGCGGCGACCGTGCTTGCGTGCGGTCGAGGTGCTCCCGGCTTGAACAATTCCTGTTGCGCGGTCGCAAGCGTGTCTCGAAACAAACCGCCAGCCCAGTCGGCCACTTGGAGTCGTCCTGGCCTTCGAGAGGGCTGCTTGTCCTCTAGCATCATCCTGCGTACGTGTTCGTAATCGAGTGTAATCCAGGAACCCCGATAATTCTCGCCAAAATGCATATCAAGGGGCGTCATGGGAAGGTTCACGCTGGCATCGCCGCCTCCCAATTGAGCGCCATTTCCATAGCACTTGAATTGACCGGCCTCATCCACAAGGAAGCCGATCCTCAAATGTTCTGGCAAAACGCTAAACTGCTTGCGAATGCTGCGGTTTGTCGCTTCGACGAATAGCGCAACCCTGGGAGAAATAACGTAAGAGTCTAAGGTTCCTTCAAATCGACCGGACGTGAGCTGCGAATACAACTGCTCATGTCCAGGCTGGCTCGTCGCCTGGGCCTCTACGTCGTCGTATCGCAGCGTGCGGCGCTCTGGCACAATAGTCGCTCGGGAATTGGAAGCTACTAGGCTCATGGCCAAAACGGACCCCCTCCCAACCGCTAGAAAGCGCAGGACAGTCGGACCAAAGAAAAATCTTAGATACCAGACCTGTACCACGCTCACAACGGCGCGGTGGGACGCGGAGATTAGTCCCATAGGGGATGGCGTCGATGTGCCCTGATGCAGCAATCTGCAAGCTAAGCCGTCTCCAGGAGACGTTTGAGTTCGGAAAGTTCGACGTCGACAAGCTTGATTTGATTGTCAAAGAACTCGTCCGTGAATGCTTCCGGTTGAAAGAACGTCATCATAAACTCTGTTCCGGGCCCGTTCGGTACCACGCGCGCCGGAACCGTCCAGTGGGCTTGCCCATCGTGGTAATCGTGGTCAAGAATTCCATATTGCGCTTCAGGCCGGATGCGCAGCCGTGCCGGACCATGAATGGTT
>Ga0209526_10000858_pt1 | contig 19996 bp, 14 predicted proteins | sample JacPinW_OM2H0_M1_FD_188566 | JGI IMG/M metagenome (GOLD analysis project Ga0209526, IMG submission 188566) | Forest soil microbial communities from Algoma, Ontario, Canada - Jack Pine, Ontario site 1_JW_OM2H0_M1 (SPAdes) (version 2) | ecosystem: Environmental > Terrestrial > Soil > Boreal... | reverse complement strand
GCACCCAGCCGCTTGAGTACCTGAGCGTTCGAGCGTTTCATGATGTAGGAACAGGTGTCCGTATCCAGCATGTAGCGCGGCATTACCGCTCACGTTCCTGCACGGGGAGATCTTCGACATCTTCCATGAAATTCGCCGACGCAACCGGCCCTCAGCATTGACCGGAATAACTGGGGGGTGCGCCATCTCTCGCGTTTTTTTTCGAGAAAGCCTGCCCTGAGCGATCGCCGAAGGGTGGCCTGCCACACCGCCGACTCCAGAGTGGCCTCCCTCTTCGGCGGCGCGCCATCCACTTTTAGCCCAGTACCAAAACTCCCGCTAACTCTATGATTCCAGGAGATCGGGGGGGGAGGTGGGGGTCTCAGCGGGATAAAAACTGTGTCGCCAACACCCTCGGGCGCCGCCCCGGACCGCTACAAATGCATCCGTGCTGCATGCCGCTTCTTCGCTGCTTCCAGACGCAGCATCAGCATGTAGAGGACGATCCCCACATTGATCACAAGAATCAGCAGTCGAAACCAGTCTGGCCGCCGCGACAGGTCGGCTACCTCGAACGGGATGTAGATGGAGCCCGAGGCGATCGCCATCCACTCCGCCCACGGGCGTGTATACCACAGGCCGTAGGCCTCGACGAAGCGAATGATCACATAGACCGACGCGACCACGGCGATCTTCCACAGGCGAACGTCGCTGACCCGATACACCAGATCGATAAAGACTCCGACGTAGTGGTTCAGAGGGTTAACGTGGAAAAATTCCAGAAAGCTTTCGGCTATTCCCCAGATATCCATGCGCCGCATGGAGAACACACCGAGACCCGCGAGAACGACGACGATCCCTTTCGTGAACTCAACCGTAGCTACGGTACGCACGCCTTTGATGTGCGCGGGATCGTCGATTACGAGATGCGGGATTATGGGATGCGGGATTCGAGGACGCATTTGCGACTCAAAATTCTCATGCAGTCCGAGACGGGGCAAGCCCCGTCTCTACACGAGTTTTTCTTTCGATTCTCAAGTCTGCTGGCGGACGGCGGCGCGCAACTCCTCTGCGATCTCCAGAGCGGCTTTGTGGGCGGCTTCACCCTGAGTGACATCGAAGGAGATTGCCCCAACGCGGGCGTGGCCGCCGCCGCCATAGCGCTCGCAGATTCTGGCTAGATTGACGGTGGGCGGGCGTTTCGACCACGGGTTCGACCCGACTGAAACCTTTACCCGGAACGAACTCTTGCTGACGCCAATGCTGTAAATCGAATCGGGATGAAGATAGTAGGGAATGAATTTGTTGTAGCCTTCGAGGTCGAGGTCGGTGATGTCGAAAAAAATCGTGCCGTCTTTTTCTACGCTGCGCTGCCGCAAAATCTCGATGGACCGCTGGTGGCGTTCGAGCAGCGGCGGCAGGACGGCGGCAACGAATGGTTCTTCAAGAATGCTGGCGAGAGGTTGGTAGGCGAGCAGCGGAATCATCGTCTTGACGAAGTCGCGGTCGGTGGCGGATTCGATGGCCATGGTCAGCTTCATGGCCGGAGCTTTCATCTCCACCGCCGACTTCGCGTCTTCGTACATGGCGCCGTCCACGATGTCCGTCCATTGGACCAGTTCCGAAACCGGACGCGGATCGAAGCCAAAGCGTTCTTTCGCGATCATGGCGATGAAGCTGGTGCAGGATTTGAAATCCGGATCGTAGAATTTGCGGTTGCTCTGATCCTGCTCGAAGTGGGCAGCGTCGGCGGGTGAAAGAAAAGCGCTTTCGTGGTGATCGAACCACCAGGTGATTTTCGGCGAACTGGAATACTTGAAATCGACGATGGCATTCTCGTCGCCGTCAAACTGCTTCTCGTCGAAAAGAGCGCCTGCACGATGCAGCAGGCCGGAGTAGACGAAGTCCACATCGCCGCGGATTCGTTCCCGGTAGAAGCGGGAGAACAGGGCTGCCGAGGAAGCCCCGTCAAAACACTTGTCGTGATAAAAGACCCGTACTCGCAAATTGGCTCCCTTACCCGTTTCTTCGGGCGTGTGGTGAAAAACAACTAGAGTTGCTGGTTTGGAGATTTATGTCAAGGCGGATGTTTCGGAGATCACTTCTTCCGGCGCCGTATCTTAAAGTCGAAACTAACGACTCCGTTCTGGTCGCGCAACGCCACGATTGAAATAGTCCGCGTGATGTTGTACTCCACCTGGATGATCTGCTGGCTGGAAACGGAGACGTTGGTGCTGTAGGTCAAGGTGAGATTGCTGGCCACTTGCTGCTCGACGGTGACCTGCGGTCCTCGAACCACGTTGGTTTCGCTGGCCAGTCCCTGAGGATCGATCTTGACGCGGCTCGCTCCGAACAAGCGTTGCAGGCGGCTGTTGACAGTGCTGTTGAGAGCCTGATTGATGAGCAGGTTGGAGGCCTCTCCGCCAAACCCAAAGGACCCGCTCGATCCCGCGGCAGCCGACTCTTCCCGCGTGCGACCGAGAGCCAACAGGGCGATGACGTCGGCTTCGGGAAGCTGAGGCTCGGACTGCCAGGTGACTTTCAAGCCGTTGGCAACGCTGGCGTCGCCGCGGAATTGCACGGTGATGTCGTAATCGCGCACTCGCGTGGTGGCCTGCAGATCGATGATCGGCTGGGTCTTGGCCGGATTCGCGAAGGTAACGTCGCCGCGTTCGAGGCGGTACTTGTTTCCGTTGAAAGAGATTTCTCCTTCCAGAACCTCCACTCTTCCGAGAATTGCCGGACGGTCGGCGGTGCCGCGCACCCTGAGGTCGGCGTTGCCAGAGAGCCGGGCGATGGCCGTTTGCATCTCCAGTTCAGGAGTCGTTACCACGTGAACATCGAGCTTGAGGCGGCTCTGCAGACTATCGTTCTGCGTCAGGACGGTCGCCTGCCTGCTCTTCTCGACATAGGCTCCGAAGTCAAAGCCCGGAGTCACGGCCAGCTTTGTGACCACCACATCCCCGCTCAGCAGAGCGGAATTCGCGTTGCCGGTGAGCCGGAGGTCCGCGTTCGCGGTAGAACTGACTCCAGGGGGATAGCGCAGGCGAACACCACGCGCAGTTGCGCCGAAATCGAGCAGGAGCACGCCGCTGTGGTAGGTCGCGGCACCGGTCAATGCCACCGTGCCGCCACCGGTTGTGCCGCTGAGGCTCTCGATCTGGATGCGGTTGCTATCGAACAGCAGGACGCCGTTCAGGTCGCTAAGGCCGCTGGGAAAGTCATTGTGACTGACGTAAGTATTCTTCACTTCTAAACGTCCTTGGAGCACGGGCTGCGAGAGAGTACCGCCAGCGTTGAGGTTTACGCCCAGAGTGCCGCGCGCCAGGATCTTGGGATTGAGCGACTTCCATAGCGCCATGTTGACCGAACCGTCGAGACCTATGTCGAGTTCTTTGGCTCCGGCCAAATGCGCCCGGCCGTGGGCGGTGAAATCGGTTCCACTTCCCGCAAGATGCAAGTTTTCGACCAGCAGAACTTGATTCGCGACCTCGAAACGGATGGGGCCGACACTTTGTATCGTTTGGTGCGCGACCTCGAAGCTCAGAGACTGAAGTTCGGCTTCCGCTCTTAAATCGCGGGGAGTGCGCAGGGGTCCGCGAACGTGGAGCGTGCCAGCCAGAAGAGAGTGTCCCGTGAGTTTTCCCTGCAAGTAAATGCGAAGAAGCGAATCGGCGTCCAGACGGTGGAAGGCCAGGTTCAGATCGGCAGGAAAGTCCTGGTCTAATCCAACGCTGCCCTGAATGGTCAAGTCGGCTTTATCGAAATCCGAGTGGGCATTGAGATCGAGCTGACGTCCATGAGTGACCGCGTCAAGGTAGAAATCTCCGGCGCGCTCCTTGTCGAGCGCGAGGTCCTTGAGATGAACGTGGGCTTCGATCGAAGGCTGCTCGAACGTGCCGCTGACCCGCACCGTGAAATCGGCGACGCCATCCGCCGTGATCCGGCTGGTCTGCAAGCGCGGGAAGCGGGAGAGATTCAGGTTACGTCCGGAAAGATTCAGGCGAAATTGAGTGTTCGACCTGCCGACGTTCGACCTGCCGACGCTCGACGCACTGACGGCGGCGCTCCCGGAAAGTGGAGCATCGTAGGCACTGGCATCGATGTTGTTGAATTGAAGCTCGCCATCGGCGAAGCGGAGATCGCTCTTCAATAAAGGAACGGCAACTCCATAGGCCATCCCATTGTGAATCTCGAGGTGACCATCCCCGTGAGGATTGGCGCGCGTGCCCGAAATGGTGGCGGACATACTCAGAGTGCCGGCAAAGGGGCGAGCAGCGCCGGCCAATTGCGCAAGCTCCGCCAGGTCGGCGTTGCTGGCGTCAAAGTGGAGAGCAAAAGGAGCGCTCTCCGGAAGGGCACCATCCGTCAGCGTGGCACTGGCGTCGAAGCGCGCCGTGGTGTGGCCGTGAACGAGCGAGCCATTGTGGGCGGCAAAATGATTGCTGGAGTACTGGAGGGCGGTGGAGAGTGCGTCCCAGTGGACAGCTCGAGCGGCGACGCGTTCGGTCGGCGGCAAGACCGTGTCAAAGTCGTAGACTTCGAGATTTCCGCTGACGGAAAGCGCGGAAAGTTTGCCGCTGGCGTTGCCGGTAAGGCTTGCCCATCCGTGAACCGCGAAGGGCAAATACGGTGATCCGTAGATCCCTTCGAGCAGAGGCGCCCATTCCCTGAGGTTATGGCTGGTGAAAGAGAAGCGCAGCGCTGAGTTCGCGGCCGGATTGCCTGCGGCGGTAATTTCAGAGGCCGGTGTTGTCAGATGAAGTTCGGTAACATCTAACTCGTCGCGAGAGCCGCGGTAGATGCCATTCATTTGGCCATGGGTTGGGATCTCGCCTGGCGTCGGCTTTAGTGGCGGCGCAAGGTTAAGGTTGAGGCGAGTTTCCGCGTCGCGGATCGAGCCCACCCAGAGCATGTCAACATTGCCGCTCGCTCTTCCGGAGAGGGCGAGGCGATCCAGCGGAAGCCTTCTTGAGCTCAGCATTTCCAGGCCGGGTAGCAGCGGGAAGCCCGCCAATTGCAGTCGTACCGACCCCCGCTGAAGACTTCCGGGCGGGATTCGTCCGATTACGTGGCGCCGCCCTGGAACCGGCGATGGTTCGAGCGAACTCTGCCAGTTCGTCACATCGACATCGCCCAGCAGGTCGCCGCCGAGCAGGTTCGCTTTGATCGAGAAAACGTGGAAGCGGTTCGGGACGACGGAGAAACCTGCGGTAATGCGGCCATTTCGCATCGACACCTTCCCGTTCGACCAGTCGACGTCTTTGGCTTGCACGGTTCCCTGAGTAGAAAAATCCTGCAGGCTCCAGGAACCTTTGCCCTCGAACTGGACTGTACCTTTCGGAACTTGCGACTGCCCTGCGAGGAAGGCGAGTTCGCCGAGATCCGCCACGCCGTGATAATCACCGCTCAGGTGGGGATTATGAAAGTCCAGCAAGTGGCCTGCGAAGTGAATTTCAGATTTTCCGGAAGTCATCGTGAGATTGCTGATGTCGGCGCGTCCGCGAGCCAAAACCAGCGAAGTATCGCCCCGCCATGAAAACGAGGGATACTGCTTAAACCGCGTGGCCACGCTTCCCGCGAGTAGATGGGCTTCATATTGCCGCCGCAGCAAGGAGTAATTCAAAAGCAATGCCACGTCGCGGGCATCAAAGTCAAACGGCATTTTCTTGTCTTCCCACAAAAGCTCGCCCCGCTGTACCTCGATGCGCGAAACCGAAAACGAGATGAGTTGTTCGACCGGCCCCTGGTTGGAAGAAAGGCTCACCGGCGGCGCGGGAACGTTGGTGGCGCCATTGGGATAGACAATGACGTGCGTGACAGGATGCTCGAGAAGTAGAGAATGTAATCCGATCGTGGTGCTGAGAAGCGAAATGATTTTCAATTCCGCCCGCACGCGGTCGACCCGGAGAAATGGAATCTGATCCGAAGCTTCGCGACCGTGGATGGTGAGGTTGCGGGCGTCGATACGCAGGCGAAAAGGGATGGTGTGAAATTCGCCGAGTTCGACGCGGCCGCCCGTGACTTTTTCAAGCGATGCAATGACTCGGCGACGAACCAGCTGCTGGAAAGAATCGGTGGTGGCGTACCACGCGAGCGCCGCCAATCCAATCAGGCTGAACAGGCAAAACAGCAGAAACAGTTTCCCTAGAATGCGCCGGCGCTCAGGAGGAGGCGGCTCGCTCGATTGCGCGGTCGAATGCTCGCTCACCGGGTCCGCTCTCCGGTTCCGGATTCAGGCGTCAAGATATGGCTCCCAGAGCGCAGATTCGCCAGCCACACTGCGAGGAGCTCGTTCATTTTTCGCTCGGCCAGCAAATCCTTGATTTGGCCAAAGACTTCGGTCAAGGGCGCTGCGGGGCTCCCGGCCCGTTTCATGTCCGGCAGCAACTGATCGTGGTAGTAGGTCTCCACCGCCCGCTGATCGATCTGGATCGAGGGCTGCAGACGGTCTTCCACGAGCTTCATGAGCTGGATCTGGTCACCCACACGCTTCTCCAGCGAGCTTTGCGTCAGCCCATAACGTTGCAGGGTGGCGCGCCATCCCTCGTCGGTGGCGCACTCCGGATGGAGTTTGCGAAGTTCGGCAACGCGGGCGGCAACCTGCCCGGCGGGAGCCGATTCAGACGGCCGAACCTGTTCCCGCAGCAGTTGCTGATCGATCAGGCGATCGAGGGCTGCGTTGCGCTCGGCCGAGGTGAACGAGTAAGGATCGCGGGCATTGGAAAAGGCCTCGATGGCCAGTTCCTGCTCCCAATCGCTCTGCAAAACCACGTGGCCGTTCACGCTGGTGACTACTCGATCTACAATCTCACCGCCAACCGACGAGGGCGCCAGCGCCATGCCCAGCGCTAGCGCAACCACGCAATGTTTCCCGAGTCTGATGCTGGCTGGTGGAGAGCCGGGCGTTCCCGCCCGGCTTGACGGGCGAGGACGCCCGTCGCTCCACCAGATTCCGAGTTTGATCATTCGGAGTTTCATCAGAAAGACTGCCCGACGCTGAACGAAAAGTTAAAATGGCCGGCGCGCTGGAAACCAAACTGGCCGACAGAATGCCCAGTCACGGTGTTGGTCGTGATGTTCGTGTAGCTGGGAAAGTACGGCGGATTTAAATTGTATCCGAAGTCAAAGCGCAAAGGTCCGATTGGCGTCTGATAGCGCACTCCCACGCCGACTGCGTGCGAGGCATAGTTGTAGTTGCACTTCAGGTGCGTAACCTCGTGAAAACAGAACTCTTGATTGGGCTGATGGAAGCGTCCCAGGCTGGACAGCATTTCCTGGGGCCGGGCAAACACGTTGCCCATATCGTGAAAAATCGAAAAGCCGATGTTGTCCAAAAGGTAAGGCACAGTAACGTTTGGAAAACGCATCTCCAGATTGTTGAGGAACACAGCGCTGCCCCCGACCGGAAATCCGGTGAAGGGGTCGCGTGGTCCTGCCTGATTTAACCCAAATCCGCGGTGGGAGTTGCCTCCACCGCTGAAGAAACGCTCCGGCAGCGGAACAAGAGTCTGGCTAGCGGTTGCGGTTTCGGAGGGGTCCAGCAGAACCGTGTTTCCGAAAGGGTTCTCAATCCCGACGCTGGTAGACCGGGCGAAAACGAATCCTTGTCTGGTGCTGCGATTTCGAAAAAACGTGTGATAGGTAGAATTCTTGAGCAGCAAGCGGCTGAAATCGGCCTCGGAGCCGAAGTAACTCGAAGCGACGCCGCCTTCGACGGTGGTGTAGTTGCCGCGCGTGCTTTCCAGATCGCTATCGCGCCGGTTACGCACGTAGAGAAAATTGGGAATTCCTACACGGGTCGGCTTGGAGAGGAGCGGAATGAGGTTGTCGGTGACCTGAACGCTGGTCGCCTGTACGCGACGGTAACTGAAACGGTAGGAGAGCGTCGTTAGTTCGCGCCCAGTCGTCGCGTCCCGTTTCAATGCTTGCGTGACTTGCAGAGTGCCCTCCAGACGTTTCGAGGTAAAGGTGGATACGTCCACGGTGTTGTCGTAAAGCGTAGTGGCCGTGAAACGAAGGTCTTCCCGGTTCAGCAGTTTGGGGATGTCGTAACTGATGAGCCCTCTCTGCTGCAGGCGGCCGACGTTGGTCTTCATGGTGAGGGTCTGGTGGCGCCCCCCCATATTGATACGGCTGACGCCGAAGGACACTCTGGGACTGACGCCGGTCTGCCCGAGTGGCTGGTTGGTCCCGAATGAGGGCTGTCCGGTCTGGAATTCGATGCCAACGCCGTAATCGAAGGTATAGCGATCCGCTTCGCGCGCCGTGACGAGCACGTTCTTGCGCGACTCGGTGCCCTCGGGGTTCTGGATGGCAGTGTCCACCTGCTTAAAAAGGCCGAGATCGTACAAGCGGTGCTGGCTCTCCAGCATGTCTTTCTGGCTCAGCGGCCCGCCCGGTTGCACCCGCACTTCCCGGCGGGCAACTCCGAAGCGGGTGTAGTGCAGCCCATCGAGAAAGAGTCGATCGACAAAAAACTGCTCGCCTTCATGAATCGTGAAGGTCACGCCGACGCGCGGCAGGTTATCTGTCGAGGGAACCGGAACGTACGCAACATCGACGGTGGCATTGGGGAATCCACTGTCGAAGTATTTTTCCAGAATCGTGTCGCGGTCATCCGCCAGGCCCGATTCGTCAAAGCCCTGTCCTTCGGCAGTGGGAATTTCGGGAAGCTGTTCTTGCGGAAGCGTGTAACTGCCCTCGATGCGGACCCATGCCACGCGTGTCTGCAGGCCCTCTTTGATGGCGATCTCGATGGCAAGCTGCGACGGATCACCCTGGTACTTTTCAACCAGTTTGCTGGTGACTTCGGCCTGGCGGAAACCACTCGACCGATAGAGAGCCTGGATACTCCGAACATCCTCTTCGAGGAACACTTCGCTGTAGCGCCCGTGACTGAACAGGCGGCCCGCGGAGTGATTCTGCATGCGCGAGCGAATCAGATCGTCGTCAAAATATCGATTGCCACGAATACGAATGGCAGCGAGTTTGTGACGGTCTCCGGGATTGACGGCATAAACCACCTGCAGACTCTTGCCGTCAGGCGCGGTGTTCTGGGTTACGCTAACCGTGGCCTCGAAGTAGCCGAGGGTCTGAAGATGGTTGGTGATGTTGCGCCGTCCTTCGTTGAGCAGATCATCGTCAACCGCGCCTTCTTCATAGATTGGCACCAGCTTTCGCAGTACGCGCTGGCTGAGTTTGAAACCCTCCGCAGCAATTTGCACCACTGGACCGCGCTCCACTTTGAGGACATAGTCCACCGTGTTGAGCTCGGAATGGTAAGTGCGGTTGGCCACAGAGACTTGGGCGAGCAGACGATCCTGCTTTTGATAGCGAGCGCGAATTCGTTGTAAAGCGCGTGTAATGCGGCTGGAGATGACCGGATCGCCGGAATGCAGCTTGGCGATCTCTCTCGTCTCTTCGATGGAATAGCCGGCATCTCCTTCCAGTGTTATCCCTCCGACTACGGCACGCGGCCCAGTGACGACATGGAAGGCCATGTTGACCTGGTGTTGCTGCTGATCGCGATCTTCGGAGACCGTCACTCGCGATTGGTGGAATCCATTTTCTTCCAACACTCGTTGGACGCCTGCCAGAGCGCGGTCGATTTTCTCCCGCGCGTAGAGTTCGCCGAGTTGTAAGCGGGTGGCGCTTGTCAGTTGGTTCGCGGAAGGATTGGCGGAAACGCCCTCAATGGTCAGCATGCCCACAAAGAAATTGGCGGTCGTCAAAAAGCGCACGCTGACGCCGGCGGTTTCGGTGCGCTCCGCTTCGGCCTGAATATCGGCGAACCGTCCGGTGGCAAAAAGAGCCTGCATCGCGTCATGCAGTGCTTCGCGCGTGAGAGGGGTGCCGATCTTGAGCGGCGTGGCCACCAGCAGCGTAGCCGCCTCCTCGGGCGGAACGCCCGGCAACTCGATCTTCTCAATCGGCAAGCCCAGATAAGGTGCGATGGTTCCGAACTTGGTCTCAGACTTGGTCTCAGACTTTGCTTCAGACTTTGCTTCAGACTTGGCTCCGGACGGCGAGGTCGATGCCGGAGTCTGCTGCGGGGCGGGGGGTGAACTCTGCGTCCAACTTGCTGCGTGGGACAATAGCAACAGAAGGGCCGAAACAAATCGGATGGCGCTTCGGAACCGGAAGGTGCTGTCAGCGCGGGAAGGTGCCGAGCTGCGCTCGGCTGGGACGGGTGAGGGCGCCCGTCCCCACACGAGCAGGCCTTCCCGAAATTCAGGTCGGTTAACCATTGAACACTTCGGGTTCGATGAATCGCCCAACGGCACGCGTTGCTCGCAAAAGGAAAGTTGACGACCGCGCACCTATAATACTGGTTTGAAAGCTGGATCACGGTAATCGCTGAGGTTATTGCTTTGGCAATGCACATGGACGACCGATACTCGCGGCAGGTGTTGTTTAAGGAGATCGGGGCGGAGGGGCAGAAAAAGCTGTCGCGGTCCCGCGTGGTCATCGTCGGATGCGGCGCTACCGGCTCTGCCCTGGCCTCGTTACTGGCGCGTTCGGGTGTCGGCACGCTGCGGATTCTCGACCGCGACTACGTCGAACCCAGCAACTTGCAGCGGCAGGCTTTGTTCGACGAAAATGACGCGCGCGAATCTGTGCCCAAGGCAATCGCGGCGGCGCGGCAAATCGCGCGTTTCAACTCGCAGATCGCCGTCGAGCCCCATGTGGCCGATTTGACTCCCGCGAATGTGGATTCCCTGCTCGGTGGTTGCGACCTGATCCTGGATGGTACCGACAATTTCGAAACCCGCTACCTGGTCAACGATTATGCGGTGAAGAACTCTATGGCCTGGATTTATGCGGCGGCGGTCGGCAGTTATGCCGTGACCATGAACATCCTGCCAGGAGACACGGCGTGCCTAGCCTGCATTTTTCCAGAATCTCCCCGCGGGACCGTGGAGACATGTGAGACTGCCGGCATTTTGAATTCCGCGGTGAATCTGGTGGCGTCGATTGCGGCGACCGAGGCGCTGAAGTTTCTGGTGGGCGCGCGTTCGAAGATGCGGCGGACGCTCGTTTCATGGGATGTCTGGACAAACGAACGGTCGGAGTTGGCGGCGGCTCATCCGCGGGCGGGATGCCGCACTTGCTTGGGAAACTTTGTTCATCTGGCGGGTGAAGGGCGGCCTCATATCACGTTGTGTGGCAGGAACTCCGTGCAGATCCACGAGCGGCAGCGGCCGGTGGACTTTGTGGAGTTGAGCACCCGCCTTCAGCCTCACGGCAACGTCCGCCATAACGAGTTTGTGCTGAAGTTCTGGCGCGAGCCGTACGAAATGACGCTGTTTCCCGACGGCCGGGCGATCATCAAGGGAACGACCGACACTGCTGTGGCGCGCAGTCTGTATGCGCGGTACGTGGGCAGTTAGATCGTTGGCAGTTGTGATCAATGGAGCGACGGGGGTCCTCGCCCGTCGACCGATGCCTAAGCCGGGCGGGGACGCCCGGCGCTCCATCAGAAGCTGCGCTAATCGATTGCAGGTTGTGCGCAGCAATTTTCACCAGTTCCGAGGATCGGCCTCGCGTGAATCTCAGTTGTTTAGCCGAGAGCGCCGCGAATCTCCGAACATCATGGGTGTCATCCGACCGCCGGGAACTGGCCAGCAAACTGCACTTGAAGCAGAGAAGTGTTAGTCCCCTGTGGAGGCAGTATGCGACCCTATTTTGTTCTGATGGCGGCAGTTTTGTTGGCAGTAGCAGCTTTTGCGCAACAGCCCATTCCTCACCCAGGTTACAGCTCTTGCTTTTATGGATGCGGGCCCTTTGTCCCGCTTGTAACCACACCTGAGATATCTCTCGAACAGTTTTCGCCGAATCCGGTGGGGGCGAGCAATGCCACCACGGGATTAATCGCCGGCGCGACCAACTCGACGCTTTCGCAGGTTCAGGGATCGACGAGTTCGGTTTACACCGTGCCCGTGTGGTACCAGGGCGGCGCTCCGCTGATCACGCCAGAGGTGCGACTGTATCCCGAGGCGATTGGACGCGAAGGTCATTCGATGCACGACGCGATCCGCGAAGAACGTCGGCACGAAGAGCGCTCGCATGAAGAGCGTTTGCACGCGGAACGTTCGCATGAAGAACATGGCCCACGAGAAGAAGCGCGCGCCAGCTGGACGTATATTACGGGACCGGAGCACACCACCAGCGCCGCGGTCGGAGCGAATGAATCGAAGGGCGTCAGAAAAGCCGGCCACGTCTATACCAACGACGACGTCTCACGCCAGAATGACAAGAACGGCACTGTGAAATACGACGGCAAAACGGAAAAGCTGTAGGATCGGCTTTTGGCTCTCCGGGTTTCGGCTCTCGGTCGCGGCGGCTCGCTGTGATCGAGAGCCTTTGCTTTTTGTGGCGGACGATTCGCGTCCCCTCGAAAATCGGACATTCTCGATCTAATCTGCTATCTTCGTCCGGTTGATTCTCTCCACACATACCACGCAGGCGCCTCCACCCGCCGAGGATGAGTATCTTCATGGCTGAGCTTGCTCGACCGGAACCGTCTCGCCTTTACCGCTGGGCTGTGTTGCTTTTCGTCAGCCTGGCGATGGGTGGGAACTACTACATTTACGACAGCATCAACCCGCTCGAAGGCATTTTCAAAGACACGCTGCACTTCTCTGCCACGGCATTCGGGTGGTTGAACGCGTCCTATAGCGTGGCTGCGGTTGTGACTCTGCTCATCGGCGGCATCATTATTGATCGAATCGGCACCAAAAAGGCGATCACGTTCTTTGCCGTTCTCTGCCTGTTGGGAGCCGCGCTCACCGCAGCGCGCGGCCGGCCCGGCGTAATGATCGCCGGACGCACCGTGCTTGGCCTGGGCGCGGAATCCATGATCGTCGCGGTCACCACCGTGCTCGCCAAGTGGTTTAAGGGTAAAGAGCTGAGCTTTGCATTTGGGATCAACCTCCTGATTGCCCGCTTGGCCTCGGTGGCGGCTGACAACTCGCCGACCTGGGCGAACAAAGTGTTTTATCCCAATGGCCCAGGCGGCGAACCAAGCTGGCAGGGACCGCTTTTGATTGCCGTGGGTGCCGGGGTACTAGCCGTGCTCTGCTCGGTTATCTATTGGGTTCTCGAGAGCCGGGCAGAGGGAAGCTACGAACTTGGGCAGGCCGGTTCCATCGACAAGCTGGAGTTCGGGCAGATTTTCCGTTTCAACTCTTCCTATTGGCTTGTCGTCGGACTGTGCTTTACGTTCTATTCGGCGATCTTTCCCTTCCGTACGTTCGCCATCGACTTCTTCACCAACAAGATCCTCGGAACCCACGGCGGCATAAGCGCCTCAGAAGCGATGCGGGTACTGGCACATGAGAGGGCGGGATTCTTCAACAGCCTGCTTCCCCTTTCGGCCATGGTCGCGACCCCGCTTTTCGGACTGCTCGCCGACAAAATCGGCAAGCGGGCCTTTTTGATGATGTTCGGCTCGATCCTGCTGATGCCGGTTTATTTGATGATGGGATACACGAATATTTCGCTCTATGTGCCTGTATGCATGATGGGGATAGCGTTCTCGCTAATTCCGGCAGTCATGTGGCCTTCGGTCGCTTATATCGTGGACCAGTCCCGGCTGGGTACCGCTTACGCTTTGATGACCCTGATTCAGCAGATCGGCTTCTTCATTCTGAACCTGCTGATCGGCAAAGCCAACGACTACGCCCACGCCGGTCTGGATAACCCGGGAGGATATGGGCTCGGCATGTGGATCTTTTCGATCCTTGGATTTGTCGGGCTTACCTTCGCGATTTTGCTCCGGATTCGCGAGACCGGTCCACATGGGCATGGGCTGGAGACGATCACGGCGAAGGCCTAGCAGGCTTTCCGGTAGAGACGCGGCTTGCCGCGTCTCCTGCGGCGAGTGAGATGGTTCCGGGCAAGACGGGGCAAGCGCCGTCTCTACGGGAAGGTTGTGGCAGGATGGGTGGGGCGTTACGAAAGTGATTTTTGTGTCCGGTTAGCGGGTTACTTGGCGGGATGGATTATCCGGAAAGCTACTGTTTTTGGTATTCTGGCACCTTAGGAACGGTCGAGAGCGATTCCGCAACTTCCTCGGCAAATTTGTACAACGAAAAGAGTTTGAAGCCGCATCTGAAGCACTAGCGGCCGGAAAAGGCGACTTGACCGACCCGAAGCAACGAATCACCGAATCAGAAGCCATTGAGCAGGCGAAGCAGGGCCAAGAAGCAGCGTTCGAAGTCTTGTATCACCTGCACAAACGCCGAGTGTACTCGCTATGTTTGCGCATGGTCTCCAATCCCGCGCAGGCCGAAGACCTGGCTCAGGAAGCATTTCTTCAGCTATTTCGCAAGATCGGCACCTTTCGCGGCGAGTCTGCCTTCTCCACCTGGCTGCATCGCATGACGGTCAATGTTGTCCTGATGCAACTGCGCAAGAAGGGCCTGCCGGTGGTGTCGCTCGAAGAGACTCTGGAAGCGGACGACGAAGCTCCCAGGAAAGAATTCGGTACCAAGGATTTGAAGCTGACCGGCTCCATTGATCGGCTGCAATTGCAGCGGGCGATTGACCGGCTGCCGCCGGGCTATAGAACGGTTTTTGTGTTGCACGATGTGGAGGGATTCGAGCATAACGAAATTGCCCAAATTGTGGGATGTTCGATCGGCAACAGCAAGTCGCAGCTCCACAAGGCACGGTTGAAGCTGCGGGATTATCTGAAGTTCATGAGAGCCGAAAAGGCCAAGACTGGGTAGACGGTAATTGCGGTATTGGGGAGAGAGTTGGCTATGACGTGTTCAGAGGCACAGCGGGTTCTGCCGGAGTTCCTCGACGACGCTCCGGACGTTCGGATTCAGACCGATTTTGAGGCTCATCTGAAGTCCTGTCCAGATTGCTCGGATCTGGTTTCGGACCTAAAGCTGATCTCAAGCGAAGCCCGACAACTGGCGACATCCGAAGAACCGGCGCCGAGAGTGTGGGCACGAATTGCCGCCGAATTGCGCGCCGAAGGCCTCGTCCGCGAGCCCGGGTCCACCGGGCCCATGCTTGTCCCAACTTCTCCAGGACGGCGATGGAGCGCGCTGTGGCTGGCGCCGGTCGCGGCTGCGCTCGTAGCGGCGGGTTCTTACGTGGTCAATCATAGGCCAACCCCACCGCTGGCAAATCAGCAAGCTCCGGCAACTCCGGTGACTTCCCCGGCTGTAACGTCGCCGGCTCCCGAGACTCCCGCAGTGGCATCGCATTCTGTGCCGACCCCTGCCCCTCAACAACTGGCGGAGAAGTCCGCCAAGCCGACGGGCATTGTAGGACCTTCGGTAGGACCTGCGGCAGGACCTGCGATCGCATCCGCAGTGGAGCCTGAGCCGAGCGCGGAAGATCAGCAGTTCCTGAGCGCAGTCTCCACCCTTGCCCCATCGACGAGGGCCACGTATGAAAGTCAGCTGCAAGCGGTGAATGCCGACATCCGGGAATCGCAGGCCTACCTGGATCGGAATCCGGGGGACCCAGACGCCCGGCAGCATCTGATGGATGCTTATCAGCAGAAAGCACTTCTTTACCAGATCGCGTTGGATCGCATTCAATAGGGGAAGGGCGGACCGGCGTTCCCGGCCGCACGGGGCGGCGTTTTATGGCGAGTCTTCAGCAGGCGAGTCTTCAGCGAGCGCATTTTCAGAAAACCGCGGTCGCGACTCTGGTGTTGGAAACCTGCCTATCGGGGGCGGCCTTTGCTGAAACCAAAAAGGAATACCGCTTCGCGGTCGGCCCCAACGCGAATATTTCCGTGGATACGCAGTACGGCGCAATTTCGGTCAAGCCTGGCAGCGTCAACCAGGTCGTGGTGACGGCTACGCTCAAGTCGGGTAACGTGGAAGTCGACCAGCAGCAAAATGGCAGCCGGATTCAAATCGCGTCGCACCTTCTTCAAGGCGCTGACCAGCAAATGGGCCAGGTTGATTACGAACTGCTGATTCCGCCCGACGCTACCGTGAATCTCCGTTCGTCGACTGGCCCGCTGTCGGCGGAGCGTTTGCAGGGAGACTTAACCCTGGAGGGCGCGGATGCCGTGGTGAATATTCGCAACGTAAGTAATGGTCATGTGCACGTCCGGACGATGGGCGGGCCGATCACACTGACCGAAGTGCGCAACGGCCACGTGGAGATCGCGTCCATCAGTGGCGACGTCCATTTGAAGTCGGTCACGGGACCGCTGGTGCAGGCGAATTCCGGCAGCGGAAAGATTTTCTACGATGGTGATTTTGGCTCCGGCGGCGACTACAAGTTCACCACCCACACCGGTGATATCGAGGCCCTGGTGCCTCCGGATGTCTCGGCCGATTTCAGCGCCCACTCCGTGATGGGCCGGGTGCAACACGATTTTCCTCTCCAACCCAAGCACTCCCGGTTTTCCGTAGAAGCGGGACGTTCCTTCTTTGGCACGGTCGGCAAGGCAGCATCGGAAGTCGTGCTGCGCTCTTTCAGTGGTAAAATCCGCCTCAAGCAACGCTGAACCCAAGTAACGCTGCACAAAGAAAATCAATGGGAGCGAATGGGCGCGGGGTGACAAAATCGCCCTGTACGTGCCACGGAGTGCCATGGGAGAGCGCGCGGTGTTTCTTGTGGGATTCATGGCTTCCGGCAAAAGCAGCGTAGGGCAGGAACTTGCCCGGCGGCTGGAATGGGACTTTGTGGATCTGGATGCCCGAATCGAGTCCCGTGAGCGGCAAACTGTACCTGAGATTTTTCGGGACAAAGGGGAACCCGGATTTCGCCTCGCGGAAACCAGCGCACTTCGCGATCTGCTGACCGAGCCGCTGAAACGCAGCCGTGTGGTCGCGCTCGGCGGCGGGGCTTTCGTACAGGAAACAAACCGCGAATTGCTTCGACAGTGGCCATCGGTTTTCCTGGAAGCGACCGTACCCGAACTCTGGCAGCGGAGCCTGACGGATGGCGTGGAACGGCCCCTGCGAGAACATCCAGAGCAGTTTGCCAAACTTTATGCGGAACGCCTTCCCTTCTATCGCCAGGCGAGTGTGGTGGTAGAAACCACGGGCAAGCAGTTGGCTTCGATTTGCGTCGAGATCGAAGGTGTATTGCAACTTAGAGGAACTCCCGAAGACGCGGGATCGGGCTTATCTCGCATTGATGTCACAGGTTTCGGAACAGGAGAATCACAGTGAAGTTGAAGTTGAGGTCGTTTTATCGGCTGCTCGTTTTCATGACGGCGTTCATGATGGCGCTCACCTGGTGCCTTGCGGCATCGGCCGCTCCCGTGCCAAAAGAAAAGGAGAAGGAGAAAGAGCACGAGGGGAAGAACGTCGACTCCGGTGCCTTCGGCGTGTTCCAAAATGGCCATCGCGTGGGAACCGAGACGTTTTCGATCTATCAGACCAGCTACGGCAGCGTCATTAATTCCGAGTTCAAGACCGAGAATGCTCCCACCCAGGACGTGCAAAGTTCCGAGATGCAACTTACTGCGACCGGGGATGTCCGGCGTTACGAATGGAAGGAGCTGAGCCCGGAGAAAGCGCAATCGGTGGTGCTTCCTAATTCTGATTTTCTGACGCAGAAGTGGAGCACTGGACCGCAGGAGAAAGAACATGAACAGCCCTACCTGCTTCCGGCATCCACCACCATCCTGGACGACTACTTCTTCGTCCATCGCGAAGTTCTGGCCTGGAAGTTTTTTGGCCAAGCCTGCAAACAGGACAAAGGGCAAGTGCCGCAGTGTCCGCTGAAGCAGCGCGTGCAGTTCGGAACCCTGAACCCTCGCCAACATTCTTCGGCGCCGCTCAGCGCGGAGTTCCTCGGCCGCGAGAAGCTGACCCTGAAGAACGGGCAGCAGGAACTGATCAAACTGGAACTGAAGAACGATGCGGGGACGTGGCAACTCTGGCTCGACGATCAATTCAAGGTTATGCGGATGTCCATTGTGGGAGAGAATACTGTAGTGGACCGCGATTAGTGAGCTGTCAGATGTCAGGTGTCAGGTCTCAGGAAAACCTATTAGCTTTTCCTGACACCTGAGATCTGCTTTACTCGGTTGGGGTAACTCTTGACTCTTATTGATTCACGCACGTCGCGCGTTCTGTTCACGGCTTTCCTGTTCGCCGTTGGGCTGGGCTTTCTGTATGCGGCGCGGCGAACGCTGATTCTCTTCCTCTTCGCCATTTTTTTTGCCTATCTCATTAATCCCGCAGTGGAGCGACTGGAGAAACTGGTCCGCAGCCGCGTCTGGGCGATCACCATCATTTACTTTCTGCTTCTGGTTGCTCTGGTGTTCTTCGGTTTTCTGGTAGGGCCGAGGATTGCCCGGCAAAGCGCTCGTCTGGGAGAGTCGCTGCCCGGGCTGATGGATAAGGCCGGCACCGGCCAGCTCTCGGGCCAAATCGGCCAGCTCGCCGCGCGATTCGGAAGCCAACACCACTGGAGCGTTGACACTCAGAAACGTATTCAGGGGTTTTTGCTGAGTCGCCGGGAAGACTTATCCAGCCTGGCGCAGCACATCGGCATACGCGCGGCCGAAGCGGCGCAGCAGGTGTGGTTGCTTTTTCTGGTGCCTATCCTCGCCGTTTTTTTTCTGCGCGATGGGGGCAGTTTCCATGAAGTGCTGCTGTCGCTGGTGCAGTCGCGCACGCAGCGCGAGTTTTTGCAGGATGTGTTCCAGGATCTGAACCAGATGCTAGCCCAATTCATTCGCGCCCAGTTGACCCTGGCGGCAATGTCCATGGTGGCATACACCGTATTTTTGGGTGCGATGCGAGTTCCGTACGCGCTGATGCTCGGTACCGCCGGAGGCGCGCTGGAGTTCATCCCTCTTGCAGGACCGCTGCTGGCAGGCTCTGCCATGATGATCGTCGCCGTTCTATCGGGATATCAGCACTGGGCTTTCCTGCTGTTATTTTTGTTGGTCTGGCGAATGGTTTTGGACTACGTAATCTCTCCCCGCGTCATGGGAGTCAGTGTGGAATTGCATCCGCTGGCGGCTTTGTTCGGCATTCTCGCGGGCGGCGAAATCGCCGGGATCCTCGGCGTCTATCTCTCCATCCCGGTGATGGCCAGTTTGCGCATCGTCTGGCGCCGGTGGCGCATTTACGCCGAAAAACGCAAGTTCGGACCTCTCAACGAGTACTCGTTTCCGCAGGAACTCGGCCAAAGTCGAACCTAGCATCGAGACCCGCGATTTAGCCTGGCGATCCACCGTGTGATGGAAGATCTGGCCGCGACCCCTATCCATCACACTCTCCGCATCTTCTCGTCTGCGGTGCCCGCTACGGCATTCCCTGCCAAAATTTTTGCTGGTATAAAATCACAACTTACCATGTCGAACAAACTTCCTGTAGGAATCCTCGGTGCCACCGGCATCGTCGGCCAGCGCTTCATTCAAATGCTGGAGCGTCATCCGTGGTTCGAAGTCGCATGGCTTGCCGCTTCCGATCGTTCGGAAGGCCGGCCTTATGCCGAAGCCGCGCGCTGGCGTTTGAAAACTGCCATCCCCCCGAACGTCGCGAAGATGACGGTTGCGGCCGCCAAGCCTGAAGGCGCGCCGAAAATTATCTTCGCCGCCCTCGATTCCTCGATCGCCCGCGAACTCGAGCCGCAGTTCGCCGCCGCAGGTTGTGCGGTCGTCTCCAATTCGAGCGCATTGCGCATGCAGGCCGACGTTCCGTTGGTGATTCCTGAGGTCAACGGCGATCATATCCAGCTGATCGAAACCCAAACTTGGCGACGCAAATCCGGGGGCTTTGCCGTCACCAATCCCAACTGCTCGGCCATTGGACTGGTGATGGCCCTGGCTCCATTACATCGCCGCTTCACGCTGGAGACGGTGATGGCGGTGACCATGCAAGCGGTTAGCGGCGCCGGATATCCGGGCGTGCCTTCGCTCGACATTCTCGGCAACGTCGTTCCCTACATCGCCAATGAAGAAGAAAAGATGGAAGAGGAGACGCAAAAGCTGCTGGGGACGCTGAACGGTTCACGCGTCGACCCTGCTCCTTTTGCGATGAGCGCGCAATGCAATCGCGTCGCCGTGGAA
>Ga0209526_10000857_pt1 | contig 19997 bp, 13 predicted proteins | sample JacPinW_OM2H0_M1_FD_188566 | JGI IMG/M metagenome (GOLD analysis project Ga0209526, IMG submission 188566) | Forest soil microbial communities from Algoma, Ontario, Canada - Jack Pine, Ontario site 1_JW_OM2H0_M1 (SPAdes) (version 2) | ecosystem: Environmental > Terrestrial > Soil > Boreal... | reverse complement strand
CAGGAGCACCAGCAGAGCGTCGGGGTTGTTGAACCGGAACATGAGGGCGGCCACCGGCGTCAGGGCCACGACGGCACCGGCGAGCAAGCCGGCGGCGGGGCCGAACCACCTGCGAACGGCGAGGTAGACGATGGCCACCGTGGCAACTCCCTCCAGCGCCTGAGGAACCAGCAGGCTCCAGGCGTTCAGTCCGAACAGGCGCGCGGAGATCTCCATCACCCAGAGCGCCGCCGGCGACTTGTCGATGGTGATGAAGCTGGAAGAGTCCAGCGAGCCGAAGAAGAACGCCTTCCAGCTCTGCGTGCCCGCCTGAACTGCGGCCGAGTAGAAGGCGTTGGCCCAGCCGGAAGAGCCCAGCTGCCAGATGTAGAGGAACGCGGTGACGGCCAGGAGGCCGAGGAATGCAGGTGTCGCCCACACCGGGTTGCGGCGCTCCGTCATATCGATCATGGGGAGCCGGAGTTCCCGGCGGCGTTGCCAGGGCGAGTTGAGCGGGAGGTCCGCAGCGGTCTCGTTTTGCACCGGTTCAGGATGCGTGCGGTCCCTGGGAGCGGGACGAGAGGCGTCTGAGAGATCGCTGCGTACCGCCGGTCTGACAGAGTTGAGAGGTGGTCCGCGCCATTCTCTTCGACGTCTTCGGAACGGTCGTCGACTGGCGCTCGGGGGTCGCGCGGGAGGCGGGGCCCTTTCTGTCGCAACGAGGCATTGACGCCGACCCATACGAGTTCGCCGATGCCTGGCGCGGCCGTTACCAGCCGGCGATGGAAGAGGTGCGCTCGGGGCGCCGACCCTTCGCGCGACTGGACGTGCTGCACCGGGAGAACCTGGAAGCGACGCTGCGCGACTTTGGCGCCGACCCGTCGGCCGTGCCGGGGCCGGAGCTCGACTCGCTCAGCCGGGCGTGGCATCGCCTGGATCCCTGGCCGGACAGCGTCGCCGGTCTGACCCGTCTGCGGGTCGGCTTCTTCATCGCGCCGCTCTCCAATGGCAACCTCGCTCTGCTCGCGAACATGGCCAAGCGGGCCGGCCTGCCCTGGGACGCGATCCTCGGCGCGGAAGTCTCGGGCGCCTACAAGCCTCAGCCGGAGGCCTACACCCGGACCGCCGAGGTGCTCTCCCTCGCGCCCGCCGAGTGCATGCTGGTCGCCGCGCACAATGGCGACCTCCGAGCCGCGCGCGCGGCCGGATTCACAACCGGCTTCGTGCCGCGTCCGGCCGAGCACGGTCCTGACCAGGCGACCGACCTGGTGGCGGAGGACGCCTGGGACGTAGTGGCGGCAGACTTCATCGTCCTGGCCGAAAAACTCGGGGCCTGAAGCAGGCCGGGAGGCGGGCCTTTGGCGGGGTTGATCTTTCGAAAACGGTCGCTAGTGAGGGCCGGGCCCGCGCGCGAGCCCGGCCCTCGATCGTCTTCGAAGCTCGACGGCTGCTCCTTTAGTGGAGCCTGGACGCCCCGTCGATGGCTACCGAGTCCTGCGAGGGAACGCTCACGGTGGCCATGCCGCCTGGGCGAACACTGACTGTCGGACCCGAGCACTTGCCCTGGCTGACGCTGCCGTGGATGACGTCGCAGTAAGTGCCGGGCTGCAGCCCGGTGTTGAAGGTCCTGGTCTGCGCGGTGGCCTCGTGGTTGATGCTGATCCAACCCCGATTGCCGCGGCTGAAGGCGATCAGGTTGACGCTGTCATCGGCCCAGTTCGCGATCGGCGCATTGCCGACGTAGTTGTGCCAGCCGACCATGTTCGCTACGCCCGCGTAGCGGTCGACGCACACCCAGCCGTTGCTGCAGTCAGTGTCTGTGACGAAGCCGTTCGCATCGGCTGGCGGGGAGTCGTCGTTGTTGGTGAACGCGAAGCCGGCGTACACCTGCGGCCTGCCGTGGCCATACGCCAGCATGAACTCGTGGGCGAGGGTGTTGGTCGGGCCGTCCTTGTAGCTCAGCGTGCACCCACTGCCGCAGTTGATACCCCCCCGCTCCGTGTCGTGGTTCTCGACGAAGACCAGCTCCTTGTCGCTGGGCAGCAGGCCTGAGCCGACGCCGAAGACCTTGAGGTCGGTGATGTCGCCGACCGGTGGTTTCGTATAGCTGTTGAAGGCGTTATAGATCTGGTAGGCGAAGTCGAAGCCCAGCAGGCTGCCCTCCGGCTCGAAGGCTGCAGGGGCGAGAAGGCCCGGGCCGCCCGGGAAGTTCTCCTGGGCGATGTAGGGCCGGGTGCCGTCCACTGTGTTGTGGAGCAGGGACTCGATGGCAGCCAGGTCCGTCTGTCCAATGTGCTTGGCGGCGTCGACCCTGAAGCCTGAGACGCCAAAGCCGATCAGCTTGTTCAGGTAGCCGGCTATCGTCGCCCGCACCTTGGGTGACTCGGTGCGCAGGTCGGCGAGACCGAGGAGCTCGCAGTGGGTCACCTGCAGGAAGTTGTTGAAGTCATCGATGCCGCCCTTCGTCGGGCAATCGGTGGCCGGGTTCGTACCGGGATGGTGGAAGTCGCCCTCCGAGTAGAGGCTGCCCGCGTTCGGTGAGGGAGCGGTGGGGTACTGGAAATGGGAGTAGTGGACGCCTCCATAGGACACGCTTCCCTGGCCGGTCATGTGGTTGATCACTGCGTCGACGTAGACCTTCACGCCCGCCGACCGGCAGGTCGCGACCATGTTCTTGAACTGCGTCTCGTCCCCCATCCGGCTGGTCAGGTTGTAGTCGACCGGCTGGTAGACCTCCCACCACGGATGCAGCGGCGTCGGCGCCGGGCCGGCCGCTGTGCGCGAGAGCGAGTCCTGAGGCGGAGCGACCTGCACGCCACCGTAGCCGGCCGGTCCGAGGACGTTGGTGCACTCGCGCGCCACGGAGTTCCAGTTCCACTCGAAGAGGTTGGCGATCACGTCCCTGGTGCGGCCGCCCCGGTCGGAGCCGTCACCGGATTCAGAACCGGTGGCGGCACCCACGTTGGAGACGGCCACGACGGACAGCGGCACGGCGCACGCGACCACCAGGGCCGCCGCGGCTAACAGGGCCCGGAAGCGGCCGGACCTGCCGGCTCCGGGCACTCGAGGACCGTCTGTCGGAGAGGTGGAGCGGCCACGCGAGAAACGCATACGAACCTCCTGATGCTTGCGGCTGCGCGTCCTGAAAGCGGACCGCGCGGGCGGGGCATGGGGCGTACGCCTCAGCTCATTATGGAGAGGCCAATTGCGCGTCGTGCGGTTTTTGGAGGGCCGCTGCGCCGGCCCGGAGGGCTTCCGCGACGCCGGTCAGCAAACCACCAGGGGGGCCGGCGCTTTAGACCTTTGAGCCCCGTCTGCGTCTCTGCGCCACCGCGCGGGTAGGCTCAGCGGTTGTGAAAGTTGGACTGGCGCTGCCGACCGTCGACATCCGTACCGGCCGTCCTGCGACGCTCGCGGATCTTGCGAGGCGGGCGGAACGAGCCGAGCAGGCGGGCTTCGACTCGATCTGGGTGATGGACCACTACTGGAGTCAGCGGTCGGACGGCCGGTACGGCTCCTACGAGCCGATGGTGACCCTCGCCTACCTGGCTGCGCGCACGAACCGGGTGCGGCTGGGTCCCCTCGTGGCCTGCAACTCCTTCCGCCATCCGGGGCAGCTGGGGCGGGAGGCGCTGGCCCTGGCCGACGCCTCGCAGGGCCGGTTCGTCCTGGGGATCGGCGCCGGCTGGTACCAGGCGGAGTACGACGCTTTTGGCATCCCGTTCGACCACAGGGTGAGCAGGCTGGAGGAAACTCTTGGCGTCCTGCCTCAACTTCTGCGCGGCGAGCGGGTGAGCTACCACGGCAGGTACGTCACCCTGCAGGACGCCAGCCTGATCAGCACGACCGAGGCGCCACCCATCTGGATCGCAGGCGCCGGTCAACGAATGCTCGAGCTGACCGCCCGCCATGCCGACGGCTGGAACGTCGCCTGGTACGGGGAGGATCCCAGCGAATTCGCCGACAGCCTCAGGGGGCTGCGTGCCGCCATGGCGGCGGTGGGCCGCGCCGCCTACGAGATCGAGATCACCGTGGGCGTCCTCGTGCTGCCGCACCCCGGCGCGGACTCAGTCGACGGGCGGGCCATCGCCGGCGATCCGGAACGCGTCGCCCAACGGTTGCGCGCCTATGGGGAGGCGGGGGCCGACCTGGTGATAGTCTCGCTGGCTCCAGTCCCCTTCGGGGAGCTCGACCCTTCCTATCCGGAGAGGATGGCGGAGGTTCTGAAACACCTGGACTGATTCCGCCGGTCGCCCGCCCTGGTCCCTGCCAGGAAGCAGACCCGGCTGGAGTCTCTCAGCTCAGGCGGCGGTCCAGGAACTGGTAGACGACGCCTCCGCTCGTCTCCGGGCGGGTGAAGTAGCTCCGCGACTGCGCGGTCGGCACCGGCCGATCGGTCTGCATCTCGACCCCCCCTCGGCGCAGTTCCTCGCGCACCACCTCGACGTCGTCGACCTCGATCGCAATGTGCTCCAGCCGCCCGACGTTACCGTCGCCGAGCCGTTCGGCTCTCGCCTGCGGCTCACCCAGCTCGATGAGCTCGACCTGCGCTCCTCCGCCCATGGAGAAGAAGCCGGCCTCGAGCTTCTTGTCCGGCAGCGAGAGTGACTGCTCCAGCCGGAATCCGAGCGCGTCCTCGAGGAAGCGACGGGCGTTGGCCAGGTCGGCCACGATTACGCCGACATGATGGATCCGGCCTTCCATTTGCCTCCTCAGGGAACGAGGTTGATGAGCTTGTCAGGTACGTAGACCACCTTGCGCGGTTCTCCGCCGGCGCCGAGCGCCCGCCGGACGGCAGGGCTGGCCAGCGCCTTTTCGGTCGCCGTCTTCTGGTCGAGCCCGATTGGCACCGGCACGCGATCCCGCACCTTCCCGCTCACCTGCACGACCAGCGTCACCACCTGCTCGGCTGCCGCTCCAGGATCGAAGCTCGGCCAGGCGGCTTCCGCGGCAAGGCCCTTTTCGCCGCGCTGCTCCCAGAGCTCTTCGGTGATGTGCGGCGCCATCGGGTGAAGCAGCACGAGGAGGCTGCGGACGGCTTCCTCCCAGTCCTCGTTCTGGTCCCCTCCGTTGGCCAGGTAGTCCTGCATGGCATTGGCCAGTTCCATCAAAGCCGCCACTGCCGTGTTGAACCGAAAGCCCTGGTAGTCCTCGGTCACCTTGCGGATCGTCTGGTGCACCTTGCGCCGCAGCGCTTCGTTGCCGGCTCCGTTGCGGGTCGCTCCCGATCCCGCCGGCGAAGAGCTCAGCCGCCAGACGCGGTGCAGGAACCGGACCACCCCGGCGATTCCCGTGTCGGACCACTCGACATCGTCTTCGGGTGGCCCTATGAACATCGTGTAGACGCGGGCGGCGTCGGCGCCCTGCCTGGCCACGATCTCCTCCGGCGAGACGCCGTTTCCTCTCGACTTGGACATCACCTCACCGAAGCGCTTGACCATCCCCTGCGTGAAGAGGCGTGTGAAGGGCTCGCTGCTCTCGACCAGTCCGGCGTCCAGCAGGACCTTCTGGAAGAAGCGCGAGTACAGCAGGTGCAGGATCGCGTGCTCGACCCCGCCTGTGTACTGGTCAACCGGCATCCAGTGATTGGCCAGACGTGGTTCGAACGGCGCCTGCTCGTTTCGGGCGTCGGTGTAGCGCAGGAAGTACCAGGACGAGTCGACGAAGGTGTCCATCGTGTCCGTTTCGCGCCTGGCCGGGCCGCCGCATCGGGGGCAGGTGGTGCTGTACCAATCAGGCTGTTCGGAGAGGGCACGGTAGGTGGCTGGCAGCTCCACCGGCAGTTGATCCCGCGGGACCGGCACGATCCCGTCCTTCTCACAGTGCACCACCGGAATCGGGCAGCCCCAGTAGCGCTGGCGCGAGATCAGCCAGTCGCGAAGCCGGTAGCGGGTGGTGCGGACGCCCAACCCGTTCTTCTCCAGGAACTCCGCCACGGCCGCAAAGCCGGCGGAGCTGTCCAGCCCACTGAACTGACCGCTGTTGACCATCACGCCCTTCTCGACGTAAGCGGCGTCGAGTTGGCCACGGGGGCCCTCGGGCGGAGCGATCACCTCTCGGACAGGAAGACCGAACTTGCGGGCGAACTCGAAGTCCCGCTGATCGTGACCGGGGACCGCCATGATGGCGCCGGTCCCGTAGGTCACGAGGACGTAGTCCGCCACCCAGATCGGAACGCGCTCGCCGTTCAGCGGGTTGATGGCAAAGCCGCCGGTGGGCACGCCGGTCTTCTCGCGGTCGGTCGAGAGGCGATCGATGTCGCTCTCTCGCCTCGCCCGCTCCACGTAGGCTCGGACCGCCTCCCGGTGCTCCGGGGTCGTGACCTTCTCGACCAGCGGATGCTCGGGCGCCAGCACCATGAAAGTCGCCCCGAAGAGCGTGTCGGGGCGCGTGGTGTAGATGCGCAACTTCTCATCCAGGCCGTCGACCGGGAAGTCGACCTCGACGCCCTCGCTGCGGCCTATCCAGTTGGCCTGCATGACGCGCACCTTCTCGGGCCAGTCCTTCAGCAGAGCCAGGTCCTCGAGCAGGCGGTCGGCATAGTCGGTGATCCTGAGGAACCACTGTTCCAGGTCTCGCTTCTCGACCGCCACGTCGGGGTGGCGCCAGCAGCGCCCGTTGATGACCTGCTCGTTGGCCAGCACGGTCTTGTCGACCGGGCACCAGTTGACCGGCGACATGGCGCGGTAGGCGAGTCCCCTCTCGTGGAAGAGCAGGAAGAGCCACTGCGTCCAGCGGTAGTAGTCCGGCTCGCAGGTGGTGACCTCGCGATCCCAGTCGTAGAGGAGTCCGACCATGTCCATCTGCTTCCGGAAGGTCGCGATGCTGGCCTGGGTCCACGTCCGGGGGTGGGTGTTGCCCTGCTTGATGGCGGCGTTCTCCGCGGGCAGGCCGAAGGCGTCCCAGCCGAACGGTGTCAGCACCTCGTGGCCCCGCATACGCATGAACCGCGAGATGACGTCACCGATGACGTAGTTGCGCATGTGTCCAACGGTCGGGTCCCCGGACGGGTAGGGGAACATGACCAGGTTGTAGAACTTAGGCCGGCTGGAAGCTTCGGAGGCCTTGGCCAGCCCCCGCTCGCGCCAGGTCCGCTGCCACTTCGGCTCGATCTCCTGGGGGACATACGACTTCCTGGGAACGACTGCCATCGCGGGCACCATGATAGGGTGATCGGCTGGCCGGCCAGCCGGGGATCTGGAGAGCGCTAGAACCTGAGCTTTACCCTCTCCCTGGCCCTCGCCGTGATGGGGAGGGCCAGCAGCCGGTCAGGGGCGGTGTTTGGCGGGTTCTCGGCCGGGCGGCTGGTGCGGAGTCGGGCGCGAGGGCGTGGCCGGGATGGGTCGGCCCAGCGGCTTCTCGAGCTCGAGGGTCAGGGTCTCGCCGTGGTGGGCCACCTCGAGGGGCTCGCCCTGGAGGAGCGTGTAGGTCGCCCGCCGGTGCCTCACCTCAACCTTGAGCCGCCGCCCGCGGAAGTTGAGCCGGAAGGTGAGGCGGCCCAGTGCGGGGGGCAGCCGTGGCGCAAAGGTCAGGTTGCCTCCGTGGTCGCGCATACCGCCGAAGCCGGCAACGGCTGCCAGCCAGGCTCCGGCCAGCGAGGCCATGTGAACCCCGTCCCGGACGTTGTGCTCGAGGTCGCCGAGATCCATCATCGCGGCCTCGCCGAAATAGTCGTGGGCGAGCTCGAGGTGGCCGACCTCGGCCGCGATCACCGCCTGGGTGCAGGAGGAGAGCGAGGAGTCGCGAACGGTCAAAGCCTCGTAGTAGGCGAAGTCGCGCGCCTTCTCCTCCGCGGTGAAGGCGTCACCTCGCAGGTGGAGCGCCAGGACCAGGTCCGCCTGCTTCGTCACCTGCTTGCGGTAGATGTCGAAGTACGGGAAATGGAGCAGGAGAGGGTACTGGTCGGGCCGGGTGTGCTCGAAATCCCACCGCTGATGGCGGGTGAAGCCCTCCGACTGGGGATGCACTCGGAGCGCCGTGTCGAAGGGCAGGACCACCGACGTGGCGGCGTCGCGCCAGGCGGCGGCCTCCTCGTCGTCGACGCCCAGCGCGGCGGCAGAGTCGGGGTGGCGCCCGACGGCGTCGGCAGCCGCCAGAAAGTTGCGTTGCGCCATCAGGTTCGTATAGACGTTGTTGTCGGCCAGGGCGCTGTACTCGTCCGGTCCGGTCACGCCGTCGATTCGAAAGTTGCCGCTGGCATCGTGGTGACCCAGGGAACGCCAGAGCCGCGCCGTCTCCACCAGCAGTTCCAACCCGTGCTCGCGCTCGAAGGTCGCGTCCTCGGTGGCGTTCTGGTAGCGAACGACGGCGTCCGCAATGTCCGCGTTGATGTGGAAGGCGGCCGTGCTCGCGGGCCAGTAGCCGGAGCACTCCTGGCCGCGGATGGTGCGCCAGGGAAACGTGGCACCTTTGAGCCCGAGCAGCTTGGCGCGTTCTTGGGCCAGCGGGAGGATGCTGTGCCGCCAGCGCAGCGCCGAGGCGACGGTGTCAGGCGCCGTGTAGGTGAGCACCGGAAGCACGAAGGTCTCGGTGTCCCAGAAGACGTGTCCGTCATAACCGGGACCGGTCAGTCCCTTGGCGGGAATCGGGCGGTTCTCCGCCCTTGCGGACGACTGCAGCACGTGGAAGAGGGCAAATCGGACTGCCTGCTGCAGCTGCTCGTCACCCTCCAGCTCGACGTCGGCGGAATCCCAGAAGCGGTCCAGGTACTCCCGCTGGTCGCTCTTCAGCCCCTCCCAGCCACTGTGCCGAGCCGAGGCCAGCGCGCCTTCCACCTGGTCGCGAAGCGAATGCACCGAGCGCTGGCTGGACCAGCCGTAGGCGATGTATTTCACCACCCGCAGGCGCTGGCCGGGCTTCAGCTCCACCGCGACAGTCACGCGCCCGAGGTCGGGGTCAGCCTCGGTGGTGACCGCGATGTCCGCCGGCGCGTCGATCTCGTGGTCCATGGCCGCGGCCATCCACAGTTCGCTGGCCCGGGTCCGGTGGACCATAACGACCTTGCGGTCCTGCTTGGCCACCTGCTCGGAGTGCAGTGGCGCGTCCAGCATCGCGGCGGCGCGTGGATCCTTCTCGTCGGCGGCGGCGCCGGGCTCGTTCGCGACCAGCTCCGACTGGACCACCAGCCGCGTGTAGGAATCGTCAAGCGGCTCGACCTCATAGACGATCGCGGCGACGGACCGCTGAGCCAGCGAGACGAGACGGGTGCTCGACACCCGGACTCGCCGGCCGGCGGGGGACGCCCACTCCGCCTTGCGTTCCAGGACGCCGTTCCGGAAGTCCAGGAATCGCTCGTGGGAGAGAAGCTTGCCGTACCGGATGTCGAACGGCTCGTCGTCCACCAGGAGGCGGATGATCTTGCCGTCGGTCACGTTGACGACGGTCTGGCCGGCCTCGGGATAGCCGTAGCCGCGTTCGGCGTAGGGGAGAGGGCGCACCTCGTAGAACGCATTCAGGTAGGTGCCGTAGAGGCCGTGCGGCTCGCCCTCGTCGAGGTTGGCGCGGAGGCCGATGTGTCCGTTGGAGAGCGCGAACACCGACTCTGTCTGGGCCAGCACGGCCAGGTCGAGGTTCCGCTCCCTGACGCCCCAGGACTCGACGTCGAACGTCGGATGGACGATCACGCGACCCGATCCTCCGCCGGCCCTCTCACGAAGTGGATTCTGGCATCGAGGTCCCCATGACTGCTCGAGCCTGAAACGGCAACTCGGCTACTGGGACTGCGGCTTGCCCTGGGCGTCCGTCGTCATCAGCGAGAGCTGATTCGACTCCGGCGACCCGTCGCCGGGGTAGACCACAACGTACATGCCCACGTCCGCGAAGTTGTACATCCACTGGGCGTCACCGAAGGGGACGTGGATGCAGCCGTGGCTGCGCGTGGAGGAGTCGTACTGGGACCCGGGTCCCAGCCGGGAGTCCGATTCCCAGTAGGCGTCGTGGATCGATTCGCCGGTCTCGGTGAAGAAGGTCGCCCACTGCACGACAGTGTCCGGGTAATAGAGCGGCGAACCGTGCGGCCAGGGAGACTGCATCTTCCAGGGATGGTTCTTGCGCACGACCTTCATGGGGCCGAAGTCTGTGCCGTAGTCGGTCACTCCCCGGATCCCGGTGGTGACCGCCGTCTCCATCCCGACCTGTCCGCTCTGGTAGGCCCAGAGGTGCTGAGCCTGGAACGACACGATCACAGCCTTCGCCGGCAGGCCGGCGATCATGGCGGTGTGGACCTGACCGCCGTACCGCTGCGAGCCGGCGGTGCCCCTGGCCGCCTGGTTGACGTCGCCGGAGCCCACGATGGCGGCGAACTTCTCCATCCGCGAATAGGCACGCTGCAGCGAGTCGAAGCCGGCAAAGGGAGCCGATTTGTTCAGGTAGGCCGCCACCGAGGCGTCGTTGCGCCCGGACGAGGTCGCGTCTCCGCCGGCCTTGTGGAGGCTGTCGATGTTGCCGCCGGTCTGCGCCACCAGCTGCTGCGCGGCCTGATCCACCTGCGCGTTTTCCGCCACCGTCTGGTTGGCGAGGGTGGTGGCGTCGGTCATTATCGACTGTGACTGCTGCAGCGCCGCCCGGTAGTCACGGATGTTGATCGCCGCCCCCAACGCCTTGTTGGTGGCGTCGGTGCGCTGCTGCAAGGATTGAATGTCAGGGTCGGCGGCCTGAGCCTGTTGAGCCTGCGCCGTGGCCGCCTGGGCAGCCGCCATCTGCTGCGTTGTGCCGCCCCGTGCCTGATCCAGCAACTGCTGTTCCAGCGTCGTCAGGCGCTTTTCCAGATAGACCGTCTCAGTCAGTGAGGACTGGTAGTAGCCCGGGCGGCTGGGCAGAAACCAGGGGACCTGCTTGCGGTTGAGCGAGTTGAGCTGGGTCGTCACCGGCGCCAGGTCCTGACTCGTGTAGCCCTGCTGGCGCGCCGTCTGCAATTGCGTCGCCAGTGCCTGCTTCTCGTGGGCGTATTTGGTGGCGGACTCGTTCGAGGTGACGTAGCTCCAGACGCCCACTCCGACGGCGGCCAGCAGCAGCGTGACGGCGACGATCACCGCCACCACCTTGGCGTAGGTTGGCGCCGACGAGAGCCACCCGAGCGGCCGAGAACCTCTTAGGGCGATTGCTTTTAACGCCATCTCTACGCTGCGGTGGCCGGCGCCATCCCGGATGGCAGGAGCGGATTCAAGTTCATGAAGCGAAGACTCGGAAAGCCATGCGTGGAAGCTGAGATGCCATCATAGTGGTTCAACGAAGCGGCTCTTTGGTTGGGCACGAATGGCCTTTATACGCGCGCCCGGAGGGCGTGTCCAGCCGCGTACCTGGCGCCTGGCGTCCCCGGCGCTCTCATCTGAACAGCCCGGTAGGCACCCCGCGTCCGGCCCTTCCCCGAACGGAGGAGCGGAGGGCATGGGTTAAGTTTCCAGCGATGTACGAGCAAGCCCCCAAGAGAGGTGCCGGCGCCGCCGAGCACCGCCAGCCTGCGCCGTCATGAAGATAGCCTGCGTCGGCGGCGGCCCGGCCGGCCTCTACTTCAGCATTCTGATGAAGCTGGCGGACCCCGCCAACGAGGTCACCGTCTTCGAGCGGAACCCGGCCGGGGTGACCTACGGGTGGGGCGTCGTCTTCTGGGACGACCTGCTCGACGACCTGTACCGAAGCGACCCCGTAAGCGCGCGGGAGATAGCCGCGAGCTCCGTCTGCTGGAACGGCCAGGAAGTGCGTGTCGGAGCCGGCCGGCCCGTATTCCTTGGCGGATCGGGATTCAGCGTCGGGCGCAAGCGGTTGCTGGACATCCTCGCCAGCCGCGCGATGGACCTGGGGGTGCAGGTCAGGTTCGAAAGCCCCGTCCACCAGCCGTCCGACATTGGGGAGGCGGACCTGGTGATCGCCTGCGACGGCGCCAACAGTCAGGTGCGCCAGCGAGACGCCCCCGAGTTCCAGACAGAAGTCGACGTGGGACGGAACAAATACATCTGGCTGGGCACGCACCGGGTGTTCGACGCATTCACCTTCGCGTTCGAGAAGACGCCTGCCGGTTGGATCTGGTTCCACGCCTACTACTTCGACCGGGAGACGAGCACCTGCATCGTCGAGTGCTCCCCGGAGACCTGGGAGGGCCTCGCCTTCGACACCCTGGGAGCGGATGAGAGCATCCGGCGACTCGAGGAGATCTTCGGGGCCTACCTGGAGGGACACCCGCTGATCAACCAGCTGCGGGGTCAGGACAGGATTCCCTGGCTCAACTTCAGGCGCATCAGCAACCAGGCCTGGGTCCGCGGCAACATCGTGCTGATGGGCGACGCCGCGCACACGACGCATTTCGCGATCGGTTCCGGGACCAGGCTGGCGATCCAGGACGCCATCGGGCTGGCCGGCAAGCTGACGCAGCACCAGGATCTGGGGGCCGCGCTCAAGGCCTACGAGGAGGACCGGCGCCACGATCTGCTGGCGCTCCAGAGCTCGGCCCGAAACAGCACTCATTGGTTCGAAGAGGTCCAGAGCTACATCGACCAGGACGCCGTGGAGTTCGGCTTTTCGCTGTGGAAACGGCGCGGTCGGTCGCCGGCGTGGCGGTACCAGCTGCACCTGGCGACGCAGATCTCAGCGCTGCGCCGGCTGCGGCGCTGGTTCACTGCGGCCAGGAGATCCGTTCGTGCCCGCAGGCGAGCACGGCTGGCCGAGAAGTCGTCGAGCCGTCCCCAGCCGTCCTGACTCTGCGAAGCCCACCCTCGTAGCGCGCCACCACGTTCCCTTGCGGGCCCGCGGCCTGACCTGGTGGCCCGGCCGGGCGCGATCGGCGGCCATCGAGCTACGCCCGCACCGACGGTGAAGGCGTTGCGCAGGCCGACTCCGCGCCTTTCTCCTGGCGCCGCGCCAGAACCGAGCTTCAGCGGCGGTCGCGGGGCTCGAGCCGGACCGCGAGGTCCAGGCGGTCGTCGAACCGCCAGTTCTCCTCCGCGCTCCTCACAGCGGAGAGGAGGTCCTCGAGCTGACTCGGCAGGTCGACCCAGTCAACTGTTCGACGAGAGTTTCGTTCCTCCACTTCATACCTCTGTGTCAAACCCTAGTCACGGCGAAGGGCGACTGGTACGTATGCCTTACACGATCGCGACGACGGCGCTCGGTATGAAACAACTGGAACCGACAAAGGGCGGCCCGGCGTGCAATCCGAAATACCAAGGGGCAAATGATCAAAACCCTGGTTTCGTGCGTCTACTCCTCTAGATGCCACAAGATTCAGTGCGGGAGAAAGGGACCGCAGCCACACCAGGGGAGTCGTCGGAACCCTCAGACAGCGACGCCCAACTTCCATCTCTGGCGCTGTCAACTGGCCTGGAGAGCAAGGAAAGCCGCCGCCGTGTCTTGAGTCGCCTTGACCATCTCCTCGATCAGCTCGAGCTTGCCAACCTTGCGGAGCTGCCGAGCCCGCCGCATGGGGTCGTTAGCCAGATGGCCGAACACGGCCTGCCGGACGCGGTCCGATACACGATCCCCGAGCTGATCGAGATCATCTTCAACAGCCAGCGGCCCCTGATGCGAGCCAACAGGGACGGATTCTGGGCCTCGCTTCCTTATGACGACGACGAAGGCGACCGCCGGTTTCCGACCCGTTGGGGGCCCGACCCGGCCTGGGAAGCCGCCGTCTCCTGAAGCGCCTCCTCAGCCCGGATCCACCGATCCACGACGGCGCCTTGGCGCCCATGCACACCATCTCGCGGGCCGGCTTCTGCGCTCCTCGTTCACGCAGCTAAGGCTGCGCTCACTCCGGTGCTCGGCGCCGACCCACGATCTGGCGCACCTGGACACCAACTCGCTCGCCGCGAACCGGTGGATCCGGGCGCAAGGAGAGGGAGACCTCTACCTGTCGCGTTCACTCAGCCCAGGCCCGTTCTTCCCAACTGCACGCACTTTGCCTGCCTGCTGTCATAGACGAGCGGGGACGGACAGGCCGGGGTAGGTGTGGGAGTCGGCCTGGTGGTCGAGCCCGATGCCGGCGTCGGTGTGGTCGTGGGTGATGTCGTCGGGGTGGTACACGCTCCGGAAGGGATCTGGACGGTGGTCGACTCGTTTGGATCCTCTTGTAGGTAGATGGTCCAGGTACCGGTGGAGGAGCCGGTGGCGACGGTCGCGATCACCTGGTCGTTCGAGGGGTTCTTGGAGTCGAACGCCCAGGGCGTCGTAAGCGAGTTGCCGCCTTGCTTGAAGACGAGCGTCCCGTGGGCGGTCCGCCGGAACGAACCCTGTGTGTCGTGAGCTGTGACGACTACCGTTTTGTTTGAGCAGTTGTACGCCGCCTCGATGCTGCCTCCGAACGCGTAGAAGGCAAGCGAGGGAGTGAAGGCCCTCAGCCCGTGGTTACCGGGAAGGCTTACCCCCGTCGCCACGCCAAGGCACAGCACCAGATAGCCGGTCACGAACCCCAGCACTACTCGGGTCGGCGATGTCATCCGTCTCAGTCCTCCTTGCCGAGCGATGACCCCACATCAAATACCCTATCGCAACCCCCGCGGCGGTAGTCGCAGCGCCTAGCATCCAGGCCAGGACGAAACCCCCAACCAGGTTCCAGTCGAAGCTCACGGCACCATCCCCGCCATCCTCACGCGCTCAGAGCATATGCGTCCCAAGGAAGGAAATCACCGTTGACGCCATCGGGGATCATTGCGAAGATTCTCATCACGCGAACATTCATGGGGTCCGCATGGTGCAATCTAACGAGTGGCGGTGACCACGCGATGCGTGCCGGCGCCGCTGGTGAGGAGGGAAGCGCGAGCAGCCACAGGGAAGCGTTTGCGCGGTTGGCGAGTCGGCGCTCAGCCCCCGCCCGGAGCCCGCTGCGTGCCTAAGCCGGACACTCAGGACGCCAGCGATCGGGAGTTGATCAGCAAATCGCAAACCGATCAAGTTTCGGGCTGCCGGCTGACCCTTCTCTCTGAAGAGCGATATGCATGCCTGGCCCAAAGGCGAGGCGTCACCGTCCACACCCATCGAGGGCGGTTCTGGAGGAATTCCGATCAGTTTGGTCCTCTTATCCTTGTCCCGGTCCACTGGATGGCCGAGCTGACGCCCGAGCAGGCGACCTTCCCCAAGCCATACACCGTGGGAATCAAGGCTCGGGTCGGCGGAGGCTCGAAGACCAACGCATTCTTCAATCTGTATCTGATCGACCGTCCTGCCGAATACGGCTTCAACAGCATCGGATCGAACGCAAGGGCGAAGATCAGAAAGGCGTGCCGCGACGGCGTGACGGTGGACCTGGCAACTCCCGAGTTGCTGGAAGAGCAAGGGTACGAGGTGACAAAGGCTTCTCTCGAGAAGAGTGGTTACAGACCTCCACCCAGCCGGCGATCCTACATCAAGCGCCTTGCCGACGATACTTTCATGTCGGGTGCTCGACTGGTCCTTGCAGGCTTCATTCCCGTGGACAAGGATTGCACGAGGCTGGGCGCCATTGCGACCGGCTCGGCGATCGACGGCACCGCCTACGGGGATGACCTCTATGTCGCGCCGTGGGCCAGAAGGAGCAACGTGGGACCACGAGTGATCTTCAGCTTCATAGAGGCCTGCCAGCGCACGCCAGGAATAGACCGCATCGTGCTCGGGCGGGCCACCAGCGATCAAGCGCTGGATTCCTTCAAAGCCAGCTTTGGCGTACCTCTCAAGGATGTGCCGGCGATGGTCGCGTTGAGACCAGGAGCGGGCAAGGCCGTGGCCCTCGTGTCCGGCGCCGCTCCCCTCGTTCATCGCCGCCTGTACGGCCGTTGACGTGCGGAGCGTCGCCTGGTTGAACCATCGCACGCCGTAGGCACTCGAGTAGCCCCGCGGGTGTGCGGCGGGAGCCGGTAACGCGGGCTATCCGGCGAACCCTCTACTTCCTGGTTGCAGCGGTGGCGCTGCTCGTGAGCACGCCCGCGGCCGGCGCCCAGGCGATCTCATATGGTGAGTGGAACCCGGGCTGGCAGACTGGAGGCAGCGTCAACAACTCGGTGATCAGCGCCCGGGAGCAGGACATGGGGCACCCCCTCGACATCATCCACTGGTATGCGGGGCCGGGGGAGGGCTACTCCGGCTACGAGCACATCATGGTCGACAACGCCCTCATGCTGAAGGGCATCCCTTTTGTCAGCTGGGCATTGCCGGTCGGTTTCAGCGACTCCGCCCTGCTCGATGATTGGGCCGCGGGCATCAAGGCGAAAGCTCCCCAACAGGTGTACATACGCCTCTTCTGGGAGTTCAACGATCCGCCAAGCGACACCAACGGGTCCTGGGGCGTCTGCCATTCTCGGCGCGGCCCGGAGCAGCTGGTCCAGAGCTGGCGAAGCATCGTGGATCGCTTTCGGGCCGACGGCGCGACCAACGTGAAGTGGGTGTGGAACCCGGATGGGACGATGGGCTCGCAGATGTACGGCGACGAGTGCGGCTCGATGGCGGCCGCCTACCCCGGCGACGCCTACGTCGACTTCCGCGGATTCGATGACTACGCATACGACACCAAAGCGCAGTACGACGCCCTCAACAGGCAGACGGGCAGCAGCAAGCCGATGCTCCTGGGCGAGATCGGCGCCACGGATCACGATGGTCCCGGGGGCGCCAAATGGATCCAGTCACTGGGGGCGCTGCTCGACAACGGCTCGGTGCCGCAGCTGCAGGGCATCGTCTACTTCAACGAGAAGACGCAGGCCCTGAGCTCCAATCCTGAGACGCATGCTGCGCTCAAGGCCCTGCTGAAGCAAGCCAGCGCGACCCCTGCGGCGGGTACGCCGCAGCCGACAGGCACGCCCCAGCGCGCGAGCAAACCACAGTCGGGGTCTTGCTCGGGACCGCTGTCCTTCAGCTCACCCTGAGGACCAACCCGATAGGACATAAGTCCCGTGGCGGTGCGCGTCCTGGCGTGCCTAACTGGACCGGTAGCATCCCGACCAAATGACCTACTCGCTATTCAGCTGCCCGCTTGCGCGCCACCCCGTGCGGGCCCCGCGACCGCGCCCCGACCTTTGCGACGGTGCGGCTGGCCAACGCCTCCAACGCTTCCAGCGCGCTTCCGGCGCCTGAAAACCTGAAGTCTTGGCACCACCAGCCGACCTTCTGGTCGACCTCGCCGGCCTGAGCCGGCTCCTTGGGGTCGAGCTCGACCGAGGGCCGGGACTCGACGCTTTTCTGTACGCCGCCGGCATCAACCAGATCCTCGAGGACCACCTTCACCGCGACTGGGTGGCCCTGCGCCGGGTACGCCCACGTCTGCGAGCACTGCCCTCTGCCGCCGGGGCCGCCTCCGACGCTGTCGCGGCAGCTGGCCTCGGCCTCGGTCTTGCCTGGCGACGGGCGAATTGGCGGGAGCGGCAGGTCGTGGGCACACAGCGGCTGGTGTCGGAGCTCGTTGCGGTTCTCGCTACCGCACTGGTTCGCTCGCCCGCCCTCAATGGTGGAGAGCCCCGTCAGGAGCTCGGGGAGCCGGGTGGGCGAGTGCTGAGTGATCTGGAGCGGCTTCCCTCCCGGCTGCGGCGGGAGCTGGTACGGCCGCCGACCTCCTTCAGGAGCCTCGACCAGCAGCCAGCCGATCTGAGCACGATCGTGGACAGCTTCAGCCGCCACCACCCCGACCGTGGTCAGCCCCTGCTGGTCGTGGGGGTCAGGACCTCGGGCAGCTACCTGGCGCCGCTCTACCGCGCAAGCCTGGATGAACAGGGGTACCGCGACGTGCGCGCGATGACGATCCGGCCGGAGGACGACCTGCTGGTCTCCGAGGTGCGCCAGGTCCAGGCTCTGGTCCGCGACGGCGGCCTCCTCCTGGTAGCAGACGATCCCCCCAAGACGGGCGCGGCGCTCGCAGCATGCCTGGAGCGCTTCGAGGCGATGGGAGTGGCGCGCGGCGCTATCGTGCTCCTGCTTCCGCTGCTGACCGGCGCCGACTCATTGGCTCCAGCACTGGCCGCGTACTCAGCGGTAACACTGCCCCGGACGGAGTGGGCGATAGAGAGAAGGTTGTCGGAGGAGAGCCTGCGCGGCGACCTCCATGAGCTTCTTTCCGGACGTACCGTCGAGCTCTCTCCGCCTGCACCGGATAGGGAGCGATTGACAGTGGATGCCGTGCTCTCCGCCCGCAGGCTTCCGCTGGCGGCGGTGACGGGCTTCCAGGTCGGGTCGGACCTCCGCCGGCACGTGCGAGCGCTGGTACGCGTCCGGCTCCGGGAAGCCGGCGGGGGCGGCGAATTCGATCACCACGTCTACGTCAAAGGGGTGGGGTTGGGCTACTTCGGCGATCACTCCAGAGCGCTGGCGGACGCGCTGCCCGAGTTCCTTCCCGAGCTCTACGGGATAAAGGGCGGCCTCCTGTTCCGGCGCTGGATGGATGACCGGTCGCGCATCGAGCAACCGGGGCCCGAAGAGCTGGACCAGGTGGCCGATCGGATCGCTGACTACGTCCATGTGCGCAACCGGCGGCTGGCCGTGGAGGAGGACCGAGCGCCCCGCAGGGCGGGAGTGCCCCAGGAGGTCGTCAAGCTCATGGCAGGCTGCTTCGGGCGCCTGGCGCTGCCGGCTCGCCCACTGCTGCACCCCTGGGCGAGGCGACTGCTGCGTGTAGCGGAGCCGTCGGTGATCGACGGGAGCATGTCCCTGAGACAGTGGTTCCGCGCAGGGGCACGCGGCCTGGCCGAGGGGCTCGTGAAGGTCGACTACGACGAGCGCGCCTTCTCGAACCAGGACACGGTTGTGGACGAGCTCTACTCCTACGACGCCGTGTTCGATCTGGCGGCTGCGGCTGTCGACTTCTCGATCGGCTCGGGCGAACCGTCCCTGGAGGCTCGCTTCGAAGACCGGCTGAAGTGCGCCTACGAGGTAAGAGCAGGCCATTCGGTGCCGGCTGCCCGCTGGCTGCTGTATCAACTCGTGCTAGCGACGACTCAGATCGATTTCCTGCAAGAAGCGCTCGCTGTGCAGAGGGGCCGGTCTGCAGATCCGGCTGGTCTTCGCCAATACGCAGACGAAGTGGCGGCGGCGGCCGATCGGGGCAGAAGGGCGATGGCGAGATTCGAGCAGCGGTATCTGGCCCGCCTGTTCCTGAACGACACCGCCGGAACCCCGGATGGTCCCCTGTGCGCCCTCGACATCGACGGCGTCCTGGAGACGGTCACCATCGGCTACAGCAGCTCCACACCGCTGGGGGTCCTCAGCCTGCGGGCCCTGCTCCGCCACGGCTACCGGCCCTTGCTGGCCACCGGCAGAAGCCTGGGCGAGGTTCGGGATCGCTGTTTCGCGTATGGCCTGGAGGGCGGCGTGGCCGAGTACGGGGCGGTTGCCTACGACCATCGCCGCGATCGTGTGATCGAGCTCCTGACGGAGGAGCAGCGGCGGAAGCTTGACCGGCTTCGCGCCGCGCTGAGGCGGATCGAGAACGTGCAGATTGATGATGGCCACCAGCGGGCGGTCAGGGCCAGCACGGGCGATCCCGGAGGGCGGCGGCGTCACCTCCCGGCGCGGCTGGCCGACGAGGTGGTCGCCGCCCAGGACTTGACCGGGGAGGTTCGCGTCGTGCACGGCGACGCGCAGACGGATTTCGCGGTCAAGGGAGTGGACAAGGGACGCGGTCTACGGGTGCTCCTCGATGCCCTGGGCGGGACCGCCGGCGGGGGAGAGGCAAAGCCTCTGGCTCTGGCGGTGGGTGACACGGAGTCGGACCTACCGATGCTGGCCCTCGCGCGAATGACGGCCGCGCCCGCCAACGCCGATCAAAGGCTGAGAGATGCCGGCGTCCCGATAATGGCGGGCGATTGCCAGCAGGGTCTCGCTCGCGCCGTGGGCAAGCTGGTCGGCCACGCACCGGGAGGGTGCAGTCTCTGCGCCGCCGGGCATCTCGATCGGGAGTCGAAGCTGCTCCTCGCGGTGCTCTCGGCGCAGTCTGAAGTGCGCTGGGGAAAGCTCCGCCCGGCCGTGCGCCTCGTCACGCTGCTGGTTCGCTGAGAAGCCCCGCGCTCAGCGGGGCATCTGTCCCAGCAGGTCGTCGAGCCGCCGGCCCACAGCCGTCCAGCTGTAGTCCTCGACCA
>Ga0209526_10000856_pt1 | contig 20001 bp, 16 predicted proteins | sample JacPinW_OM2H0_M1_FD_188566 | JGI IMG/M metagenome (GOLD analysis project Ga0209526, IMG submission 188566) | Forest soil microbial communities from Algoma, Ontario, Canada - Jack Pine, Ontario site 1_JW_OM2H0_M1 (SPAdes) (version 2) | ecosystem: Environmental > Terrestrial > Soil > Boreal... | reverse complement strand
CGTCGCCGAGCAGTCGATCTTCGGCGGCGCGATCATCGTCCAGTCCCGCGTCCGCGCCGGGACGCCCATCGTGGCGGTGCGCCCCAACGCGGTCGCGCCCGAGCCCGCGCCCGCGCCGGGAGCCGCGCGGCTCGAGAACGTGACCGTCGAGGTCAGCGACGTCGCGAAGAGCGCCAAGGTGCTTGAGCGCGTGGTCCAGGAGCGCGGTGAGCGGCCCGAGCTCACCGAGGCGTCGATCGTGGTCTCCGGCGGCCGCGGCGTGGGCAACGCGGAGAACTTCGCGCTGATCGAGAAGCTCGCCGACTCGCTGGGCGCCGCGGTCGGCGCGTCCCGGGCCGCCACCGACGCGGGCTGGTACCCGCACCAGTTCCAGGTCGGCCAGACCGGCAAGACCGTGTCTCCGCAGCTGTACCTGGCGGTGGGCATCTCCGGGGCGATCCAGCACCGGGCCGGCATGCAGACCTCCAAGACCATCATGGTGATCAACAAGGATCCCGAGGCGCCCATCTTCGACCTGGCCGACTTCGGGGTGGTCGGCGACCTGTTCACCGTGGTCCCGCAGCTCACCGAGGAGATCGAGAAGCGCGCCGGGTCCTAAAGCCACGCTCTCAGGCCGGCCACCTTCCGCGAGACGGATGCCGTGCGGGCGCGCTCCGGGGACCGGCCGGGGAGTCGCTGGCCGCACAGCGAGGACCCGCAAGCACACCACAGAACTTGCGCAGATGGTGCACTAGGCTGAAGGCCGTCATGAGGTACATCGAGAGCGCGGGCGGGCCCCCGCGGTCAGCACAGGACTGCGTGGTGTACCTGGACCACGCGGCGACCACGCCGATGCTGCCAGCCGCGATTGCCGCGATGACCGAGGAACTGGCCCAGGTCGGCAACCCGTCATCCCTGCACAACGCGGGCCGCAGGGCCCGCCGTGTGGTGGAGGAGTCCCGCGAGCAGATCGCTGAGGCGGTTGGCGCCCGGCCCAGTGAAGTGATCTTCACCAGCGGCGGGACCGAGGCCGACAACCTGGCCGTGAAGGGCCTGTACTTGGCCCGGCGCGCCGCCGACCCCGCGCGGCGGCGGGTGCTCGCGACGGCGGTGGAACATCACGCGGTGCTCGACTCGGCGGGATGGCTGGCCAGCCATGAGCAGGCTGAGGCGGTCTGGCTCCCGGTGGACGCCACCGCCCTGCTCTGCCCGGAGGTGCTGATGGACGCCATCATCGCCGACCCGGACAGCGTGGCACTGGCCACGGTCATGTGGGCGAACAACGAGGTCGGCACGGTCCAGCCGATCGCGGAACTCGCCGGGATCGCCCGGGAGTACGGCATCCCCTTCCACACCGACGCCGTCCAGGCGGCCGGCCAACTTCCGGTGGACTTCGCGGCGAGCGGCGTGGATGCCCTCACCATCACCGGTCACAAGATCGGAGGGCCGGTGGGCGTGGGGGCGCTGCTGCTGGCCCGGGGTGTCCGGCCGGTGCCGGTGCTGCACGGCGGGGGCCAGGAGAGCGAGGTGCGGTCCGGCACCCTCGACGCACCGGCGATCAGGGCTTTCGCGGTCGCGGTCGGCCTCACCGTGGCGGGCCGGGATGACGAGGCCAGCAGGCTCACCAAGCTCAGGGACGACCTGATCGCCCAGGTGCTGGCCGCGGTGCCGGACGCGATACTGAACGGCGCGCCGCCGGGGCCGGGCAGGCTGCCAGGGAACGCGCATTTCTCCTTCCCGGGGTGCGAGGGTGACGCCCTCCTGATGCTCCTCGATGCCCGGGGCATCGCGTGCTCGACCGGTTCGGCCTGCACGGCCGGGGTGGCCCAGCCGAGTCATGTGCTGCTCGCCATGGACCCGGACGAGGCGAGGGCCAGGGGGTCTCTGCGGTTCTCGCTCGGTCACACATCCTCGCAGGAGGACGTGGACGCTCTCGGCGCCGTGATCGGCGAGGTGGTGGAGCGCGCCCGCCGCGCGGCCCGGTGACCCGTCCTCAGGTGGGCCGTCTCGGGGCCAGGCCGTCTCGGGGTGATCGCGGCCGATCCTGGCTCGCATACGCCTCGCATACGCTTTGTAGACGATGACTTCCCTTCGCGTGCTGGCCGCCATGTCGGGCGGCGTTGACTCGGCGGTGGCGGCCGCCCGGGCCGCGGACGCCGGGCATGACGTCACCGGCATCCACCTCGCGCTGTCCGCGAACCCGCAGTCCTACCGGACCGGGGCGCGCGGCTGCTGCACGCTGGAGGACGCCCGCGATGCCCGCCGCGCCGCCGACGTGATCGGCATCCCGTTCTACGTCTGGGACATGGCCGAACGCTTCGACCGCGACGTGGTCCAGGATTTCGTCGCCGAATACGCCCGCGGCCGGACCCCCAACCCCTGCCTGCGGTGCAACGAGAAGATCAAGTTCGCGGCGGTCCTCGACCGGGCCGTCGCGCTGGGCTTCGACGCGGTGTGCACAGGTCATCACGCACGGCTGGTGGGCGGCGCCCTGCGCCGCAGCGTCGACCAGGCCAAGGACCAGTCGTACGTGCTGGCCGTGCTGACCCGTGAGCAGCTTGGCCGGGCGATGTTCCCGCTCGGCGCGTCCACCAAGGACGACGTGCGCGCGGAGGCCGCGGCGCGCGGGATGGGCGTGGCGGCCAAGCCGGACAGCCACGATGTCTGCTTCATCCCGGACGGCGATACCCGGGGGTTCCTGGCCCGCCGCCTGGGCCGCGCGCCCGGCAGCATCGTGGAGGCGGACGGGACCGCCGTCGGCACGCATGATGGCGTGTACGGGTTCACGATCGGCCAGCGCAAGGGGCTGCGTGTCGCCACTCCCGCCCGCGATGGCAAGCCCCGTTACGTCCTGGACATTGAGCCAGCATCACGGACGGTAACCGTCGGTCCGCTCGAATCCCTCGACGTACTCGACATCGTGGCCGAACGCCCGGTGTGGACCGGATGCCGCCCGCCCGACAGGCCGCGTGACTGCCTGGTCCAACTGCGCGCGCACGGTGATGTCCATGCCGCCGTCGCCCGCACTGAGGCTGGCCGGCTCCTGATCAGGCTGGCCACACCGGCCCGCGGCGTCGCTACGGGCCAGGCCGCGGTCCTCTACGACGGTGACACCGTCCTCGGCAGCGCCACCATAGTCGCCACCTCTTGACCATAGTCTGCGCATGGCTACGGCGCCAGGTCTCGCTTTCGGTCCCGGTATGGCGGTATTGCCCTATCCATTCAGTAGTGCCAAGCTCGTCTCAGTAGTTCCGTGCTCATCACCCAAAGTGAGCATTACCTTCATGTGAATATCTTGTGACTCCTGGGTAAGGCCTAGAGCGTCGAGATCATCAGCAACGGCGCAGCTGGGCGCAGGTCGATCGTCGCGATGGAGGGACGATGAAGGGTGGCACCGGTCACGGGGTCTCTGCTCGGCGCGGCCTGCGGCCGCGAACCCGTCGATCACGATCCCGATTCCGCGGCCTTGGCGCCGCCGCGGTGGGCGTGGTCCTGGCTTCCGCGGCCCTGGCCGCCTGCGGTACCAGCAGCGCCAGCACGGGGCCGGTCACGCTGACTTACTACTTGTATCCCGATACCTCCGCAGCGACCCCGACCGCCGTCAAGGCGTGCACCGCCCAGAGCGGCGGCAAGTACACGATCTCCTACCAGCAGCTGCCGCTGGGATCCGACGGCCAGCGGCAGCAACTCGCCCGGCGGCTGGCCGCCAAGGACGCCAGCATCGACATCATGGGCCTGGACGTCACCTGGGAAGCCGAGTTCGCCGAGGCGGGCTGGATCCTGCCGTGGACCGGGGCCAACAAGCAGCAGGCCGAGAACGACACGCTCAAGACCATGCTGGAGACCGCGACGTGGAACGGCAAGCTCTACGCGGTGCCCGACAACACCAACACCCAGCTGCTGTGGTACCGATCCGACCTGGTGCCGACCCCGCCGACCACCTGGGCGCAGATGATCGCCGATGCGGAGCAGCTGGCCAAGGCAGGCAAGCCGCACCTGATCGAAATCCAGGGCGCCCAGTACGAGGGCGTGACTGTCTGGTTCAACACCATGGTGGCCAGCGCGGGCGGCAGTGTGCTGACCCCCGATGGCCAGCACGTGTCGCTGGGCCCGCCCGCCGTCACCGCGCTCGGCGTCATGAAGCAGCTCGCCTCGTCGGTTGCCGCTGACCCGTCGCTGGATGTGCAGATGGAGAACGCGAACCGGCTCGCGATGGAGGCAGGCACCGCGGCCTTCCAGCTGAACTACCCGTTCGTCTATCCGGCGATGAAGGCCGACAACCCCAAGCTGTTCAAGTACTTCAAGTGGGCGCCCTACCCGCAGACGGTACCGGGCCAGCCGGCCCACGTGACGATCGGCGGCATCGACCTCGCGGTCAGCTCCTACTCAGCGCACCCGCAGCTCGCCTTCCAGGCCGCGCTGTGCCTGCGCGACAGGGCGAACCAGCTGCTCGGCGCCACCGTCGGCGGTGTTCCCCCCACGATCATCAGCCTCTACAACGATCCGAAGCTGTTCGCCGCCTACCCGTTCCACGCCGACATCCTGCAAGCGCTCGAGACCGCGAGCGTGCGACCCAAGACACCCAGCTACCAGATCCTGTCCATCGACATCTCGCATCTGGTCTCGCCGCCGGCCGGCATCAACCCGGCGGCCACCGAGAAGACCATGGCCAGTCAGCTGAATAACGGCCTGCAATCGAAGGGCCTGATCCCGTGAACCCGTATCCCGTCAACGCCAGCGCCGCAGGCAGCCGCCGGCCCGCGGGGGAAGGAAGGGGCCGATGAGCACCCGCATCGAGACAGTCGCCGTCGGCGCGGCCGCGGAAGCGCCGCCGAAGGGCAGGCGGAAACTGTCGGAGGGAGCGCGGGCGGAGCGCAGGTTCGGGTGGCTGCTGTGCGCTCCGGCGGTGATCGTGATGATCGCCGTCACCGCGTACCCGATCGGCTACGCCGTCTACCTGTCGCTGCAGCGCTACAACCTGGCCTTCCCGAACTTGGTCCATTTCGTCGGGCTGAGCAACTACGGGGCGGTGCTCAGCTCCAAGTACTGGTGGCATGCGCTGGAGGTGACGCTGGCCATCACGATCATCTCGGTGGCCATCGAACTCGTGCTGGGCATGCTGCTGGCGCTGCTCATGCACCGGACGCTGTTCGGCCGCGGCACCGTCCGCACCTCCGCGCTGATCCCGTACGGGATCGTGACCGTCGCCGCCGCTTACAGCTGGCAGTTCGCGTGGACGCCGGGCACCGGGTACCTGTCCGGGATCCTCGGCCAAAGCGCCCCGCTGGCCTCGACGATCCCGGCGATCGGGGTCATCATCATGGCGGAGGTGTGGAAGACCACGCCGTTCATGGCCCTGCTCCTGCTTGCCGGGCTCGCCCTGGTGCCGGAGGACCTGCAGAAGGCGGCCAAGGTGGACGGGGCGACCGCCTGGCAGCGGTTCACCCGGATCACGCTGCCGCTGATGAAGCCCGCGATCCTGGTCGCGCTGCTGTTCCGGACCCTGGACGCGTTCCGGATCTTCGACAACATCTTCATTCTGACCGCGGGCGGTAACGGCACGTACTCGGTGTCGATCCTCGGGTACGACAACCTCTTCAGCGCGCTGAACCTGGGGGTCGGATCGGCCATCTCCATCCTGATCTTCATCTGCGTGGCGATCATCGCCTTCCTGTTCATCAAGGGCTTCGGCACCGCGGCCCCCGGCTCGGACTACCTGAAGTGAGGCTCTGATGGCTGCGGCTAACACGACGGGTCGGCAGAAGCTCGGCTGGGGAGCTGCGAACACCCTCGCGGTGGTGCTCGTGGCGATCCCGGTGCTGTGGATCGCCTCGCTGTCCTTCAAGACACCGGCGGCGGTCACTTGCACATCGAGATGGGGCTGCTTCTGGCCCTCGCAGTGGACCTGGGCGAACTACAGGGGGATCCTGACCACCTCGTCGTTCATCCGGCCGCTGATCAACTCGATCGGGATCGGCCTCATCTCCACGTTCATCGCCGTCCTGCTGGCCTCGATGGCCGCGTACGCGGTCGCCCGGCTGGCCTTCCCCGGCAAGCGCGTGCTCATCGGGATGTCGCTGCTCATCGCGATGTTCCCGGTCATCTCCCTGGCCACCCCGTTGTTCAACATCGAGCGGCAACTTGGCCTGTTCAACACCTGGCCAGGGCTGATCATCCCGTACGTCGCGTTCGGCCTGCCGCTGGGCATCTACATCCTGGCCGCCTTCTTCCGGGAGATCCCGTGGGAGCTGGAGAAGGCGGCGAAGATGGACGGGGCCACGCCGTACCAGGCGTTCACGAAGGTCATCGCCCCGCTGGCGGCGCCGGGCATGGTGACGACCGCGATCCTGGTGTTCCTGTTCTGCTGGAACGAGTTCCTGTTCGCGATCTCGCTCACCTCCACGATTGCCTCCCGGACGGCGCCGGCTGCGCTGGCCTTCTTCAGCGGCAGTTCGCAGTTCACGTCGCCGATCGGGCCGATCTCGGCCGCGGCCGTCGTCATCACCATTCCAATCATCATCTTCGTGCTGTTCTTCCAGCGCCGGATCGTCGCTGGGCTGACATCAGGCGCGGTCAAGGGCTAGTTAAGGAGCAGACAGTGGCCGAAATCGTCTTGGACCAGGTCACCAAGCGTTTCCCAGACGGAGCGCTCGCGGTCGACGCGGTTAGCCTGGAGATCGCGGACGGCGAGTTCGTCATCCTGGTCGGGCCGTCGGGCTGCGGCAAGTCGACGACCCTCAACATGATCGCGGGCCTGGAAGACATCACCGAGGGCAAGCTGCTCATCGGGGGCACGGTCGTCAACAACAAGGCCCCCAAGGACCGCGACATCGCCATGGTGTTCCAGAGCTACGCGCTCTACCCGCACATGACGGTCCGGGAGAACATGGGCTTCGCGCTGAAGCTGGCCAAGACCCCGCAGGCGACCATCGACGAGAAGGTCAATGAGGCCGCGCGGATCCTGGACCTGACCCAGCACCTGGACCGTAAGCCGGCCAACCTGTCCGGCGGCCAGCGGCAGCGGGTCGCGATGGGCCGGGCGATCGTCCGCGACCCGTCGGCGTTCCTGATGGACGAACCACTGTCCAACCTCGACGCGAAGCTGCGTGTCCAGATGCGCACCGAGGTGTCCCGGATCCAGCGGAGGCTGGGCACGACCATGGTCTATGTCACGCACGACCAGACCGAAGCGATGACGCTCGGCGACCGGGTGGCGGTGATGCGCAACGGCACGATCCAGCAGGTGGGGGCGCCGCAGGAACTCTACGAACGGCCCGTCAACCTCTTCGTCGCCGGATTCATCGGCTCGCCCTCGATGAACTTCATCCCCGCCACGGCCGAGGACGGCACCCTGCACACGCCGCTGGGAGACATCCCGCTCAGCGGCCGGCTGCGCCAGGCGCTGGAGCGGGCCCGCGCGCCACGTGAGCTGATCGTGGGCATCCGCCCGGAGGACTTCGAAGACGCCTCGCTGGTCGCCGCCGACGCCCGGCCGCAAGGCATCACGCTCCGCGCGGAAATCGACGTCCTGGAGTCGATGGGCTCCGACGTCTTTGTCTACTTCACGAGAGAACTCGAGCAGGGCGTGGACGCCGCCGAGCTTCAGGAACTCGCCCGGGACTCGGGACGCGCAGACACCGGCGCGAGCGGGGACACGGTGGTGGCCAGGATCGACGCGGCCACCCATCTGCGGGAAGGCGAGGACGCCGAACTCTGGGTCGATGTCCGGAAAATCCATGTATTCGACCCGTCCACCGGCAAGAATCTGGCTCTGGAGGACGGCCATGATACTCCGGCGCCTGCTGCTGCGCCCTCATCGGCGCAGGCCAGCCCGGAGGCCATGCCAGCGCCTGGCGAGGCGAGTCCGGCGGCGAGCCCGGTCGATTCCCCGGACCGGCCGGTTCAGTAACCTGCCGACTCAGGGTAAACCCGGGCATCCAGGGTAAACCTGGGCGCCCGGTTCAGCGTGGCGGCATTGCTCACGAGCCGTCGGCGGCGGCATCCCGTCTGTGGTGTCGGCGCGGCGGGTGGAACTGCTGCCGCAGCCGGTCGATCACCTCGTCGTTCCACTCGTGGGTGCGCATGAGGCGGTAGCGTTCCCGCGCGACGCCCAGGTAGGCCTCGGCGTCGGTGGCCGTGCCGACCAGGTCCGCCGTGTGCAGCATGCGCACAACCGGCGTGAACTCGTCATTGAACCAGCGGCGGGCGACTTCGCTGCGGTCGTAGAACGTGTGCTCGTGCTGCATCAGCCGGAAGCCCCAGGCCTCCACGGCCTCGCCGAGTTCCGCGTACGACCAGGGGTCACTGAACGTGATCTTGGCGTACGCCTGCGGGGGCAGCGGCACCCTGGAGCGGAACATCCGCTCGTAGCTCTTCAGTATCAGGTCGCCGCGGTGCCGGATCCCTCGCGCGGGCACGACGGTCAGGATCTCGGTCACGTAGGCGTCAATCGTGGTCTGGCCGGTGGCCAGCGCGATCGACACACGGTGATGACCGTCCTTGACGAAATGCAGGTCGCCGATCCGGTACACGTCGATGGGCGGGATCGGCTCCCCGCGCCGCTGCGCCAGGGCCAGCCGTTCCCATCGTTCGCGGACCCGGCTTGACGTGGGCCGGAAGCGCCGGTCGAAGTCGCGGCGGGAGTCCACGGTGCCGACCACCGTGTCCAGCCTGATGGTCTGCAGGCCGAGTGACCGCTCTCCCTTCATGCCCAGCGCGGCGACGACCTCGTCGAACGGCAGGATGAGGCTGACGTCGTCCGGCTCGCGGCGGAGCCGCTGGGCGAGCCGGGCCAGTATCTGGCGTCGGCGGAGGCGCTGGAAGTCGTCCTCGACGTCGGCGCGCGGAAAGCCGGTTTCAGCTGGCATGGCGGCCTGCGGGGAGATGCCGGACGCGTCCGCCCGGTTCGATATCCAGCAGGTGCCGACCGGTGACGTTACGTACAATTGTCCGCCCGAGAGGCCGGTCCGGGCTGGTCACCTCGGCGGGGCGCACGTGACCGTGGAGCAGCAGCGCGGGCTGCAGCCGTGCGACGAGTCCGTTCAATGCCGTGAATCCTTGGTGCGGCGGGTCATCGCCGTCACCGACACCACGCGGCGGGGCGTGGGTGAGCAGCACGTCGACGCCGCGGCCGTCGCGGATCTTGCTCAGGCCAGCCCGGCGGGCCAGCGTCCGCGCGCGCCGGGCCTGCTGCCGGTCGGTGTACTGGTTCGGCCCCTCGTGGTAACGGCGGCAGCCACCGAGGCCGGCCACGCGCAGCCCGGCCACGTCCACGACCTGCATTTCCGCGTTGAGCGCGCCATCAGGCCACGGGAGCCGTTCGGGGAGGCCCGCCCGCATGGTCAGGCCCGCGCGTGAGATCCGGTACCCGGACAGGTCCGGGTCGTGGTTGCCAGCGACGAAAACCAGGGGGACATCGAGCGCGTTCATGAGATAACCCAGGTAGTCGAACGGCAGGTCCCCGCAGGCGAGGATCAGCTGTGCCGCGCGCACTGGGCCGACGTCCGCGCACAGCGCGTCATCCACCTCGTCGGATACGGCCAGCACGCACACCACACCCCGATGGTACGCCGCAGCGTTCTGCCGAGTGGCAGCCCGCTTGGGTCGGCGAAAGGTAGATGGTCACCGACGCGATCAGTGCGAAGCTGTCTCCCTGACGTCCAGGCCGCGCTCCCGCAACGCCGCTTCCACCCGGTAGATCTCGGCTTGGGGAACCCGGTCGGCCGGCCCGCGGGGGGCCGCGCCTTGCGAGCCGACCGGCGGACTGACCTCGAGCCGCTCACAGGCCGTGATCAGGCAATCGACGTAGGCGGCCCGCAGCGCGCGAAGGCGCAGCCCCTTGTGCGGCACATCGGGCCGGGTCTCCAGGTCCTCCACTTGGGCCCGGAGCCGGCGCAGCCGGGCGGCAAGCCGCTCGATCGGCTCGACGACGAGCGGGCGTGACAGTGACCGCCGCTGCCCCGCCCAGCGGAGCACGCGGACCGCGCCGATCGCCCCGAATCCCAGCGCCGTGGGAAGTATGACCACGACGATAAACTCAGCGGCTAGGCCCACAGCTTTAGTCTCCGCCGGCTGACCACGGACATCAAGGTTACCCGGGGCCCAAGGTCGGCAGAACCCATCGGCTGCAGAGCGTAGACCGCCCCTCGGTGGCGGCATGGCCGGTGCCCGGATAGGTTCGCAACCGGCAGGTTCGACGACGGGCATATGGGACGACGGGCATATGGAGAGCGATGGACGCGAAGCGCAGGGCCGCCCGCTGGTGGCACGGTGCCACCCTGTACCAGGTCTACATTCGCTCCTGGCTCGACACGAACGGGGACGGCTACGGCGACCTGCCGGGAGTCATGGCCAAGCTCGACTACCTCGCATGGCTGGGCGTCGACGGCATCTGGCTCTCCCCGACGATGCCCTCGCCCGACGACGACTGGGGCTACGACGTCTCGGACTATCTCGGGGTCCATCCCGAACTGGGCACACTCGACGACCTCGACCGGCTCGTCGCCGAAGCCGCCAAGCGGAACATGAAGGTGCTGCTCGACCTGGTGCCCAACCACACGAGCACCGCTCATCCATGGTTCGTCGAAGCGGTCAGCGGCCGGGATTCCGCGCACCGCAGCTATTACGTGTGGGCCGACCCGGCTCCCGGCGGCGGGCCGCCGACCAACTGGCTGGATGCCACCGGGCACTCGGCCTGGGCGTTCGACGAGGCCAGCGGGCAGTACTACCTGCACAACTTCCTGGCCAGCCAGGCCGACCTGAACTGGTGGGAGCCCGCCGTCCACGAGGAGTTCCGCGAGATCCTGCGATTCTGGTTCGACCGGGGGATCGCCGGATTCCGCATTGACGTCGCCCAGGGCCTGTACAAGGACGCGGAACTGCGCGACGACCCGCCCTCGGCGACCCCGGACCGCCTGCACAGCCGCTTCGGGCTCGAGCAGCAGTACAGCGCCAACCGGCCCGAGTCGCACAGCGTGTTCCGGGACTGGCGCAAGATCGCGGAGAGCTACCCGCCGCAGCGGCTGCTGCTGGGCGAGACATGGGTGAGCGAACCGGACAGGATGGCGTCGTTCCACGGTCAGGGCGACGAACTCCAGCTCACCTTCAACTTCCCGTTCATCTTCGCCGACTTCACCGCGCCGGCGCTGGCCGGAATCGTCGCGGAAACCCTGGCCGCGCTGCCGGCCGGCGAGTGCCCGGTCTGGACCGCCTCCAACCACGACATCAGCCGTTTCCCGTCCCGGTGGGGTGGCGGCGACGAGCGCAAGACCCGGCTTGCCCTGCTGGTGCTGGCCACGCTGCCCGGCACGTTCGTCCTCTACTACGGCGACGAGATCGCGATGACCGATGTCGATGTGCCCCCCGCGCTGCGGCGGGACCGGATCACCTCGAGCGGCCTCGGTGGCGACGGCCGCGACCGGGCCAGGACCCCCATGCACTGGGACAGCTCACCGACGGCCGGCTTCACCGCGGAGGGCGTGCCGCCCTGGCTGCCCTACGGGGACAATGCCTCCCGCAACGTCGCCGCCCAGCGCGATGACCCGGCGTCGGTGCTGCGGCTCTGCCGTGACCTGATCGCCTTGCGCGCCCGGGCGTTTGGCGGCCGGATCGCCAGCTACCGCGAGCTGCCCGGGCCGCCGGGTCTATGGACCTACCGGGTGGATGACCTGCTGATCGCGGCCAATTTCACCGACGAGCCGGTCACGCTCGACGTGCCCATAGGCCCCGTCCTGCTGTCCACCGCCGGTGCCACGACGGACGGCGTTCTTGATCGCGGGACTCTCGCCCCTTGGACGGGGGTCATCGCCCGCCACCAACCGGAGGACGCGGACTGACGCAACCCGCCCTCACCGCAGCGGCTGCGCCCGATCGGTCAGCGCCGCCTGGTCGGACAGCGCGATGGCGAACTGCCCCAGCGTGCTGGGGTGAAAGGGCGCCGGTCCCTCCAGTCCCTGAACGTAGGGCTGCGGCGTGCACATCTGGTGCCCGGCGAAGTCGGGCTGGATGGAGCCGAACCTGAAATCGGTGGCCCCCGTAGCCAAGACCGTGTTCAGTGTGTTCAGCCGCGAGGTCAGGGTGCGGAGCTTCGCGGCGGTGAGCCCGGCCTGGCTCAGGCAGCTCACGTTCGGGCCGAAGGGGTCGTAGTAACGGTTGACGAGTACACGGGGATGCCCTGGGAGCGTTGCGAGCTGGCTGAGCAGCTCAAGATAATTTTTACTAAACGAAGCGAGCTGCTGCTGAAAGTAGGCCGCTGACGCGCGGTCATCACAGCGAGGCGCCGCAGCGCAGTAGCGCACCATCGCCGACCAGGCCAGATCGTCAGCGCCGATGCTCACGATGACGACCGACGCGTCGTGTGCGCCCGCCGCGCCGGCGATCTGCGCCGGGACGGTCCCGCCGCCGCGGTCCTGCGGGCCCAGCACGCCATTGGCGATGGTCGCGCTGTTGCAGGCCAGGTTCAGCACATCCCAGCCATTGGCCCTGGCCAGGTCCTCCGCGTAGGAGTCCGTGCTGCGCCCGCAGGCGAGGTCGGAACGCGAGGCGTTGCGGACCGGTGGGAGCCCGGCCCCCGCCGCCGTGGAGTCGCCGATGACCACTACCTGGACCCCGGGCCGTACCGGCGCTGCCCGGGCCGGGTCCGTGACCGATGGCTCGCTGCCCACGAGCTGGCTGAGGGAGTGCACCTGGCGCAGCGAGCCGGGAGCCTTGTAGGCGGTGACCATGATGGCGCCCACGTTGATCGCCTCGGTCACGACCAGGCTCGCCGTGAGCAGCTTGATGGTCGTCCGGTGCGGAAGCCGGCGCCAGCCGGCCACGGCGCCGACCAGGAGCAGTGTCCCCAGGCCGGTGATCACCGTCTCCCAGGCGAAATACTGGATCCAGCCGTCGGCGAGGCGGTTGCCCAGGACGTGCGCGGCGCCGGCCGGCCGGGCCCCCTGCACGAAGTTGGTCAGCTCGCTGTTGATCGTGATCTGGGCCAGCTGGAGCCTGGGCCGGACGGGACCCAGGAAGCGCAGGTTCGTGGGCAGACTCTGGCCGAAGAGGTCGATCTCACCCGGGCCGGACAAGCTCAAGGTCGGCGCGGTGGCACCCACCTTGATGACCTGACCCGCGACCGTGACCGTCTGCAGCGGTGTCACCCGCAGCGCGACCGCAATCGCCGCCACGGCCGCCACCAGCAGCACGCCGAGCCATGCCAGCCACCGCGGCGCCCATCGCGAACTGTGCGCCTTCATCCAGGTCAACGTCATGATCCGCCGGGACAGCTGCGCATGTGAGGTCCCCGGACCGGGCCGGACCCAGTCCACAAGCTCGCGCGCACGCTAGAGGCTATGGTCATAGACCTCCGCAGACGTACCCGAAAGCTACGTGTCCAAGCAAGAGCGCTCGCGGATCGGACATTGCCTGCAGAGGCGGCGGAGGTAGCCGGTCCGGGCTTCCTAGGCCCAGGACTGCAGGCGAACACAGGGGTCACATGCGGACACTAGCTCCGCGGCGACGCTACTTGGAACATGGCGCCGTCGGCCGGCTTAATGCGGTCCGTTGGCTTCTGGAACAGCGCCGCCGAGGGATACTCGGCGACGGCTTCGCAGAACCCGTAGAACTCGAACCCCTGCCGGTGGTAGTACGCGTGCAGTGCCACATTGGTCGTCCACACGTCAACCCTGACCCAGCGGGCAGCGTGACGCTGCAAGGCGCGGAACCCGGCCCAGTCGAGAAGCCCGGCGCCCAGGTTTTTGCCTGCATGGTCCCGGCTCACCACGAGACGGCAGACGTACACGGCCGGCTCCCGCCGCGTTTCGGCCGGCCAGATCGGATTGCCCTGCGAGTCGGCGGTGATCGTCGCGGCGGGCAAGCTGCCGTCCCACGCGATCCACGTCTTCCCCGCGCGAAGATCCCTCAGGATCCGATGGCTGCGATCTTCCTCGCTCGGCCAAGGCTGGGACCATTGATCGGTGTTCTTGGTCCGTAACCACTCGGCAGCAGCGTCGATCATGCTGATAATGACGTCCAAGTCGCGCTCGCTCGCACGGCGCAGCACAACCGCAAAGTCTCCCATGGTTCCATGTTCTGCCCAGAATGGCAGAATCCGGTACCGACGGTGCGGGGCCCGTCGGCGGCCCGGGCGCTTCGCGGACGCTGCTGCCATCGGCAGAGTGCCAGGCGATGGCAACGGTCTTCCGCGTACGACAGTGATCGCGCAGAGTCAAACTTCTTGTATCAATGGTGTCTTTCGGTCACTCCCTACTCAGGAGACATGCTAGCTTTCGCGATGCTGCCGGCGCTGTTCGCGGCTTGGACAAGTTTCACAGCGCCGGCAGCGCGCCAAACGGGCGGGCCGCTAGTGCGGGCGGTTCAACAGCCCGAAGGCGCGTTACCATTCAGCGGGGGTCGTAGTGCTCGTAGCGGTACTGCGCTGACGGGCGGCTGTGGTACTTGGCCATGACACCTCCCTCGTTCTTCGTAATGGAGTGCCGCAGGTTGGTAGCTGCGGCCCAGGGCGTGCGCCCTGGCCTGGGCCCGTGTCCGATGTTGGCCCACGGAAGTCTGTGTGATCATTTTTCAAGCAGTTAAATCCCCGACAGTTCCCACCGCCGGGTAAAGAATCGCCCTGGCTACCCGCTTGGTGCCGCGGCGCCGTCGTCGGGTTTCGCGGTTATCGGGTTGTCGGCCGAGGCCGGGTTCGCGACCTTCACGGGAACCTGCCCTACATTTACTGCGAACTGATTCCGGTCGGCGGGATACACGCTGACCGTGAGGCGAACAGGTATCCCTGTCTCGTCGAACGCCGTCTGGCGGGCCTCAATTACCGAGACGCGGCCGTCGCTGGGCAGCTTGAAGAACACTGTCTCGGCCTCATCTGGTGCACGCACCGTGATCGTGTCGCGGTAGCCCACTTGCTTGATGCCGACGCTTTTCCTGAGGTACTGCACGGTCCCCTCGTCGATGTTCTCGGCCCGGATGAGGCGCTCAGCACCCTTCCCGACCAGGCTCATCTCATAGAAGGAGGTCTGCAATGACCAGGGCGTGCCATCGATAAAGCGCCGCTGGTGACGGCTGACAACCGGAGTGCCTGCGGCGAGTTGCAGCTCAGCGGTCTCTGGACTGCCTGCTTGCTTGATTTCCACGAGCGGTGTGGTGTCGCTGGGCTGCCTGAGTCCCGCGGCTACTTCTTTGATGTAAGTGTCGCCCTCGCCGCTGCTCGTCTCCGGATCCCCGGTCAGGGTGGTCACAAAGGGAATGATCCGCTCGACGACGAACGTGCCCTGGCCGGGACGGGTCTCCACTAGTCCGCGAGTGATGAGCCACTTGATGGCGTCCCGGACGGTGTTCCGCGACGCGTTGTACTTCTCCCGGAGCTCCAGTTCGGTCCGCAGCTGCTGTCCTGGGGCAAGCCCGCCCTCCTCGATCTGGCCGCGCAGGTCATCGGCGATCTGCTTGTACATGGGGTCAGCCATGACACCTCCCAGAGATCCCAACCACCCTGATGACAGGGGTAGCTGGGCTCAAAAGGATCATCCCTGCCATAGGAGTCATCAGAATATTTGGCATGATCCCGTTTAGTGCCCAGTCAGGGTAGGTATAACCCGATTGAGACTGAGAGGTTGGGATCACTGGGATGGCAGGACGCATACGGGTGAGTCTAGCAGTCAGACTTGCTGGGTGCATCCAAACGAACCACCTAGTTCCTAACATCCTCATCGCCCCGGCCACCCATACCGGGGGGACGAGACCCGAAACGGGGTCGGCGGAACAACCACCGCCGGTCGGAAAGTAAGGGGGACCACATGACCGCCATCGCTATCGCCGCACTTATCGTCTTCATCGCAGGGATCGCCGCAGGGATCATCGTGGTGGTTAGCGTCGGTATCCGCAGGGAAGAGCGGGATCTTGCCAGCCGCAGGGAAGAGCTGGATTTTCCGCTGACCCTACAGGCCCCGGACGGGGTGACCCAGGGCGCCCGCCTGGTAGCTGGGCTGAACTTCCTCAACGTGGACGCAGGCGCAGACGCCGCTAGCCGCGAGACGATGCTGGTCTAGCCGTCGGCGATCACGCCGAGCCTGGCCCGGTACCCCTAGCCGCTGCGCCGCACCATTGCCGGGGCATGGTGCGGCGCAGCCAGGTTAGCCAGGACTTTCCGCCAGCACACGCCCGAGGCTCGGCAGCGTGCAGACACCAGCCCCGCCATCTCATTCCCTTGCCGGGGCATGGTGCGGCGCGGCCAGGCCAGCGAGGACCTTCCCGCAGCACACGCCCTAAGCTCAGCAGCGTGCAGGACACCAACCCCGCCACCTCATTTCCGTGGCCGCCGGCCAGCGCTACCGGTGTCGGCTCCATGCCGAGCACCGATCCAGCCGAGGCCATCCGGATCATCCTCGGCGAGCTGCCGGACCTGCCGCACCTTCCCGAACTCCCCGACCGCGGCCCAGGCGCCGAGCTGACCGGGCGGACAGCGGCGCTGCTGATCGAACTGCCCGTGGAGATGACCACCAGTGGGTGGCGGTTCGCCGACCGGCCGGGCCGCGACATGCGTCGCGCCCAGACCCTGCTGGCCCACGACCTGGACGCGCTGGAAGAAGCCGCCGATGGCTATCAGGGCCCTCTTAAGATCCAGGTCTGCGGGCCATGGACGCTGGCGGCCACCATCGAGCTGGCCCGCAGCCAGAACGCCGCCCTCGCCGACCGGGGCGCGGTCGCCGACCTGACCGAGTCGCTCGCTGAGGGGATAGCCGCCCACGTCGCCGAGGTTCGCGGGCGCGTCCCGGACGCGCAGGTGCTGCTCCAGCTGGACGAGCCGGCCCTGCCGACGGTGATCGAGGGCGGTGTGCCGACCGCCAGCGGTTTCGGCCGCCTGCCCGCGATCGACGCGCCCGACATCGAAACGGGGCTCCGCACCGTGCTGCAGGCCGGGCAGGTGCCCACCCTGGTGCACTGCTGCGGATTGTCGGTGCCCTTCGGCATGATGAAAGCCGCGGGGGCGGACGCGGTGAGTTTCGATCTCAGCCAGCTCCGGCGCGGGGAGGAGGAGACGCTGGCGGAGTTGGTGGAGGCAGGCCTCGGAGTCTTTGTCGGCGCGGTCCCGGCAACGCCTGGGGCTTCCGAAGCGCGTTCCCGCGACAACCACACACCCGAACGCTCCAGCGCCGGACGCTCCACCCCAGGACGCTCTAGCACCGAACGGACCAGTACCGAGCGCTCCACCCCCGAACGCTCCAGCGAACGGACCAGCACCGGGCAATTGCCGTCCCGCGAGGCGGTGGCCGGCCGGGTGATCGAACTCTGGCGGCGGATGGGGTGGCCGGCCGCGCGGGGAGCCGGGGGTTCATCCGGCATCGCCGCCCAGGTGGTGATCACCCCGGCCTGTGGGCTGGCCGGCGCGCCGCCCGGTTACGCGCGCGCCGCGCTCGCCTGCTGCCGCGAAGCAGGCAGGCTGTTGCCTGAGCTGATTGAGGAGGCGGCGGGGTGACCGAGCAGGACAACACGGCGCGGGGCGAAGGCACGCAGGACCGGGTCACGCGGGGCGACCTTAAGCAGGACGGCGCCAGCCCGGGGCCGGCCGCTGTGGAGCAGGCCCCGGCCGAACTGGCCGCAGTGGAACTGGCCGCAGTGGAACCGGCCACGGTGGAACCGGCCACGGTGGAACCAGCCACGGTGGAACCAGCGACGGTGGCGGCACGGCAGCGTCATGCACAGCTGAGCGTGGAACTCACCGAGCACAACCACCGCTACTACGTGCTCGACGCGCCGCTTGTGTCGGACGCCGAGTATGACGCCCTGATGCGCGAGCTCCGTGAGCTGGAGGACCGCTACCCGGAGCTGCGCACTCCGGACTCGCCGTCGCAGAAGGTGGGCGGCGCGGTCTCCACCGAGTTCACCCCGGTCCAGCATCTGGAGCGGCTGCTCAGCCTGGACAACGCCTTCTCGGCGGAGGAACTCGACGCCTGGGGCGCACGGGTGACCAGGCTCGGCGGAACCGGTCCGTACCTGTGCGAGCTGAAGATCGACGGCCTCGCGATCGCGCTCGTCTACCGGGATGGCGCGCTGGTCCGTGGCGCCACCCGCGGCGACGGCGTCACCGGGGAGGATGTCACGCCGAACATCCGCACAATCAAGTCCATCCCGCTCCGCCTGACCGGGCCGGACGTGCCCGAGACCCTGGAAGTCCGCGGCGAGGTGTTCCTGCCGGTCGCCGCGTTCCGCGAACTGAACGAGAAGCTGACCGAGGCGGGCCGCCCGCCGTTCGCCAACCCGCGCAACGCGGCCGCGGGGTCACTGCGGCAAAAGGACCCGCGGGTCACCGCCACCCGGCCGCTTGACCTGATCCTGCATGGTGTAGGCGCCACCTCGGCCGAGGATCCCGGCACCCACTCGGGCTGGTATGAACGGCTCCGCGGCTGGGGCCTGCCGGTCAGCGACCTGTTCCAGGTCACCGAAGAGCTGGACGGCGTTCGGGAGTACATCGAGCATTACCGCGAGCACCGGCACGACCCGCCCTACGAGATCGACGGCGTGGTGGTCAAGATCGACCGGCTCGACCTGCAGCGCGCGCTGGGCGCGACCAGCCGGGCGCCCCGCTGGGCGATCGCCTACAAGTACCCTCCCGAGGAGGTCACCACGCGCCTCCTGCGCATCGAGGTGAACGTCGGCCGGACCGGGCGTGTCACCCCCTTCGCGGTGATGGAGCCGGTGCTGGTGAGCGGGTCCACGGTGGAGAGAGCCACCCTGCACAACGCCGATGAGCTGGCGCGCAAAGGCGTGCTGATCGGCGACATGGTCGTGCTGCGCAAGGCCGGTGACGTGATTCCCGAGGTTGTGGGGCCGGTGGCGGATCTGCGCAGCGGAGCTGAGCGTGCCTTCGAGTTCCCCACGCACTGCCCGACCTGCGGCACCGCCCTGACCCGTGAGGAAGGCGGCGTGGACTGGCGCTGCCCGAACGCCCGGTCCTGTCCGGCGCAACTGTGCGAGCGGCTTTTCCACCTGGCCGGCCGGGGCGCTCTGGATATCGAGGTGCTCGGCTACGAGGCGGTCGTCGCGCTGCTCGACTCGGGGTTGCTCACTGACGAGGGCGACCTGTTCTCGCTGACCGCCGAGAAGCTCGCCACATGTCCCTTCTTCGTCAACAAGCAGGGCACCCTCACGGTCAACGCGGGCAAGCTGCTGCGCAACCTGGAGGAGGCGCGTGACCGGCCGCTCTGGCGGATCCTCGTCGCGCTGTCGATCAGGCACGTCGGGCCCACCGCCGCCCGCGCGCTTGCGACCGGGTTCGGCTCGGTCGACGCGATCGCTTCAAGCTCGGCCGAGCGGCTGGCGGCCGTTGATGGGGTAGGCCCGACGATCGCTGCATCGGTGATCGAGTGGTTCACCGTGGACTGGCACGTGGCGATCGTGGAGAAATGGCGGGCCGCGGGTGTGCGGCTGGCCTCTGGCAGCGGGGAAGGTGCTGGCGGAGACAGCGAGCCCGGCGGGCTTGGCCCGCTGGCCGGCGTCAACGTGGTGATCACTGGCACGCTCCAGAATCTCAGCCGGGACGAGGCAGCCGAGGCCATCCAGGCGCTCGGCGGCAAGGTGACCTCCTCGGTGTCGAAGAAGACGAGCTTCGTCATAGCGGGGGACAAGCCGGGATCCAAGTACGACAAGGCGCTTTCCCTGGGTGTGCCGGTGCTGGACGATACCGGGCTCGGCGTCCTGCTGAGCGACGGCCCCGCCGCTGCGGCCAAGTCGGCCGAACGCCCGGACCCTGATCCGGACGGCGGCATCTAACGCCAGGGCCGGCGGAGCGCCGGCCCCAACCCGGACGGCGGCACCTGAGACCAAGCCGGCGGAACGCCCGGCCCACGGCAGCGGCCGGGAGGCAGCATGAGCGAGCCGCCGGGGCGCGGTGCCGCCTGGACTGAGGAGCACGTGAGCGAGCCGCCGCGGCGCGGTGCCGCCTGGACTGAGGAGCGAGGAACGAGCGACGAGGAAAGGCGGCGCCTCACAGCGCGCCGGCGGGCGAGCGGGGAGCGGAGAACGAGCGACGAA
>Ga0209526_10000855_pt1 | contig 20022 bp, 15 predicted proteins | sample JacPinW_OM2H0_M1_FD_188566 | JGI IMG/M metagenome (GOLD analysis project Ga0209526, IMG submission 188566) | Forest soil microbial communities from Algoma, Ontario, Canada - Jack Pine, Ontario site 1_JW_OM2H0_M1 (SPAdes) (version 2) | ecosystem: Environmental > Terrestrial > Soil > Boreal... | reverse complement strand
CCCCGCGACCGCGCGTCCGCTCGAGGCGCGGATCGTGGTGCGCATGGCGGAGCCGGGTGGCCGCGCGGTGGAACGCAAGCTCTCGCTCCCGGTCATTCCGGATGGTCCCAGTATCGGCGTGAAGCCGCTGTTCTCCGGCCGCTCGCTGCGCGAAGGGGAGAATGCGACATTCGATGTCGTGTTTGTCTCTGCCGAGGGCACACCCGTCCCGCGCAGCACGCTGCGTTACGAGCTGCTCAAGATCAACACCAAGTACCAGTGGTTCCGCCGCGAAGGCATATGGAATTTCGAAGCCGTCAAGAGCACGAACCGTGTCGCGGACGGCAGCATCAATGTGACCGCGGACAGACCGGGCCGCATCTCGCTGCCGGTGCAGTGGGGACGCTATCGGCTCGAAGTCTCAAGCATCGAGCGCAACGGGCCGGTCACATCGGTTGCATTCGATGCGGGCTGGTACGCCGAAGCAGGCGCCGATACGCCCGACATGCTGGAACTCGCGATCGACAAGCCGGAATACCTGCCGGGCGACAGCATGACTGTTGCGGTGACCGCGCGCACGGCAGGCACGGTCACCCTCAACGTCATCGGCGACCGGCTGCTCTCAACGGTCACTCAGGATGTCGCCACAGGTACGGCGCGGCTGCGCGTGCCGGTCGGCAGCGATTGGGGCAGCGGCGCTTACATCGTCGCAACCTTGCGCCGGCCGCTCGACACGCGTGCTCAACGCATGCTCGGGCGCTCGATCGGCGTGCAATGGTTCTCCATCAACCGTAAGGCGCGTACGCTCGCCGTCGATCTACAGCCCCCGGCACTGCTGCGTCCCAACAGCGCGCTTCGCATTCCGGTGAAAATAGCGGGGCTTGCTCCCGGCGAAGAAGCCCGCGTCGTCATCGCCGCGGTTGACGTCGGCATTCTCAATCTCACCGGCTACAAGCCGCCCGCGCCGGATGATTATTATCTGGGTCAACGGCGGCTGACCGCCGAGATCCGCGATCTCTACGGTCAGCTCATCGATGGCATGCAGGGCACGCGCGGTCAGATCAAGACCGGTGGCGACGCGGGTGCGGATCTGCAGGGCTCACCGCCCACACAGAAGCCGCTCGCGCTTTATTCCGGCATTGTCACGGTCAAACCCGACGGCACCGCTGAGGTCGTGTTTGACGTTCCGGATTTCGCCGGCACCGCGCGTGTCATGGCCGTCGCCTGGTCGAAGGATAAGGTCGGCCGCGCCACCAGTGACGTGACGATCCGCGATCCACTGGTCGTCACGGCAACGCTTCCGCGTTTCCTGCTCAACGGCGACCGCGGCACCATGCGTCTTGACATCGACAACGTTGAAGCACCGGCCGGCGACTACAGCGTGGAGGTCAGGAGCGAGGGCATCAACGTCGTCGGCCAGGACGCGTCGCAGACGTTCAAGCTCGCGGCCAAGCAGCGCAGCGCGCTCAGCATACCGCTTGCCGCAGCAGAAGCCGGCAATGCCGATGTGATCGTGCACGTCAGCGGACCGTCGGGCTTTGCACTGGAACGGCGATATCCGCTCAACGTGCGGCCGGCGACGCAAATTCTCGCGCGCCGCACGGTCAAGCCGCTCGCCAAGGGCGAGAGCCTCACGCTCTCCAACGATGTGTTTGCGGACCTTGTGGCGGGAACCCCCAGCATTGCCGTGTCGGTCGGCGTCTCGTCTGCGCTCGACGCGGCGGCGTTGCTCGCGGCGCTCGATCGCTACCCCTTCGGGTGTTCGGAGCAGATCACAAGCCGGGCACTGCCCCTTCTCTATGTCAATGATCTGGCGAGCGTGGCGCATCTCGCGCTCGACGGGGCGATCGACCAGCGCATCCGCGATTCCATCGAGCGGCTGCTGGCGCGGCAAGGAGGTAACGGCTCGTTCGGACTCTGGTCGGCGGGCGGAGACGATGTGTGGCTCGATTCCTATGTGACCGATTTCCTCACCCGTGCGCGTGAGCGTGGCTTTGCCGTCTCCGACATTGCGTTCAAGCTTGCGCTTGATCGTCTGCGCAATTTCGTCGGGAGTACACAAAACGACTCCGCGGACGGCGGCCGTAATGTCGCCTATGCACTCTATGTGTTGGCACGCAACGGTTTGGCTCCGATTGGCGACCTTCGTTATTACGCCGACACCAAGCTCGACACGTTTGCGACGCCGATTGCCAAGGCGCAAATCGCGGCTGCGCTCGCCATGGTCGGAGACCGCGTGCGAGCCGAACGCGTTTATGCGGCCGCACTCGCCTCGATCGCGCCGCAGCCCGTCCTTGACTACGGACGCACCGACTATGGCTCGGTGCTGCGCGATGCAGCTGCTCTGGTGACGCTCGCTTCGGAAGGCGGCGCGCCGCGCGCGACCATCTCCGGTGCGGTGGCGCGCGTCGAGGCCGCGCGCAATCTGTCGCCTTACACCTCAACCCAGGAGGAGGCATGGATGGTGCTGGCTGCCCGCGCGCTGGCGAAGGATGCCCAGAGCGTTTCGCTTGATGTGGGCGGGGAGAAAGTGCAAGGCGCGCTCAACCTTAATCTGCGTCCAAGCGCTCTCGCGTCGCCGTTGAAGATTACCAACACCGGAGACGGCGACTTGCAGGCCGTGATTACGGTCTCGGGAGCGCCAATCCTTCCCGAGCCGGCGACCGACAGGGGATTCAAGATCGAGCGGAAATACTACACGCTTGCCGGCAAACCCGCCGATCCAACCAAAGCGAAGCAGAACGAGAGGTTCGCAGTCGTGCTCAAGATCACCGAGCCGCAGCCCCAGTTCGCACGCGTGATGGTCGCTGACTATCTTCCCGCCGGCTTCGAGATCGACAATCCGCGGCTTGTGTCGTCGGGCGATACCGGAACGCTGACCTGGATCGAGGATACGCTGGAGCCAACGAACGCCGAGTTCAGAGATGACCGCTTCAGCGCGGCGTTCGACCGCAAGAGCGGTGATGCCTCGGTGTTCACAGTCGCCTATGTCGTGCGGGCCGTCGCGCCCGGCCGCTATGTCCATCCGCAAGCCTATGTAGAGGACATGTACCGGCCCGACCGCTTCGGCCGTACCGCAAGTGGCGCAACCGAGGTCACGGCAGCGAAGTAAGCTCATGAATCGCGAATGATGGTACTGGATCACACCGCAAACACGTCGCTGCTACCTCGACGGACCTGGCGTGGGCTGCGGGCGAGCCTCATCATTGCCGGCGCGGCAATGATCGCAGCGCTGAGTGCGAGCGCGTGCTGGATTGCCTCCCTTGGGCCAGTGCCGCTCGGGGAGGGACTCAAATACTCGACCGCGGTGCTCGATCGCGACGGCAAGCTGCTGCGCGCCTATACGACAGCCGAGGGACGGTGGCGATTGCCCGCCCGTTCCGAAGATATCGATCCGCGCTTTCTCGATCTGTTATTTGCGTACGAGGACAAGCGCTTCAGAACCCATCATGGCGTCGATCCGCTTGCGCTCGCTCGCGCTGTTGCACAGTTGGGCACGCATGGGCGCATTGTTTCCGGCGCTTCGACGCTCACCATGCAGGTCGCCCGACTGCTTGAGCCTCGAACGGAGCGCTCGCTTGCAGCGAAGCTGCGCCAGATCGTGCGCGCGATCGAGATGGAACGTTTGCTCTCCAAGGAGGAGATCCTTGCGCTTTATCTCAGTCTTGCTCCTTACGGCGGGAATCTTGAAGGCGTCCGCGCCGCCTCGCTTGCTTATTTCGGCAAGGAGCCTCGCCGCTTGACCCTGGGTGAAGCGGCGCTCCTGGTTGCGCTGCCGCAATCGCCGGAGCGCCAGCGGCCCGACCGCTCCAGTGATGGCGCCCGGCATGCCCGCGACCGGGTGCTCGATCGCGCGGCCGCTGCCGGCCTCATTGCGGCCGATGAGATCACGCGTGCGCGCGAGGAGCCGGTGGCGCAGGGCCGCAAACCCATGCCGATGCTGGCGCCCCACGCCGCCGATGCACTCGTAGCGGCGGCGCCAGAACGCAATGTCCATCGTCTTACCATCGATGCGGCGCTGCAGAGAAATCTCCAGGAGCTTGCGCGCGAGCGCGCCCGTGCGTTGGGGCCGGATATCTCGGTCGCTATTGTTGCGGTCGATAACGCGAGCGCAGAAGTGCTCGCGAGGGTGGGCTCCGCGGACTATTTCGACTCACGACGCGCGGGCCAAGTCGACATGACCGCGGCGGTGCGCTCGCCGGGGTCCACGCTCAAGCCCTTCATCTACGGCCTTGGATTCGAGGACGGCCTCATTCATCCCGACACGTTGATCGAGGATCGTCCCGTCCGGTTTGGAACGTATGCGCCCGAGAACTTCGATTTGACTTTCCAAGGTACCGTCACAGTTCGGCGCGCGCTGCAGTTTTCCTTGAACGTGCCGGCAGTTGCCGTGCTCGACAAAGTAGGGTCGAGCCGTTTCACCGCCAGGCTGGCGCAGGCCGGCGCAGCACTGGTGCTGCCCCAGGGTGAAGTGCCAGGTCTCGCGATGGGCTTGGGAGGTGTCGGTGTGAAGCTCATCGACCTTGTTGGCCTCTATGCCGGGCTCGCTCGGCTCGGAACCACGGTGCCGCTCATCGAAGAAGTGCGCGTTGGGGAAGCGCAACCAACGCCGCGCCGGCTGCTTGATCCGGTTGCTGCCTGGTATGTCGGAAACATCCTTTTGGGCACGCCGCCTCCTGAAAATGCCGCGGCCGGGCGCGTCGCCTTCAAGACCGGTACGTCGTATGGCTACCGAGATGCATGGGCGATTGGCTTCGACGGCAAACGCACCATCGGCGTGTGGGTCGGCCGCCCCGATGGCGCGCCAGTCCCGGGTCTCATGGGGCGCACCGGCGCCGCACCGATCCTCTTCGACGCGTTTGCCCGCATCGCAAAGGCGCCCGCCCCGTTGGCCACCGCCCCGAATGGCGCGCTGCTCGCCGCGACCGGGAAGCTGCCGCCGCCACTGCAAAATTTCCGACCCGGCAGGCTGGCGGGAGAGAACAGCGAGCCGCAACCGCGCATCATGTTCCCGCCCGATGGGGCGCGACTTGAGCTCGCAAGCGATGAAACCGGCAAACCGAACCCGATCGCAGTGAAAGTGGCAGGCGGGGCAGGGCCCTTGACCATTCTCGTCAATGGACTGCCGCTCGATGATTCTTCCGGCCGGCATACGCTCTTCTTCCAGCCTAAGGGTCCAGGCTTCGTGCGGTTCACCGTGATGGATGCCCGCGGCGCGACCGACAGCGTCCTGGTGCGCTTGCAGTAGGCCTGCCGTCTTGGTCACTGTCGGCCAGCAGCGCCAGCCAGCGACGTTCGGGCTTAGCCTCGAACGCGTTGTGGATTTTGCGAGCGCTTCCCACGCGCGCACAGTTGCACTGCTGCTGGTTGTTTCGCTCGTGGGCTTCTTGCCCGGTTTCTTCAGCATCCCACCGATCGATCGCGATGAGGCTCGCTTCGCGCAAGCAACGAAGCAAATGATGGAGAGCGGCGATTATATCGACATCCGTTTTCAGGATGAGGTTCGCTACAAAAAGCCGGTCGGCATTTATTGGCTCCAGGCAGCCGTAGTGAAATCGGCAAACGCGCTGGGCTTCAGGAACGCCCTCACGACCATTTGGCTCTACCGCATTCCTTCGCTCATTGGTGCCGTGGGGGCTGTTCTCTTGACCTATTGGACGGCGCTCGCGCTTGTCTCACGACGCGCTGCATTCCTCGCTGCCGTGATGATGGCCAGTTGCGTGCTTCTGGGCATCGAACGGCTCATGGCGAAAACCGATGCGATGCTGCTCATGACCGTTGTTGCCGCCATGGGGGCGATGGCGCGCGCTTACCTCTGGCGGGAACCCAAGCAGATTGGCGCGCATGAGGGATGGCTGAGTACCTCGGTATTCTGGACCGCCCTTGCGGCCGGCGTGTTGTTGAAAGGCCCCGTGATCCTCATGGTCGTCGGTCTTGCCGCGCTGGCGCTCAGCATTGTTGACCGTTCCTGCCGTTGGCTGCTGCAACTTAAACCTGTTCCAGGGTTTATCTGGTTCGCATTGCTGGTGCTGCCGTGGTTCGTGGCCATTATGGGCAGAACAGGCGGCGAATTCCTGGCCGAATCCGTTGGGCAGGACCTGATCGCCAAGGTATTCACGGCGCAGGAAGGCCATGGTGCGCCGCCAGGCTATTATCTTGTGCTGTTCTGGTTGACGTTCTGGCCGGGCGCCATGCTTGCCGGTATAGCGGCGCCATCGGTATGGGCGGACCGATACGAGCCGAGCACCAGGTACCTGTTGGCTTGGCTTGTGCCCTCGTGGCTGCTCCTGGAGCTTGTCGTGACGAAGTTGCCGCACTACGTGCTGCCGCTCTATCCCGCGATTGCGATTCTGATCGCTCGCGCTGTTGAGCAGCGCAGCTTGTCGCGCAAGCCCTGGCTGGTGCTGGGGACTTTTTGGTGGTTCGCCGGCCCCTTGCTTGCGGGCATTACGGGCATCATCGCGCTCGCGGTCATCGGGCGTCAGTTCGGGCTACTGGCATGGCCTCTCATCGGGGCGGCGGCGGTGATGGGTCTGTTGGCCTGGCGACTGTATGAAGTCGATGGCGCCGAGCACGCGCTCCTGCGCGCAACCACGGCAGCCCTGTTGACGGCCATTGCGATTTTCAGCGTTGTTCTTCCCTCTCTCAGCTATTTCTTTCCCAGTCTCACCCTTGTGCGCTTCCTGCGTGCAGGCGGTTGTGCCAACCCCGTCGCCGCGGCGGCTGGTTATCAGGAGCCGAGCTTGGTATTTCTTGCCGGCACGGACACCCGCTTGACCGACAGTTTTGGTGCCGCCGAGTTCCTGCGTGGCGGCGGCTGCCGATTTGCCCTTATCGAGTCGCGACAGGAGAAAAGCTTTGCCCAGCGCGCAGAAGCGATCGGCGTGCGTTACATTGCCGGTCCCCGTATCGAGGCCATGAATATCAGCACCGGACAGCCGATTACGATTGCGATTTATCGCTCTCAGGATGGGCCATGATAATCAATGAGCCTGTTAAATTCCGAGCTGGAGCGGCAACGCTGATCGATCGATTCCGCACTAATGCGGCTGATTATTTTGCGCTCTTGGCGCGCCGCCGAAGCGCTGGACGAATGTTCCGTGCCACCGCCCCGGTGCGACTGGTTCTCGGCGCGATTGTTCTGGCGCTCCTGATCCTGATGACCATGATGGAGGTCGATGCCTGGTCGATCAGTGTCGTGGTGCGCTTGCCGCTTTGGCTCACTGAGTTATTCAATCACATTACGGACCTGGGCAGCTCTGCCTGGTTCCTTTTGCCCATTGCGCTGACTTTGGCGCTCATGGCGTCGCTCGCTTCGCCGCCGCTTTCTTTGATGTCGCAACGTGTGCTTGCGGCAATTGCGGTCCGGTTCGGATTTCTGTTTTCCGCCATTGCTTTGCCGGGACTCGTATTCACCGTTGTCAAACGGCTGATCGGACGCGCGCGCCCACTCGTGGGCGCCGGTTCGGATCCTTTCCTCTACCTCCCCCTGGGCTGGAAAGTTGAATACGCGAGCTTTCCGTCTGGGCATGCCACCGACGCTTTTGCCGCTGCCACTGCGATTGGCGCCCTCTGGCCGAGGGCGCGCCCGTTCATGTGGACCTACGCGGTCGTTATCGCGGTGAGCCGGGTGATGGTTACAGCGCATTTTCCGAGCGATGTGCTCGCCGGCGCGATCGCGGGCACAGTGGGTGCGCTTCTTATGCGCGGCTGGTTCGCGTCGCGCCGGCTGGCGTTTACCGCAAGCCCGGATCACCCGATCACGCCCATGCCGGGACCTTCTTTTGCGCGCCTCAAAAGGGCTGTCCGCGAGCTCATTGGGGCGACCGCATCTGGCACAATCCGAACCGCGCCCCTGAAGGGCAGGGGATGACTGAAAGCTCCTCGAGCGAGGCGCCGCCGGCAGTCTCGGTCGTTATTCCCGTGCGCAACGAGGCAGCAAATGTCGCTCCGCTGGTTTGCGAACTGGTGAAACATCTCAACCAGAGCGGCAGCTTCGAGATCATCTACGTCAACGACGGTTCGACCGACCATACGGAATCAGAATTGACGCGGCTGATGCAAAGTCGGTCATGGCTGCGCCAGATCAAACATCAGACATCTTGCGGGCAGTCGGCGGCCGTGCGGACCGGCGTGCGCTATGCTCGTGGATCCATCATTGTGACGCTCGACGGTGATGGCCAGAACGATCCTGTATTCATTCCGAAACTGCTCAACGCGTTGCGCGCGGGGGCGCCTCGCATCGGTCTCGTCGCCGGGCAGCGGGTTGGCCGCAAAGCGACCGCGTTCAAGAAGTTTCAATCGCGCATTGCCAATGCAACTCGCAACGTCATTCTAGGCGACGGGACTCGTGATACCGGCTGCGGGTTGAAAGCATTCCCCCGGGACGTCTTTCTGGCGCTTCCATATTTCGATGGGCTGCATCGATTCCTGCCGGTCTTGATACGGCGGGAGGGGTTCGAGATCGCATACGTGGACGTCGTCGACCGCCCCCGGCTTGCCGGAAAATCAAACTATGGCATGTGGGATCGGTTGTGGGTGGGGATCCTCGATCTTGTCGGGGTATGGTGGCTGATCCGGCGACGGCGAAAACTGCCGCTGGTTACCGAGGTGAAGCATAATGCTGGTTGAACTCTCGCAGGCGCTTGGCAACTATCTGCACGAAGTCTTCATCGCCAAGTTTCAGGTGTGGGTGCTACTTGGCTATGTGGCGCAGCTCATGTTCACGATGCGCTTTCTGGTGCAGTGGGTTGCCTCCGAGCGCGCCGGCAAGATGGTGATGCCGATTGCGTTCTGGTTCTTTTCCATTGGCGGCGGCCTGCTGCTTTTGGCTTATGCGCTTTTCATTCGTGACCCGGTTTTCATCTTGGGGCAGGCTTTTGGAGTCCTTGTTTACGCCCGCAATCTTTATTTCGAGCTGCGCGACCGGCGTGCAGCGGCGGCAACCGCGTAGTCATCCTGCGACATAGTTCGGCAGGCATTGAGCGCAGCGAGACCGAGCTCGAGATCCCGGATCAAGTCATCAGGATCCTCAAGTCCGATATGCAAGCGTACGGTCGGGCCTTCAGGTGCCCACGTGGTCGTCGTGCGAATGCTCGAACAGTCGAATGGAATGGCTAGACTCTCGAAGCCGCCCCAGGATGCGCCGATGCCGAACAGACCAAGTTCATTCAGAAAGGCGTGCACCGCCAGCTCCGCTACCGGCTTGAACACAACACTAAACAGCCCGCTTGCACCGAAAAAATCGCGTTGCCAGGTCGCGTTGCCGGGACAGCTTGCAAGGGCGGGATGAAGCACACGTGCGATTTCGGGGCGTTGCTGCAACCATTGCGCCACTTTCAACCCTGATTGATAATGCTGCGCCAGGCGCACCCCCAAGGTTCGCAGGCCCCGCAGTGCCAAATAGATGTCGTCAGGCCCGACGCATAGTCCCATCAAGTACACCGTCTCCTTCAGGCGCTCCCACGTCGCTGCGTTGGCCGAAACGGTTCCGAGCATCAGGTCGGAGTGTCCACCCACATATTTCGTCGCTGCTTGGATGGACAGATCAACGCCCTTGTCGAAAGCGCGGAAGTAAAGCGGACTTGCCCACGTGTTATCCATGATCACTACGGCTCCTTTGGCGTGAGCGGCTGCTGCAATTGCAGGTACGTCCTGCACCTCGAACGAGAGCGACCCTGGTGCCTCGACGAATACAGCTCGCGTGTTGGACCGCATCAGCCCCGCAATTCCGGAACCGATCAGCGGATCGTAATAAGACGACTCGATCCCGTACCGCTTGAGCACGCCATCGGCGAATTTCCGGGTAGGAAGGTAGACACTGTCAGTGATGAGCAGGTGATCGCCTGCATGCAGTATGGAAAGGAGAGCGGTGGAAATTGCCGCAAGTCCGGAAGGCAAAAGGGCCACGCCCACACACTCGGGCCCCTCAAGCTCGCGCAACGCATTTTCGAGTGCCTCGGAAGTAGGCGTGCCGCGCCGGCCATAAACGTATTTGGCGCGGCGAGCCAAGAAATCCTCGGCAGTAGGATAGAGCACCGTCGAGACGTGGTGGACCGGCGGATTCACAAAGCCATGATTGGCGAAAGGGTCGCGTCCGCCGAGCACAAGGCGCGTAGCGGGATTGATGGACCGACGAGAAAGATTGTGTTCGGTGTTCTTCATGATGGCTGGTTCTCTTAGGGTGCCCGTCGCGGCAGATCGAGGGCAGGCGCGGCCGCATCGCCGTGATGAACCGGCGGCGGCTGGAGCGTCAACCCCTTGACCCTGATGGCCGATCGTCCTGAGATGGCGCAGGACACAGCCGGGCTGGAAGCATCTGCGTGGGAGCTGATCCATGAAGCGTGCAATCTTTCTCTCCGTCTTGATTGCGGTCGGCTGTTCCGCGACGGCACCAAAGGCGCAAACCCTCAAAGCAGTCAAAGATCGCGGTTCGCTCATTTGCGGCGTGAGCCAGGGTCTACCGGGTTTTTCCAATCCCGACGACAAGGGCAAATGGACGGGATTCGACGTTGATTTCTGCCGTGCCATCGCGGCCGCCGTGTTGAACGATGCGACAAAGGTCAAATTTACCCCGCTGTCAGCCAAGGATCGCTTCGAGCCGCTCAAGATCGGCGAGATCGATGTGCTCTCGCGCAACACGACCTGGACGCTCTCGCGCGATGTTGCCTACGGCAACTTTGCTGGAGTCACCTATTATGACGGTCAGGGGTTCATGGTTCGCAAGGCGCTGAAGGTGAACTCGGCGCTCGAACTCAATGGCGCATCGATCTGCACACAAACCGGGACCACAACCGAGCTCAACCTCGCGGACTATTTTCGTGCCAACAACATGAAATATGAAGTGATCGCGTTTGGCACGGCCGATGAGACGGTGAAGGCCTACGAATCCGGGCGCTGCGACGCATTTACCACCGATGTCTCACAGCTCTACGCCGAGAAACTAAAGCTGACGAATGCCAACGATCACGTGATTCTGCCGGAAATCATTTCTAAGGAACCGCTTGGTCCGCTGGTACGCCATGGCGATGATCAGTGGTTCGATATTGTCAAATGGACGCACTTTGCCATGCTCAATGCGGAGGAGCTTGGCATATCATCCAAAACAGTGGACGAGGCACTAAAATCGAATCAGCCTGAAATCAAGCGACTCCTGGGAGTTGAGGGCAATTTCGGCGAGCAGCTCGGCCTGGACAGGGACTGGGTGGTGCGGATCGTCAAACAGGTCGGCAACTACGGCGAGGTGTTCGACCGCAACGTAGGGGTGGGCTCCAATCTCGGGATCAGCCGTGGGCTCAACCGGCTCTGGACCAAGGGCGGAATTCAATATGCCCCACCGGTAAGGTGATGAGCTCGCCGGGTGCCGCGCCGGCGCCCCCTGTTCCCCTGCGCAATGATCCGAGAGCTCGCGCCCTCTTCTATCAGATCGTTCTGCTCGCGCTGATCCTGTGGCTTGGTTTTGAATTTGCACGCAATGCGCGGGCCAATCTCGCGACACAGGGAATCGGCAGCGGCTTCGGCTTCCTCGCCAACACGGCCGGGTTCGGAGTCAATCAGTCGCTCATCCCCTACAACGAGTCCGATTCCTACGGGCGAATTTTCCTGGTCGGCCTGCTCAATACCCTGCTCGTGTCGTGTCTCGGCATCGTACTTGCGACCGTTCTCGGCTTTTTCATCGGCATCGCTCGACTTTCTCCCAACCGGCCTCTTGCGCGGCTCGCGGGTGGCTATGTCGAGCTTATGCGCAATCTGCCGCTCCTGTTTCACATCTTGTTCTGGTATCTCGCGGTCCTCGGCACGCTGCCGTCACCGCGCCAAAGCATTTCTCTCTTGGGAGAAATCTTTCTGAACAATCGTGGATTGATCCTGCCGGCGCCGATCGCCGGCGAGGGAGCGGGCCCTGCGGTGGACACTTTGATCGCAGGCTGCCTGGCCAGCATCGGGCTTAAAATCTGGGCAAAACGCCGGCAGAACCGTATCGGCGAGCAGTTTCCGGTCTTGTGGTGCAGCCTTGTCTTGATCCTGGGTGTTCCATTCCTGGTCCTGGCTGCGACGGGCTTTCCCGTCGCCTTCGAGCAACCCCAACTTCGTGGCTTCAATTTCGTCGGCGGAATTCGGCTCATCCCCGAATTGCTCGCACTGCTCACAGCGCTTTCGCTCTATACCGCTGCTTTCATTGCCGAGATTGTTCGCGCCGGGGTGCTTGCCGTTCCTCGCGGTCAGGCGGAAGCGGCCTTTGCGCTTGGGCTGCGGCGCAAATTGGCGCTGCGACTCGTGATCGTTCCGCAGGCGCTGCGGGTGATCGTGCCGCCCCTCACCAATCAATATCTCAATCTCACAAAGAACTCCTCGCTCGCCATCGCGATCGGCTATCCCGACCTGTTCGCGGTGTTTGCCGGCACGACGCTCAACCAGACCGGCCAGGCCATCGAAATCATCGCCATTACAATGGGCGTCTATCTTTCGCTCTCGCTTCTCACCAGCGCCGTGATGAACTGGTACAACGCGTGGATTGGCCGGGCAGAACGCAGATGAGCGCGGTGCAGCCCTCGTACGTAACCCGCGCGCTCACCGAGGCCGAGCCGCCGCCGGCAGCGCGCGCAGGCGGCGCTGTCGCGATTGGCTCTCGGCTTCTCAATCGGCCATTCAATGCCGCGCTGACCGCAGTGAGTGCCGTGCTCGTCGTGCTCGTGCTATGGCCGGCCGCAAGATTTCTTTTCGTCGATGCGATTTGGGATGGAGCGAGTCGCGTTGACTGTCTCCCGGAGACGGTGGGTCACGCAGTCGGCGCATGCTGGCCCTTTATCAAGGCCAAGTTCCCCCAGCTGATGTACGGATTTTATCCGGAAAGCGAACGATGGCGCGTCAATGTTACTTACGCAGTCGGAGTGATCCTGCTCGTTCCCCTTCTTATCCCGCGCGTCCCGTACAAAGGGATGAACGCAATTCTCTTCTTGGGAGTCTTTCCGATCCTGGCATTCTGTCTGCTCGTGGGCAATGTATTCGGACTTCCTCACGTGGAGACTCGATCGTGGGGCGGGCTTCTGATCACGCTCGTCATTTCGTTTACCGGCATCATTCTTTCGCTCCCGCTTGGAATTTTGCTGGCGCTGGGACGTCGCTCCGGCCTGCCGTTTATTCGCACTCTGTCCATCCTATTCATTGAGCTATGGCGCGGCGTCCCTTTGATTACCGTTCTGTTCTTCGCGACCTATATGCTGCCGTTCTTCCTGCCGGAAGAGTGGAGAATCGATCCGCTGCTGCGCGTGTTGATCGGGGTCGTGCTGTTCGCGGGAGCCTACATGGCTGAGGTGGTGCGAGGGGGCCTCCAAGCGATACCGCGCGGTCAATTCGAAGCGGCCATGGCGCTCGGTCTCGGCTACTGGCGCATGATGGCCCTGGTCGTTCTTCCACAAGCGCTGCGGGTGGTCATTCCAGGCATTGTCAATTCATTCATCGCCCTGTTCAAGGACACGAGCCTGGTGCTGATCGTGGCGATCTTTGATCTGCTCGGACAATTGCGCGCGGCATTCGCCGACCCAACCTGGGCTACACCCGCGACTCTCTTTACCGGCTTTGCCTTTGCCGGAGCGATTTATTTTCTGATCAGTTTCGGAATGTCACGTTATGCGTTGTTCATGGAGCGCCGGCTGAGCAGCGGGCAAGCGCGCTGATCCAAAGGCAGCGAAGCGAGCAGGATCACGTGCGCGACAGCAATCGAAAATCAGCTTCATCAGAGAGCGCATCGAACCTTGTGCCCGAGCAGAGTGCGATTGAAATCGTAGGCCTCCACAAATGGTTCGGCAGATTCCATGTGCTGCGTGGCGTCGATCTTGAGGTTATGCGCGGCGAGCGCATTGTCATTTGTGGTCCGTCGGGGAGCGGCAAGTCGACGCTCCTGCGCTGCATCAACCGGCTCGAAGACTGGCAGCGCGGCCGGGTCATCGTGGATGGCATCGAGCTGGCCGCAGACTTGAAGAAGATCGACGAAGTCCGGCGCGACGTGGGCATGGTGTTTCAACAGTTCAACCTCTTCCCGCACCTCAAGGTGCTTGAAAATTGCACCCTCGCCCCGATCTGGGTACGCAAAATGCCAAAACAGCAGGCCGAAGAACTGGCGCGCCGGCAGCTCAAGCGGGTTCGCATTCCCGAGCAGGCCGACAAATACCCTGGTCAGCTGTCAGGCGGCCAGCAGCAGCGGGTCGCGATCGCGCGGGCGCTGTGCATGGAGCCAAAGATCATGTTGTTCGACGAGCCGACCTCCGCGCTCGATCCGGAAATGGTCAAGGAGGTGCTCGATACCATGGTGGCACTTGCGCATGACGGCATGACCATGGTGGTGGTCAGCCACGAGATGGGCTTCGCCCGCCAGGTGGCCAATCGCATGATCCTGATGGACGCCGGACAGATAATCGAAAGCAACGAGCCGGAGGCTTTTTTCAACCACCCGCAGCACGAGCGAACAAAGTTGTTTTTGGCGCAGATCTTGCGCTGAGGTGCGCTTATTATAGCGCGCCCCGAACACGGGCGAAGCGCGCCGCGTGCGCCCTTGATCTTAATGGACAAGCGGGCCGTCGGCCTTCTTCCAGGCATCGATGCCGCCAGCAATGTGACAGGCCGATGTGATTCCGGCATCCTGCGCAGCCTGCACCGCCATAGCCGAGCGTTCGCCGAACGCACAGTAGAACAGGATGCGTTTGCCGGTGGCGCGCGCAAGCTCGTGCAGCATGCCGCCGGGGCCAACGTGTTCCGGCAGGTCAGGGTAGGGGGCATGCAGCGAACCGTCGATGATGCCGTGCTTTTCACGCTCGGCACGCTCACGCAGATCGACAAAAGCGACGTCGGGGCTGCCTGCGAGGGCCGTCGCCTCCCGGGCGCTGAGCGCCCAACCTCGCCGCGCGATCGCTTCCTGCGCAAGACCGACCCGCATGTTGGCTGGAACAGCGACGTCCATCATCTTCGGGTTGGGGAGCTTCAGGTTGTTCATCAGCTCGACATATTCATCCATCGAGCGCACCTGCAGTCGCGGATTGAACCGCTTTTCCTCGCCGATCGTAGACACCGTCTCGCCCTTGTAGTCATGCGCGGGAAAGATCATGGTTTCTTCCGGCAAGCGCAGCAGCTTGTTAAAGATCGAATCGTATTGTGCCCGCGGATCGCCGTTCTGGAAATCGGTGCGGCCAGTGCCGCGGATGAGCAGAGTGTCGCCCGTGAACACACGATCGCGCATCAGGAAGCTGTAGGAATCATCCGTGTGCCCCGGCGTATAGAGCACGTCGAGGGCAATGCCTTCGATGGTGAGCTTATCCTCTTGCGCGAGCCGCATGGAAACGACATCGACTTTGCTGTGCTCTCCCATGACCGTAATGCAGTGGGTGCGGTCCCGCAGCGCACCCAGCCCGGTGACGTGGTCAGCGTGCAGGTGGGTATCGACCGCCTTCACCAGCCGCAGATCGAGTTCGCTGACCAACTGGATATAACGATCGACCTTCTCCAGGACCGGATCGATGATCAGCGCCTCGCCGCCGCGCCGGCTGGCAAGCAGGTACGTATAGGTGCCTGATGTACTGTCGAAGAGCTGGCGAAAGATCATCGCAATGGCCCGCGGCACTGAACGATTCCGATCTACGTTGCGATTATAGGCACTCTCGAGTGGCCGTAAAAGGCCGAGCATTCGCCGGCCGTTTCTCGTTGTTCGCTATGTTGCAGCGCAGAAGAGGGGTGACGGGAAACTATTCCTCGTAAATCATTTTGCGGGTCATGCCGCCGTCGACCACGAAATTCGCCCCCGTAATAAAACCGGCGCGCTCACGATCGAGGAGAAACGCGACAATCTCGGCGATATCCTCGGGACGCCCAACCCGGCCGGCCGGGTGCTGCAAATGATCCTTGCGCCGCAACTGCTCATTGCCCCGCACGGCAATCCAGCCGGGGCTGATCGCGTTGACCCGCACCTCGGGCGCAAGGCTGATCGCGAGCGCGTGCGAGAGGGCGACGAGCCCGCCCTTACTGGCGGAATAGGACTCCGTGTTGGGCTCGGACATCAAGGCGCGGGTGGACGCAATGGTGACAATCGATCCACCCGCCGCCCGCAACGGCTTTTCGGCGGCGCGCGCAAGGACGAAAGCGGCGGTCAAGTTGGTGTCCAAGACCTTGTGCCATTCGGCGAGCGTCAACTGAGCGAGCGGCTTGCGGATCATGATGCCCGCATTTGAGACGAGCGCGTCGAGCCGGCCGAACCTGGTGAGAACCGCCTCGACTGCTTGGCGGGCCGTTTGCTCGTCGGCGGCATCGCCTTCAATCCAGATGACGGAGCGCTGATTGCGGCGGTACGTTCGATCGAGTCCGGTGCCAGGCAAATCGACCACGCACGCTCGCCAGCCATCCAGCACCAGTCGCCGCGTGATCGCGCGCCCGATGCCGTGCGCAGCTCCGGTCACGATTGCGGCCGGGACCTTGCTTCGCGTTCTTGTCGGCATTGCTTGCAATGAACTCAGCGATCACTCGCTTGCGGCTCGATCGGAAGGTCGGCGCGCGCGCCCCATTCCGACCACGACCCGTCATAGAGAGCTTTCGGCGGCTTTCCGACGGCATCAAGGGCAAGCCACAGGACCGCAGCCGTGAGCCCTGAGCCACAGGTCGTGATGATAGGCCGGTCGAGGTCGACGCCGCCCGCCGCAAAGGCATCTTTGAGCTTGGCAATCGGCGCGAGCCTGCCATCCTCGATAACAGTGCTGGAGGGAACGTTGAAGGCTCCGGGCATGTGACCGGATCGCAGGCCGGGCCGCGGCTCCGGTGCTTGCCCATGAAAGCGGTCTGCCGAGCGTGCATCCACCACTTGGACATCTTTGCTTGCCAATGCCGATCGCACCGTCTCAAGCGATGCAACCACTTCCGGCGGACTGCGCCCGTTGAAAGCGCGCGCCGGCCGTGTGACCGGCCCCGGTTGGAGCTCCCGTCCTTCCGCTTTCCATTTCGGCAGGCCGCCGTCGAGAATGAAAACTTTCTGTGCTCCAAACAAACGGAACGTCCACCAGACGCGCGGCGCGGAGAACAGAGGGCCGCCCTCGTACACGACAATCGTGTCGGTATCCGCAATCCCGAGGGCACCCACATCGCGCGCGAACTGTTCTGCGCCCGGAAGCATATGCGGTAGTGCATTGGAATGATCCGCAATGGCATCGATATCGAAACGCACGGTGCCAGGAATGTGACCCGCGAGATATTCGGCGGCGGCGTCACGCTGCACAGCCGGAAGGTAGTAGGACCCATCGACCACAACGACGTCGGCCGATCCCAGGCGCGCGGCCAACCACTGCGTGCTCACCAGCCAAGGACTATTCATCAAGACGGCCCTGGCGGAGACACGAATGCAAGGCGGACTCGCCGGTTCTGTCTCCCTTTCTTTTCAATCTGCGTCACACGTACGTCCCCGATCTCATTGGTCGAGCGCACGTGGGTCCCGCCACAGGGCTGGAGGTCGCATCCAACGATTTCAATCAGCCGGACGCGTCCGGTGCCCATGGGCGGCTTTACCGACATTGTCTTGACGAGCGTCGGCTGCGCTTCGAGCTCGGCGTCCGTGATCCAGCGCGCGCGCACCTCCGCGCCGGCTGCGATCATCTCGGCAAGCCTCCTTGTGATCTCGTCCTTGTCGAGCCCAGCTTCGGGGATATCGAAATCGAGCCTGCCTTCACGATCGCCGACCGCTCCGCCCGTCACCGGAAAAGGCAGGACCGCCGACAGGAGATGCAGCGCAGTGTGCATGCGCATGCGTGCATAGCGAAGGTCCCAATCGATCGTTGCGCGCACAGGCTCGCCGGCTCTGAGAACGATGCCTCCTGACTCGGCCGGCAAATGCGCAATCTCGGTCTTTTCGCGGTCAAGATAGTTCGCGCCTTCGATCCGGATGGTGCCGCCGCTGCCGGTCAGCAGCATTCCGCAATCGCCGGGCTGTCCTCCGGAGGCGGCGTAGAACACGGTGCGATCGAGCATGATCTCGCCCGCATCGGTCAGACCGGTCACGGTGGCGGAGCACTCCGTGAGATACGAATCGCCGTGGAAGAGGCAATCGGTGGACATCGGATGTTCCGGTTGGGTCGGACGGTTACACCTTAACGAAGGGAATGTTCAATTCCGATCGCCGTTCCAGCCAGTCCGGCACCGGAAGGCGCTTCTCGCGCAGAAACTGTGGATTGAACAACTTCGACTGATAGCGCGAGCCGTAATCGGCGAGCACGGTCACAATGGTGTGGCCGGGGCCCATATCTTTCGCAAGCCGGATTGCACCCGCGACGTTGACGCCGGTCGAGCCGCCCATGCAAAGACCCTCGTGTTCGAGCAGATCAAAGATGACCGGGACGGCCTCCTCGTCCGGAATAAGATATGGGTTGTCGACCTTGAGATCCTCGATAAGCGCGGTCACGCGTCCGAGCCCGATCCCTTCGGTGATGGAGCCGCCTTCCGAGGCCTTGGCTTCCCCGTGGGCAAAAAGATTGTACATGGCTGCGCCCCTCGGATCGGCAATTCCAATCACGATATCCTTCTTCTTCTCTCGCAGAAATGTGGAAACGCCCGCGACGGTACCGCCGGTGCCGATGGCACAAATAAAGCCGTCGATGTTACCATTCGTCTGCTGCCAGATTTCCGGGCCGGTCGAAACGAAGTGAGCCTTGCGATTATCGAGATTGTTCCACTGATCGGCAAAGAGAACGCCATTGGGCTCGCTCGTGCGCAGCTCTTCCGCCAGCCGCCTGCCGATATGCTGGTAGTTGTTGGGATTGCTATAGGGGACCGCGGGCACCTCGATGAGGTCGGCTCCGCATAGCCGCAGCATATCCTTCTTTTCCTGGCTTTGCGTCTGCGGAATGACAATCAGCGTTCGGTAGCCGCGCGCGTTCGCGACAAGCGCGAGCCCAATGCCGGTATTTCCGGCAGTGCTCTCGACCACCAGTCCGCCGGGCTTGAGCTCGCCGCGTCTCTCCGCCTCCAGGATCATCTGCCGCGCCGCGCGGTCCTTCACCGACTGACCAGGGTTCATGAATTCGGCCTTGCCCAGAATCGTGCATCCGGTCTGTTCGGACGCGCGCTTGAGCATGATTAAAGGTGTATTGCCGATTGCTTCGACAATGCCATCGTTGATCTGCATTACGGCTGCCCAGGTTGAAGGGTCCAAGCTAAAGGACCTGCTTGCGTGCCACAAGCGTGGGCGGGAGACAGTCGTCAAGGACGCGGAGCGAGCGCGCTTTCGTCAAATGCGCGAAAGCTCGGAAATACAATTGCAACCATAACGGCCGGTCCGTCCTGGCAGTTGGAAACCCATTCACGTTTCTTTTGCCCCCCGGCGGTATGCCGATTTACGACGGGAAACGCCTGCGGGCGCGGTTCCTCTTTTTTGCCGGTGGCAGCATGAATCTCGACGTCAATACGCTTTTTGTGGTCACCATCTATGTCGAAGCGATTCTGGGCCTCCTGCTGCTGTTTGCCTGGGTCCAGAACACTCAGATCACCGCAGTGGCCTGGTGGGGCTGCGCGCATCTGCTGCGTGCGGGCTCAATCGTGTTGTTTGGCCTCTACGGGAATGTGACCCAGGCGGTTTCCATCGATCTCGCCAATGCTCTGTTGCTCCTGAGCTATGCCGTCACCTGGAGCGGCGCCCGCGTATTCGATGGCCGCCCTCCTTTGCCCATGTATATCGCTGCCGGTCCAGTGGCCTGGGTTATTGTCGCACATTTGCCGAGTTTCGCTGGCGATCTGGAGCTGCGGATCCTGCTCTCCTGCGGAATCGTGACCTGTTACACCTGGCTTGCTGCGTTCGAGTTCTGGCGCGGCCGGAGCGAGCCTTTGGTGTCGCGCTGGCCGGCAATCTTCATGCTGTTCGCGCACGGGTCGCTTTTCCTTCTGCGCACGCCGCTTGCGGCCGTGCTGCCCTGGTCACCGAACGCGGAAGTATTCGAAAGTGTGTGGCTCACCGTGTTGAGCTTCGAGGCGCTGCTGTTCACGATTGCAATCGCCTTCATCCTGCTTGCAATGGCGAAGGAGCGG
>Ga0209526_10000854_pt1 | contig 20022 bp, 19 predicted proteins | sample JacPinW_OM2H0_M1_FD_188566 | JGI IMG/M metagenome (GOLD analysis project Ga0209526, IMG submission 188566) | Forest soil microbial communities from Algoma, Ontario, Canada - Jack Pine, Ontario site 1_JW_OM2H0_M1 (SPAdes) (version 2) | ecosystem: Environmental > Terrestrial > Soil > Boreal... | reverse complement strand
AAATCCACGGCGCGCATCGGGATGCGGCGCGCGATCACGTGCCAGGCCACGAACGGGATGGCGGCCAGCGCGGCGCCGACATGAACCTCCATCGCACTGAACGGTCCGGCAGCCACCAGGAGACCGGTCGAATGCAGGATGCCAGCGAGCACCGATGCGATCACCAGACCGGTGAACACCGATGACGCCCACCAGCCGGGACGTCGCCGCTGAATGCCATGTGCGGCGATGACGGCCTTCCAGGGAGTCAGCGCGACGATGGCATAGCCGCTGACCGCATGAACAATCAGCGAGGCGCGCGACGGAGCCGTGCTGTAAAAGAACGCGACCCATCCGCTGGTAAAGGCCACGCCCAGCAGCACGAAGAGCGCCAGGTTCGTCCAGCGTTTCATGACGGCTTCGCGCCGTTGACCGTCTCGAGCAGCGCCGGGAGCGACATCGCCTCGAGGGACAACAGGCGTAGGTCGGCCTGAGTGAGGTCGAGGTCGACGGTCAGCAGGTTGGGCACGACGACGCAGTAGAGCCCTGCCGCTTTCGCAGCGAGGATCCCGTTGCTCGAGTCCTCCAACGCGATCGCCTGGTCCGCCTGCACATCCAGTCGCTGCAATGCGGTCCGGTAGAGTTCCGGATCCGGCTTGGTCTTCTTCACGTCCTCTCGACACACGATGGCATCGAATTGGGCGCCTATGCCGAAACGCTCCAGATGTTCCATCACCCACTTGCGGGTCGAGCTGGACGCGATCGCCGTTTTGAGCCCGAGCTGAGGCGCGAGGGTCAGGTATTCGGCTACGCCCGGAAGGAGTTGCTGCAGGGCAGTCGACTCAGCGTAATAGAGGCGCTCCAGCGTGTCCAGTGCGCCTTCGTCGAGGTGCTCCCCGATCCGGTCTCCGAGCTCCTTGACCGGATCAAACGAACCGGAGGAGGTGCCGATGATGGTCAGCCAGCGATCGAGCGGCAGCTCCTGGCCGTGCTCGCGGTAAATCCGCTGCCAGGCTCGAAAGATCGGCACTTCGGTGTCGACGATCAGCCCGTCGAAGTCGAAGACCAACGCCCTGATCTTTCGTTGTTTCGTCACAGATTGCGCTGGAAGAACTCGAGGAGACGCCGCTCCATGTCGACGCGGTCCTTCTCCGAGCGCGGCATGTGCCGCTCGTTGGGATAGATCAGTGATTCGAACGGCTTGCCCGCGTCGATCAGGGCCTGCATCAGCCGCGCGGTGTGGCGGAAATGGACGTTCTCGTCGATCATGCCGTGGACAACGAGCAGCGGAGCGCGCAGCTGATCCACATAGGTCAGCGGCGAGCCGAGCCGGTAGCCTTCGGGATTGTTCTGCGGCGTTCCCATGTACCGCTCCGTATAAGCGGTGTCGTAACCCTCGTAAAACGTCACCGGTGCGCCGGCGATGCCGGCCTTGAAGACGTCCGGGGCCGTGAAGAGCGCCATCAGCGTCATGAAGCCGCCGTAGCTCCAACCATAGATGCCGACGCGCGAGGTATCGGCGAAGCCCAGCGTGCCCAGCCAACGTACGCCTTCGACCTGGTCTTTGACTTCGATCTGCCCCATGCGCCGGTTGATCGGCGCCTCGAAAGCCAGTCCGCGGCGCGCCGAGCCGCGGTTATCCACCTTCAGAACGACAAATCCATGCTCCGCCAGCCACTGGGCTCGCAGGTCGACGGTCTGAGCCCAGCTGTCATTGACCATCTGCGGCCCCGGTCCGCCGTAGACCTCGACAACCACCGGCACGCGGCCCCCACCCTGACCCTCCCCCGCACGCGGGGGAGGGGAATTTGGCCGATAGACCGCCGCTTGGAGTTCCGCGCCGTCACTGGTTCGAAATTGGTGGAGTTCCGGCGCCCGTAAATCCAGGTCGTTCGGCGCCGCCTCGTGGAGGACATGTTGCGGCGCCCCGGTCATGCTCCTCACGGTGATGCTCGGCGGGTGCTCCCGGTTGTCCCAGACATCGACGAAACTCGAAAAGTCCGGTGCGATGACGACCCCATGCATGCCCGGCTCCGACGTCAGTTGCTCCGGCTCGCCGCCGTCGAGCGAAACGCGAAACAGGTGGCGCTCGAGTGGGCTCGTTCGCCAGCCGACGAAGTACAGCCGGCGGCTCTTCTCGTCGAGCGCCAGCGTTGCCTCCGCCAGCCAGTTGCCGCTGGTGAGCTGCCGGATCAGTTTTCCATCGGGCGCATACAGATATAGGTGTCGAAAGCCGCTTCGCTCTGACGACCAGGTGAATTCACCGGTCGCTTCGATCGTGCGCAGGTCGTCGTGGAGATTGATCCAGGGGTCGGCCTTCTCCACCAGGATTGTGGCCCCCACCCTGCCCTCCCCCGGAGGGGGAGGGAAAGAGAACGCCAGGAGCTCAAGGCGTGTCTGGTCCCGAGAGAGCCACTGGACCAGCAGGCGACCATCCGGATGCCAATCCACGCGAGCGAGATAGCCCTCCTCGCTGGGGAGCTCCATGAAGGTCGTCTCGCCGGACGCAACCGACACCACGCCGAGCTTGACCCGGGCGTTCTCCGCGCCCGTAAACGGGTACCGATGCTCCTCGATCTCCAGCGCCGCCTTGCCCTGGTGCACGATCGGGTAGATCGGAATGTGCGACTCATCAACCTGCTCGAACGCGACCAGATCGCCGCGCGGCGAGGGCCAGTAGCCGCTGAATCGATCGAGCTCCTCCTGGGCGACGAATTCCGCCAACCCGTTGGAAGTACCCGGCGGGTGTGATGTGAGCCGGCGCTCGCCGGCCTGATCGACGGTCCAGACATCGCCGTCACGGACGAAGAACGCGATGCGGCCGTCATCGGTGATCTTCGGATCGATGACGCCGCCGCCCGTCAAACGGGCGACCTTCCCTCCCGCCCAGCGGTAGAGATCGCCGCGCAGCGGCAGCAGCATGACGTTGGCCTTCTCGGCCCAGAAGTACTCGGTGATCCCGGTCTCGCGCAGCCGAAGGCGCTCGCGACGGAGGACCTCCTCGCGCGAGATGTTCTCCTCCGTCACCGCCTCACCTGGCGCGGCCAGCCAGTGCTCTCTTCGACCGCTGGCCAGGTCCAGCCGCCAGAGGTCACGAACCAGGTCGCCCCGCTCGCTGAACAGGTAGGTGACGAATTTCGCGTCGGGCGAATAGCGGAGCCTGCCCGGAATCGCCATCCCTGGGCGCGGATAGCGGGCGACCATTTCCGGCGTGAGCTGCTGACGTTCGGCGGTTTTCATCGCGCAAACCTGAGCTTAAACTGCTGGGATGTTGATCAAGGCGTGCTTGAACGGCAGTCGGCGAGCCGAGGAACATGAGGCGCTGCCCCTGTCACCAGCGGCGCTCGCCGATGACGCGCTCCAATGCCGAAACGCCGGAGCCGGCGCCGTCCACATCCATCCGCGCGGCATGGGCGGTCGGGAGACCCTGGAGCCCGACGCCTGCGCGGCGGCGATCGAGGCGATCCGCGAGCGCTGTCCCGGCCTCCCGATCGGTCTAACAACCGGGCTGTGGATCAGTGGTAGCAGCGCCCGGCGGCTCGACGTCATCGAGCGCTGGACCGTCCTGCCTGACTTCGCCTCCGTCAACTTCTCGGAGGACGGCACCGACGAGCTCTGCACGCTACTGGTCGCCCGGGGGATCGAGATCGAGGCAGGCCTTGGCTCGGTTGCGGACGCCCGCGCCTTCGTCGATAGCGACTTCGTCGAACGGAGCCTGCGTGTCCTGGTCGAGGTCGAGCCTGGTGCCAGCGACCCGATTCGAGCTGCCGCCGTCATCGGCCGGGTGCTCGAGGGCAGTGGCATCCACCTTCCGCGTGTCCAGCACGGCCACGATGCGGCGGCCTGGATGCTCCTCGAGGATGCCCTGGTCCACGGCTACGACGTGCGGATCGGGCTGGAGGACACCTTGCTACTCCCGGACGGAACCCGGCCTCGGCGGAACGCCGACCTGGTGGCAGCCGCCGCCAGAATCGCAGCCGCGGTCGTCTAAGAAACTGGCTTGACGACGGTCACAATCTTGCGTTCGAGGTAGGCCCGCCGCGCCGCCGCGTCGCCAATTTCGCAAGCCCCATACCATCCGACTTTTCGCTGCTCAAACGGCCGGCTGACCAGGTGCCGGCAGGTCAGCACCTGGGGTAGCGGCTGGTCACGGCTATCCGTCGGGCTGAACGGCTGGGGCGCGAAAACCGGGCACTGGTCGAATCCCTCCGGAAACGGCCGCGGCCACGGACACTCGTCGGCAGGCCGCAATGAATCACTGGAATCGTTCAGCGGCGACGTCTTCAAATTTTTGGCCCTTCCAAACGCTGCTCAGCGCATGCATAGCACAGGTCGACGCGTTGGTCAACAGCAATCCGGTCTGGGGGCCTTACTCCCGGCTCGACGCGGCCCACAGATTGATGCCGCTGTCGCTGGCGTGGCGGTCGATCTCGCGGAGCTCATCGGCGGAAAACTCGGGCTTGTCCAGGGCGCCGACATTCTGTTCGAGCTGGGCCACGCTGCTGGCGCCGACCAGTGTCGACGTCACCCGCGGGTCGCGCAGCGTCCAGGCCAGCGCCATCTGGGCTAGCGACTGGCCGCGCCGCTGTGCCATTTGATTCAGCGCCCGCACCTTGCCGAGCGTTTGGTCGGTCAGCAAGTCCCGCGAGAACGACCCGGCCTGACTGGCCCGCGAGCCGGCGGGAACGCCGTTCAGGTAGCGGTCGGTTAAGAGGCCCTGCGCCAGCGGCGAGAAGGTGATGCAGCCGACGCCTTCCTTGCCAAGGACGTCGAGAAGGTCTGGCTCGATCCAGCGGTTCAGCATCGAGTAGGACGGCTGGTGGATCAGCAGCGGCGTTCCCAGCCTGCGGAGGATGGCAACGGCTTCTTTCGTGCGGTTGGCAGAATACGACGAGATCCCGACATAGAGCGCTTTGCCCTGCCGCACGGCCGTGTCCAGCGCCCCCATCGTCTCTTCGAGCGGCGTCTGTGGGTCGAACCGATGCGAGTAAAAGATGTCGACGTACTCCAAGCCCATCCGATGCAGGCTCTGGTCCAAGCTGGCGAGCAGGTACTTCCGCGAGCCCCAGATCCCGTACGGACCTGGCCACATGTCGTAGCCGGCTTTGGTGGAGATGACGAGCTGGTCGCGGCGTCCGGCCAGGTCGGTCTTCAGGATCCGGCCGAAATTCTCCTCGGCGGACCCATAGGGCGGGCCGTAGTTGTTCGCGAGGTCGAAGTGGGTGATGCCAAGGTCGAAGGCACGCCGGATGATCGCCCGCTGGGTCTCGATCGGCCGGTCGCCGCCAAAGTTCTGCCAAAGCCCGAGCGACACGGCAGGCAGCATCAGGCCGCTGCGGCCGGTCCGCCGGAAGGGCATTCGGGCGTAGCGCTCGCCGTCCTGCATCATGTCCATCGCGTCCTATCCCCCTTTGCCCTGGAATGAGGTCGCGCCCGTCATCAGCGCGACCGCTTCGGTCATCGTATGCGACGCCGGGGTGATGGTCGCGACTCGGCGGCCCAGGCGCATCACGTGGAGCCGGTCGGCAATCTCGAACACCTGCGGCATGTTGTGGCTGATCAGGACGACCGGGGTTCCGCGAGCGCGCACGGTGCGGATCAAGTCCAGCACCATTCCCGACTCCCGGACGCCCAGCGCCGCGGTCGGCTCATCCATGATCACGACCCGGCTCGCGAACGCCGCCGCACGGGCGACCGCAACCCCTTGGCGCTGGCCGCCCGAGAGCGTCTCGACCGGTTGCTTCATCGACCCGACATTGATCTTCAGGTCGGCGATGTGCGCTCGTGACTCGCTCAGCATCCGTGGCCGATCGGCCACGCGCAACAGGGAACCGACCAGTCCGTGACGGCGCAGCTCGCGCCCGAGGAAGAGGTTCTCGGCGATATCGAGGGCCGGGGCCAGGGCAAGATCCTGGTAGACGGTCTCGATCCCGTTGCGCCGAGCTTCGAGCGGGTTGCGGAAGTGGACCAGCGCGCCGTTGAGAAAGATCTCGCCTTGGTCGGGGACGATCGCCCCCGACAGTGCCTTGATCATGGTGGACTTTCCCGCCCCGTTGTCCCCGATCAGCGCCAGGATTTCGCCTGGATACACATCGAAGTCGGCGCCGTTCAGAGCGGTGACGACGCCGTAGCGCTTGACCAGACCGCGCGCCTCGAGCACCGGAACCCGTTTTTCGACCTCGCTCATGCCTGCCTCCGTCGGGACAGCTGGTCAACGGCGACCGCGAGGATAACCAGGACGCCGGTGATCAGGAACTGATAGATGGCGGCGACGCCCAGCAACTGGAGCCCGTTGCGGAAGATGCCGACGATCAGGGTCCCGACCAGCGTGCCAAGCACACTGCCGCGGCCGCCGAACAGGCTCGTCCCCCCCACGACGACGGCGGTGATGCTGTCGAGGTTGGACGACTGCCCCGCCTGCGGATCGCCGACGCCGGTTCGTCCGACCAGCACCAGGGCGGCGATCCCGTAGAGGAGACCAGCCGTCGCGTACACCCCCAGCAAGACGCGACGTGTGCGGACACCGGCCAGCCGGGCGGCGTCGGGATTGTTCCCGGTGGCATACACGTGGCGCCCCCCGACCGTTTTCGTCAGGACGAACCAGGTGAGGAGCGTCAGTGCCACCGCCAGCACCGAACCATAGGTGATGGTCGTGCCGGCGAAACGGAAGGTGTTGCCAAAAAACACGACCGGGTCAGGGAGGTTGGCGATCGTCTCTTCATTCGAGTAAATGTGCGTCAGGGCGAAGGCAATGTTGAGCGTCCCGAGCGTGACGATGAAGGGTGGGAGGCGCAGGCCGGCGACGAGGACGCCGTTGAGGACGCCAAACGCGAGGCAAACGCCGATGCCGAGCGCGATGGCCAGGAATGGGTTGAGGTGGTACGTCACGGCCAGCTTGGTCATGACGATCGTCCCGAACGCCATCACCGCGCCGTTGGAAAGGTCGACGCCGGCGGTGAGGATGATCAGGGTCTGGCCGATGGCCAGGATACCGACCACCGCCACCTGCTGGGTGATCAGCGACAGGTTTTCGGTGGTCAGGAACCGGTCGGTCCGGATGGTGAAGAAGATCGAGGCCAGGAGAAGCGCGATCAGCGGACCAAGCGATGAGATCAGGCGGGCGCGGGCGAGGGCCGCGCCGGCATCCCCGCCGGCCTGGGTTCCCCGAAGCCGGGCTAAAAGAGCCGGTCCGCTCTTACGGAGCGGACCGGCCGGTTCGGGTTTCGTCGATTAGCCCCAGCAGTTGGCGAGGCCGTAGGTCGTGTCCTTCGAGTCGACGCCACTGACGGGCTTGTCGCTGATGAGCGTCACGCCGGTGTCGGTGTAGCCGGATACACGCTTGCCATTCTTGGCGAAGTCAACCCCCGCGTCAACGCCCATTTGCGCCATCAGGAGCGGGTACTGCTGCGAGGTTGCCGCGATCCGTCCGTCCTTGACCCCGCCGACGCCCGTGCAACCGCCATCCACCGAGACGATCAGGACGCCGTTCTGCTTGCCGCGGTTCTGGAGCGCCTTGTAGACGCCGAACGCCGACGGCTCGTTGATCGTGTAGACGACGTTGATCCCGGAATCCTTGGTCAGGCAGTTCTCCATCTGGGTCTGGCTGTCGACCTGGTTCCCACCGCCGTTGGCGATGCAGACGACCTGCGGGTCCGTGTCGGTGATGCCGTAACCCGCGAGGAAGCCGTCATGGCGGAGTTTGCCGACCGTGCTCCCCGGCGCTTCGTCGAACATCGCGATCTTGATTCCCGTCTTGCCCGCCTCGGCGGCCTTGGCGTACTGGCCGATCAGCTGGCCCGCCTTCTTGTTGTCGGTGGCGAACAGCGCATCGGCCGCATCCACGGGATCGGTCGGACTGTCGAGCGCGATCACGAGGACTCCCTGGGAGCGTGCCTTCTTGACCGCGGCCGTGACGCCCGCCGAGTCCGGGGTGATCAGGATTGCCTTGGCGCCCGCGCTGACCATGTTCTCGAGCGCGGTCACCTCGCCGGCTGCATCGGAGGTGTCCTTACCTGCACCGGTCATCAGCACGGCGCCCTTGGCCGCCGCCTCACGCTCCGCGCCCTGCCGCATCTTCACAAAGAACGGGTTCGCATCCGTCTTGGTGATCAGCCCCACGATAACCGGCTTCGGCGACGCCGCCGCCTGGTTCGAGGTGCTCCCGCCGCAGCCGGCCGCGACCAGCGCCGCGACCATGCCGACCGAAAGCACCGACGCCCGTCTAAGGGTCCCCATCCTTACTACCTCCCTCTGTTTTGGCCCGGTTTCCCTCGCCGGGATGACAACGTTGTCAAACTAGCATATCCTCTTAGGAAGCGCAAGACGTATTCCGTGCTGGCGCGCAAGCCAATGAAGAGGGGTGTGATGGACTAACGTTGACAACGTCGACAGGCGCCCAACGGTCTCGTCCGCGCGCCACCATGCGCGACGTCGCCGCGCTCGCCGGAGTCAGCCTCAAAACCGTTTCCAGGGTGATCAACGCAGAGCCTGGCGTGTCCGCCGAGCTGGCCACCCGGGTGGGTGCGGCGATCGAGCGGCTCGATTACCGCCACAACCTGCAGGCGAGCAGCCTGCGCCGGGTCGACGGCAAGAGCGCCACCATCGGCGTGATCCTCGAGGACATCGCCAACCCCTTCTCCTCGACGCTGCATCGGGCCATCGAGAACGTGGCGGTCAAACGGGGCGTGCTGGTGCTCGCCGGCAGCCTGGAGGAGGACGAGGCGCGCGAGCGCGAGCTGGTCTCCGCGTTCGCCTCGCGGCGGGTGGACGGGCTCGTCATCATGCCCGCGAGTCATGACCACAGCTATCTCCTCAACGAGCGCAAGGCCGGGACCCCCCTAGTGTTCGTGGACCGGCCACCGGCCTTCCTGGACGCGGACACGGTCCTCACCGACAACCTCGGTGGCGCCCGACGCGGCATCCAGCATTTGACGGCGCACGGGCATCGACGGATCGCGTACCTGGGCGACCTGCAAAGCATCATGACGGCCGCGCTTCGCTACCAGGGCTACCGCGAAGAGCTCGACGCCCAGCACCTTCCGCTCGACCCTGAGCTCGTGCGGCTCGACCTCCGCGGCACCGATCGGGCGGAGGCGGAAACGACGAAGCTCCTCACTATGCGGCCGGCACCGACCGCGATCTTCGCCGCCCAGAACCTGCTGACCATCGGCGCGTTCCGGGCGCTTCGGCGGCTGGGATTGCACCACAGGATCGCCCTGGTCGGCTTCGACGACATCCTGCTCGCGGACATGCTCGACCCGGGAATCACGGTCATCGCCCAGGACCCCGCGGCGATGGGAACGGCCGCGGCCGAGTTGCTCTTCGGGCGGCTCGATGGCGACCGGTCGCCGACGGCGCACCTGGTCATCCCGACCCGTCTGATCGCCCGAGGCTCCGGCGAGATCGGTCCGTGATCGTTGTCTGCGGCGAAGCCCTCATCGATCGGATTCCTCTCCCTCGGGGCACTGACGCGCCTGGCGGCGGGCCGTTCACCACTGCGAGAGCGCTCGCCCGACTGGGTGTCCCGGCGCAATTCCTTGGCCACCTATCGCGCGACGCGTTCGGGGAGCAGCTCCGCGATTTGCTCGCGGCCGATGGCGCCGACCTGGCGATGACCAGCTTCGGTCCCGAGCCCACCACCCTGGCGATCGCTGAGGTCAACCGTGACGGACATGCCGCCTACCGCTTCGTGAGCGATGGTACCGCCGCCCCAAATCTCACGTCGCAGATGGTGCCGGCTTCGTTCGGCCCCGATGTCAACGCACTGCACGTGGGCACGCTCGGCCTGGTGTTCGAACCGATCGCGACGACGATCGCCGCGCTCGTCGATCGCGAGCACACCAAACGGCTGATCATGGTCGACCCCAACATCCGTCCGACGGTGGTGAACGGCACCTCCGGCTACCGAGCCCGGTTGGATCGGATCATCGCCCAGAGCACCATCGTCAAAGCCAGCGATGCCGATGTCGCCTGGCTGTTCCCGGAGCTCGACCGGCTGGCGGCCGCACGTGCCTTGCTGGCTCGCGGGCCCAGGCTGGTGGTCGTGACCCTGGGCGCTGAGGGCGCGGTTGGGTTGTGCGCGGACGCCGAGGTCCGAGTTGCGGCTCCGGTGGTCCGAGTGGTTGACACGATCGGGGCCGGCGACGCCTTCGGGGCGGCAATATTGGCATGGCTGCATGACCACGGCCGGCTGAGCCGCGACCTGCGGCTCGAGCGCGATGAGCTCCGTGCGGCCCTCGAGTTCGCATGCCTGGTCGCGTCGATCACCTGCACGCGGGCGGGCGCCGACCCGCCCTGGCGCACGGAGCTCGACCGCTCGACTCCGCGCTGACCAGGCCCGTAAGCTCACGGAATGTCGAGGTTTGCGGTCGCCGTGCTGGCGGTCGTGACGATGTCGGCCTGCACGTCCTCAACGGCGCCCTCCCGAGCCTCGGTCACCAGTAGCGCGTCAGCCTCAGCGTCGCCACAGTCGTCGCCCACGCTCACGACCTATACGGCCGCCGACTTCGCGACGGCGCTTGCGTGGGCTCCAGACGGACGGCTCTTCTACGCCGAGCGTGCGGGCACCATTCGGACCTTCGACGGCACCAACCGGCGCGTCTTCGCGACGGTCTCGACCTCAACCGATGGCGAGCGAGGACTCCTGGGCCTGACGCTGAGCCCGACATTCCGCGACGATCACTTCGTCTACGCCTTCTACAGCCGCGCCGACGACCCGACCCGGCAGCGCGTCGTGCGCTGGCGGGATCAAGGTGGGACGGGCGCCGGCCTCACCACCATCGTCGACAACCTTCCCGCCGGGCCGGACTGCTGCCACAAGGGCGGGCGCCTCGCCTTCGGTCGCGACGGCAAGCTGTACGTCACCTTGGGCGAGAATCATGTCGCTTCCGAGGCGCAGAACGCCTCGGACCTACGCGGCAAGATCCTGCGCTACAACCCGGACGGGACCGTTCCGGCCGACAACCCCTTCGGCCAGACCAACCCCGTTTGGGCGATCGGACTGCGCAATCCCTTCGGTCTGGCCTTCTCGTCTGACGGCACGCTCATGGTGACCGACAACGGGCCATCCGGTGATGCAGGAACTCCTGGCAGCGGCTGGGACGAAGTCAACCATGTGGTGCGAGGCGGGAACTACCAGTGGCCGACCTGCTACGGCAACGGGATCCACCTGAGCCAATCCTCGTGCGTTGGCACGCCGCCAACCTGGCAGAGCGGATCCGCAACGGTCGTTCCGACCGGCGCGACCTTCGTGAGCCAGCAAGGACCCACCGGCTACCAGGGCACGTTCGTCTTCTGCAGTTACAGCGAGGCCGTTCTCAAGGTCATGTCCGCTGACGGCACCCGCCCGCTCTTCAACGGACCGCGCTGCCAGCTCGATGTGAAGGAAGGGCCGGATCATGCCCTCTATCTATCTGACAGCTCAGCGATATATCGCTTCGGCCCGTAGCGCGGGTCGCTCGGTCAGCCGGGCATATCGGCCGACCAGATAGGCGCCCACGAAGCTCGCATATGGGAATGTCACCAACACCCCGACCACGAGCGCGGCCACGCCGACCAGGCTGATCGTCGACAACGCGACCACCAACGCTCCGACCACCAGGCTCAGCGCCAGGTTGACCCGCACGCGGCGGATGACGGCGGCGACGTTCAGCGCGCCCAGAAATCCGCGGTCCATGTACTGGCTCAAAATGGCGGCCTCCAGCACCAACACCAGGACGCCCCACACATTGCCAATCGCGGCGACGATCCCCGCCACCTCACTCATTGTCGATTGCTCGCTCACCAAGCTGGCCGGGATATTCAGGAGGACGCTGGGAGCGGTCCAGATCAGGATGGCCACCAGGAATTTGAAGCCATCTTTGATCATCTGCCATCGATGGTCCCAGGGCGGAAGCTCGTGGACGCCGGAGCGCACCACACGAGCGACTCTGACGGTATAGCCGGTCAGCAACAGGAACGGAACGATCAGCCAGAAAAACAGAAAGCAGGCCGCGCCCGCAAGCAGCTTGCGAACCCAGCGGTCAGATCGGACGACGAACGTAAAGGCCTCACCGATGTCGAGGTCGGCCGAGCTCGGCGCCGCCTGGGGGCTGGGCAGGCCCTGGGCGATGAGGAGCGCGGCGACCACCGTGAGGAGTTTGTCGGGAAGATCGATGGCCGCCTCACCGAGCAGCGCGGCGACGATCCGAGGCACATGCAGACCGTTGAGCGCCGCGTAGATCGAGTCGCCCAGGGCAACGCCGCTCTTGCCGCCGCTGATGAAGAAGTTGAGTGGCGTCGACACCACGGCCGCGATCGCGAAGGTGATCAACCAGAGCGCCACCCAGCCGCTCGCCCGCTTCTGCCAGTTGAGATATCGGGCGAGCCCGGCCGTAAAACCGACCGCGAAGGAGACGATGCTGTAGGGTGCCGCAATCGGATCGACCGTATTCGAACTGACGAGGTTGCTGATAAGGCCCACACTGCCCCCCACCCAGGGACCGGCGACCACACCAGCTAGCACGGTCCCGATTGAATCGAGAAAGAGCGGCAGCCCAAGGGTCACGGCGATCGCATGACCGGCGAAGTTCAGGCCGAGGGCGCCCAGGATGAGCGGGACACTAACGGAGTCAAGGCTGAATCGCAGCGGGCCGGACCAGCCGGCCTCCTGCAAGGAGACCAGCATTCGCCGTGCCGGTGCCCGCGTTAGCAGGAACGCAGCGACGAGGGCAACGAGAATCACGAGCGCGATCAGCAACTGGCGTTCGGCCAGCTGGATCAGGGCCAGGATGGGACGGCCGAAGGCTGCGCCCAAACCGACGAAGCCGGCGATGTAGACCGCATTGGCAGGAAGCAGACCGCCGATAAACGTCCTCAGGGGTACTCCGCTCACGCCCGCGACCTGCGTGGTATACACGCGCAAGCCGGGGATCAGTCGAGCGGTGAAGACGCCACGCCAACCGCCTCGTTGCAGCATGCCGGCGGCGCGTTCCAGTGGTCCACGAGCACGGAGCGGCTGGGCGATGCGCATCAGGCGATCCCAGCCGAGCAGCGCGGCGACCTGGCGCCCGATGAGGGCGCCGACGGTGATGCTCACGGCAATCCCCGCAACGAGCAGGACTGGGTTGACCCGACCGCCGGCCACCGCGATCCCACCGATGGCGAGGACCAGGTCACCCGGCGCGAAGGGCAACGGCACGCCCGTCTCCTCGATGAACATCAAGCCGCAGATGACCGCAACGAGGACGGGGCCCTGCAATGCCTGAACCCAACTGATCGGGTTCACTCGTCTATTCTCGTTAAGTGGGCCAGATGCAGCAGGTGTCGCTGACGACCACCGGGCGCAAGACCGGAAAAGCTCACACCGTGACGCTGGGCGCGATCCCTGAGGGCGACGGCTGGATTGTGATCGGGTCTTACGCCGGCGCCGACGTCGATCCAAGCTGGTGGCTGAATATGGTGGCCAACCCCGACGTGACCCTGCAGGTCGATGGCCAGCTGATCAAGGTCCGGATGCAGGAAATCACGAACCCGCGAGATCGGAAGCGGATCTGGAACAACGTGATCGCGAGCAACAAAGGCTACGCGGATTACCAGAAGAGGACCTCTCGCGTGATTCCGCTCGGCTGGCTCCGCCCCGTCTGAAGAGTTGGTTACTTCTTTCGGCTAGTCGGGGCGGGGGCTTTCTTTTTGGCTTTGGCCTTGTCTTTTGCCGGCAGAGCGCGTGACCAGGAAAGCGCCGTAACGATCCAACCACGCGTCGCATCGGGTTTCTTCTGCCAGCCGGCCGGCACGACCACGTAGCCCGTCATCGCTCTTCCCGGCATCGGCTCGAAGGCCCGGCCGCCCTGCTTGCGGACCTTGGTCTGATCATCGTCGGACACCCTTACGAAGAGGTCTTCACCAAAGAGGCCGCAGAACATGTTGCCGTTGACGAAACCGGCAAGGTTGCCGAACATCGGGCGGGTCGTGACCGCCGGGTCCGGAGGCACCAGCTTGTGAAACGCCGCTTTCGCCTGCTCGCTCGGCTTGGGCATGGTCATCGGGCTCATGTCGCAATCCTAGGCAAACGGCCCGGGCGTAACAAATTGGTACGGTAACTTGATTTTTGGAGTCACTAGGATTTTACTGTGACTATGGAAGCCGCCCAGGGACGTGCCGGCCGCTGGTGGGCCCTCGCCGCCCTCGTCGTCAGCGGCCTCGTCGTTGGCCTCGACACCACGGTGCTGATCACCGCTCTCCCCACCCTTTCGTCGAAGCTTGGCGCCACCACCAGCGATCTGCAATGGATTGTCGCTGCCTATACCCTGACCCTTGGCGGTCTGCTGCTTCCAGCCGGCGTCCTCGGCGACCGGTACGGCCGCAAGCGCATGCTCCTGGTCGGGCTCGCGCTCTTTGGCATCTCCTCCGTGATCGCGAGCCAGGCGACGACGGCTGTTGAATTGATCGCGATGCGCGCGGTCATGGGCATCGGAGCCGCATTCATCGTGCCCCTATCCCTGTCGATTCTGCCCAGCATGTTCACGCCGGAGGAACGTTCTCGCGCCATCAGCGCCACTGCGGCTGGCGCCTTCCTGGGCCTCCCGTTGGGCCCGCTACTCGCAGGATTTCTGCTGACCCACTACGCGTGGGGATCCGTCTTCTTGATCAATGCGCCCGTCGTGGTCCTCGCGCTGGTCGGCGTCTGGTTCCTCGTACCGGAGGGCAAGGACCCGAACCCGCGATCCTTTGACTGGGTTGGCGGGTTGCTCGCGGTGGCGGGCGTTACCGCGCTTGTCTACGGGGTCATCGAGCAGCCCATCCACGGGTGGACCGACCCGCGGGTCCTGGTCGGGATCATCGCCGGGGCCGTGATCCTCACCGCCTTCGTCGTCTGGGATCTGCGCCATCCGTCACCGTTTGTGGACCTCGGCAACTTCCGTAGTCGCGGCTTCACCTGGGCGACGATGGCGTTCGTCGTCACTGGCTTCGGCCTGTTCGGCGTGATGTTCATCCTGACGCCCTTCCTCCAGATCGTGCTTGGTAACGATGCGCAAGCGACCGGGATCAAGTTGCTGCCCCTGATCGGCGGTGTGATCCTGGGTGCCGGCGCGGGTAATGTCCTGGCAGCCAGGTTGGGCCAACGAGTCGCCGTATCGGCTGGCCTGGCGATTACCGCTGCCGCTTTGGTGGGTTTCTCTCAGATCGGGGCGGGTACGAGCTACGCTCCGGTCGCGGCCGCGCTGGCGGTTATCGGCCTCGGCATCGGGATTGCGCTGCCGACAACGTTGAACATCATTCTCGGTACGCTGCCGCCCACGCAAACGGGCGCGGGCTCGGCCCTGACCAGGGCACTGCAACAGATCGCCGCCACTTTCGGTGTCGCGACCCTTGGGAGCATCTTGAACAGCGCGTACCAGGCGCAGATCGGGCCGCACGTGGCCAGCTTGCCGTCCGCGGCCCGAGCGGCAGCGCTAGGCAGCATTGCCGGCGCGCACGCGGTGGCCGCCCACCTGCCGGCGCCGATCCGTACCGCTGTGGTGGACGCATCGAATCAGGCCTATACCCAGGGAATGTCTGAGGTGATGCTGGTGAGCGCCGCCCTCGTGCTGGCAACGGCCGTCGCCATCGCCATCTTCCTGCCCTCTCGCATCACGCCCATCGATGCCGGTACGGTGTAGCCGTGGCTGTAGCGAAGCGTGCCCCCACCCGACGCGCTCGCCTTTCCACACCGGGGCTCGCTGATCTGCCCTCCTCCGCCCCCGGGGGAAGGGTAAAGAGTGGGCTGCGCGAGCGGAAGAAACTGAAGACGCGAGAGTCAATCCAGCGAACGGCGTTGCGGCTCTTTGAGAAGCAGGGCTACGAGGAGACGACGATCGAGCAAATCGCCGCCGCCGCGGAGATTTCACCGAGCACGTTCTTCAATTACTTCCCCACCAAAGAAGACGTCGTCCTCTATGACGCCTACGACCCGGTGGCGATCCGCATGTTCCTCGAGCGGCCCAAGGACGAGCCACTCGAGGTCGGTCTCCGTGAGGTGCTCAAAAACCTGGCGGCCCTATTTGAGAGTGACGAGCGAATGATCCTGGCCCGCGGCCGCTTCTTCTTCGAAGTGCCGGCGCTGCGGGCTCGCCTGTGGGATGAACTCGAACGCGTGCAGCTGCTGATCTTGGAGATGCTGGCGAAACGGACTGGCCGCGGCCCCGACGACTTCGAGTTGCGCGTCGCGGCGCGAGTGGTGACCGCTGCGATCCTGGAGGCGAGCAAGGAGTGGATGCAGAGCAACGGTCGCCTTGGCCTCGCAGAGCTGGCCAACCGCGCGCTCGCCGTCGTTGAATCAGGCGCCCGCCTGCGCGCGCCAGCCCGCACCAAGCCGCGCAATCGCCGCCGCTCCTAACTCGTCACAGACAACTCCGCGGTCATAACCGGGACCACCGAACCGCCAACCTCGATGCGTTCGGGAATGTCGGGATTCGTCGAATACGCGAGTCTGATCTGGATGAAGCTCTGCCGTCCCATCTTGGTCCCCTGCTCGCTGACGATCGAGACCTGCGGCGCGCGCGGGATCAAGCCGTAGCGGACGGCAACCGCGCCCAGCGGCCCGCTCGCCGAACCGGTGGCCGGGTCTTCCGCGATGCGGCTCGCGGTATGAGGCCCAAACATCCGGCTGTAAAGCCGATTGGCGTCGGTCGCCGCAAATAGGAAGACGGGTGGAAGGCCGAGCCGGTCGAGCACGCGTGTTAGTGCGTCGGCACTGGCGACGGCACGGTCGACGGACGCGGCCTCCTTTAGAGCCACGTAGAGGAACGGTACGCCGGTACTGACGACCTGGATCGGCACCTGAGGCGACAGGTCAGAGACCGTCAGGCCAAGGGCGGAAGCCACGCCCTCCCTCTCGTCAATCACCTCGCCAAACTTGACGGGGGGATGCGACATCCACAGCACGACCTCTCCCCCGTCGCGATCGACGCGGACCGGTATCGGGCCAACACCCTCCTCGAGCGTGAACCCCGTGGCATCCGGGCTGACCAACCCCTCATCGAGTAGCACCCAGCCGGTGCCGACCGTGGGATGACCGGCAAACGGCAGCTCGACGTGAGGCGTGAAGATCCTGACCTTCGCGGCGTGCCCGCGGGTCTCAGGGGGCAGGACAAACGTCGTCTCCGAAAGGTTCGTCTCCCGTGCGATGGCTTGCATCTGTACCGTCGAGAGTCCATCGGCCTGCAGTACCACCGCAAGCGGGTTGCCGGCCAGCGCACGATCGGTGAACACATCAACCCAGCGCAGGCGATAACGGCGCTCTTGATTCGGCATGTCACTAACCATAAACTTCATGCCAGCCGGTGGATCGGACGTATCGCCCCACGCTGATCGGCCTCTTCATCGCCACGCTTGGCGGTTTCGCGTTTGCCTTCGTTACGGGCTTCTCAATCGGCCGATTCGTGGTTGTCTTGCCGTTGCTGATCACGGCCTATGCGGTCGCCTACGGCCGAGACCTCCGGCTGCAACTGTCAGCTTATGCCGCTGCGATCGGGCTCTACCTCCTGCTCGCCTGGCTCAGACCCGACTGGGCCTATGACTGGGGTATCTCAATCGAGCTGCCACTATGCACGATTGCCTACGTGATTGCGTGGCTCCGCCCTCCCCCCGCCGGCCCGGCCCGCAGCCATCTGACCCGATTCTTCAACCACCCTTAACCTCGCCCTTGCCGAACATTCGTTTGCGCTCGGTACGCTCGGGGCATGATCAACCGATCACTCCCGAGCGACCGCCGGACGCCGCTCGTCTACGTCGCCCTCGGTGATAGCACCGTCTATGGGCTGGGCGCCAGCAGCCCGAGCACGCACTACGTCGCCCGGCTCTTTTGGCGGCTGCACTCCGAGTATCCCTTGACGCGGCTCTTGAACCGTGGCGCCTGCCTGGCGACGACGGCGGATGTGCTCGCGCACCAGGTTCCCGACGCCATCATGGATCGGCCCCATCTGGTCACACTCTCGGTGGGACCCAACGATCTTCGACAGGGGCGGGCACCGCAGGACTTTGCGGGCCGCGTGGAGGTCATCCTCGAGCGCCTGCAGCGTGACACCGATGCCGCCGTGATCCTCAACGCGCTCCCTGACCTGGCGTTGAGCCCCCGCTTCCGCGAGCCCGAGCGGTCGATGGTCGCCGCGCTGACCCGCCACTACAACCATGCTCTCCAGCACGTCGCCGACAACTTCGGCATCGAACTGGTCGACCTCAGCATCACCGATCGGGTCGATGGCGACCCACAACGCTTCTTCTCGGACGACGGCTACCATCCATCGGATGTCGGGTATTCCGCCTGGGCCGGCGCCATGTGGGAAGCCGTGTGGGCGAGGATCCCGGACCGCACCCGGCTCGTCGCCCGGCCCGCCTGACCACTACTTCCAGACGCCGATCACGCTTTCGGGGGCATCGACCCGGCGCAGTTCGGCGAGCGTTTCGTCATGGAGTTCCACTCCCCGCAACTCATCGCCACGTTCGGCGTAGTGCTCGGCGAGATGTCGCCGCGGGTGAATGAAGCTGTTGCGGACCAGCGCCTCGCCCGTCGTTGTGGCCGTGAACCACGAGAACGGCCGGTCGCCTAAGGTCGCCCAAAGATCGATCAGGTCACCTAGCAACCGATCTGCCCTGGTCGCCGCCTCATCGAGGGAAATGCCGGCGTTGCGAGCGAGTTCCGCCGCGTTCACCGCGTTGATATCCGTTGGCGGCCCCGAAACCGGCAGCCCACGGCTCACCTCGATGAAGCAATCACGAAGGCGGCCACGCCAACCGGCGATGTGCGCCATCAGCAGACCCGCCGACCATCCGCGTGGGTAGGGGCGCTCGTCCGCGGCCTCGGCAACGAACCGCCGCTCCGCTTCCCGTTGCGACTCCAGCAAATGTAGGACGTCTTTCACGTCAAGGAGAAGCTTAAACGGGCCGGTGCTGGAAGGTAAGCTCGGCGTCGATGAAGACGGCCGCTTCTACGACGGAGCCGCGGGTCAGCTCGCTCGAACTGTTCTTCGACCTGGTCTTCGTCTTCACCATCACGCAGCTGACCAGCCTGTTACTCCGTGATCCAACGATCGCCGGCCTCCTCCAGATGCTCCTGCTCTTTGGCAACGTCTGGTGGATGTACGGGGGCTACGCGTGGCTGACCAATGCGGTCCCACCTCGCGCGGTCGCCGTTCGCCTCCTGCTGCTGGTAGGGATGGGCGGATTCCTCTTGATCGCGCTCGCCATTCCCACCGCCTTCGGCGACGGCGGCGTTCTGTTCGGCATCGGCTATCTCATCGTCACCCTCGTCCACACCGGACTGTTTTCGCAATCGTCACGTCAAAGCATCGTGACGGCGGTAAGGCGTCTTGGCCCGTTCAATCTCATCACGGCGGCGCTGCTGCTCCTTGCGGGCTTCACCCCGGGCGGGATAAGGGTGCCGCTCTTCGCCCTCGGGTTCGTCCTGCACTGGATCACGCCCCTCCTGATCCCGCAATCATCGTTCAACATTCGTGCCGCCCATTTCGTCGAACGGCACGGCCTCATCCTGCTGATCGCGCTTGGTGAATCCGTCGTCGCGGTCGGGATTGGCCTTGGAGCGATCGAACTGCCTATCGGTCGAATCGTGGCAGCCCTGTTGGGCCTTGCCTTGACCGCCGCACTGTGGTGGCTCTACTTCACCGGCGATGAGGAGCGCGCCGAAGCCGCGCTCGAGGCGGCGCAAGGTGTTCGCAAGTTCTGGCTCGCCCTCAACGCCTTTGGCTATGCCTTCGTCCCCATTCTCGGCGGCATTGTCCTGGTTGCCGCCGGCCTCAAGCTGGCCGTCGTCCGCTACAACGAGCCGTCGACGGTGTCGGCCGCGGTCTTCCTCGCGGCCGGCGTTGCCACGTACCTCGCCGGGCTAGCGCTCTTCCGCTGGCTAATTCACGCCCGCTCCGTGGCCGTGACGCTTCTGATGGGCTTTCTCGCCATCATGACGACGTTCATTGGGTTGCGCACAACTCCCGTCCTCCAGCTGGCCGCACTCGTGGTGATCGTGATCGCCGGCCCCGTCGCTGACCACCTCCTGCCGAAGCGCCGACCATC
>Ga0209526_10000853_pt1 | contig 20031 bp, 21 predicted proteins | sample JacPinW_OM2H0_M1_FD_188566 | JGI IMG/M metagenome (GOLD analysis project Ga0209526, IMG submission 188566) | Forest soil microbial communities from Algoma, Ontario, Canada - Jack Pine, Ontario site 1_JW_OM2H0_M1 (SPAdes) (version 2) | ecosystem: Environmental > Terrestrial > Soil > Boreal... | reverse complement strand
CGACGCGCCGTTCTGGGGAGTGCTCGCCGCTGTGCTGGTCCGGGACGCCCGGGCCGGTGCGCTCATGCTGAAGCACCGCCGGGCGCTGCGCTGGGCGGCGGGTGCCGGACTGCTGGGGGTTGCTGCCCTGAGCCAGCTCGCGCTCGTCCCGGGAGGCGCGAACCTGGTGCTCGCGATCGGGCTTTCCCTCATCGCGCTGACGTTCACCGTAGCCCTGATCTCGGTGCTGCTCTCTCCCGAGGCTGCCGCTGCCCGCCTCGCACGATGGGCGCCACTGCGCTGGGCGGGGAAGCACTCCTACTTCCTGTACCTCTTCCATCTCATCGTCGTCCGACTCATGCCCATCCCGCAGTTGCCACTGCGCCTTGCGGTCTCGACCTGCGCTCTTGCGGTGCTGGCGGCACTCTCCCGACGTTGGCTGGAGCTGCCCTTTTTGAACCTGGGGGCCGCCGTCGAATACGCGGAACCTGCCCAGCGCGCTCCGCTCGAGTCTTATCCGTAAGGTTCACGTGATGACCCGACGGCCTCAGCCACTCGTCGGGCACGGCATGCCTGCGCCGACCCAGGCTTCCAACGCTTCCACGAACTTCTCGTGGGAGAGCGGTGGAGTGGTGCGGCCGGCGCCGGGGTTCCAAGCCCAGAGGACGAGTGGATCCACCTTCATGTGCTCGATGACCGCTTCCCCGGTGCGACGGCCCCCGTTTCGTGCCGGATCCTTCATCTGCTCGCAGATCTGCTGCTTGGTCCGGCCTTCCCACAACATGGACAGGGGTGCCAGTTCCCAGGTCGCTACGCCTGGCACGAAGCCATCGGCGGTGTTCGTCGCCTGGTGGCACGTCTGGCACGGCTGTGTGGGCGCGCCGTGGCCGTCCTTTCCGCGGACGACCAGGGGTCGATGAAGAATGGCGGCGTCCGTTTGCCTTGGAGACTCGTCCTGATGGCAGTTCATGCATCTCGGATGCATGACGACGCTCGCGATCGGGTCGAACGGAGCGGGATCGACCGCCTCGGCCGCTTCGCTGCGGCTGTAGTCGACGATCGACAAGACCATTCCTACGATGAGCGGCGTGAAGGCACGCATGATCGTTCTCCTCAAGCGGAGCGGAGGTGGCGCTCGAGCGGCAACGTCCGGATTCGCTTGCCGGTCGCGGCGAAGACCGCATTGGCCAGCGCGGGTGCCGTGACCGCCGTGCCCGGCTCGCCGATCCCGCCGGGCGCCTCGCCGTTCGTCATTAGGTAAACTTCGATGGCCGGCGTCTCGTTGATCCGCAGTACGCGAACGTCGTTGAAGTTCGACTGCTGCACGCGGCCGTTCTTGAGCGTCACCTCGCCCCACAGGGCGCCGCTGATTCCGAAGACGATGCCGCCCTCGACCTGCGCTTTCACGGTGTCCGGGTTCACGACGGTGCCGCAGTCGACCGCGCAGACGATCCGGTGCACGCGCACTTCCCCCGACTTCGACACCGCCACCTCGGCGACCTGGGCCAGATAGCTTCCCCAACCGCTGTAGAGGAGCGAGACGCCGCGACCGCGGCCGGCAGGCAGCGGCTGGCCCCAACCGGCTGCCCGCGCCACCAGATCCAGGACCGCCCTGGCCCGCGGCGACTTGCCGAGGAGCGCGCGGCGATACTCGATTGGATCCTGTTTGGCGGCCGCGGCGAGCTCGTCGATGAAGCTCTCGATCACGAACGTGTTGTGCGTGACTCCGACGCCGCGCCAGAAGCCAGTGTTGAGGACCGGCTCCTCGTGGCGGACGAACTCGACCTGGACCGCGGGGATGTCGTAGAGCAGGTGCACCGCCCCGTCCAACCCATCGGGGTCGATCCCGTCCCTGAACGCGGCCGGCAAGTAGCGCGCAAGGATCGCCGGACCGGCGAGCCGGTGCATCCAGGCGATCGGCTGGCCGCGGGCGTCCACCCCCGCCGCCACCCGGTCGTAGTAGTACGGGCGATACACGTCGTGCCGGATGTCTTCCTCGCGGGTCCAGATCACCTTCACGGGTCCCTGCACCTGCTTGGCGATGCGCACGGCCTGCGTCACGTAGTCGTGCTCGAGGCGCCGGCCAAATCCGCCGCCCAGGTAGTGGTTGTGCACGATGACCTTTTCGAGCGGCAGGCCGGTGACCTTGGCGGCCGTCGCCTGAGCGCGGGTCAAGACTTGCGAGCCGGTCCACACCTCGCAGCGGTCCGGCTGGACGTGTACCGTGCAGTTGATCGGCTCCATCGCCGCGTGCGCGAGGAACGGAACCTGGTAGATCGCCTCCATCTTCGCCGGCGCGCCCGCGATCGCCGCCGCGGCATCGCCCTCCTTCCGCGCGATCACGCCTGACGTCTGCGTAGCGGTCGCAAGGCCTTGGACGACGTCGGCGATGCTGACCGTCGCGTTCGGCCCGTCATCCCAGCGGATGTCGAGCGCCGCCAGTCCCTGTTTCGCCGCCCACATATGGTCGGCCACGACGGCGACCAGATCGTCCAGGCGGACGATCTGGCGCACGCCCTTGATCGCCTTCGCTTTGCTGTCGTCGAGGCTGGCCACCCTGCCGCCGACCACTGGACTCGCGGCGACGGTGGCGATCTTCATCCCGGGCAGCCGCACGTCGATGCCGTACTGCGCGGTCCCGTTCACCTTCGCCGGGGTGTCGAGGCGCTTCGCGGGCGTTCCGATCAACTTGAAGTCCTTCGGAGCCTTGAGGGTGACCTGCGCGGGCATCGGCAGTCTGGCCGCCTTGTCGGCCAGCGCTCCGTAGGTGAGCGTACGGCCCGTCGACGAGTGGGTCACCACGCCCTTCTGCGCCCGGCAAGACGCTGGGTCCACCTTCCATGTCGCTGCCGCCGCGGCCACGAGCATGGTGCGCGCCGTCGCCCCGGCGCGGCGCAGCGGCTCGTAGAACACCTTCACGGACGTCGAGGCGCCCGTTTCCTGGTCGCCGAAGAGCGGATTGGCGTAGAGCTTGTCGTTGGGGGGAGCGTGCTCGAGCCGGACCTGGTCCAGTCCGACCTCGAGCTCTTCCGCCAGCAGCATGGGCATCGAGGTATACGTGCCCTGACCCATTTCGACCTGGCACATGATGAGCGTGATCCGGCCGTCGGTGCCGATGCGAATGAACGCGTTCGGCGCGAAGACCGACGGCGCCGCCTTGGCTGCCGCTCCTAGGACGCGCGCTTGCGCCTCGAGACGCCATCCCAACAGCAATCCACCGCCAGTGGCGGCACCCGCGGTCAGGATCTGCCGACGCGATACGCGGGCCATGGTCATGCTCCCCTCTTGGCGCTGGACGGCGTCTGCGCCGCGTGCTTGATCGCCTCGCGGATGCGCGGATAGGTGCCGCAGCGGCAAATGTTGCCCGACATCGCCTGGTCGATATCGGTGTCCGTCGGCGCCGGTATCTTCGCGAGCAACGCAGCGGCGGCCATGATCTGGCCGGACTGGCAGTAACCGCACTGTATGACCTCGAGATCGAGCCAGGCCTGCTGGACCTTCTTGCCGGCCGGGGTGGCGCCGATGGCCTCGATGGTGGTGATGGCATGGCCGACGGCGGCACTCACCGGCATCACGCAAGCTCGCCTCGGGATTCCATCCAGGTGCACGGTGCAGGCGCCGCAGAGCGCGACGCCACAGCCGAACTTCGTGCCGTTCATGCCGAGCAGGTCGCGCAAGACCCACAGCAGGGGCATTTCGGGTGAGGCGTCGACCGTATGCGACTTGCCGTTGATTTTCAGCGTGACCATGGCCTGCCTCCGCATGCAATTAGTGTGTCAGCGCCGAAGAATACCAAAATGGCTGGTTGGGCCACTTTGAACGGCGGCGGGAGTGGTCGGGTCGAGCCCACCCGAAAATTCGGCATTCTCTTCTGATCGATCAGAAGTTTTCTGCCGGTCCCGTAGTTGCTCCCAGTCACAAGCTGTCTGGCGCTTTCTTTGCGACCGGGCCGGATGAGAGGCTTCGGATGTTGAAGCTCGAGCTGAGCTCGGATGGGGAGCGGACCACCCTCCGCCTGATCGGGCGCGTGCAGTCGGCGCATCTCAGCGAGATCGCGGACCAGATGGGGATGGGCGGTCCCGAGGTCATCTTGGATCTGGAGGACGTCACGATCGTAGATGTCGATGTGGTCCGCTTCCTGGGCACGTGCGAGAGGGAAGGAACCCAACTCCTCCATTGCCCGCCCTACGTCCGAGAGTGGATCTCGCGCGAAGGGGCGCGAACATGAGCGAGCTACTGGGTCCTCTATGGCGCACGTGCAAAGGAGTCCCGATGAAAGCGATCCGGAATGTCTCATTTCTCGTCGCGATCGTGCAGCCCAGCGCAATACCCGCGCAGGAGGCAGCCAAAATGCAAAAGACGGCGGTGCTCGTCCACGGCGCGTTTGCCGACGGTTCGAGCTGGGACAAGATCTTCGCCAAAGCGTTCGACGACAAGGTGACGAGCGCCGCCGGGAAGAGCAAACCATCTTGGTTCATCGTCGCCGAGAACGACCGGGATGATCCAGCCCGCAAGCAGCCGTGTTTTCGCGTCCTCGGCCAGGACCGGGGAAGCGCTCACTTCGAGAGCAAGCTGCACACCCTCTGACGTCGTTGGGCCCTTCCCGTGGAAATCGCAACCGAGGAGCGATGATGTGACGGCTTCGTCTTGGTGACGTCGTGCCCCTGGATCGAATCCGCCACTGGCCGACCCTGTCAAGGAGTGACGGTGATGCTGGTGACTGGATGAATCTCCATCCATTTCGCATGATTCGTGTCTCGCACGTACGAGCCTACGATCGTCACGTGCGACCCAACTGGAGGAATCTTGATCGCGCTCTTGTATGAGGCACACGCCGGTTTGGCGTCGGCCTGAGTCGGCGGGGTGAACTTGCAGACGATCTCGAACACGAGATTTCCGCCCTCGTAGGTCATGTTGCCTTGGTTCAGCAGATCTTGAAACGGCGGATCGACACGGAGCCATCCGTGAGTATCGCCATCGGCCTCGTGGCGCACGCCATCTGGCTGTTTCCCGTTCGTGGCGTCGACGATGGTGCCGGTCACCGCAAGGCAGGCTTGCTTCACGATCAAGCGATGCGAGTGATAGACGTGGTGCCAGAGCGTATCATCGCACGTGGGAGATCCCGCCGCCTCGGCCGCACTTTCTGGGTCGCCGGCGGGATTCGACGAAGACGGACTGACGATCACGTGGATCGATTTGGAGTAGACCCATCCCTCTTTGCCGTCGCTGGTCTTGACCTGTAAGTACCCGTGCTCGGGGGTCGGATCAATCAGTGTGAGCTTGTCACCGGAATGGAGGATCGCCTCTGGTGGCTCGATCGTGCTTGGGTCCTGGCGAAGGTTGGTCTTCTGGCTACGGACGACGGCTTCCTGTGCCTTCGCGCTCTGAGCCAAGCTCAAGGTCAGGAGGACTGCCCCTGCGATCTGGTGGCGCATGCGCTTCCCCTTTCGTACATGGTGGACACGCACCGGAGCCTGGATTGTCGTTTTCCCAGACGGTCAATTGAGTCCTTGGTCGTAGGACCCTGATGCATGGCCACAGGCTCGATGCTGGCCAGCAGCGATTGGTTTCTGAGACCCGACGACAGTCGGAACAGATGAGGGGCGCGATGTCGAAACCGAACCGCACACGAATTCGCACCCACGGGAATCCAATCCCGCAGCGGCCGAGGCGCGCGAAACCCAACGTCTTCGCGGTCACGCACGCGGCGCATCGAACCAAGCTGGGCGGACGAGCTGGATTCGACTACCCAGTGGTTGACGAAGGGCAGACCACGAACTTCGTGGTCTTCCGCGATCCATCGCTTGGCCCCGACGGAGCGAGCTGCGCCGATGGCATCCTGGCGACGTGTGAGAACGACTATACACAGGCGGCGGCGTGGTTCGGGATCGCCGCGCCACAACTTCCCATCAACATCATCATCGCTGCGCTCGATCCTTCGGGCCAAGGAGGAGGGGGGGCCTACCACTACGGCTGCAGCGCAATTGATCTCTACTGCGATCTGAAGAAGGTCCCGAGTCTCGACATCGACTTCACGCGGATGCTGCTGGTCGCCGAACTGGTTGAGGTGTTGGAGGCGGCGCAGAACCTTGGCTGGGACTGCGGCGCCAGCAACGGAGAGGGGCTCTCGCGCGTGCTCGCAACGGCGCTTTATCCGGCAGAGCTCGACGGATACACCACTGCCGCGGCTTGGCTCGACACGCCCAACCGACCGGACTGGGTCAACCACAACAACCCGACCGACCAGGATGCCGTCTCGAACGGGTGCTCGGTGCTGTTCCTCAACTACCTCAACGCCCAACTGGGATACGGGTGGGATCAGATTGCACAGGCCGGCGCGTCCACGCTCGCCCAGACGTACACCAAGCTGACCGGAAACCAAGACGGCTGGAACCAGTTCAGGCAGCAACTGGACAGCAATTTTTCTCTCGGCACGCCTTCGGGGCTGACCACGGACAATCCCTACCCGCTTCCCTGAGCTTCTTCTTCCAGGGCGAGGACCACTGACCCCGACGGGCTCACTTGTCCTCGCTCTCGGCCACGAGCACCCATGGCACACATCTGACCGACGCCTGGATAAGAGCGCATCTGAGCAGTGTCAAGTTGGATCCTAGCGACGTTCAGATTGAGCGCGCCGGGCGGCGGTAAGTGCTATGTTCGGAAGGTCCACGCCATGGCCCTCCCGAAACAGCGACCCAAAGACCCAGAGCGCAGGTACCACCACGGAGATCTCCGTCGGGCGCTGGTGGATGCCGCGCTCGCACTGATCGCCGAGGGGGAGTTGGGGACCTTCTCCCTCCGAGAGGTCGCGCGCCGGGCGGGCGTGACGCCGGCTGCGCCCTACCACCACTTCAAGGACAAGACCGCGTTGCTGGCCGCCGTGGCGGAGGAGGGGTTCGTGGCGCTGCGCGGACGACTCGAGGCCGCGCTGGCCCCGGTTCCCCCGGCTGACCTGCGCGGCCGCTTCGGGGCGCTCTCCCGCGCGTATCTGACATTCGCGCGCGCCCACCCCGCGCACTACCGGGTGATGTTCCTGCCGGAGATCAAGTCCCACCAGGAGCACCCGTCGTTCCACGCGGCAGCGGACCGGACGCTGGAAGTCCTGGCGAAGCAGGTCCGGGAAGCGGCGCCGCAGGCCTCTCCGCGGGAGGTGATGACGCGGACGGTGTTGATCTGGTCCATTGGCCACGGGCTGGCCTCGCTCTGGAACGACGGCGTGCTCGACCACAAGCTGGACCTGGGCAGCGACCGTGCGTTGCTCGACGCGACGGTGGAGCAGATAGCCGCCTTCGCCTCCGGCGTCCCCGCCTCGGCAAAGTCGCCTCGGCGCACGCCTCGCCGCCGCTAGCTGACGAGCCGATCGCCGCATTTGACTGCCTCCGGGTTCAGTGTAGAGTGCGCCGACTAGACCGATCGGTCTAGTCGGGGCTCAGGCGGCACAAAGGAGACGCGAACATGCGGGTGTCGAAAGACAACGTGGACGTCCGGATGGAGATCCCGGGCGCCGTGATCCGTCAGCGAACGGATTTTGGTGACGTGAGCGGATTCGGCAAGATCAGCGGCGAGTACTTCACTCTCTCGGCGGGCGTCGATACCACTCCGCTCTTCCAAGGATTGGAAGGCAACCTCTGCCAGTGCCCGCACTGGGGCTTCGTCTTGCGCGGTCAGATCACTACAACCGATGCGAAGGGCGCACAGGAGACGGTGAAAGTGAATGACTTGTTCTACTGGCCGCCCGGGCACAACGTGAAGGTCGAGGCAGACGCGGAGATCGTCATGTTCAGCCCGCAGCGCGAGCACAGCCACGTCATCAAGCACATGATCGAGAAGGTGAACGGATAGGGTAACGACGAGCCGCGACTCGTTACTCGACCACAATGCAGCTCGCGCAATCAACCAAGCAGCGCCTGCTCGATGTGGGGATGGCCATGCTCCTGCGGCATGGCTACCACGATCTGGGCATCCAGGCCCTGCTCGCAGCCACGCGAACTCCGAAAGGCTCTTTCTACCATCACTTCAAGGACAAAGAGGACTTCGCGCTCCAGGTCATCGACCAGTACATGCGGCATGTGCATGCGGGCCTCGACGATTGCCTCGGAGACAAGAGCCGTCCCCCGCTCGAGCGTGTGCGCCTGTTCTTCGAGTTGACGCAGCAGAACTACCGGAGGGAGGGCTACATGGGGTGCCTGTTGGGCGGGCTCGGTCAGGAGCTGTCAGGCGTGAGCGAGGTGTTTCGGCGCAAGGTCGATGGCTGTTTTTCCAAAATCGCCAAGCGGATCGCCGTTTGCCTGGAGGAGGCTCGAAAGAGAGGCGACATTCCAGCCGAGTCCAATCCGCGGCGGATGGCAAGCCTGCTGGTGGACTGCTGGGAGGGCGCTGCGCTTCGGAGCCGGCTGCGGGGAAATGCCGCGCCGCTGACCACCATGCTCGACTTCTACTTTCAGTCGGCGGTCAGTCGCTGATCCAAGTGGATTTGCCCGACCTATTTCGCCGGCCGAGTCTGCTTCCGAATCTTCTTGAGGAAGGTCCGGGTGCATCGTCCGTGCGTGCTCTCGTGGTTCATGATCTCCGCGAGCAGCCGTGTTTTCGCGTCCTCGGCCAGGACCGGGGAAGCGCTCACCTCGAGGGCGAGCTGCACACCTTCTGATGTCGTCGGGCCCTTCGGTCCCGTGGAAATCGCGACCGGGGAGCGATGATGCGACGGCTTCGTCTTGGTGACGTCGTGGAACCCAAACGACGTCTCGGCTCGTCGACCCGAGCCATGGCAGCCGGGACAAGTCGCCGTGCTACCACCGAGGGCGTTGCCGATGCGCCCGTCCCCACCGCACAGACGGCAGAGCTCACCGTTCATGGATCCCTGGATGGGACGTTATCTCTACATTGGGTCGGTTCGCTGGCATGGACCAGACCTGTAGCACCGATCGGTCTCGAATGGCGCGCCTGCCGACGCGATCCCCATGCGGTCGATCGCCCGACGACCGGAGAAGCGACCGGAGCAGCCCACGCGCTGCGTCTTGACATGCCGAGTGACCGCCCTCCTTAGGACGCCGAATCAGGGCTCCGGCTCAGAAGATCAGACGGTCGGCGGATCTGCCGCGCATCCAGTCCAGAACCAAGCGAGCACAGGCGCTCGCGACGGCCTATTACCTCAAGCGGCCGAGATACTCATACTACGCCGGATGTTCGGGTGGAGGACGCACGGGTTACGCGGCAGCACAGACCCACCCGGGAAGATTTCAACGGCATTCTGGTCGAGGCGCCTTCGATCAACCAGACTCAGTTCTTTCCGGCCGACGTCTGGCCGAGCCTCGTCACCCAACGCGACCTGGCCGGCGTCTCACTCACTGCCGCGCAAGTCGACCTGGTCTCCAGAGCTTCGATCTCCAGGTTGGCGGGCGGTTGCTCCGCTCTTCAAGAGGTGAGGACCTTCGGTGAGGTCGCGAGCCATTGGCCCAAGGACACATAAGGCGCCGGCGTGGGGTGTGCTACACGCCGCCGTGCATGGGCCGACTTACTGGCCACAACAGGAGAAGCGATGGACAAGATCACAGTGAAGGATGGCACAGAGATCTTCTACAAGGACTGGGGCAAGGGGCAGCCCATCGTGTTCAGCCATGGCTGGCCACTGTCGGCAGATGACTGGGACGCCCAGATGCTGTTCTTCCTGAATCGCGGCTATCGCGTCATCGCGCATGACCGCCGCGGTCACGGTCGGTCGACGCAGACAGGCGAGGGGCACGACATGGACCATTATGCCGACGATCTTGCGGCGCTGACCGCGCATCTCGATCTGAAGAATGCGGTGCATGTCGGTCACTCCACCGGCGGCGGCGAGGTGGTGCATTATCTGGGACGGCATGGCCAGAGCCGGGTCGCCAAGGCGGCCATCCTCAGCGCGGTGCCGCCGCTGATGGTGAAGACGGCGGCCAATCCAGGGGGCCTGCCCAAGGAAGTATTCGACGGTTTGCAGGCGCAGCTCGCGGCCAATCGCTCGCAATTCTATCGCGACCTTCCGGCGGGGCCTTTCTACGGGTTCAACCGGCCGGGCGTGAAACCCTCAGAGGCCATCATCCAGAACTGGTGGCGTCAGGGCATGATGGGCGGCGCGAAGGCACATTACGATGGGGTCGTCGCCTTCTCACAGACCGATTTCACCGACGATCTCAAGAAGATCACGGTCCCAGTGCTCGTGATGCATGGGGACGACGATCAGATCGTCCCCTACGCCGATTCCGCGCCGTTGTCGGCGAAATTGCTGAAGAACGGGACGCTGAAGACCTACAAGGGCTTTCCGCACGGAATGCCCACCACGCAAGCGGAGACGATCAACGCCGATCTGCTCGCGTTCATCAAGGGCTCATCAAGGGCTGATTCAATGTGAGCGTGCGGTGCCCCTCGGGGCGAGCCGCCCCGAAGGGTGCCCCCTCGTCAACGTCCGAATGGGTCCAGGGCGCGGCTATTCCAGGCGCGCCGGCGCGACGTGAATTGCAGCGAGAAAGAGGTTGCTTGACCAGGCGTTGCCAGTGGTTACGTTCGTCACGCTGGAGGTTGTGGATCAGTTGATGACCTCTCCTGCGCCGATCGCGGCGCTCGTTCAGCGGGAGGTCCGTATGGCCATGATGATGCGGTATGATCCATTTCACGAGCTGATGCACATGCGACACCGGCTCTTCCACCAGAATCTTGAGCAGTCTTACGGCCCCGGGGTCGAAGCAGACGAGACGGAGAGCCTTGGAACTTCGTGGTGCCCGTCCGCGGACGTCTTCGAGGACAGCGAGGGCATCGCGTTGAAGCTCGACCTTCCCGAGGTCGCTGCGAGTGACGTCGACATCCAGATCGAGGGAAACGTTCTGAAGTTGCGCGGTGAGCGCAAGCTCGAGCGGGCCGACAAGCAGGAGGGCTATCACCGCATCGAGCGCCAGTACGGAAACTTCGCCCGCACCTTCACGCTGCCGTCCACGGTAGAGTTGGGACAGATCACCGCGGAGAGCCGTGACGGCGTGTTGCGCATCTTCCTGCCGAAGAAGGCAGAGACGAAGGCCCGCCAGATCAAGGTGCAGACGGGCGCCGGTATGCTGCGGGAGCAGCAGAAGCAGTAACAACCGCCGGTAGCCCCCGCGTATTGATCCAGGGAGCGAATGAGGGACAGCGAGGCCTGGCGTTCGGCCTCGCTTTCTTTTGCGCGCAATGACGTCGTGCTCTCGGTCGGGTTCCAAGCGGGGAGCGCTCGCTAGGTAGCGACCTTTATCTAGGCCTCCGCCACGCAAACTGGTGTAGGTTGCCGGCCGCTAGACTGACCCCAGCACGGGGGGACACCGATGGACCGAGCTGAACTAATTGGGGAGATCAAGCGAATCAACAAGCTGCTGGGTGGCGCCGCGAAGCGGGCAGCGGCGCAGAATGTACTCATCGACAAACTCACAGCGGCCCATCTTCGCGTCCAGACTCTGCTCCAGAAACTGAAGGAAGCACAAGTACCGGCGAAGGCTCGAGGTGGGGGACGTCATCCCCCAACTGCAAGGGCAACACTCGAGCACGACCGCGTAGTCGGCGCTCCTGGTCCCTGAACCTGCCGAGTCCTGCATTACGAACCTATTGTTCCAAGCTACGCCCCCAGCACGTTCTGATCGTAGTCGATGAGTGCGCCGGTCATGACGCCGGACGCGGGGCTCAGGAGATACGTGGCCAGACCGGCCAGCTGCGCCGGCTTGGCCAGCTGCTTCATCGGCTGCCGGGACTCGACGCGTTGCAGCCAGCCGTCGGTCGCGCCGTGGAACTTCCGTTGAACGGCATCCTCACCTGGCGTGTCCGTCCACCCCGGAAGTATGGCATTGCACCGCACCCAATCGGTTCGATAGGCATTGGCGACATTCTTCGTCAGCGTCGCCAGCGACCCCTTCGACGCCGAATAGTGGGTGAGGTTAGGCTGACCACAATGGGCGGCCTGCGACAGGATATTCACGATCGAGCCCGGCTTCTTCGCATCGAGGAGGTGCCGCACCAGGCGCTGCATGAGAAAGAAGGGCCCGCGCACGTTGGTGTTGAACATCTCCTCCCACATTTCCGGTGTGACCTCCAGGAGCGTCCCGCGCGCCGTCGTGGCGGCGGCGTTGACGAGGCCATTCACGGCGCCGAAATGTTCCACCGCCGCATCGATCAGCCGCAAACAGTCGGCGACGACCGATTGATCGGTCCTCACGAAGATGGTGTCGACATCCCGCGCCCGCAGCTGGGCAGCGGCGGCGGCACCCTTCTCCTCGTTGCGGCCGGCCAGCGCGATCCGCCGGCAGCCCTCCTCGACGAGCTGCTCCGCTATGGCGAAGCCGACGCCCTGCGCGCCCCCGGTGATGACGGCGATGGTCCCTTCGTTGCGTCTGGTCAGCTCGGACATGGATGGCGCTCCTTCCGAATCCCTACATGATAGTCGGGATCGCCTGACCTTGGGCGCGTGCGGCGTGTCTACCGCTACCGCAAGGGTTCCTGTAGACGCTGCAAGGAGACGCGTCAGATCAATCCGAGCTCGCGGGCCCGCAGCGCCGCCTGCGTCCGGTCGTGCACCTTCAGCTTGCCAAAGATGTTGGTCACGTGGTTCTTCACGGTTCCTTCCGCAATTCGCAGCGCCGAGGCGATCTCCTTGTTGCTTGCCCCCTCGGCCAGCCCTCGCAGCACCGCGATCTCGCGCTCCGAAAGTCCGAGGTCCGCCGCGACATCGCGCTTGCTCGGAGCAGGAGTGCTGCGGGCGAACTCGCTCACCACTTTTGCGGCGACGCTTGGCTGGAGCCACGCGTGTCCGCAGGTCGCCAACTCCACGGCCTCGACCAGGCGGGTCGATTGCGTGTCCTTCAGCAGATAGCCGAGCGCGCCGGCGCGCAAGGCGTCGAAGACGGAGGCGTCATCGTCGAAGGTGGTCAGGACCAACACCCGCGGTGCCCGCGGAAGCTGCGCGATCCGCCGCGTGGCGCCGACTCCGTCCAGGACCGGCATGCGCAGATCCATCAGCACGACATCGGGTGCGTTCTCGCTCGCCAGTTGGACGGCTTCCTCGCCATCGGACGCTTCGCCAACGACTTCGAGACCGTTGGCCTCGAGCACCTTGCGCAGGCCCTCGCGGAACAGGGCCTGATCGTCGGCGATCAGCACGCGGATCATCCCGGCAACTCGATCTCCAGCGTGAATCCGCCGCCGAGGGCGCTGCGGACGGACATCGTGCCGCCCACACTTTCGGCCCTCTCGCGCAGGCCGACCAAACCGAAGCCCTGGTTCAGCAGCTCGGAGCCCACACCGTCATCTTCGACGCGCAGCCGGATGCCGCTGCCAGAAGCAAACGCGAGCTCGATATCCAGCCTCGAAGCCCGCGCGTGGCGTCGCACATTGGTGAGCGCTTCCTGCGCCGCGCGATAGAGAGTGATTTCGACGGGCTCGGGCAGCGGGCGCGGGGTTCCCCTCAGCCTGACGGCCGCGTGGATCCCGTCGGCCTTGCATTCCGAGGCCAGCTTCTCGATGGCCGCGAGCAGCGGGCGTTCGGTCGATGGCGAGCCGCGCAGCAGGGCCACGCTGCGGCGCACTTCGGAGAGGCCCTCACGGGTCAGTGCCTGCGCCTTGAGCACCGCTGCGCGCGCAGTTTCCGGATCGCGCTTGAACAGCGTTTTCGCAGCCTCGAGCTGAACGTGGACTACCGTCAGGTAGTGCCCGAGAACGTCGTGGATGTCACGCGCGATCCGGTTTCGCTCCTGGGCCTTGGCCAGCTCTCCGATCTCCGCTGCCTGCACGCGCAACTGCTCGTTCGCGTCGCCGAGCCTTCCCGCCAGGGCCTCCATCTCCGTCCGAGCCTTGTGCTGGACGAGCAACATTCGCGAGATGATGATCACGAATGCCCATGCTGCGGTCCAGACGGCGAGCTCGCGGACCAGCTGGGCGATCGGGTGCGCCTTGGAAATCCAGATGGTGACCATCACCGCCGAGCATGCGGCAACGAGGGACGCAACGCCCGCGGGCGAAAGGTAGAGCACTCCGTAGGTCACGAGCGGCAGGAGCAGCAGGACTGCTTCCCCGCGACTCACCGCCATCGCTCCCGCTGCTGCGGCGAACATCGACGCAAGGACGAGATGGAGTTGTCCCCTCGTACCGCGCCGCTCGACGAGCCAGAGACCCACGGTGCCGAGCAGAGCGTAGGCGCCGGCCAGCACGACGAGCAAAGCAAACGGGAAGGCCGAGAGGCTTCCCGAGGCGACCACCTTGATCAAGGCGGCGGCGGTCGCGGCGATGCAGGCCAGCGAGACGCCGGGCGTGATGAAGCGTTCGATGGGCCGGTTCATGACCACTCCTGCCGCGAGTATGCGTCTGGCGCCACCTCGCGCGCCATGTTTGCGAGTCATGCCCGCCGGCATGACCACGAGCATGACCTTTGGATGTTGAGACCTGCGGGAACGCTGCGAATAAGGGGCCGGGAGTACACGTGGTCCGGGAGTTGCACACAGCCGGGCGGTTTCAAGGAGAGGGGACGCAGATGCGGGTGGGAGATCGCAAAGGGATTTCACAGCGACAGAGGTCGCAACGAGTCACGGCAGCGCTCGCGTTGCTGGTCGTCGCGGCCTACGCACCGGGCAGTGCAGCCCAAGAAGACGACCTCGCGAGCGCCGCCCCACCGGAGCGTCGGCTGCCTTCAGACTGGTCCTTTGAGTTCGGTGGAGGCGCTCTTGCCCTGCCTTCGTTTCCCGGCGCCGCCTCGACCAAGGTCATACCGCTACCGTGGGTCGACCTGCACTACAAGGATCGGCTCTTTCTCTCCCCGATCTCCGGGCTGGGCGTGAACCTCGTCACGGTCCCCGGGGCACGGCTCGGCGTCGCACTGCTGCCCGATCTGGGCCGCTCGGCTTCGTCGAACAATCGGCTTCGCGGTTGGGGCGACATCGGGGCGGGGGCGGACCTGAGGCTGTTCGGGCAACTGCAGGTCATCGGCCCGGTCGCTGTTCTCGCCGCAGTGCGCCGCCAGTTGGGCGGAGGCAACGGAACGGTGGTGGATGGCGGACTGACCGGCACGCTGCGGTTGCTGCCGCATCTAATTCTTACCGCGACGGGCACCGTGACCTGGGCGAACGCGCGTTACACCCAGGCCTACTTTGGAGTCGATGCGGAGCAATCCGCAACGGCCCTGTCGTTCGGTTCGGTGGTTCCCACATTTGCGGCCGGCGCGGGGCTGCGGGACACCTCGCTGGCGCTGTCCGCCAGCCTCCGCCTCGATCACCACTGGTCCGTGCAATCCATCGCCCGTGCCGAGGTCCTGCTCGGCGATGCAGGCCGCAGCCCCCTCACCGAGCAACGCCTCCAACTGACATTCGGCGGGTTCCTCGCGTACCGGCTTTGAGCTGGAGCGACCAAGCGGATCACTGCCATCTCTCGCTCCAAGTCGGCTTCGCGTCGATCCTGCCATCTACCCACGCGGCGGCTGTGCCCGTCTGCCGTGTCGAGTCGGCGCTCGCGGAACGACAGGACCGGGACGGCGAGTCGGTCGCACCGCTGATGGCGAGAGTCACGCTGCGCTGAGCACGGCGAGTGCCAAGGACAGCAACGATCGGAGCCAGAAACGTGGCTACAGGGGCCAGGTTTCGAACGGTTGAAATCGCGAAGCCCGAGGTGGATAAGGGGCGCGGGGAACTCTTCGGCTGACCTGCGGGAACCATTCCTCACGCGGCGCCGGTGATCTGATCGGATCGACGGGTTTGAAACCATGCCGATCACAATTCATCACATGCCCGTGAATCCGGCGCGCACTTACAAGGTTCATGCGTGGGATGACTGGTCGACCTGGGAACTCGATCCGACTCCGCACGCGGGGCACGTCGACTTCCCGCTTCCGCGTTCGCGCGACGCGCGAGAGCTGCGGTTCATGTTTCACGCGGCCGATCCGCAAACCGATCGCGACACTTGGGAACGTGACGATTTCATCCGCCGTATCCGGGTAGCGGCACCGACGGACGTGTGGAGCTTCGATTTCACGGCGCGGATTCTGTACCGCGCTCCATCCGGTTCCGGCACGGCACTCAATCCCGGGGACGTCGTGACGGTGCACGTGATCAGCCAGCGACGGTTCAAGGGCGGACGGATCTTCGCCTGGAACCCATACGATGCCGCTGGCCCGTCAGCGTACTTCGACGAGTGGGCAAGGGCGGATCCTGAATCGACCTTCTCCATCCCACTCGCCTCATGGATGATCGCTGGATTTCACTTCAAGCTCGTCGGGCCGCGGACGGCCGGCAAGGACGACCTCTGGGAGCCCGACGGCAGCAATCGCGTGTGGACGCCTGCAGACGGGAAGGAGGTCTGGATCAAAAGCGGACAAGTGAGCGTGCGGGGTCGGAAGCTCGCGCTCGGGTCGTGGCCCATCGAGGTGCAGTTTCCCGCATCGCTCGGGAGTCCGCCCCTGCTGGATCTCGTGGACCCTGTCGAGCAACTCCACCAGAGGCTGGAGGCGGTGGCCGTGAATCCCGTCCCGGCCGCTCCGTTGTTCCGCATCGGGCGGTACGACGCGCCGATCTACGCCGACGCTGTCTACGAGCTGAATGCGCCGGGCGCGGAGGGAGAGGAACCGTTGGTGCGACCGTTCCCCGCGCGCCCGGGTGTCGCGATTTCCACCTCTCGCTTCGTACTTGGAGCCGGGGGGTGGGTCCCTGCGCTGCCGGCGGCGAGTGGACCGGTCCAGCTCGTCATCCAGCCCAGACCCGCGAGCGCGTTCTCGGGTGGAGTGACGATTGAGGCGGGCGTCGGTGCCGCGCCGGCGCACGACGCCGTGGCCGGCGTACGGCAAGCCGACGGGACGTGGCTCGCAACCGTGACGGTACCCATGGGTGTCCGGACCTGGGTGAAGCTCATCGGCGCCGGGGGTGCCGAGCCGAGGCCGTATGAATCGATCGATATCCGTCGATTCTTCACCTCGGACCCCGCAGTGCCGAGGTACTTCACCGCCGAAGGAGTGTACGGCCTGAGCAAAGCCGGCACCGTGACATTCGGGGAGCCGCCGAGCCGCATCGCCCTGATGCGGGCAGCTTTTGGAACGGCCGCAGGCGTCTTCGACGCTGGAGAGATGCCTCACGGACCGACACGAGACGGGACGGACATGTACTTCGTCCTGCATGCGCCGCACGCCGCATGGGCGAGACTCGTGTTGATTGACGACGCTGCTGCCGGAGGGCCTGCACGCCGCCATGTGTCGATGACCCTCACAGGCGATTGCTTCTATTGGTGGTGCAAGGTCCTCGCAAGCGACGTTCCCGCTGGCACCCGCTACCGATTCGCCCTCAACGACGACGTCGAGGTGATGGACCCCGCGGCGCGCGACGTGCTCGATTCCGGGAGCTTCGAAACGACGCCGGCCGACGCTCCTGCCGATGCGACGAAGTCCTGGTCGCTCGTGAGCGATATAGCCGCGATCGCTGCCACGGCTCATTCGCCATCATGGCGAACGATGGGATGGGAGGCGCTCCTTCTCTATGAGCTGCATCCGAAGCGGTTCACCGACCTCGGGACAGCTGCCCTCGCCTGGCTCGACGTGCTCGCGGATGAACTGAAGGCGACGAGCCGATTGGGCAGGCCCGGGTACCTCCGCGCTCTCCCGATCACGGCGCTGCAACTCATGCCGGTCCACGAGTTCAGGTCCACGAACTCTTGGGGCTACAATCCGGCCTTCTTCTTCGCGGTCGATTCACATTACGGGGGTGCGCCCGCGCTGGCGTGCCTCGTCCAAGAAGCGCATCGCGCCGGACGGGCCGTCCTCCTCGACCTCGTCTACAATCACATGAACGATTCGCCGCTCACGCGGATCGCTCCCGAGGTCTATCGAAACGGCGACGCCTGGGGCGACCGGATCTACAACGCGCATCCCATGGTTCGACAGTTCTTCCGCCAGGCCACGGTGTATCTCTGGCGCACGTTCGGGCTCGATGGCTTCCGCTTCGACAGCACGAAGACGATCGTGGAAAACGACGGCTGGGGTTTCCTGGACGCGATTCGGAAGGCGGTACGAGACGGCGCGACGGCGGATGAACAGCCGTGGCCGTACTTCGTCGGCGAGAACGATCCCAAGTTCTGGGACATCACGGACACGCGTTGGGGCGTGATGGACGGACAGTGGGACATCACCGAAGTGTACGATCTCGGGTTCGCCGCCTATGACCCGTGGAACGCATCCGACGACCATGCCCAGGCCCTGAAGTCGGACCTGGAGGTGCCTCATAGCTGGGGGCGGCCGTTCTTCGAGGCGATGCGATTCGGCGAGAGTCACGACAGCGTCAGCGGTCAGGATCCCGGCAATCGGCGGATCGCGGCGCGGCCGCCCTATCACCAAGGCTTGCAGATGGCGAAAGCGATCGGAGCCATCTCCGTTCTTTCGAAGGGAGTGCCCATGGTCTTCATGGGTGAGGAAGTCGGTGAAACCCGGTACTTCTCCTTCGACAGTGAAGGACCCGCGACGAATCCGCAGGCGCACGATCTTCCGGATCGCGCCGCGACCGACAATACCCGCGTACTGGGGTGGTTCCGTTCACTCATGGGGCTGCGGAACGACGGCGTCAAAGGACTCCGCGGCGACGATTCCGTGCAGGTCGTCCGCACAGGGCGGCGCACCGTGGCGTTCACGTGCGGATCAGGGCAGCAACTGTTCATCGTCGCGACGTTCGGCACCGAAGACCAGCAGCAGGACAGCTCTTGGCTCGGCTTGCCGAGGAATGGGCGGTACAAGGAAATCCTGAATTCGTCCTGGCCGGTGTTCCAGGTCGAGTTCGAGCAGGAGCGGACCAACGGCGGCTACGCTGCTTCGATCCAGAGCGGGCAGCTCTTGAACCTGCCGTTCATCGGGGCAGTCGTTCTGGAGCGGGTCTAGCAGGATCGGCAATCGGAGCTTGGCCAGACGCGAGCAAGCCGCGCAGCGGAGCAGGCGAAGCCGACGAAACTCCGAAATGCGGAAGGTAGTGGGGTGTACGGGACTCGAAGATTCCAAAGCGTTTCACCTGCTTCGGCGACGACACAGGCAAAATCCAGAATTCGGGAATGGGGACGGCGGGCTGCGAATGCACTCGCCGTCCTCCCTTTTCCGAACCTAAACCGGCCTGTGCTCTCCATTCATGGCAACCGGCTGGCAACGGTCCCGATGCCTCGCGAGGCATGACGGAATTATCTCGTGCTCGTTCCTCTCTCCTGCACACAGCAACGGCGCGGAGCAGACTATCCAGAAGGGGCCAGAGGGACGAACCAGCGGGAAGGTATCGGACAAGCGCGCGGCTGGTGGCGTCGTACACCGCAGGCGAAGTCGCCCGGGTGCTGGCCGAGGATTTTGCGCGGCACGGCCCGCCGCTGGCGATGCGCATGGACCGCGCCTCGCAGCACGACGCTGGACCGGTGCGAGAGCTGCTGCGCCGGCACGAGATGCTGATCCTGCACGGGCCGGCGCGCTACCCGCAGTACTATGGTCAGCATGAGCGGCAGAACCGCGAGCACCAGGCCTGGCTGGCATACTCGGATGGCGTGAACGATGCCGAACTGCAGGAGATGCTGCGGGTGCTGAACCAGCGCTGGCTGCGCCCATCGCTTGACTGGCGCTCATCCGCGGCGCTCTGGGAGGCGCGCAGAACAATGCTCACCCAACCGTCGCGAGCTCCGCCACGACGTCATCCGCCGAGCGGTCCAGCTGCGCGCGAGAAGATGTGCACCAAGACTGGCTGAGCGCCTTGCCATCGAACAGGCGCTGGAGGATCGTGGTCTGGTACGGTCTGTTGACCGTTCTTCGCCGTCACGAGTCGGCGATTTGGGCGATCAATGATTCTGACGCAGGATCATCAGGACGCCGGGATTCGGACGCAGCGTCAGCCCCGGATCGACGCCGACGCGGGAGCCGGGCACGAGGCCGAACTCGTAGCGCTGCGCCACCATCGCGAGCACGAGTTGCATCTCGACCGACGCCAGCCAGCTCCCGACGCAGCTGCGTGGCCCACCCCCGAACGGAAAGTATGCGAAGTGCGAGCGGCAACGCTCAGGCAGGAACCGTTCGGGATTGAACCGCTC
>Ga0209526_10000852_pt1 | contig 20036 bp, 15 predicted proteins | sample JacPinW_OM2H0_M1_FD_188566 | JGI IMG/M metagenome (GOLD analysis project Ga0209526, IMG submission 188566) | Forest soil microbial communities from Algoma, Ontario, Canada - Jack Pine, Ontario site 1_JW_OM2H0_M1 (SPAdes) (version 2) | ecosystem: Environmental > Terrestrial > Soil > Boreal... | reverse complement strand
AGGGCCGGCGCTTGCTCCCGATGCCGTCTACAGATGGACGGTGCAGACATGGGCCGACGCGGGACCGCCCGGACCGTTCGCGCGGCCGTCGACCTTCGAGACCGGTCTCACCGATCACGACTGGCGCGCGTCGTGGATACGTCGGGCCGCCGACGACCGGGTCGAGGTCGATCAGTACACGTACGCCCGCAAGGAATTCACGCTCGGGAGCTCACCGATCGTGCGGGCGCGCGCCTCCGTGTCGGGTGACCAGCAGTACGAGCTGTCCGTGAACGGAACCCGGGCCGGCAAGGGTCAGGCCTACAGCTATCCCGATACGCAGTACTACGAGACGCTCGACGTGACCCGTCTGCTCCGTGCGGGTGCGGAGAATGCGGTGGGGATCGTCTCGACCTGGCAGGGCGCGACCAAGGGCCACCCCGCGGGCGCGCCGGGAGTGATCGCGCAGATCTCGGTGTTGCACCGCGACGGCAGCACGCAACGGATCACGACCGACGGATCGTGGCGCGTCGCGCGGGGAGCCTGGCTCCCGGGAACGCAGCGCGACCTCGAGGGAGACCTGGTCGACTTCACGGAGAACATCGACGGACCGTCCCAGCCCATCGGTTGGGACACCACCCGTTTCGACGACCGTCGCTGGTCGCTGGCCGCCGTGCTCGGTCCCGCTGGTGTCGCGCCCTGGGCCCATCTCGTGCCGGTGCGCACGCGAATCGTCGAGCAGCCGGTGGCCGCGGTCGCCCTCACCCGTCTGCCGTCGGGTGCGGTGGTCGCCGACTTCGGCAGAGTCTTCGCGGCCGTCCCCACCGTGACGTTCCGCCACGGCGTGCGAGGCCGCGTCGTGAAGATGCGCGCTGGCTACCTTCTCGAGCCGGTACCGGGCCAACCACTCAACGGTGAGCCCGGGCAGGTCTCCACACAGCACGGGACCCAGCACACCGACATGAGCTACACGTACGTGCAGCGCGGTGGTGCCGAGCAGTTCCATCCCTTCGACTACCTCGGCTTCCGCTACTTCCAGATCGACGATCCGGGCGAGCAGCTTGGGCGCGACGATGTCGTCGCGTTGACGCGTCACACCGTCGTGCCCGACGAGCACGCGGCCACATTCTCGTCGTCCGCCCCCACGGTCGACGCCGTCTTCGAGTTGGGTCGGCACTCGGCCCTGTTCAGTGGGCAGGAGCAGTTCCTCGACACCCCGACCCGCGAGAAGGGGCCGTGGCTGTGGGACGGCTTCAACGAGTCCCAAACCGCGATGGCCGCGTTCGGGGAGCAGAACCTGACCCGCAAGTCGTTGCTCGAGTTCGCACAGTCCCAGGCGCGGTACTGGCCCAACGGAGCCGTCAACAAGATCTACCCAACCGGTATCGGCGCGCTCGACATCAACGAATTCACCGAGATCTATCCCGAGTGGGTGTGGCAGTACTGGCTCGAGACCGGGGACCGAGCCCTGCTCTCGGAGGTGTACCCCGCGCTGTCACGCGTGGCCGACTACGTCGCCGCGTCGATCGACCGATCGACGGGCTTGGTGACCAGCCTGCCGGCGACGAACATCTATTACAGCTTTCCGGTCGTGACCCGGCTCAACGTGCTCGGTGCGAACGTATTCGCTCGCGTCGCGGCCATCGCGGCCGCCCTCGGACGGTCCGACAACGAGGTTGCGCGGCAGCGCGGCCGCCAGTCGGCACTCGTTCATGCCGTCAACTCCCGGTTGACCCGGACCGACGGCGTCTACGTCGACGGGCTCGAGGCCAACGGCACCCAGGTCCGCGCCGCCGCGCAGGACACAAATGCGTGCGCGCTCGTCTACGGCGTCGTTCCCGTGGCGAAACGGAGTGCAGTTGCGGCGTACGTCGCGGGGTTGGGCATGACGGCGCCGCCCCGAACCGCGGCCGAGGTGCTCGAGACCCTCGCGTTGTCGGGCCGAGAGGGTGATCTCGTTCGCCGGCTCATCGACACGACGAGCGACGGGTGGGCGAACGTGCTCGCGCGCGGCGGCACGTTCACGTGGGAGGTCTGGCAGCCGTCCGACATCATCGGCGACAGCATGTCGCACGGATGGGGCTCGAACGTGTTGGTCGAGATCCAACGTGCGCTCCTCGGCGTGCGGCCGACCGCGCCCGGCTACGCGACCTTCGATGTCTCGCCGCCTGTCACGGGTCTCACCTGGGCCCGAGGCACCGTGCCGACCCCCCGGGGCGACGTGGCGGTGTACTGGCGCCGCTCACATGGCGACGACGACGTGTTCACGCTCGAGGTGGCCGTACCGGCGAACGCGAGCGCGACCGTTCGGATCCCGGCGCGGGGGACGGCATCCATCAGTGAGAGCGGACGACCGCTCAGCCGCGCAACCGGTATACGCGTGCTGGCCGCGGACGGTCGGTCGGTAGTTCTCCGTGTCGAAGCGGGTGACTACCGATTCGACACCCACGAGACGAAGCAGTGACATGGCGCCGGCGCGCTCACGGCGAGAGCACCGCGACCAAGTCCTTTGGCAGCGTCGACTCGATGTCGTTCCACTCGCCCGGCGTCACGTAGCGTTGGAGCGCGCCGAGCACGCGCTTCACCACGAGCTCGGTGCCGCCCTCGGCATCGAACGGCAAGTCGCGTCGCACCCGGTCCAGGAACTCGTCGCGGTGCATCTTCACCGGGACGCGGGCGGGCACCCAGCCTTCGTAGTACAGGCCCCGGATGAGCATCGGTAGTTGAGCAGCGAGGTCGGCCGCCTCCTGTACGGGCAGGCGATCGCGCAGAGCGTGCAACACAGCCCGTAGCGCGTCGTACGACTGCTGCCGGCGGGTGCTCGGCCAGCCGTAGGCCTCCTCGATGCTCTTGAGGACCTGGTTCGTCTTCTCGATCGTGGTGTCGAACGCCGCGTAGCCGGTATGGCTCATGGGTCCCGCCTCCGTGCTCTGGGTTGCGCTCGACCGGCCGAACCAGCCGCGCGTCGAGCGTTCACACCGAGGATGGGCCGTCCGGCCGGTCTCGTCATCACGCGTCCACGTAGTTGAGGAGACGCCGGGTATGACGAGTGCAGCGGCAGGGACATCGCCCAGCTGGTGGTTTCGTATGCTGCGCCGCCATGGCCGTGGCCCTCGGCGTGCTCGTCGCGATGATGTTCGGCTCGGGAGACTTCGTCGGTGGGCGGGCGTCGATGACGGCGAACACGTCGGGCGTGCTCGTGCTCTCGCAGTGCTGTGCGGCCGCGGGAGCCGTCGTGATCGCCTTGGCCGTTGGAGCGCACGTCACCACGGGCGACATCGTCTACGGCGTGTGCGCCGGCGCAGTGAACGTCGTCGGCTTGGGGCTGTTGTACCGGGGTCTGGCGAGCAGCGCGATGAGCGTCGTCGCACCCGTCACCGCGGTCGTGGCGTCGATGGTGCCCGTCGCGTGGGGGCTCACGAACGGCGAGCGGCCGTCACTGCTCGTGCTTGTCGGTGTGATCCTGGAGATCGGAGCCGCGGCATTGATCGCGAGGGGGCCCGACGACGGCCCTCGTGACGGCGTGGCCGAGGGCGTGCTCATCGCGGTGCTCGCGGGCGGCGCGCTCGGAACCTCGTTGCTGCTGTACGCGGAGACCTCCCCGGCATCCGGGTTCTGGCCCGTGCTTGCAGCACGGGTTACCGCGGCGGCGCTCGTGCTCCTGCTCGTCGCCGCGCTGCGAACGTCCCGTGACGTCAGCTTGCCGGCCGGGCCGGCACGAGGTTTCGCAGCCGCGGCGGGCGTCCTCGACGTCGCTGCAGCGTCGATGTTGTTGCTCGCGCTCCGGCACGGCCTCATCGTCGTGGTCGCGCCGATCGCTGCGCTTGCGCCGGGCTTCACCGTGTTGCTCGCATGGGGTGTGCTGGGCGAGCGTCTCAGCGGGGTGCAGCGCGTCGGGCTCGCAGTTGCGCTCGCGGGCCTGGCGATTGTGTCGAGCGCTTGAGCGCGGCCGTCATCCCTTGGTCCGGCTCACGGGGGCGCGACGTGAGCGCGCCGATGTCCTCGCGCATCTGTCCGGTCTCGATCTCGAGGTGGCGACCCCAATCGGCCACGCGTCCGGCGAGCTGCTCGAGGAAGCTGCCGATCTCCGCGACGCTCTCCTCGAGTCGCCGCCACTCGGAACCGATCTGACCATCCATGTCCTTGCCCTCGGCCGGCGCGACGACGAGCTTGAGGATCTGTGCGCCGTGTCGCCCGAGGACCGAGCGTGGGAACTTGGGTCGCGCCACGTTGGGTGAACGAGCGCGTCCCGAACGGTGACCGAGCCCCCGTACCAGCCCCGATGGGTCGCCGGTCTCCCACCGAGGTTCACGCGGGGGTCCGGTGGGTGCGTCGTCCTACGATGGGTTCGGTGCACGATTCGTTGCACCGGTACCGACAGCGGACAGGAGCGAGCCGAGATGCCTGATCTCGCAGCCGAGGAGCGCGCGATCCCGACCACGGCGACGAGCGAGGCCGGGGAGTTGGATCTCCGGCTGGAACAGCATCGCGGAGAGCTGACCGGCTATTGCTACCGGATGCTGGGATCGGCGTTCGAGGCCGAAGACGCCGTCCAGGAGACGCTCGTGCGCGCGTGGCGGGGCTTCGATCGATTCGAGGGCCGCGCCGCGCTGCGGTCGTGGCTCTACCGCATCGCGACCAACGTGTGCCTCGACATGCTGAACGGGCGAGCGCGTCGCGCCCGCCCGATGGACCTCACCGCCGCCGCCCCGGCGGACAGTCCCGCCGGCGCGGTGTTGCCGGAGGCCACATGGATACAGCCCATGCCCGACAGCCGTGTATTGCCCGCGGGCGGTGACCCGGCCGAGGTGGCCGCCTCACGGGAGACGATCCGGCTCGCGTTCGTGGCCGCGCTCCAGCATCTCCCGCCCCGACAGCGGGCGGTGCTCATCTTGCGCGACGTCTTGCGCTGGAGGGCTACGGAGGTCGCGGAGCTTCTCGACAGCACGGTCGCGTCGGTCAACAGCGCGCTGCAACGCGCCCGGTCGACGCTGGCAACCAGCAAGCCCACGTCCTCCGATCCCGAGCAGCCGATGGACGAGGCGCAGCGAGCGCTCCTCGCGCGCTATGTCGACGCGTTCGAGCGGTACGACTTCGATTCGCTGACCGCGCTGCTCCACGACGAGGCCACGCAGTCGATGCCTCCGTACGAGATGTGGCTGCGCGGACGTGACGACATCTTCCAGTGGTGGCGCGGGCCAGGCGCCGAGTGCCGCGGGTCGCGCCTGGTTCCCACCAGCGCGAACGGCTCGCCCGCGTTCGGGCAGTACCGACCCAGTGGTCCGGGCGGCCGCCACGAGCCCTGGGCGCTCCAGGTCCTCGAGCTCTCAGCCGGCCGGATCGTCGAGTTCAGCTTCTTCCTCGATACGAGCCTGTTCCCGCTCTTCGGGCTGCCCCTCCGACTCGAGCCGTAGTCCGGAACCGAGCGGCATCACGTCGCTCAATCCGACGAACGCGAGCAGCTCCCGCAGCTCGCACGAGGCGTGACGCACACGGAGCTCGTGGCCGAGACGGCGCGCGGTGAGCTGTAGTCGGGCCAGGACGTCGACCGTGACGGCGTCGGGGGTGGCGAGCGCGCCGACGTCGCAGACGATCAGATCGGCGTCGCCTCGAGTCAGCAACAGGCGGACGCGTTCGCAGATCGCCGGGAGGTCGGCGCGCGCGATCGAGCGGTCGATCACCAAGACGATTGCATTCGACGCGCCGGGTGGTCGCACCGCTCCCACCCGTGTGGTCCGTGACTGCTCAGGAGCGGCCAATCGCGGTGCTCCTTTCGCCGTCCCCCGGAGAGACCGGCCGCTCGGGCAAAACTCATCGGGCCAGACGCACAATCGCTCGGTCGCCGGCCGGGGTGGAGCGAAGGGCGGACGTTCGGGGCACGTTGTCGGGTCGCCCGCTACTCTGCTCCGGGGCTGCCGACTCGGACGTTCCCGATGGGCGCGCAATGGCTGAGGATCCGGGCTCAGGGTATCGACCCGACGAAGCCGCATCGACCGACGCGAACGACATCGCGAACGCGGCCGTTGCCGTGCTCGGTTCGATTGAGCCAGGCGACAGCGCCCGGCTCGGACGCGTCGAAGCGGCGGTGAACGCACTCGTGATGGCGCGGCGACTCGACGAGGCCGTCGACCTCCTTCGCGCGACTGACGCAGGCGCGGAGATGCCGTCCGATGTCGCCGCGCGCTTGCAGGTCACGCTGTCGTCGATATTGATCATTCGCGGCGAGGCCGCGGCGGCCGTAACGATCGCGGATGCCCTCATGGCGACGGCAGGTCTCCCGTCGCAGGTCTACGACGAAGCGGCAGTGGTGCGGCTCACGGGTGCGCTCGGGCAAGGGGAGTTCGCTACGGCGCGAGAGCGCGCGGAAGTCGTCCTTGCCGGGGCGGGACGAGCGAGCGGTGACGCTGCGCTCGCCGGAGCTCTGACCGCGTTGGCCGCGCTTGCGTGGGACGAAGGACGAGTCGCTTCCAGTCTCGGATTTCTCCGCGCTGCCGTACGACGCTCCAGCGGGGATCCAGCCGACGCCCGGCACCTGTACCCGCGCCTGACGCTCGCAACGATCCTCGCGACACTCGGCGAGTTCGACGAGGCGCAGGACGCGATGGTGACGACGATCCAACAGGTCGCTACGACCGGTGACGGCGTGTGGTCGGCGTGGGTCCAACTGGCCTGCGCCCGCATCCACCTGGCGAGCGGCAATCTCGACGACGCCGAGGCCGAGTGCATAGTGGGCTTGGGCCTCGCGAGGGACATGGGCGCACGAGTCCATGTCCCATTGGGGGAGTGGATCCTCGCCTCGATCGAGCTGATGCGAGGAATGCTTCGAGAAGCTGCCCAGCATGTCGATCGGTACAAGGCGGATCTTCCCGCAGTCAGCGGCGCAGTGAGCTCGGCGACCTACGCGCTCACCGAAGCGCGGCTCGCCGACGCCCGATCGGGACCCGCCGCCGCGGTTCCGTTCCTCGGCGCCGTGTACGACGATCTTGCCGCGCACAATCTCCTCCTTGTGGTCGACCCGACCGCGGCTCCGTTTCTCGTCCGTAATGCGCTCGACACCGGAGACCACCACCGAGCCGATGCCGTGGTCGCTCACGCCCAACGGATGACCGACAACAACCCTGGTTTCGCAAGCCTGGCCGCGGCTACCGCCCACGCCCGTGGGCTGCGCGACGGCGATCGTGTCGCGCTGACCGCTGCGGTCACCGCTCACACACATCCGTGGGCGCAGGCATCGGCGCTGGAGGACCTCGGCGTCGTCATCGCCGCATCGGATCGGAGCGCGGCCGAGGACAATCTCGTGTTGAGTCTCGCCGGCTACGAACAGATCGGCGCCGAGAGGGATAGCGAGCGGGTGCGGGCCAAGCTGCATGAATCACAGATGGCGCGGCGCGCCCCACGCCGGAAGCGTCCCCTCACGGGATGGGCCAGCCTCAGCGACACTGAGCGTCGCGTCGCCGACCTTGTCGGCGCGGGTCTCACCAACGCGGAAGTCGCCGACCGGATGTTCATCTCCCGCCACACCGTCGACTACCACCTTCGGGGCATCTTCAGGAAGCTCCAAATCAACTCGCGCGTCGAGCTCGCCCGTCTCGTGGTCGAACGCGACAGCTAGAGCTCCAGCCGCCCAGGGATTCATCTCGCCCGCTGACCGCAGCGGCGGAGTGCGCTCGTCAGCTCAGTGCCCCGCGAACTCGAGCAACTGCGGAGCCAGGAGTGGCCACCGTTCGAAGAGATGGCCGGTGCCGTTCCTTGCGGCGTCGCCACGCTGGTTCCATTCATCGTCGCCCCACGGCGGCTCGACGAGTCGAGAATTCGAAATGAGCTCGTGCAGTCGTTCAGAGGTGGCGCGCGTGTGGTGCGGATCGCTCTTCCCGCTCCGATAGATCAGCGTCGGTATCTCGAGCTCGGCACATTCCTCGTCGGAGAGTCCCGGAACCGTCGCGTTCGGGTCGGGGCAGTAGACCGACATCCAGCGCTCCAGGGTCTCGATGAATCGCTGGGGATCGAGGTCGAGGAACCGCGCTCGGTTCGCCGGGTTGCGTTCGAGGACCTCGGCCCACTCGGGAAGCTCGACGACTGCCTCCATCCCACCTCGCCAAGCGACACGGATCGACTCGCCGCAGTAGTGAACGCCGAGGAGCATGAGGCCGTAGATCCCGCCCGAGATCCACAACATGGCGAGCCTCTCGACGACGTCGGGATGCCTCGCCGCGGTGAGGAGCGAGACCCTGGCTCCTCCCGAGCCGCCGACGATGACGGCCGGGGCCATGTCGAGCGTCCTGAGCAACCCCGCCAACTTGTCGGCTTGCATCTCCGATTCCGACGGGCCCGTGAAGCAGATGTCGGAGGCGCCGGTGTTCGGCCGGTCCCAGACGAGGACCCGCTGTCCGTGCGCGGCCAACGCGTCGGCCAGGTCACGAATCCCCGGCTCGTCCTTGCTGAAGCGACCACCCGGTGTCAGCACCCAGGGCGCACCCTCGCCGACGATCTCGTAGGCGATTGTCGTACCGTCGACCTCGACCGTTGCCACGCGCCTCCTCCCGGTCGACGAGTCGCCACGCGATGCGCCGTCGAGCACGGCCCGGGACTGTACAGCGGGACTCCGACGCATCTCACGAGTTGTCGTCACGGCGTGGCTCTACGAGACTCGGGCGATGACCACAGGAGCGAAGCGAAGCTCCGCCCATCGGAGCCCGCCGGAGCGACACGAGGACGCGGTTCCTCTCCTGGCCCACTGGGTCGACGGAAAGATCCTCGCGAGATCCCCCACACGACGAGGTGAGGTCTTCGATCCGGCGACGGGCCTCGTAGCCAAACACGTCGCGTTCGCATCCCCCGGCGACGTCGACGACGCGGTGGCCGCGGCGGGCGCGGCGTTCGGTCCGTGGCGCTCGACGTCGCTGACAGAACGCATGAAGGTGCTGTTCCGCTTTCGTGAGCTGTTCCACCAGCGGGCGGAGGCGCTCGCGGCCATCATCACCGCGGAGCACGGCAAGGTCCTCGACGATGCGCTCGGCGAGGTGACGCGCGGCCTCGAGGTCGTCGAGTTCGCGTGCGGGATGCCGCAGCTGCTCAAAGGCAACTTCTCGGAAGGAGTGTCGTCGCGCGTCGACGTCTACTCCATTCGCCAGCCGCTCGGCGTCGTGGCGATCGTCAGCCCGTTCAACTTCCCCGCGATGGTGCCGTGCTGGTTCTTTCCCATTGCGATCGCGGCCGGCAACACGGTGGTCCTCAAGCCGAGCGAGAAGGATCCCTCGGCCGCCAATTGGATCGCCGAGCTCTGGGCCGAGGCCGGCCTGCCCGCAGGTGTCTTCAACGTCGTGCACGGCGACAAGGTGGCCGTCGACCGGCTGCTCGCGCACCCCGGCGTGAGAGCCGTCTCGTTCGTCGGATCCACTCCGGTCGCGCGGTACGTCTACGAGACCGCGACTCGCTTCGGCAAACGCGTCCAGGCCCTGGGTGGCGCGAAGAACCACATGGTGGTGCTCCCCGACGCCGACCTCGATCTCGCCGCCGACTCAGCGGTCAACGCCGGGTTTGGCTCCGCCGGGGAGCGGTGCATGGCGATCTCGGTCGTCGTAGCCGTGGGCCCCGTAGCCGACGACGTCGTTGCGAAGATCGCCGACCGTATCGGTCGACTGACCGTCGGGGACGGGCGAACAGGAGCCGACATGGGGCCGCTCGTCACCGGCGCCCACCGCGACAAGGTGGCTTCCTATCTCGACGCCGGAGTGAAGGCGGGTGCGACGTTGGTGGTCGACGGGCGGGACCATCTCTTCGCCGGGCACGCATCGGGGTTCTGGTTGGGACCGACCCTCTTCGACCACGTCACTCCCGAGATGAAGCTCTACACCGACGAGATCTTCGGGCCCGTGCTGTCGGTCGTCCGCGTCCCTACGTACGACGACGCTCTCGCCTTGGTGAATGCCAACCCCTGCGGGAACGGCACGGCGATCTTCACCAACGACGGCGGCGCGGCACGCCGGTTCCAAAACGAGGTCGAGGTCGGGATGGTCGGGATCAACGTCCCCATTCCGGTCCCGGTCGCGTACTACTCGTTCGGAGGATGGAAAGCCTCGCTCTTCGGTGACACACATGCCCACGGCACCGATGGTGTGCACTTCTATACGCGTAGCAAGGTGGTGACGAGCCGGTGGCTCGACCCGAGCCACGGAGGCGTCAACCTCGGGTTCCCGCAGAACACCTAGTGCCGCGCCGCGCTCCGTTGCCGCTGCCGGCCGCCACAGCTACCGTCCGAATCCGCCGACCCGGCGACTCGAATGGACGTCACGAAAGGGAGTGGCATGACTGTCCCGCTCGGCCCGGTGAGGGTGATCGACGCAGACACGCATCTCACCGAACAGCACGACCTCTGGACGAAGCGCGCTCCGGCCGCGTGGAAGGACCGCGTACCCCACGTCACCCAGGTCGATGGATGCGCAACGTGGGTCGTCGACGGCGCGGTGCTCGGCCGCGCCGGCGCGGGGGGTGTCATCGACAAGAACGGCGTCAAAGGACGTTCGTTCGAAGGCCTGTATGAATGGGAGATCGACCAGGCGCACGAGGCGGCGTACGACCCTCGAGCCCGGGTGGCGCTCATGGACGACATCGGGATCTGGGCGCAGATCGTCTTCCCGGGCGTGGTGGGCCTCGGTGGGCAAGGACTTGCGGACGTGGTGCAGGACGTCGAGTTGCGCACGCTCTGCCTCGAGATCTTCAACGACGCCAGCGCGGAGATTCAGGCCGAGTCCGACGACCGTCTCCTTCCCATGGCCCTGTTGCCGGCGTGGGACGTCGACGCCTGCGTTCGTGAGGCGCACCGAGCGAAGAGCCTTGGCCTACGCGGCGTCAACCTCACCTCCGACCCGCAGGACCTGGGCTCCCCGGACCTCGCGAGCCGGGCCTGGGACCCGGTGTGGGAAGCGTGCAGCTCGTTGGCGTTGCCGGTGCACTTCCACATCGGCGCAAGCCTCACGACGATGAACTACTTCGGGACCTATCCGTGGCCCTCCCACGATGACGACACCAAACTCGCCATCGGTGGAACGTTGCTCTTCATCGGCAACGCGCGCGTGGTGGTCAACATCATCTGCTCGGGGATGCTCGACCGATTCCCCGAGCTGAAGATCGTGTCGGTCGAGAGCGGCTCCGGGTGGATCCCGTTCATCTTGGAGGCGCTCGAGTACGAGATGGCCGAGAACGCTCCCCAGCTGAGAGCGGAGCTCTCGTTGCGACCTTCCGAGTACTTCAAGCGACAGATCTACGCGACCACCTGGTTCGAGCGCAGCGATCTGGCGTCGATGGTGGCTTCAGTGGGAGAGGACAACATCATGTTCGAAACGGACTTCCCGCATCCGACGTGCCTCTACCCCGACCCGTTGAAGACGGCCGCTGAGAACATGCGAGAGCTGAGCCCCGCCGTTCGACGCAAGATCCTCGGCGACAACGCCGCGAAGCTCTACCACCTCTGAGTGGCGCAATTTACGGGAGCGTCACGGACTTCTGACCCACCGGCCGCCACTCGTACGCCGTGACTTCGGCACCTTCGTACAGAATGTGCGCCCCGAGCTGGTCGTGCACATACGCCATCGTTCTCTCGAGCGCCGACGGCGCGAGCGGCTGGTTTCCTGCGGTCGGTGCGAACACGAATACGACAGCCTGAGCGTCCACCGGCAACCTGGCGTTTGCCCACAACATCGCGTGAACAGACTTCCTGCCGGCGAAGCGCCCGATCACGCCGGACGTCGAGACGACCTCGGCGTCGGCGGGCACCTTCTGACGGACGGCGGCGAGCTCATCCGCCGCCCGGGCGGAGACATGGAAGAGATTGAGCCGGTGGAGATGGTCGCGGTCGTAGACGATGGCGTTGATCATCACGAGCACAAGTGCGCCAATCGCGACGAAGCGCCACCAGTCTCGTCGGCGGCTCAGCGAGAGCAGAAGCAGCAACGTTCCCAAGACGCTGAAGGCATAGACCGGCCCGTTCTGGAATCCCAGCCTGATGAACAGCGGCTCACCGTTGAGCGTGTTCTCGAGCAGCACGACCACGACGATGCCGAAGCTCCACGGCGCGACGACACCGAAGACCCCGGCCGGGGCGAGATGGTCGGAAACGCGACCAAGCTTGCCCGAGATGGCGTGAAGTGGGCGCGATGGGTGATGCAGCATCCCCATGCCGACGCTGATCAGACCACCGAGACCTTCCACCGGCTTCGGGGACGACGCGAGGTACGAGTACCTCACCAACCCCGAGCCGAGGTTCGCGCCGAGCAGGCCGACCAGCAGGACCCATCCGAGACCGACGCCGAGAAGGTGGAGGCCGTCGCGACGCGTACGTCGACTCGCGATGAGAAACGAAAGCCCGATCCCGGCGATGTAGGTCGCGGCGACATCACCACACGCGAGGGTCAACGCGACCCAGACCCACGCCCGACGACGCCCGGACCAAAACTCCCATGCCGCGAGCACCACGAAGAACGTGGCGAGGGGCTCGTAATGGAAGTCCTCGTTGGCGAGCTTGTAGATCCACGGGTTGGCGACGAGGAGCACGAGCGCGACCGGCACCGTGAACGTGACCGGCCAGCCGCCCCGTCGCTGGCGTGTTGCCGACCAGACCCAGGCCAACACGACCGCCTCGGTTCCGACGACCGCGAGATCCTGGAGATAGAGCATGGAAAGGCCGTCGTCGCGGCGGAGCCGACCGAGGAGTCCCAGCGGCCACGCAATGAGCTCGAAGTGGCTCTGCCAGAACGAGTACCCCGCGAGCGTGCTTCGCGGGTTGAGGTCGCCGGATCCGATCTGGTGCCAGGCCTGGTGAAAGAAGGCAAAGTCCACGGACAGATTGAAGTGCTGCCATTGGTGCTGGCTTTGCACGATCAGTACGACGAGCTGCACGAACAGAGTGGCGACGACGAGAGCCATCAGGGTGCGCGTCGAACGCGAAGGTCTCGCGGACACTGGCGCGCCTGACCCTGTCGTGGATCGAGGCGCGGTCACGCGTGTCTCCACCACCCTCGCCGCGACGCGCACGAATATGGAAGCTAATGCCGCTCCGCGCCGCACAACGTGATCTACCTTGGCGTCGCGTGACGTAGGTCGACGCGCTTGGTCCGGCTCGCAACCTAGAGCACTCTGGGCGTTCCGCTCATGACCCTGGACACAACGCGTGACGCGCTCGCCTGAACGCGCGACGCGACGGCGGCGGTAGGAGCACTCCGGTCGGTCTCCTCGGCTGACTCCCGAGCCGTGTGCGGTGCACTTCGCGCTGCGTTACGCGATTCCGAACCAGCTGAGGACCGTTTCGGCGAGCAACAGGGTCGAGAGCCCGGCGACCGCAACGACAGAGGTGGTAGCGACAATCCGGAAGATCGGACCGTTTGCGGCCGGACCGAGGACGCTGCGCCGATTGGCGAGGATGAGGATGAACACAAGGATCACCGGTGTGATCAGACCTTGAAGCACTTGAGTGCCGATCAGCAGGCGGATCAAGTTCACCGGGGTGAGCGCCACCGCGGCACCCACGATGACTTGGAATGTGAACAGGCCGAGGAATAGCGGGGCTTCGCGAAAGCGCCGGGAGACGGAGCGTTCGACGCCGACGGCTTCGGAGATGGCGTACGACGTGGAAAGGGGCACGACCGCACCGGCGAGCGCGGACGCGCCGAGGAGCCCGACCGCGAACAGCAGCTCCGCGGCGGAACCCGCGACCGGCCGGAGTGCTTCGGCCGCTTGCCTGGCGCTGGTGAGTGGCCCATGACCGCCGATCACGGCTGCGGTGGCAATGATGATGAACATTGCGATCACGTCGCCGAAGATGGCGCCCCCTACCGCGTCGATGCGTTCCAGCCGGTACTCCTCGGGGCCGATACCCCGGTCGACGACACCGGCGGCGGTGTAGAGCTGCATGTACGGCGAGATGGTCGTGCCGATGAGAGCAACGCCGAGAAAGATGAAGTCTTTGCTGGCGATGAAATGCGGCACGACGGTGTCGATGGCGACGGTGTGCCAGTTGGGGTGGCCGAGCACCGCGGCGATGGGATACGCGAAAAAGACGAGGGACAGCAGAAGGAACACCCGTTCGGCGTAGCGGTAGGAGCCGAACATCACGAGCGCCCAGAGCGCGATCGCGGCGAGCGGTACCGAGAGGTAGCGGGAGACACCGACGAGCTCGAGCGCAGCGCCGATACCGGCGAATTCGGAAACGACGAGTCCGAGGTTCGCGAGCAGGAGGCAACCGAGAGCGAGAGCGGCCAACCGGACGGAGAACTGCTCGCGGATCAGCGCGGCGAGACCCTTGCCGGTGAAGGCGCCGAGTCGTGCGCTCATCTCCTGAACCACGATGAGCCCCACCGTGACGAGCACCATGAAAAATAGCGTCCGGTACCCGTACTGCGATCCTGCCGATGCGTACGTCGCAATTCCGCCCGCATCGTTTCCCGCGTTCGCCGCGATCAGTCCCGGACCGGCGATCGCAAGGTAGGCGAGAAAGCGCGTCCGACGTCGGAACCGCCCCGGCACGTCGACAACCTCGCGTGTCCCGGCTGGAATCACCGCAACAAGCGCGGGAAATGGAACTTCCCCCGATCCGGGACGAACGCATCGATGACGTCGTCGGCCAGAATCCGACCGACCGGCCGGTCGTCGACAACCACGAGTAACGATGACCGCCGCGCGTCGATCAACCCTTGCGCGACCTCGTCGAGTGGCGTATCGGGAGCGACGGACGGGCACGGATGCTCGGCGACGAGTTGCCCGACGCGTCGATCGTCGGGCGCGAGGAGCAAGTCGAACAACGGAACATCGTCGAGCAGCCCACCGTCACCGTCTACGACCGCGACCGCGTCGATGTCTGCGCTGTGCTCCTGAAACTCTGCGAGGCGCCGTCTGACCGTCGCGACAGTCTCGCCGGCGGGCACGCAAACCACGTTCGTGGTCATGATGCCGCCCGCCGTATTGACGGGATATTCGAGCAGGACTGCGAGACGCTGCGCGGTCAGCGGTGGCATGTGTTCGAGCAGTTCGCTGCGCTCGTCGGCGACGAGCCCGCGCAGGGCGTCGGCTGCTTCGTCGGGCTCCATCGCTGCGATGAGCGCAGCAGCCTGCTCTGGTGGTGCTTCCCGCAGCAGCGCCTCCAGCTCACCGGGTTCCATCTCCTCCAGCGCATCTGCAGCCGTGGCCGGTTCGAGCGACTCCAACAACTCCTGGCGTTCATCACGGCCCAGATCCTCGAGCAGGTCGGCGAGTTCGCCAGGGCGAAGCGCGCGCAGCCCTGTGTGCGCGACGCGCAGTCGTACGTGTGTCTCGGGGTCGCTGAACGATTGGATCGAGGCCCAGTCGATGACACGCTCGGGGGTCGGGCGGGTTCGCCAGCGCGACGGTCCCAGCCGCCGGAGGAGCGACGCGGTGCTCACGTCCACACCGACGAGCAAGATGCGGCCCGCAACCGGCGCGAGGTACAGGTCAGCCGCGCGGATGACCTGCACGCCGTCGACATCGATGAGCTGATGATCCAACACGTCCTTCGCCAGCGCGACTTCTCCCGGCCGCCGCTCGAAATCCTGGAGGTCGAGGCGGGCCGATCGCAACATGACCGCATCGTGAGTGATGTTCTCGACCTGGCTCGCGGGAACGAACGCCAGCCGTCGTGCCACGCGTACAACGAGACCCGTCATCGGCGGATACCGAGTCACTCCGTCCCAACGCGCGACGACGTCAACGAGCTTGCCGATCTCCGCGCCGCCCTGATGGCGGACCGGTCGGCCGACCAGACCGGCAAGGGAAACAAGCGACTCCCTGACCGCGCGGCGAGCCAAGAGCTGCTCCGAACGCGCACGCCGACGACGACGAAGCGCGCCCGCAGGAGAAGACGGCCGACGAACCACTCCAACCTCCTGAGTAAGAGGGACGAGAACGCGACGCGTTGCCCATCGGTGCCTACCCGACCCTCTACCGACGAGGCGCGAAGATCAGTGGGCGCCGCGAAACAGGGGAAGGCCGGGCCCGCTACGACGACTCGGGGGCTCACCCTGCAAGGCCCTCACCTCCTCCGGTGAACGAACACTCGGAGAATACCGGCCCGGGTTTGCCGCGCCGACGAGAGCGATGCTGCCGTGCGCAAGGAAACGCGCGCCGACACTTCGCTGTGCGCGCGTGGACGGGGAGGTACCAGTCAGCGGATCCGGTGAATCTCTCTCGCGTTGGCTCGACCGCGCCAACGCGCGTCGACATCAGCCACATGGTCCACTCCGTTCTCACAGGGCTGCTCGTCGCGCAATGCGAGTGAGCTCGGCTCCGTTGGAGAGAGGGGCTGGATACCCCTGCCCTGCGCAAGTAGGTTCCGGATGCGAGTGTTGGGCGGGAGGTTCGGCTGGCGTGAGTGCGCTGGGCCGAAGGCGTTCTCTTTTTGAGTGTCGACGCACACGCGCGCGTGTTGCGCGGGGGGCTCGGGCACGACGTCTGAGAAGACGTCGGCGTCGACAGCGGATACGGCGCTGCGCAGCTCTCGCGTTGGTCGTCGGCGTCGTGTCGGTGCAGTTGAATCCAGTCGATGTTCGGCTGAGTCGTGCCCTGTCGGACACGCTGAGTTTGGCCTTTGATGTTCCGACGAGGTTCGCTCCGTTGGCGTCGGGGCCGCGTCTGGTTGCCCAGGATGGGCGGGCGATCGTCCCAGCTGCGTTCATCAGCCGTTGGCCGGTGCGCGTCCAGGAGCTTCCGGCGGTTGTCCGTGATGCGGTGCTCGCGGCAGAGGACTCGGGCTTCTATCACAACGGCGGGATAGACATCGCGGCTTTGGAGCGTGCTGGTCTTGCGGATCTCCGGGCGCGACGGGTGGTCGTCGGCGCAAGCACGATCACCGAACAGTTGGCGAAGCTGAACTTTACCGGAAGACGTCGTTCGGTCGTGCGCAAGGTTCGGGATGCAATCGCGGCCGCGGAGCTTCAACACCGGTATAGCAAGGATGCGATTCTTGAGCGGTATCTCAATCAGGTGTACTTGGGCCGCGGTGCGTACGGGCTTGGCGCGGCATCGCGCGCCTACTTCGACGTTGCCCCGCAGTCCTTGACAATCGCGGAGGCTGCGACGTTGGCGGGCTTGATTCGCGCACCGTCTGCGTTCGATCCGATCGCTCGGCCACGCGAGCTCGAAGCACGACGCAACCATGTGATCGCACTCATGCACTCGCACGGCTGGTTGAGCGCAGCCGATGCACAGCGGGCGTCGGCAGAACCCCTGGCGATCTCGCTGGATCATTCGCGCGACGTCTCGGTGTTCGTGGACGCGGTCCGCCACGAGGCGTCGGCGCTTCCCGAGCTGGGTCGCACATCACAACAGCGCCAAACGGTGCTCGCGCGTAGTGACCTGACGATCGAAACGACCCTCGACCTCGACGAGTTCGCGGCGGTGAAAAACGCGACCCCCACTCTCATCGGCGGTCCGGGAGGACCAGCCGCCGCGGTCGCGGTTGTCTCGTCTGAGGACGGTGCGGTGCGCGCCGTCTACGAGGATCCGCACGGACGGAAGGGCTTCCCGATACTTTCCGGGCCTGGCGGACCTGACTCAGCCGGGATGATCGAATCCGCGTTCGCCGCTCGAGCCCGCGCCGCGAGTGATGGGCTGCAAGCGCCCAGCAAGGCTGCAGCCGAGAGTCTCCTCCGCGCACGCGCGCTGGGACCGAATCCGAATCTGTTGCAGGTCGCGGCCGCGTCCGTCGCGTTCGACAACACCGGCCACACCCTCGTGCCCTACACGATCCGCCAGATCCTTGACGCCCGGGGCCGAGTCTTGTACCGCCATGCCGGCGACCAACCGGCAGGACGCGCCCAAGCCGGTGCCGGATACGCCGAGATCGCGCAACGGAAAGCCGACACCGCAGCCCACATCGCCGTTGCGACCACACCGCAAACCACTGATACCTGGCTCGTTGGCTCAACTTCACGTCTTTCCGTCGCGACCTGGACCGGGGTCCCCGGCTGCAGCGTCCCAGCTCACCCGCTCACCGAGACGAACGCATTCGAGACGCGCGCTGCCGGCTTCGCCCGCGACGTCCTCGGCGTGAAGTCGACCTTCCTTGACGTCGCGGCTCACGCGAAGGCTCTGAACGACAACGGCCCATCCTCCACGCACACGGTTGCGCAACTCCAGGCGAATCTCGTCACCGCGCTCGCGCGTGCCGGTGCCTCCAAGATCGCCGCCGCCGTCGATATCGACGGCCACGGTCGAGTCTTCGATGCGAACGCGTACATCCCGATGCCCCCAGCGTCGACGAACAAGCTCTACACCGGCGCAGTCGCGCTCGGCGTCCTCGGACCCAACTATCGCTTCCGCACCGAGGCTCGAAGCCCCACGCGGCCCATCAAAGGCGTCGTGCGCGGCGAGCTCGACCTCGTCGCTGCCGGCGATCCGACCTTCGACGTGGACGCGCTCGCACGCCTGGCCCAAGATGTCGCCCGCGCCGGCGTGCGACGCATCGACGGCGGCATCGTCATCGACGACACCCACTACGACAACAACCACAACGCGCCGAGCTGGGAGACACGCGACGTTCCCGACCAGGCCGGACCGCTCTCGGCCTTCGCCGTCCAAGAAAACCGTTGGCGATGCGATGCAGCGTACAGACAAGACCCGGCCCGCTCCAACGGCCAGCTCTTCGCGCAACTTCTCGCCCAAGCCGGCGTTCACGTACAAGGAAGCATCCGCATCGGTCCCGCGACGCCCGCCAAATTCACACTCGCGCAACACATGTCGGCTCCCCTCACCACAATCGCGACCCACATGTTCCAGCAGTCCGACACCTTCACCGCCGAGCTGCTCCTCAAAGAGATCGGCACCCGCATCGGCGACCCGACCACCGCCGGCGGAGCCGAGGTCGTCCGCCGGAAGCTGCACGACGCCCACATCAGCGCCACCGTCGCCGACGGATCCGGCGTCTCACCACTCGACCACACCACGGCTGCGGACGAGGTGACCTGGCTCGCCCGAATGCAGCCACAGATCGAAGCCCTCTTGCCCATCGCCTGCGTCAACGGCACCCTCGCCGATCGCATGTGCTCCAAAGCCACACGAGGCCGCGTCCACGCCAAAACCGGCACGCTGCACGCGACCGCCGACCTCGCCGGCTACACCACCACGATGTCCGGAAAACCCGTCCGCTTCACGATCCTCCTCGACGGCGTCCATAACATCCTCGATGCCAAACAAGCCATCGACCAAGCGGTCACCGCGATCGCCACATCCGACCTATAGAGACGCGAAGCAGCTCACCATGAATCAGCGTGAGCCGATCACGGGTGGGTCGTCACGCGCAGATTGGCCGTTCTTCGGGTTGGCGGCGTCGAGCGCACGCGAAACGGCTGGTCGCACGGTGAATCACACCGACACGGAGTCAAAGCCGACGGAGCCCACCATGACCGATGCACCGGCGAGTGCGCTGCTGAGCTTCCCCCGGGTTGGCGGATATCGAGCCTGAGGCGACAATGGTCGTCTCTGGGAGGGTGTTCCGATGCCCAGACCACACCCGCCTGAGTTCCGTCAACGCGCGGTCGGGCTCGCACGGCTGCGCGAGAAGCCGCTGAAACTGATCGCCGCGGATCTCGGGATCTCCGAGAGCTGTCTGCGCGCTTGGGTCGCGCGGGCCGACGTCGAGGACGGCCGCCGCCCTGGCGTGACCAAAGAGGAACACGAAGAGCTGATCGCGCTTCGACGCGAGTTGCGGGTCGCGAAGATGGAGAACGAGATCCTCAAACGCGCGGCCGCGTTCTTCGCGCAGGAGAACGTGCTCCCAAAATGATCTACACCTTCATCGCCCGGCGCTGTTCGAACTTGCCGGTCGCGACGTGTTGTCGCGTGATGAAGGTGTCGACCTCCGGGTTCTCTGCGTGGAGAGCGTGCCCCGTCTCGGACCGCGACTGGGACGACGCGGTGCTCACGAAAACGATCGTCGACATCCACAAGATGTCACGCCGTTCGTATGGGTCGCCGCGAGTGCACGCCGAGCTCCGGCTCGGCCCTGGGGACGTTCTGTTCACGCAAACGCGTCGAACGGCTGATGCGCCAAGCCG
>Ga0209526_10000851_pt1 | contig 20072 bp, 17 predicted proteins | sample JacPinW_OM2H0_M1_FD_188566 | JGI IMG/M metagenome (GOLD analysis project Ga0209526, IMG submission 188566) | Forest soil microbial communities from Algoma, Ontario, Canada - Jack Pine, Ontario site 1_JW_OM2H0_M1 (SPAdes) (version 2) | ecosystem: Environmental > Terrestrial > Soil > Boreal... | reverse complement strand
AGAATGGCCCCTTTGCGAACTGCGTGCTGAAATATCAGAGAACCGGTGACCGAGCCACGATGACCGAGATCCAGTTTCACAACACATTGACGGACCGAACGGAACCATTTGTGCCGCTGGTGAAGGGCGAGGTGCGCGCCTACACTTGCGGGCCTACGGTCTACGATTTCGCGCATATCGGGAACTTTCGCACTTTTGTTTTCCAGGATGTTTTGCGGCGCTATTTGAGATCGAGGGGCTATCGCGTCATTCAGGTAATGAATCTCACGGATGTGGATGACCGCATCATCCAAAAGTCCGCGGCGGCGGGCGTGAGTATCCGCGAGTACACCGACAAATACATCCAGGCGTATCTCGACGACCGCCGAGCTCTAAACCTCGAGCCTCCCGAGCACATCGCGCGGGCCACCGAGCATATTGACGACATGGTGAAACTGATTCAGCGGCTCACCGAAAAAGGATTCACCTATACCAGTGAGGGATCGACTTACTTCCGCATCTCAAAATTTCCGGATTACGGAAAGCTCTCTAAAATTGATGTCGCCGGGATGCAAACTGGCGCCCGCGTCGACATGGATCGCTACGACAAAAACAATGCACGCGACTTCGCCTTGTGGAAGGCGCCCAAACCCGGCGAACATTTCTGGGAGACACCGATCGGGCCGGGACGCCCCGGTTGGCACATCGAATGTTCCGCCATGGCCATGGCATATCTAGGTGACACGCTGGACATCCACAGCGGCGGAGTCGATTTGACATTTCCGCACCACGAGAACGAAATTGCGCAGTCCGAAGCGGCCACTGGAAAGCAGTTCGCGCGCTGCTGGCTCCATGCCGAGCACCTGCTCGTGGGCGCCGAAGTGATGTCCAAGTCAAAGGGCAACTTCGCGACCGTGCGCGAACTGCTATCCCAAGGGCACAAGCCCTCTTCCTTGCGATTCCTTTTGGCCTCGGTGCCGTACCGCCGCCAGTTAAATTTCACGCCGGAGAGTTTGCAGGGAGCGGCCAGTTCGGTGGAGCGTCTGCGGACATTTGCCACGCGCGTCCGATCCGGGAAATTTTCGGAGGGCGCATCTTCTGCAATTGCAGAACGCGCCGCCAAATCGCGGGAAGATTTCGACCGTGGACTTGCGGACGATCTCAACACCGCGCAGGCGCTCGCGGCACTATTCGATTTGGTGCGGGACGTGAATACCGCCATGGATCGCGGGGAATTTCGCCAAGGTGATGCCGCTCCCATTCTCGACGCGCTCGAATCATTCGATAACATTTTTGCCATCCTTCACGATGACGACAGTGAAAAACTCCGCGCGCTGGGTCTTGCTCCGGATTCTCCTCCGCTTAGCGACGCTGAAATCGAGGCCCTCGTGGCGGAGCGGCAAGCCGCGCGCAAGCGGCGCGATTTCGCCGCGTCGGACCGCATCCGCGATCAACTCGCCGCGCAGGGTGTAATTCTGGAGGATACGCGCGAGGGCGGAATCCGCTGGAAACGGAAGTGAAACCGCGAAGTTCCAACCTGGTTACCCTGCGCGCTTTACGATTCATGGATCGATCGCGGTTGTTCGCGTAAACTACCTAATAGTTTCTTCCCAATTGTTGGGCATGTGCGTGCCCCAGCAAATGGGTGGTTCGTGTGCGGCACTGTCCCGGGCACGGGATCAAGACCGCTGCGTTGGAGGCCTCTGTGAAGCAGTCAACGATTGGAATCGCTAGCGAAATGAAGCTGCCAAATCTCATCACCTCTCTCCCCGGTCCCAACGCGAAAAAGATCATCGCGCGGGACACGCAAGTCATCTCGCCTTCTTACACGCGCGGCTACCCGATGGTCGCGAAATCCGGGCGCGGCGCGATTGTTGAGGACGTCGACGGCAACACCTTTCTGGATTTCGCCGCGGGTATTGCCGTGGTCTCTACCGGACACTGCCATCCGCGTGTCGTCGCGGCGATTCAAAAGCAAGCCGCTGAGCTGATTCACATTTCCGGCACTGATTTCTATTTGCCGAACATGGTGGAATTGGCGGAGCGCCTCGCGGCCGTGGCGCCCGGAAAAGAGCCGAAGAAAGTGTTCTTCGGCAACTCGGGCACCGAAGCGATCGAGGCCGCCATCAAGCTGGCGCGTTATCACACACGGCGCGACAAAATCATCGCGTTCTACGGGTGTTTTCATGGACGCACGCTCGGGGCGCTTTCGCTCACTGCCTCGAAGCCCGTGCAGCGAAAAGGTTTTGGCGCATTGTTGTCCGGAGTTTTTCACATCCCCTATCCGAATTCCTATCGCTGTCCTTACGGCAATCCTTCGCCATGCAATTGTGCGGAGTCGGCCACGATCCTGGAGCGCGAGATATTCAAACGCCTTGTCGATCCGGAGGAAGTGGCGGCAGTCTTTGTCGAACCGATTCAGGGAGAGGGCGGCTACGTACCCGCGCCGAAGGAATTTCTACTTGAGTTGCAACGGATCTGCCGCAAGCACGGAATCCTGCTCGTTTCCGACGAAGTGCAGAGCGGCATGGGTCGGACAGGGAAGTGGTGGGCCGGAGATCATGCGGGCATTGAGCCGGACATCCTGTGCGTGGCCAAAGGGATCGCTTCGGGGATGCCACTTTCGGCCACAATTGCGCGCGCGAGCCTCATGGACTGGAAGCCCGGCGCGCATGCCACGACTTTCGGCGGCAACCCCGTGTGTGTCGCGGCGGCGCTCGCGACGCTGGATCTGCTGGAAGGTCAGTACATCGAAAACGCCAGGCGTATGGGCGAATATCTCTTTGGCCGCATGGCGGATTGGCCTGCCAAGCACAAAATTGTCGGCGACGTGCGCGGCAAAGGGCTGATGATCGGCGTCGAGATCGTGAGGGATCAGAAGACCAAGGAGCGCGCGCACGATTTTCGGGAGAGGATCGTGGACCGCGCGTTTACCAAGGGCCTCTTATTGCTGGGCGCGGGAGAAAATACCATCCGCATCGCGCCGCCATTGATGATTGACGAAGAGCAGGCCGATTTCGCCGTTCGGACTCTGGAAGAATGCATCCGCGAAGTAGAATCTTCCATGTAGCGTCAGGAACTTGAGTAGTTGTTTGTTCTCTATGCTCTCTGTTAAAAGTCCTTTCGCGGTTCGTCCAAAGCTTTTAACACAGAGGGCACAGAGATCACAGATAAGGCCGAGAAGGAAGCTGCATCGATGGCTCGCACGCCGATGCGGCGCAAGACGGGGAACGCCGTGCCAATTTTCTCGCGTGTCATGTTCGGGTTGGTGGACTGGGCCGCACGAAAGGGACTGTCGGATTCGGCCGCGCCACCTTCACGGGAGGCAGCGAAGCAGAGAGCGCGCCGAACGGGCGTTCGCGGCGAGACGTATGCGTATTGGTATCTGCGGCGTCAGGGATACGTGATGATCGCGCGAAACTTTACCTATCGCGGGATGAAAGGCGAAATCGACCTGGTGGGATACGATGGCGCGACGGTCGCGTTTGTCGAGGTAAAGACGCGAACGGCTGCGGGAGGCGAGTTCGGCTCTCCAGAAGATGCGGTCACTCATGAGAAGCAGCGGCATCTTTCGCGCATCGCACGGCAGTTCCTCCGAGAATACCGTGCCGGGAGCGCTCCATTCCGTTTCGATGTCCTGGCGATTGAGGCGCCGCCCGGGGAGCATCCCATGGTCCGCCTGCACAAAAGCGCATTTGCCCCATGATTGGAATCGCGCGTGCTCTTCTTGATTCTGTAGTCTGGCAGGGAATAGTAGAATAAACCCGCTTTTTCTAGTACTGTCCAATTTTCATATTTGTCGTTTTTTTGTCCTAGGAGGAATCATTGCCAGAGTTGAGGAAGGACCCCATCACCGGACGATGGGTGATCATTTCGACGGACCGAGCCAAGCGGCCCACGGATTTCTTGCGTGAGAGCGTTGAAATTAAAGGAGTGGGAGTCTGCCCGTTTTGTTATGGGAATGAGTCGAAGACACCCCCTGAAATTCTGCAATACGGCCGCAATGGAGGCTGCGCGAATTCGCCAGGCTGGCAAGTTCGTGTGGTCCCGAACAAATTTCCAGCGCTGGGGATCGAGGGCGACCTCGACCGGGAAGGCGAAGGCTTATTTGACCGGATGAACGGTGTCGGCGCTCACGAAGTCATCGTAGAAACACCCGATCATCGCAGCACGCTGGCGACGATGACGGAAAAGCAGATCGAGGAGGTGTTGTGGGCGTTTAGAGACCGCATGCTCGACTTGAAAAACGACAAGCGCTTCCGGTACATTTTGATTTTCAAGAATCATGGCGAAGCGGCCGGGGCGTCGCTCGAGCACCCGCATTCGCAGCTGATTGCCTTGCCCATTGTTCCCAAGCGCGTGCGCGAGGAAGTGGACAGTTCGCGGCACTATTATTACGACAAGGAGCGATGCATCTTCTGCGACATGATCCGTCAGGAACTGGATTCCGGACTGCGTGTGATTGGCGAAACTCAAATGTTCGTTACGCTCGCTCCGTACGCTCCGCGGTTTCCATTCGAGATGTGGATTCTGCCGAAACAACACAGCTCATCGTTTGAGAATAACCAGACTCAGGTGTATGCAGGACTGGCAAAAGTTCTGAAAGACAATCTGGCGCGGCTGGATGTCGTGCTCGACCGCCCGGCGTACAACCTGATGATCCACACTTCGCCGATCGGGGAAGAAGTCAGCGAGCATTACCACTGGCATATCGAAATCATCCCCAAGCTGACGAAAGTGGCGGGGTTTGAGTGGGGCACCGGTTTCTATATCTGCCCGACTCCTCCCGAGGAATCCGCGCGTTTCATTCGTGAAGCCCAGGTCGTCCCCGCGTCGTCACGATAAGAGCGCCAACTCTTGTCTGGCACTTCCGAATATTTCTCGTCGCTGAATAAATAAATCTGTTTCAGTGGAGCATGCAAATTCTCCTTTCGTCTCGACAACTGACAATTCGATCGCAGTTTCGATATACTCCTTGCATCCGGCGCGGTACCCAAGAGGCCTAAGGGAGAGGTCTGCAAAACCTCCATCCGTGGGTTCAAATCCCACCCGCGCCTCCAGACTGAGGACTTGCTCATCTTTTTGCCCCAGCGGGTCCGTGTTTCTCAACGAACGTTGCCCGACAGACGTACTCGTGATTTCTCAATTCCGGATCTGCCACAGGCATTTACACCACACAAGTACTCTCTTCTTCAAGCACCTCGTGTTATTGGAAGACACGACGAACTAAAGAAGGACGAACGGAGATGATCAGCAACGAATCCGTTAGAGGATAGAAGAGGACTCCAGAAAACTCCTGATGGCAACGGCGCATAAAATGGGCGGAAAGCGCAGCGGGCGGAAGTCGATTGCTGTCTGAGACTGTCCGCATCCCGGGCACAGTCGGGGAAGGATTAGCCGGGCGCGTCAGCGTGTCTTGGTGTCTTGCATGCAAGTTCGCGTACCCACGCGTCGATTGCGGACTGCTGCTCGGCACCCATCTCTCCAAACGCCACGCCCATGCCGTACATCGCCATGCCACTGCCGGAATCCATGTAGATCACTTCGCCGTGCAGTTCGCATGTGTTTACTGCATCGCAGATGCGGAGACGTAATTTGGCCCCGACGGGAATGGGTTCGAGCGTATCGATGTAGCAACCACGCAAACTCAATTCAGTAAGCTGTGCGGGAACCCACCTTCCATCGCCAAGGGTAACTTCGGCATCTGCGAAAAACGAGAACCGTGGATTGGTGCGCCTTATTGGGTAGGAAGTTTCAGCCATTGCGTCTCCTCAGTCGGTGAAAGCCGCTGTTCGTGTGAATCCATTGTATGGAACAGCGGCATAGCACTCCAGAAGTGTATGATCTGGATTGCCGAAAAAGGTAACCAGCTTTCCGCATGGTTGGGTATCGGATTCGGCTGCAACATGAAGAATCTTCGGGCAAATTAGAAATATTGCACGGTGACTCGTAATCCGACGGGCAATTCGTTGGCGGACTGATCAAGCTCTACGATCACTTCAAGTACGTCGCGATCCGCCTTTTCGGCTGGATCACCGCTCAAAACCGATCTCCTTCCCATGACGTGCGCCAACTCAACTACTCGACCATTGAATTGCCGGCCCGGAAATCCATCTGCAGTTACAATCGTTTTCTGCCCCAGTTTAACCTTTCCAATATCCCACTCATCTACCTCGCCCCTTACGCGCCGAATAGAGTCATCGGCGAGGCTAAAAAGGGGGCGTGGCACCAGTGTGCTGTAAGGCTCTCCAACCTTTGCCATGACTTTAAGTACTGTCCCGGAAATGGGCGCCCGAATTGTGCATTTTTGAAGCTTCTGCACCACGACGCTAATGTTCTTCTCTGCGGTCGTGACATCTGCGTCAGCTCTCGATTTCTCTTCCGGTAACGGGTCCGATTTCACAAGTTCTTCCTGATTACGGACGCTTTGGTAATTTGCCAATGCAACTTCGTAATCGCGCTTGGCTTGGTCGAATACATCGCGGGGTATCTCTTCCTTCTGGTTGAGGGTGTCCATGCGCTTGAAGTGTTCCTGCGCTTGATTCAATACTGCCTGGGCCGCCGCTGTATTCTGCTCAGCCGCCTGTCGTTCCTCCTCTCGATGACCGCGCAGGATGCGGATTCGTGATTGCCGGGCGCTCTCCGCTTCCGCTCTCGCTCGCTCAATTTCGGCCCTCAGATCATCACAACCCAACACTGCAAGGATGGTTCCCCCTGTCACTTTCTGTCCATTGGTCACGAGAACAGCCTTGACGACGCCGTCTGCAGCCGCCCCCAGGGAGATTGTTTCGCCTTGTCCCTCCACGCGGCCGGGCGATGCAAGCAAGACGAGCGATCCGGTAACCGCGGCTTGTTCGGCTCGTGCAGGCGGTTGTCTCCTGATGAGCCAGAAAAGTATAGGGATAACCATGACGAGGCCCGCTATCACGAACCAGGAGAGTCGCCGCGCCGGTTCAATGTAGCAGTTTCCGTTTCTTATAATGATTCTCGTAACTCGCCCCGAGGCCGTGGCTCCCACGAGCTGAGCACGTGGGGTTGGTCTCTCAAATGCAAAACTTTTTGATAACATCCGTAAGTCAGCGAGAATGCTAGGACGCTCATACACGCAAGTCAACACGAAATGCGACCGCGCAGATCGTCTCCCCGGTCGAGCGGCTGTCTCCTCACCTCAAGTTTCGGTTAGTCTGAGTGAGTTTTTTAGCACACCGAGAGGTGTGCCAGCGGTTTAAGGAGCATGTTAGGAAAGCGTACGGTGGTGAAACTCATCGGCGGGTTTATTCTACGCGAAGCACGGATGCGTCGAAAATGATGTAAAACCTGGCGTTGGCTCGATCATCCCGTGATTTACACTGACTTCAAAGAGGAACCTTGGGTCAATTACTCTCCACTTTGCCGTCCAGCAAACATACAACGTCCGTTGCGAAAGCGCGAAGTCGCTCGTCGTGCGATACAACTACAACAGTGCGATGCTGATCTTGCGCAATCTCTCGCAAAATCCCCGCGATCAACTCGCCCGCCTTCGAATCCAGGGAAGCAGTAGGCTCGTCAGCAAGAAGAATCTTCGGGTCCCGCATCAATGCACGGGCAATGGCCACCCTTTGCTTCTCGCCACCGCTCAGCTCTCCCGGCTTGAGGTGTTTCTTGCTGCCCATATTAAGAAGGTCGAGACACTGCTGCGCCTTTATACGAGACTGCTCGCCTTTGTCCCCGGCAATGTGCGATGAAATCACAACATTGTCGAACGCCGTGAGTGACTCAAACAGCCGGAACGCCTGGAACACAAAGCCGAGTTGGTCACGGCGAATCGTGGTGCGTTCCTCCTCGGTCGCCACCGTCACGTCCCTGCCATTCACAAACACTGAACCGTCGTCCGGCGTCAGGAGGCATCCAAGAACGGATAGCAGAGTTGTCTTTCCGCTTCCTGATGGACCCATTACCAAAGTAAGCGAGCCGGCAGGAAATGATAACGAAACGTCGGAAAGTGCGCGCATCGAAGCGTTGCCAACGCCGTGGGTGACGTTAATGTGCTCGACTGAGAGTATGGATTCAGACACGAAAAACCCTCGCAGGCTCCACCGAAAGAGCGGTACGAATCGACATGATGGATGCAAGCACGCACATCAACAGGGAAGGGAAGAGCACGGCCAGCGCCAGCCACCAAGGTGTGTATATCCAAGCTACAACGTTCCGAGCGAAAGCCACTATTGGAATGGTAGCCGACAAGCCCAATACGCATCCCGCGACGCAACAGGTCAAGGACTGGTTGAGGACCACGTTGATTATAAATCTCTTCGAGGCGCCAAGTGCCTTCAGAGTTGCGAATTCGTCCAAATGTTCCATGGTGGTTGCGTAGATCGTCTGCGAAACTACGACCAATCCAATCAAGAAAGCGAGAACAGCTGCCGTGAGGATTGCGGCTCCGGCGCCAGTTTGGCTAATCCAATATAGTTTCGATCTGCGGCCAAATTCGTCTTGGGTCCACACGTCAACTTCAGGGAGCCTTGCCGCCAGTTGGTCTTTCACGGAAGCGATATCATGATCCTTTGTAACGCGAAGAATGAGATATACAGCTTCTTCCGGGCCAAGGTTTGAATACCTCGCCGCATCCTCGTATGAAGTAAAAATGTAAGGCGATCCGAGGAACGAGGAGAAGCCGCGAACTTTTCCTGCGACGTGCGCCCTTCTACTATTGATCTCGATATGTGTTGGGAATGCATAGACTTCTAGACCATCCGTGTTGGTTTCGTCTACAACGATTGCTTCTGGTTCGAGCGCTCGTTGGGAGTCCGCCAAATACGGCAGAGGGAATCGCGAGCCAACGTTTGGATCAGCCCCGACCAGGACCACGGTTTGGTGGTTGCCGTCGGGCTTCCGATAGTTCGCAAAAGCGACGGAAACACGGCTTACGGACGCCACTCCCGGCACTCCCTGAGCAATTTCTCGAAAACGACGGTCCAGTGTTGCCGAGAAATCGAAACAATTTACCCCTCGCGCCGTAATCCAGATGTCTGCGTCAGCAGCATAGACAATCTCCGCCGCAGCTCTCAGAAACCCAATGAGCAAGCTGCCTTGGAAGATCATCAAGAAGACAGCGAAGGCGACGCCGAGTGCCGTGATGAGAAACCGGGTGCGGTCGTGCAGAAGATTCTGAAATGCTAAACTCATTTGGCTGGGTCTGGCGGAGGCGCGGACTTGTGGCCCACTACAGTAAACAAACAAGAGTAAGTCAGGGTATCTGGCCTTCGCAGGTACCCAAGAAATTGTTCAGAATACCTGACCGCGGCTTCATCGCTACCGAGGACCTTCTTAAGTTGAGGTCTGGCAATTTCCAGCTTGGTCTGCCAGAGAAGTAGTTGCTCCTCGTCGATGCAACCGGCATACAGATGATAGGGATCTATCTGGACCTTTATATCGAGTAGTCCGGCTTCAAAGCAAAGATTAAACAACTTCCGCCCCACAAAAGGGTCAAAACCGGTACTCGCCAAACGACTGACAACTCGCTCAATTGTTTGCTGTAATTCTGGGTCTTCGGGGGAGTGCCATACTAACTGCCCGTCCAAATCTTGAAGCAGAATCTTTCCACCGGAACGGCAGACCCGTACCATCTCCCGCAACGCGTGCTGCTTGTCAGGCAGATATTCCATCAGAAATCGGCAAAAGACCAAATCGAAGCTGTCTGACTGAAATGCCAAAGCTTGGGCGTCTCCTATTTGAACGCGAGCATTGGGCACACCGCGAAGCCGCAACTCCGCATCGTGAATTCGCTCTGCGCTAAGATCCACACCCACAAACTCAGTGTTCGGACGGATTGCAGCCAATTCTCGTAAGAAGACTCCGGGGCCGCAACCGACCGATAGGATCGTTCCAGCGTCTTTCAAATGCGGCTCTAGATACTTGGATATCCAGGAGGCAGCATCCACCTTGTCAAGGAGTCGCTGCCCTTCCCGGGGGTCGTCCATGATGTAGCTACGAGAGTTGTTCATATCGGCGCGAATAGTGGACGATACTAAGGAAAACGCCGCATCCTTGATCTAGGCACGTGGCGCAGGCACTTTTATCCTTAATGTAGGAGCCTACCAGCAATCAGGCGCTATTGAGCTGACTTCACGAAAGGTCTTAGTCAAAGAGTGAACAGCTGATAGTGACTGGTTTTTAGGGCTTTGCCTGGGAGACCCCATTCCAAGGTACGCCAAACATCTCCATTCGGAATTTCTGAACCAACATAGCGAGCTGGTGTACCAAATTGCTTCCAAGTAGTTAATAACCCTCCTTCCCCGGCCTGCAAAACAGTACTGATGGTCCATTTTGGGGCACCGAAGAGAACCATATAACTGACAAAGGCAGTAACGCGCCTACATCCGAGAATAGGCGGGAAATAGAGGCTCTGAGCCTCGCAGCGGTCCGGTTAGCGGTGTCAAGTTGCCGGGCGGATAGGTCGGGATTAGTTCGGTGCTGCCAAGAATGCAGCGGAGGCAAAATGATCTTAGACACGCAGGATCAGGAGATAGTGGACAATCTGCCGCGCTTGACGGACTTGCATGCATCCTATGGCGTGCAGGTGAATACGATCCCTGTCAATGAGTTATTTGCTCTCTACGAACGGACAGGCTTTCTCTATCCGGATAAAGCTGCTCGTCTCACTCCGCACATCGAACAAGTCCGAGATAACTGGCGACGAATGCTCCTTGGGGGGGAATCCCTACTGTACGTGTTGACCTCCGGCGACGAAGAACGAGGCCTGGCATCACTTGCTGTCTGGCGCACGACGCACAAAGGGTGGGTGTCACAACACCTAGTCTCAGAAGGGAATCCCTACGCCTCGCGCGCGGTTATGCTTGATGCGGCGGCTGGGTGCATCCTGAAAGGGGAGGATGAGTCCGCCCAGAATTGGTTTCGGCCGGAGAATCGATTCCCCGCCCGAGTATTTGGTTCCATGGTCCAGACCATTGGCGAATCTCTTTCTTCCGTTCAACGCCATGCCTATTTCTCCCTCCCAAGGAGGATGTCATTGCCATCCGCAGGGGGGATTCGCACCGTAGCATATAATTCATCTCATAAGGGGGCCCTTTGCGCGATTGCGTCTGCGGCTCGGGGAAGCATTTACGTCGCTGCAGAGGAATTGACTGGAGATGTCGAATGTCAAGCGATTGACGAACTCTATCGCCGCGTAGGCCTCCGGCGCACTCGCCACGTTTGGCTGGCATACCGGGGAAACAAAGACGAACCGATTGGGGCGGCAATCGTATATCGCGGCCCCTTAGGCTTGAATTTTAGCTATCTCGAAAACCGCTGCGATTTGCTTCTCCATCCGAGCATTCCTGAGTCTGAAGCCCTTGGTGTTGTGTCCTCTCTTCTCAGGGCGTCTTCGGTGGCATATCGGGGCTTTGAGCTCGATGAGATCCCGGTCATAACAGACCAAATCGCCGTTCCGGCCATGGTTAAGCTTGGAGTTGAGTTTGTTCGCCACTATTGCCAAGGAATCTGGCTTAGAGAAGGTCATCCTCGCTTCTATCGGCATGTCGACCGCTTCTATTCAAAACTATTAACGAGAGCGCAGAAGCATGATTTGCAGCCAGCGCTCGCAATGTAGGAATGGCCATGAATAAAATTTCTTCAAAAAAATACCTCGTGGGATGTCTTCGGGCGGCTAGACGGCCCGATACACATGAATGCCCACAGTGCGTTCACGAAAACCGGGAAAAAGCCTCTACGATTTGTTTTGCCATAGCCGACTCGAGACAGGTACGAACCACGTACCTGCTCAACGCAACACAAGTTCCCCCAGTCACAGGTTTTGTCTGCCCCGCGAGCTTGGGAAGCTCTGCACCGATGTTTGAAAGATCGAGGCGCGGTATTGCAAAAGAGCCAATGAACTATACGCTGCCCACACAGCTTGAGAGGGGAGTTTGGTATGAAGCATAGGACAGGTCGCAATCAACTGAAACACGCGGTGGAGCGGTGCCGAGAGCTTGGGAGGGTTGGGCAGTGGAAATCCCGGGCCGAGATGGCTGTCTGTCCCCCGGAGAGAAAGGGCTATACGCTCTCGGGTCGCAGCCAAAGCATGGACTCTATGACGCCCCTGCGACGGCTCTGCTTACTCAGTGTCCTGGGAGTTTTCTTGACGGTTACAACGTCGGCTCAGAACCAGCCGAAGATCCCTGACGTCACTGCAATTACGTTAGAAGATCTGATGAACCTGCAGGTCACATCTGTTTCCAAGAGAGCGCAAAAGTTGGCAGACGCCGCTGCAGCCATTTTTGTGATCACGCAGGACGATATACGGCGTTCGGGGGCCTCTAGCATTCCAGAGGCTTTGCGAATGGCTCCAGGCCTCGAAGTAGCTCGCATTGATCAGAACAAGTGGGCCATCGGCTCGCGAGGCTTCAATGGCCGTTTCGACAATAAGCTGCTAGTTCTCATCGACGGCAGGAGCGTCTACACCCCCTTGTTCTCCGGAGTGTATTGGAACGTGCAGGATGTCATGCTGGAAGATGTGGATCGAATTGAAGTGATCCGTGGACCTGGAGCGACGTTGTGGGGAGCCAACGCGGTCAACGGCGTCATTAACATCATTACTAAATCCGCTAAACTCACCCAAGGCGCAGTAGCCACAGCGGGAGTCGGAACTGATGAACGAACTGCTGAAGCTGCCCGCTACGGCGGCAAGATCGGCGACAATGTCTACTATAGAGCCTACACAAAATATTCCGATTGGGAACCTACAGTAGCTGCAACCGGTATGAATGCCTCCGACGGGTGGCATGCACTGCGCGGTGGATTCCGAGTGGATTCGACGCCGACGCGAGCTGATTCGCTGACAGTACAAGGAGATCTCTATCGTACCGTTTATGGCGAAACTCTCACCGTTCCAACCTTAAGCGCCCCCTATTCAAGTACATTTCCCAATAGTGGGAACTATACTGGAGGCAACGTCCTGGGCCACTGGAATCATGCCTTTGCGCGATCTTCGACGTCTTTGCAGATGTACTATGACGATACAAACACAGTCGATAACTCGCTCTTCACGGACCACGAAGGCGTGTTCGACCTTGATTTCCAGCATGATCTGCACGTCGGGGAATCGCAGGAATTTGTCTGGGGTCTTGGCTTCCGCTCGATTCAGGACTCGAATGGCTCCAGCTTTACGGTTTCCCTGCGGCCGAATCATAGCAGCCTGAACCAATATAGCGGTTTCCTGCAGGATGAGGTGAGCCTGTTCGACAAGCGGCTGCGCGTGACGTTTGGCTCTAAGTTCGAACATAACAAATTCACAGGGTTTGAAGTGGAACCAAACGTCAGATTCGTGGGTATTCTCAGTAAGAACCAATCTGTCTGGGCCGCCATCTCGCGCGCCGTCAGGACCCCCGCGTTAACGGAAGAGGGTCTGCAGTTGAATGAAGCAGTCATTCCCGCGGGGGTTCCGCCCTTTAATAGCCCTTTGCCGCTTACAGTATCGATTTTAGGTAGCTCGCAATTCAAATCAGAAAACCTCCTCGCATATGAAGTCGGTTACCGCGTTCAAGCAACTAGCACCTTCTCAGCAGATATCGCCACTTTTTACAACAGTTACGCGAACCTCCGGTCCGCGGAGCCCGGCACACCCTTCGTGGAAGGGAACCCAACGCCTACCAATGTTGTCCTTCCTTTTGTTGCCAGCAACAAAATGAGCGGGGGGACTTACGGCGCGGAACTGTTTGCCGATTGGAGAGTCGTTCCTAAGTGGAGACTCCTGGGTTCGTACAGCTATCTGCAAATGAACATACAAAAAAACAAAGATAGTTTAGACCCGACTCCCGACAATCCGGATGGTGCGAGCCCGCGTCATCAATGGTATTTGAGGTCCTCCTTAGACCTGCCCAAGCATTTGGAGCAGGACTTGACTCTGCGATACGTGGATCAGCTCGCAAGCCTCAATATACCTAGCTACTACTCCTTGGATGCTCACATCAACTGGAGGCCAGTTGCAAGCCTGGAGTTCTCTTTTGGTGGGCAAAATTTGCTAAATCACCAGCACATGGAGTTTATTCCAGAGTTTATCAACACAACGCCCACTTTGGTGGGGCGCACCTTTCGGGGAAGTATTACCTTGAGATTTGAGTAACTTAGGGAGTGAGCCCTCAGATGTCGGATTCCATGGGTAGGCAGGCAAAGATTTCATGAGAAGAGTTGGGCTACTAATCGTCACCACCTGTCTGTTGTTCGCCATAGCCTTGAGTGGCCATGCAGAAGGTGTGGACTCTTCTGATTCCTCAGAATATTTGATTAAGGCCGGCTTTATTTACAACTTTGCCAAATTAGTGGAGTGGCCTACGACCGCTTTCGCCCAGCCAGATTCCCCAATTGTGATAGGAATTTTGGGGAACGATCCCTTCGGAGCGACACTTGACAGGATCGTTGCCGACAAGAAAATCGATGGACGGGGCTTTGCGGTCAAGCGGGTGAAATGGAGCAAGGACCTCAGAGAACTCAAGGACTGCAACATCTTGTTTGTAAGTTCGTCGGAAAAAGAACACGTAGATAGTGTGGTTGACGGGATGAAAGGGCTGCCAATCTTGACGATCGGGGACGCCCCTGGTTTCGCCAAGCGAGGTGGCATCATTAATTTCACGCTGGAAGACAATAAAGTTCGTTTTGAGGTGAACGTCGAGGCGGCAAAGCACGCGGACCTGAGTATCAGTTCCAGGCTGCTTACACTGGCAAAAATCGTCCAACAAGTCGCGGCTGATGGAAGGAAGTCCGAATGAATCTGAAGGATCTCTCCATCAAGCGGAAACTGATGCTGATCACGATGCTGACCAGTGGCCTCGCCGTGGTTCTGTCTTCCGCGGGCTTCCTCATTTACGATCTAATTTCATTTCGCCAATCGTTGAGCCAGGATCTGATGACCCAGGCTGAGATCATCGGGTACAACAGCGCGGCAGCGATGGCATTTAAAGACGAATCCGCGGCGACCGTAACTTTGTCCGCCCTCCAGGCTAAGGATGACATTGTGTCGGCTGTGTTATATACGCGCGAAGGAAAAATCTTCACCCAATATGTTCACGCGAAGGCAGCCAGGCGAGATTTTCCTTCGCCGCCGCAAGCAAGAGGCTATCGTTTTGAAGGCAGTTATCTGGAAGTCTTTCGGGACGTCACTCTAAACGGGGAGCCCGTCGGAACACTGTTCTTGCAGTCGGACATGCGCCAATGGAATTCGCGGGCCAAACGGTATGCAACCATCTTCCTGAGCTTCGTACTGATTTCTGGTTTCTTCGCTCTCATAGTGTCTTCCAAGCTCCAAAAATTGATTTCCGGGCCGATTTTGCATCTGGAAGATACGATGCGAATGGTTTCCGCCACGAAGAGCTACGAAGTTCGAGCCACCAGGTTCTATGGCGACGAAATCGGAAGGCTGATCGACGGGTTCAATACAATGTTGTCCGAAATCCAGCAACGGGATACGGCATTACATCACGCCAACGATGAGCTTCAGACCAGGACCCTAGAGTTGGAAGGCGAAATAGTTCACCGCAAAGAGATGCAAAAGGAATTGCTCGACGCAAAGCATGCAGCCGAGGATGCGAACCGCGCCAAGAGCGCATTTCTCGCAAATATGAGTCACGAATTGCGCACTCCACTCAACGCCATCATCGGTTATAGCGAAATGCTGGAGGAGGAAACACACGAATTGGGCAAGGTAGAAAGCGTCAAGGATTTACAAAAGATTCAGAAGGCTGGGAAACACTTATTGTCGCTGATCAATGATGTGCTTGACCTTTCAAAGATTGAGGCCGGGAGGATGGGACTGCATCTTGAGACCTTCGAGATATCCCCAATGATCGAGGAAATGGTCGCTACTCTTCGTCCAGCGCTGTCCAAGAACTGCAATACTGTCCAGGTCCACCTGGCAGAGCAACTTGGTGTAATGCGAGCCGATATTACGAAGGTCCGCCAGATTTTATTCAACTTGCTTAGCAATGCGTGCAAATTCACCGACCACGGCACAATCTCAGTGGATGTGAATAGGGGTTCGGACCAAGGCGAAGAGTGGATCCGGTTCCAAGTCACCGACTCGGGGATTGGGATCAATGCGAAACAGAAGGCAAATTTATTTCAAGAGTTTACTCAGGCGGATGTCTCAATTGCCAGAAAGTACGGAGGGACAGGCCTGGGACTCGCTATCAGTTACCGGTACGCTCGGTTGATGAAAGGCCGCATATCCGTTGAGAGTGAGCCCGGTCAGGGTTCCGTCTTTACAGTCCATCTTCCGGCCAAAGTCACGGCAGAGATAACGGGAGCCACACCGGCAGAGAAAGCAAATGATGTTCCGGCCGCCTCCCCTGGGATGAAATCGAACCTGGATACGATCCTGGTGATAGATGATGACTCAACGGTTCGCGACCTGATGTCTCGATTTCTGACGAAACTAGGGTTTCATGTTGTTGCTGCCGCCAGCGGCGAAGAAGGTCTGCGTTTGGCCAAGCAAGTTAACCCACTAGTTGTAACGCTCGATGTCATCATGCCCGACTGCGATGGTTGGGCTGTTCTGAATAAGCTCAAAGCAGATCCCGAATTGGCAGAGATTCCGGTAATCATGGTAACGGTTGTAGACAACGAGAGCATGGGCTTTGAATTAGGCGCGTCCAGTTACATGATTAAACCGGTTGATCGTGACCGTCTTGCTATTCTGATAGAAAAGCACCGGCTCACTCGTTCTTCCGCTGTTATGGATGCCCAGGCGTTCGCCGCCTCGCGTCGCGATGCTTCTCCCAAAAAGGACGGTGGTCGCGTGAAAAGGACGGCAACGAGAAATGATCGTAAGACGGCCGCACCTATCAAATAGTTTTATGGTTAAAGGAAATTCGATCCACTGGACAATCGAATTTGCGGTACCTGGGGGGGTTAATAATGCCAAAAATTCTGCTGATCGAAGACAACGAAATGAACATGGATATGCTCTCCAGACGACTCGAACGGAAGGGATATTGCGTCGTCACTGCCCATGATGGCGAAGAGGGGCATTTGATGGCGCATTCGGAAAGCCCTGACATCATTCTGATGGACATAAGCCTTCCAGTGATGGACGGTTGGGAAGTAACGCGTCTTCTGAAGGCCAATGAGGCGACCCGCCACATCCCAATCATCGCACTCACGGCCCACGCCTTGGTAACTGACCGGGCCAAAGCATTCGAAGTCGGGTGCGATGACTATGACACGAAACCCGTAGAGTTTGGACGGCTGAGTGAAAAGATTGAAAATCTGCTACTCGTAAGGAAATCGTCATGAATCCATTCTTTGGCCGGTTGCTTATTGTAGATGACAATGAAATGAACCGGGATATGCTTGCTCGGCGCTTGGAACGGAAAGGCTACGTGGTTGGAGTAGCGGACAGCGCACAACAATTGCTGGAACGTGTCAAACAGGATGGGGCGGATCTAGTGTTATTGGACATCGAAATGCCCGAGGTTAGCGGCCTTGAGGCCTTGAAAAGGCTGCGCGAAGCCTATTCGCCGATCGAACTGCCAATCATCATGGTTACGGCAAAGATCCAAAGCGAAGACATTGTCAAGGCACTAGATCTAGGAGCAAACGATTATCTTACGAAGCCGGTTGACTTTCCTGTTGCTCTGGCACGTATAGCCACCCAGTTATCACACAAACGGGCACAAGAGGCATTGAGGGAGAGTGAAGAACGCTATGCGTTGGCGGCTCGAGGCGCCAATGATGGACTTTGGGACTGGAATCTGTTGACTAACGTTATGTATTTCTCCCTGCGGTGGAAGTCCATGCTGGGCTATCACGAGGACGAAATCGGGGACAAACTGGAAGATTGGCTTGACCGGATACATGACTCGGATCGAGAACGTGTCAAAGACGAACTCACTGCACATCAACAGTGTTTGACTCCTCATTTCGAGAGTGAGCAGCGTGTGGTGCACAAGGACGGAACCTTTCGCTGGATGTTGAGCAGAGGGCTCGCCGTTCGCGACGCTTCGGGAAAGGCCACGCGTATGGCGGGATCGCAGACCGACATTACCGAAGGAAAGGTAACTGACCCATTGACGGGCTTACCGAATCGGCTCCTGTTTATCGATCGACTCGGACGGCTAATCAAACATGCGAAAAGGCGGAAAGACCATTCGTTTGCGGTTCTATTCCTTGACCTCGATGGATTCAAGATGATAAACGACAGCCTCGGCCACCTGGTTGGAGATCAACTGCTCCTTGCAGTGTCCAATAGATTGGAGAAGTGCTTGCGGTTGACTGATACGGTCGCGCGTCTGGGAGAATCGTTCACGATGGCACGTCTGGGGGGAGACGAATTCACGGTTCTGCTCGATGACCTTAAAGATCCGGGCGATGCGAGACTTACCGCGGACCGGCTAATGAATGTACTTACAGCGCCCTTTGTATTGGGTGGGAGAGAGGTTTTCACCTCGGTAAGCATTGGAATCGCTTTGAGCAACTCCGCTTACGAAGACCCAAATGACATGTTGCGGGACGCCGATACGGCTATGTATCGGGCCAAGTCTTTGGGCAAGGGCCGCTCTGAGATGTTTGACGCGGATATGCGTGCCAGCATGGTGGCGCGTTTGCAGGTCGAAACGGATCTGCGACACGCTCTGGAACGCGAAGAATTCCGGAATTTTTACCAACCCATTGTAGCCCTTGATTCTGGCCGGATTGTCGGCTTTGAGGCCCTACTCCGCTGGCAGCATCCGACTCGAGGACTGATTGGGCCGGACCAATTCATCCATGTTGCCGAAGAAACCGGTCTCATTCGGGAGTTGGGTTGGTGGAATCTACGCGAGGCTTGCCGGCAGCTTAGCGATTGGAAGAAGCATTCTGATAACTACCTCAACTTCACAATGAACGTCAACCTCTCCGCCAAACAGTTTCTACAACCGAATCTGGTCGAAGAGATAAGAGATTTAATGCATGAACTGGAATTTTCTCCGGGAACCTTGAAACTGGAAATTACGGAAAGCACGATAATGATAGATCCGACAGCAACTACGAAGATGTTGCGGCAAATCAAAGCCCTAGGTATCCTCTTGGCGATAGATGATTTCGGTACTGGTTATTCTTCCTTGAGTTATCTGCACCGTTTTCCACTTGACACACTAAAAATCGACCGTTCCTTCATCAGCAGCGTAGGCGAAGCGGGAGAGAACATGGAGATTGCGCAGACAATCATGCCTATGGCCAATAATCTTCGGCTAGATGTAATCGCCGAGGGAGTGGAGACGATCGAACAAGTTACACTGCTTAAGAGACTGCATTGCAAATACGCCCAAGGATATTACTTTTCCAAACCGCTAGCGGCCGAGGAAGTGGCGGCATTGTTGGAAGGAGCCCCCGTCTGGTAACAAGGGAAAATAGGCTGTCCAAAAGGAAAGATCTGCTCGGCAAAAGGCAGTGCGCTGGTTAACGCTGTAACGTAAGAGGGCTCCCCTAGGCACGCCGCTATCTTCTTGTGGTAGCCAAAAGTTGAGGTCATGAATTCCTCGGAGAGGACAACCGTGAACTACCAACAGGAGACCCCGTTCGACAATATTGAGAGCGCGCTCGAGTATGTTAATCACCTCCTGGAAGCGACACGCGAGGCGCAAGATCAAATTCAGACGGAAATCCTTCGCGTGAATCCCCAGCTGACACGCCGAAAGCAGGCTTTGCAACTCGTTCACTACAAACTGGAAAAGCTTTCATCACACATCGCCGCAAGCCGCCGCATCTTAAATGATTTGAGGATGTTGCGCCGATTACTATTGGAAGAGCGGAAGACCCCTGGTCCCTCCACCCTCCCTCAAGGTCCTGCCAGCGTTTGTCGTCCACACTAAGATTGTGACCGCACGTCTTCGCACCAGCACCCAAAAGACTACATCGTCAGGAGTCACGCCTCTCCGTGTACCCGCCGTGTACCTCCGTCTGGCGCTTGGGGCGTTTTTGGCGTATTGGGCGTAAAGCAAAATGAGTAAGTTGCGTGTATTCAATAGCGGCAGTGGGTTCAAATCCCACCCGCGCCTCCAGATTCTAAACCGCTTAGTCAGGTGTCGAGGGCCAATGCTCTGCTCGCTATAATCTGCTCTCGTGGCAAATTCGTTGTGTCGAGG
>Ga0209526_10000850_pt1 | contig 20088 bp, 16 predicted proteins | sample JacPinW_OM2H0_M1_FD_188566 | JGI IMG/M metagenome (GOLD analysis project Ga0209526, IMG submission 188566) | Forest soil microbial communities from Algoma, Ontario, Canada - Jack Pine, Ontario site 1_JW_OM2H0_M1 (SPAdes) (version 2) | ecosystem: Environmental > Terrestrial > Soil > Boreal... | reverse complement strand
GGCGCGATGAACTTGCCGCCCGAGGTCTTGATCAAATCTTTCTTGCGATCGGTGATGGAGAGAAATCCATCTGCGTCAAGGTTGCCGATATCGCCGGTCTTGAACCAACCATCCACGAAAGCATCTTGAGTTTCTTTTGGCTTGTCCCAATATTGCTTGAAGACAGACGGGCCGCGCACCAGAACTTCGCCGTCTTCAGCGATGCGAACTTCCACGTTCGGAAGCGGCTTGCCCACGGTGCCGATTTTGTGCGCCTGGGGCGTATTGACGGCGATTACCGGCGAAGTCTCGGTCAGTCCGTAACCCTCGTGAATGCGAATACCGATGTCGGCGTACCATTCCGCAAGTTCGCGTCCCAGGGGTGCTCCTCCGGAAACGAAAAGTTCGATGCGGCCGCCCAGTCCAGCGCGTACCTTCGAATATACCAACCGGTCAGCCAGCTTCCAGGTCCGGGACGTCGGCCGCTGACCAGCCAGGATTTCGGGCTGGTGAGCTCGTCCGACGGACAACGCCCAGTCATACATTGCCCGCTTCGGCGGGCCCTGCACCTTTTGTTCTGTCTGAAAATGGATTTTTTCATACACTCGTGGCACCGCTACAAAAAAGGTGGGCTTCACTTCCAGCAATGCCCGTGGGAGCTGGGTCACAAAGGGCAGGTAAGCGAGTGTGACCCCACGATAGAGCAGTGCGAAGTCCACATGCCGGGCCGTTACATGAGAGAGGGGAAGAAATGAAATGCTGATATCGCCCGGGCGTACAGGGAAGTCCGAGAGCGAGGATCTGAGATTTGATGCCATGTTGCCATGGGTAAGCATCACGCCTTTGGGCGTTCCCGTGGTGCCCGAAGTGTAGATGATCGTGGCTAGATCATCGGGCGTAATGGCGCGAGCGTTCGCTTCGACCTGTGGACCGTCCCCTTGTCGGCCGTCTGACATCAGTTCTTGCATGTGCAGCGCGCCTGTAGTTTCGACCGCGTCCATGACAACGACCTTCTCCACATGCGTCTGGTCACGAATGGAGAGAACCTTCTGAAGCTGCGTTTCTGTGGACAGAAAAATGACACGCGCGCCCGAGTCGCGCAGGACATAGGCCGTTTGTTCGGCCGTGAGCGTGGCATAGATGGGGACGGTTACGGCGCCCAGAAGCAGGGAAGCGAAGTCTGCGATCATCCACTCCGGTCGGTTTTCGCTCAGGATGGCAACCCGGTCGCCGTGCGCCAGGCCCCATCCACGGAACGCACTGGCCACACCTGCCACGCGGCTGTAGATCGTTTCTGAGGAGATCGGTACCCACTCCTCACCCTGCCGTTGCAGCATGACCTTCGGGTGTTTGCGCTCGACGACGGCGAAGAAAACATCGTTAAGTATCTGCAGGCTCATTCGCGCCAGAGAGCCTTCGAAGGTATGCCGGCAAAATGGCGCCCGTCGCCAATCGTGCTCAATTGCAAGCGATGACGAGATCGGCCAAGATTTGTGGCGAATTCGGAAGTGCTGGACAAAAATCGGCTCTCCCCAAAAGAATGTACTTGTTTGCCGAACCATTAGGCAAACCAAATGAAACTTACGGTCAACTAGCCCGAACCCAAGAATTGGAGTTCACGACCGCCATTGGAGGCGGGGCTGTTCACGCTGTCGGAAATCGTGAACCAAAGAAATCACTTCCCAGGTTTGCCAGGCTTACTAGCAGGGAACTGCATGGTCCGCACAATTCCTTCGCCTTCCTTCACGAAGATCAATTGATTGGGCTTGACGTCTTTCAGAGTGTCCACCTTACCGCTGGGCCAGCGGACTTCCAGCAAATCCACTTTTTCCGCTTTTCCGATTCCGAAGTGAACCCGCAGGTCGTTCTGTGAGAAGTAGCTACCGCCGCTTCGAACTTCGTCAATCTGCTGCTGCGGTTTAGCCTGGTCCGCGATTTGCGTAACACAGCGCAGCCGGGCGCCAATACCGCTGCGGTTGGACTTGGTGCCGATGGTACGCACCTTGATCCAGTTGTTTCCTGCCGCTAGGTCGCAGCGCAGCAGCTGGGGGAAATCGTTCACCGTGTTGACTACGATATCGAGGTCGCCATCATTGTCGAAGTCTCCAAAAGCACACCCTCGTGACGCCACCGGCACCGAGATGCCGGTGCCCGCTTGCATGGAAACATCTTCAAACCTGCCATTGCGCAGGTTGCGATAGAGCAGTTTACGTTGCGGATAGCCCGCCTCAGTCTTGAGCTGCTCGACTTCGGGATAGACGTGTCCATTGCAGATCAAAATGTCGGGCCAGCCATCGTTATTCATGTCGAAAAAGCCGCAACCCCATCCCAGATACTGAGTATGCGCACCCAGACCGGCGGTAAAGGTTGTATCTTCGAAATTGCCGTCGCCCAGGTTGTGATAGAGCGAAGGCGTGTCGCCGGCGAAGTTCGTCTTCACGATATCGAGATTGCCGTCCATATCGTAATCGGCCGCCGACACTCCCATGCCCGCCTGAGGTTTGCCGTCGGGGCTGAGAGCACAGCCAGCTTCCATGGCGATGTCTATGAACTTCCCATTCTTCTTGTTCTGGTAAAGAGCGCTGGCCGTGGAATCGTTGGCTACGTAGATATCGGGCCAGCCGTCGTTATCGAAATCCGCCGTCAGCACGCCAAGGCCGAAGGTTCCATTGGCCTGCAGAATCCCCGACGGTTCCGACACATCGGTGAACGTGCCATCCCCATTGTTGTGGTAAAGAATGTTCTTTCCGCCCTTGAGTCCGGGCGGCCCGCATGCCACCATCACGCTCTTGTATAGACAAGGCCCGGACTCGGGGACGGGCGCTGTGGCCAGGTCGAGATCGATGTAGTTTGCCACGAACAAATCGAGCCTGCCGTCGCGGTCGTAGTCCAGGAAGGCGCAACCCGTATTCCATCGTTTGCCAATTCCCGCGACCCCCGCTTTTTCGCTCACGTCCGTAAAAGTGCCATTGCCGTTGTTGTGATAGAGAACGTTCTTGCCGAAGTACGTGACGAAGAGATCGTCGAAACCGTCGTTGTCATAGTCGCCGACGCAGACGCCCTGTCCCCAGCCAGAGTGTGCCAGGCCCGCCTTGGCAGTGACATCCGTGAATGTGCCGTCCCGGTTGTTCTTGAACAGATGGGAAGTAGGCTCCTGGCCGACAGGGAAGCCTTCCAGACGCCAGCCGTTTACTAGGAAAATATCCAGCCACCCGTCGTTGTCATAGTCGTAAAAAGCTACGCCGCAGCCGGTAGTTTCGAGCAGATATTTGTTCTTGTGTTCACCGCCGAAAATGGTTTTCGCACCGAGCCCTGACTCCCGCGCCACGTTGATAAAGCTCACCCCCAATTCGCTGTCAGGCTTGAGGGTGGAAGTTTGCTCCGCTGCGAAAAAAAAAGCTTGTCGCCGGCGACGACGGGCCAGCGCCAGAACGCTGTCCAGAGATAGAACCACCGCCGACTTGCTGAGGGATTGGAGAAACGCACGGCGTGAAGAAGACAAAAGGGTAGTACCTTCCCGAGTTGGCTCGTGCTAGAATTCGCCCCTACTTTATTGAGAGCATCGCGACTTTGCAAGCTTGGGCGGAGGAGCGAAGTCCAACAAACCGAGCTTCAGGCGTGTATTCTGATCCTGTCTCAGGCATGGAACGTACAACTTTTTCTCCGTGTCGGGTTGCCCCTGCGTTGCTCCTAGCCGTCACTCTCCTAGTGCATGTGGCCCTACTCGCCCAAAGTGTCCAACCATCACCTCCAGCGGAGCTTTCTCGTGCCAGTCGTCCCTGGGAGTTTCTTTCGGCTGTGGGTACACGTGCCGGACTCTTTGGAAACGAAGCCGGAAACTTTGAGGCATGGGTCTACCCATTGAAAATCTTGCGCGACTTTCACCTTCGTTTCCATGTGGACGGCCGCGTACTGCCCGCCGCAACGCTGGCCCGCACGGTGACTGTCCGACCGGAATCGAGCACCATTCTTTACGCCGGAGACACCTTCGCAGTGCGGGAAACCTTCTTCGTTCCGGTCCACGAACCTGGGGCCATAGTCATCCTTGAAGTTGAGACCGCGGAGCCACTGGACGTGGAGGTTGTGTTCGAGCGCGACCTCCAGTTGGAATGGCCGGCAGCGTTGGGCGGCACATACTCGAATTGGGATCCTAATGCTCGCGCCTTCTACTTCGGGGAAGAGCAGAAGAAATTTTCCGCCTTTGTTGGTTCTCCGACTGCGGGCGACGTCAGGCAGGAATACGACACGAATTATTCAAGTTCGAAGGAGAGTTCGTTCGACCTGGGTGTCACGAGTAAAGGCAAAGACAGAATGATCGTCGTAATTGCCGCATCGACCAACGGCCGGAGTGAGGCGGAAGCCACCTACCACCATCTCGTTGCCGATTATGACGCGCTCCGGAAAGAGTCGGCGGACTATTACCGCAGATACCTCGACAGCACGGTGGGTGCCAACTTGCCGGATCGCCAGTTGCAGCAGGCCTACGACTGGGCTCGGCTTAGCGTGCTTCAAGGATTCGTGAACAATCCGTTCCTGGGCACAGGATTGATCGCCGGATACCGCACTTCAGGCGGCAGCCAGCGTCCCGGCTTCGCTTGGTTTTTCGGCCGGGACGCGCTTTGGACTGTATTGGCACTCGATGCCGAGGGGGACTTTGACACCACGCATACCGCGCTGGACTTTTTGGGCAAGTATCAGCGTGCCGACGGCAAGATTCCGCACGAGATTTCCCAGGGCGCGACCTTTGTTCCGTGGTTCACCAATTATCCCTACCCGTATGCTTCAGCCGATGCGACGCCGCTGTACATCGTTGCGGTGAATGACTACGTGGTTGCGAGCGGCGATGTGGTCTTTGCCCGGCAAAAATGGGAAAGCTTATGGAAAGCTTATCAATTTCTGCGTTCCACCTATGACTCGCAGGGCCTTCCGCAAAATTTTGGATTCGGCCATGGCTGGGTGGAAGGCGGCCCTCTGCTCCCCGTTAAGACTGAGCTTTACCAGAGTGCACTGGGAGCGGAGGCATTGCGAGCGCTCTCAAATCTTGCACATTTGGCCGGGAAGGAAGGCCTCAGCAAGCAGTTCGGCGAAGAGTTCGAACGCCAGAGATCGCTAGTGAACAAGGCCTTCTGGTCCGCGGAGAAGAACCGCTTTGCGTTTGCTCTCCATCAAAACAACCAGCAAGTGGACGAGCCAAGTGTACTCGCCACCGTTCCGATGTGGTTCGGGCTTCTGGATCAGGACAAGGCCGGCGCCATGATCGCGCAACTCGCCGAGCCGGAGCACGAATCCGATTGGGGAATGAGGATCATTTCCTCTCGCGCTGCGAAGTACAGCCCAGGCGGTTACCATTTCGGTTCAGTCTGGCCACTATTCACGGGTTGGGCATCGGTCGGCGAATACCACTACCATCGCGCGCTGCCTGGATTTTCCAACCTGGCGGCCAATGCACAATTGGCGCTGGACGGATCGCTGGGACATGTCACAGAGGTCCTGTCGGGTGACTACTATCAGCCTCTCTCGACCAGTTCTCCCCATCAGATCTGGTCGGCGGCCATGATCGTCAGTCCGCTGCTGCGCGGGCTTCTTGGTCTGGAGGCGGATGCCGGTGTACGGCGTCTTACTTTCGCACCACATGTTCCCGCTGACTGGACGTGGTTCACGCTCGAAAACGTGCGAGTGGGCGGGGCATTGTTGCGCATCGTTTATCGCAAGACCGTGAACGAGATCACTCTAGAGGTCAACTCAAATGGCGGCAGCGATTGCAGCCTGGAGTTTTCTCCAGCGGTTAGCTTACGCGCCCAAGTTACCGGAGTGGAGATAAACGACCGCCCCGTACCATTCCGCGTTGATAAGAGTGACGTCGACCAGCATGTGACGGCGCGATTTCCCGTGATTAGTGGACCGAACACATTGCGGATTCGCACGAAGAACGATTTTGGACTGAGCCTGTCTCCAGCACTGCCGCCGCTGGGAAGTTCGAGTCAAGGGTTGCGAGTAATATCCGAGTCTTGGACGGCCGCGCGGGACGGCCTGACGCTGGAGGTCTCGGGAGTCCCGGGTGAGCAGTATCAAGTCGGGGTGTGGAATCCGGCTCAGGTGGCATCCGTGGAGGGCGCCGAGCTGGTAAAAACTCATTTAGAAGAAGCGAGAATCAACATACGGATTCCAGGCGGTGCTTCCCAGGCCTACCTTCATGAGACAATCACAATTCACTTCTCAGGCAAGGTGCCGTAGCTACCGGTTTGCGAGGAGCTCTTTTCCTCAGTGGTGCGTGCATTCGGAACGGCGCCGATGGCGACGCACGCTTTAGGCCGCACGCGATTAAGAGAGGTAGCGATCATGTTTACAAAAATCATGCTGTCATGTTTGCTAATCAGCCTTTGCTTAATTTCACTCCAGTGCAATGCCCAGCCCAAATCCGTTGATGCCGAAGGCCACCAGTGGTGGCAGCATGCGGTGTTCTACGAGATTTATCCCCGCAGTTTTGCTGATAGTAATAACGACGGCATCGGCGATCTCAAGGGCATCACTGCAAAATTGGACTACCTCAAGGAACTCGGTGTGGACGCTATCTGGCTTACGCCCTGCTATCCCTCGCCCCAGGTGGACTTCGGTTATGACGTTTCCGACTATGTAAATATCGATCGCATGTACGGCACGCTGGAAGATTTTGATCACATGGCAAACTCGGGCAAGGAACGCGGAATTCGCATCATCATGGATCTCGTGATGAATCACAGTTCCGATCAACACAATTGGTTTCTTGATTCCAAGTCCTCGCGTACCTCGGCTTATCGTGATTGGTACGTGTGGCGCGACGACAAAGGCTCTAACCAGCCGCCGAACAACTGGCTTTCGACTTTTGGCCATTCAGCATGGACCTTTGACTCCAAGACCAGGCAGTGGTACTACCACTTTTTCTATCCCGAGCAGCCCGACCTCAACTGGCGCAATCCCGCGGTGGAAAAGGCCATGTTCGATGTGACTCGCTGGTGGTACAAGCGCGGCGTTTCGGGCTTTCGCCTGGATGCGGTGGACACGCTCTACGAAGACCCTAAACTGACCGACAATCCCGTGCTGCCCGGCACCAATAAATATGGTGATCCCAACATGGAGAACACATACAACACCAAGCTGCCGGAGTTGCACAATGTGCTGCGCAATCTTCGCAAGGTCGCTGACGAAAACGGAGCGGTTCTGATCGGCGAAACCTGGACGAAGAATATTGACGAGCTCAAGCTCTACTACGGCGGCAACAGCAAGGAGCTGCAAATGCCGATGGACTTGATGTTCGCGACGGTGAACAAGTTGTCGGCGCCCGAATTCCGCAGGCAGATTGCCGCTGCCGACTCGGCCGGTTGGCCGGTTTATGTCATCAGCAATCACGATATCGTGCGTTCCTATAACCGCTACGGCGACGGGCAGCAGAACGACGAAATCGCAAAGCTGATGGCCGGTATGTATCTGACCTTGCGCGGCACGCCCATCATGTACTACGGCGAAGAGATTGGTATGGAGAACAACGATCCCAAACGCAAGGAGGACGTGAAAGATCCGATCGGAAAACTAGGCTGGCCGGAGGAGAAAGGTCGCGACGGTGAACGCACTCCCATGCAGTGGAACGGCGGTGCGCATGCCGGGTTTAGCCAGGCGGACCCGTGGCTACCGGTTCCGGCGAGCTTCAAGACCCACAACGTGGACGCCGAACTTAAGGATCCCGACTCCATTCTACAGTTTTACAAGCATCTGCTGGCCTTGCGCCATCAGGATGCGGCTTTGCGCGAGGGCGAGTACGTTCCTCTGAATGAAGACCAGCCCAATGTTGTTTCCTATCTTCGGCGCTACAAGAACCAGGCCGTGCTGGTGGTGCTGAACATGTCAGGGGCGGAGCAAAAGGTAGGCTTTGATCTGGGACGGCAAGGTTTTTCCGGCGGCAAGGCGACAACCCTCCTCACTACACTGAGCGCTCATCCACAGGAAGTCCGTCTTTCCGAGGTCTCACTGGAGCCATATGGGGTCTACATCGCGAAGCTCTCAAAGTAGAGTGCACTGTCAATTGTCCTCGGTAAACGGCCCGCCCTGGTCAGATCACAATGAGAAGTGTTGGTTGAGCGAAGGCTCAGCCCCGCCTCGTAGACGAAGACGCTCCTCGTCCGCGCGTCAGCTCTGAAAACGAAACTGTTCAAATTGCGACCGCTCACTTAGACAGGTGGCAAGGGTTCACGACACTGATCCATTATCGAATCTGTCCGCGATTCTGTTACATCATCATCAAGGTAGAAACCGTGCTGGATACCGGCATTGACCTAGAGCTCGACTTTAGACGTTTATTTCGCCAAGACCTCTCCCTCGGCAAATGCACAAAGAATTAGAGCAAAGGATGGTCGAGCGTTGGCCGACGTGGTTCAACACGGGGGGCGACGGCACTTTGACCAAACTTTTCCATATGGGTATATGGAAAATTCCCCCAAAGGGGCGGCACTGGCGTCCCTGCACTCATATCCCCCGGCAAACGTTCGGAACTCCGGAATCTGTTCGCGCTGTACGTGACTCTACGAGTCGCACCATCCCTTGCAGAACATTCAGAGTAACCCCGTCACCTCATGCACAGGGTTACGGGGTTACGACCTTTTCGAGCTAGTGCTCGTTAAATACTGGCCATTTCCGGTCACTGACCAGGTCGCCGAGAGGTAGGACCGGTCGGAACGCTCAGAAACGAAGGCAGCCTAGCTTCGAGCGCGAGCCGGCAAAGCAGGGATTGACTTTCCCGAAGCGAGAAAGCACAATCCTTCTTAGACCCTGGAAGTTTTGGAATCGCTGTTCTGCCTTCGGCGGTCGCTCCCGGTTTTTGTGGCCAAAACAGGAGGTATCAAATGAAGAAGTTCGTTCGATCTCTATGGAACAATCAGGAAGGTCAGGACATCGCGGAATATGCGGTGATGTTGGCTGTCATTCTCGTGATTGTGGTTGGCACGATTCGCTTGGTCGGGTCGAATGCCAATAACGTATTCTCCTCGGTCGCCAGTTCGGTCCAGTAAACCCAAGATAAGCTCGACACTCAATTGCAGCGCCCAGCTTAACCGAGCGGGGCGCTTTGCTTTTTGATCGCTCTACTTTTTTGTCCAATCGGGCGTTCCACCCTCAGGTGAAGGAGTGCGAAGCTTGGTGAACGGGATTACTTCAGCTTCGCGTACTCTGCCTTGGCTTGCTTCAGGATGGTTCTCGCCTGCAAGGCGTTGGCGCGAGCCACTAATTCCAAACACTTCCAGCAAGGTGCAATGTCTGCCTCTTAGTTCCCATGAGGAAGCTGACCATCCCAGATCAGCAGCAGGATCGCAGCAATTGCTATTGTACCGCCTGCTGAAAGCTAGTTTTCTGCGCGTTTTGCTCTCGTGGCTGGAGATGCGAAACTGGCGATGACATGGTCATCAAGGCAGTGGCATTCGACTTTGGTCATATGCTGATCGAGGAGCGGAAAGATGGCAACGCGCCGCTCGATTCTCACTTCATGCCCGAGCTCTCTGAGGTGTTACTCTTTCTCTGGTTGCCACTGGCAGTCTAGGCGAACACACGCACAGCTACCGAGGCGGAGCTTCGCCAGTGGTTGAGAGGGCTGGCATCGGACGGTTCTTTGCGTGGGTGGTCACCTCGGTGGACGCGGGATTTCGAAAGCCTGCACTCGAGTTCTTTGATTTTGCCTTAGCGAAGTGCGCGTTGAGCAAAGATGAGGTATTGTTTGTCGGCAACCAACTGAGCACCAACATCAGGGTGGCGAGCAATACGGAATCCGCACTGTCTGGCTACGCGGACGCCCTTACCGCAGTGCTGATGAAACACTCTCGCCCAAGGATGTTCGCCCCACCTACACAATCCGCACTTTTCGCCAACTTCCGCTTCTGTTGCAACGCATCCGCGATACTCAAGTCTGTGAGAGTTTTGTCGGGAGGAAGAAGCGATGCGCGAAGTTGCCGAATTCGTTGCTGTGCTCGCGTGCGGCCTGTTCACTGGAGCCGCCGTCTACGTCAGCCTCGTCGAACATCCGGCCAGAATGGAATGCGGAGTAGAAATAGCTACGGCTGAATTTCCCCGAGCTATCACCGGGGAACCATCATGCAGGCGACGTTGGCAGCCGTATGCCTGCTGTCTTCTATTGCAGCATGGCTTGCCGGGGCAACATTCTGGTGGGTCGTTGCCGGAGTCTTGCAGGTTTCGGTCATCCCCTTCACACTGATTGTCATCCTGCCGACCAATAAGCAGTTGTTGAACCCTGCCTTGGACAGGCGGTCAGCACAGACCGGTCAGCTACTCGCACGCTGGGGCAGGTTGCACGCCGTGAGATGTGTCCTCAGTGGATTGGCGCTGCTGCTGTTCTTGTACTTGGCGATCTTTGCGAAGCCGTTCTGAGATCACGAAGAGCCCACAGACTGGGGGCCGTGGACTATCCGGAGGTCTTAGATCGATCTGAACCACCCGGCGGTGTCCGTTGGGTTTCTCAACACGATTGGGTCTTCGTCCGCCTGCGGCTTCTCGAAATGCAGGTGTTTTTCCAGAACTTTCGGCCTGAGTGAGCGGCGTTCTGGAGTTGCAGAGTTTTGAGCAACGCGGAGGCGAATCTCTTCGATTGGTACATCGAGGAAGACAATCTCTGACGAGTATCCGTTCTCACGAGCTAACTTCCTGTACTATCGCGCAGCCAACGGAAGCAGTTCGTGTCATCGAAAACGATGTCTCGGCCTTCAGCATCAGCTGTTTCATGCGTTCTTGGGCAATCTGGTGGGTATGCTCCCATTCTTGAGCGAGAAGCCCTTCGCCGCCGAACATGCCGCGTTCGGCATTGATTTCATCGGGGCTGACATGAGCACATCCCGGTTGGCAGACCAACCGCTTTGCAAGGTTGTCTTCCCGGAGAATGCAGTCCCGTACATGATGAACAGACGTTTCGCCACACTCGCATTATCGAACTCGATAGGAGGTTACGTCATCAAATTCGTTTTGTGGGGACTCGTCTTTGCTTTCGCACATACGAAAGCCCGCGCCTGAGATCGGCAGCAAGATCAGCGGTATCGGTCGCGATCTGGACGGGCTCCCCAGCAGATTCGCGTCCTAGCCAGCCGTTCAGTTCATCCGCCGAGGCATGCACGTGCCGACCTTTGCGGGTCACTGGCATGCCTGATTTCGCCCAGCGTTGGGCGACAGAGACTGGCTGCCCCAAGAAATGTGCGATGTCCTGCCATCCCTTCAACCGTTCGGGTTCAGTTTTGCGCTTTGCCATCGCGAACCAACGATCCTCACGGCGTCCCTAGCCACGAATCGCTCTAACATCGAGATACTCAGCTTCGATTCTTGTAGTCCCATCGGTTGCCGTGTTGTGCTCAGCCCACAATGACTCCAACCGCGAAGCCAAAGCCGATTGACCTTGCGTATCGAGTCTTGAGAATGTTACCTGCGTGGGGCCAAAGTATTGTCGGAATAACCCCACCACTTCTTTTGGACTGAAGGGATAATGGAAGACTACTTTCTGCCGATTTAAGCCTAGTTTCGAAATTCCGTCCGAGAACCGCTGGCGAACCACCTGTTCGTTGCCCCAGAGCACGGGGGCAGGAAGTCCTGCCGGAGGTGGCACCATTTCCGCAGTGACTTGAAACGATTTGCCGACAAATCCTTCGGGAGTCCAGTTCGCCATCGCAATGAGTCCTCCGGGTCTGCACACGCGAATCAATTCCGCAGCCACCCGCTCCGGTCGAGGCGCGAACATGGCTCCGAACATCGTAAGCACGATGTCGAATTCACGATCCGGATACGGAAGCTCTTCGGCGTCACCTTCCTGAAAGCGTATGGGCAATTGCTCCACTGCTGCCCGCCTTCTCGCTTGCTCAAGCAGATTGGGTGCAATATCCACACCTGTGACCAAACCACCTGCTCGGGCAGCGGGGATGGCGGTGTTCCCAGTACCACACGCGACATCTAGAATGCGGGAGCCCGGCTTAATTTCAGTTCGCGCCACGAACTCCTCGCCCCCTTTTTCTGCGTAGTTGGCGATCTGGCCGAAATCCCCGGCTATCCAGCTTGCCTTCATATTGGATTTCAGTTGAGCGAAATCGGGAGACGCTGATTGCATGCAAGCACCTCAAGATGGAAAGGCAAATTATCCCATGCCTCGACACTTCCGGCCTATGGTCAGTTTGCCATTTATACTGAGTCCAGTGCCCCAGTTCCAGCCCATGCCGCTCCCGAGAACCGTTCTCGCATCCAGATTGGCTCTACGAAGTTAAATGGGACGGCTTCCGCTCGCTGGTTCGAATCGAGCACGGCGAGTGCAGACTGATCTCCCGCAACGGAAACGAGTTCAAGTCTTTTCCTCTCCTGAACGACACCGTTGCAACCGAACTCCGCGCCCGATCAGCCGTGCTGGACGGCGAGATCGTGTGCCTCGACAGCTACGGCAAAACGCAGTTCAGAGACCTGCTGTTCCGATACGGCGAGCCCCGGTTCGTCGCACTCGACCTGCTTTGGTGCCGAGGCGAAGACCTGCGGCACTTGCCACTGATCGAGCGGAAGCTCCGCCTGCGCTCAGTCGTTCCTCCGGACGGCGAAGGCTCTTGTATTGCGACCATGTTGATCACGAAGGCGAGCGGCTGTTCCGACTCGTGTGCCAGCACGATTTGGAGGGCATCGTCGCCAAGCACAAGCACAGGCCATACCTGCCGGAGCACACAAAGTGGCTAAAGATTCGCAACCGAGATTATTCGCAGTGGATCGGGCGGAAAGAATTGTTCCAGAGGGAGCGCAGCAGCCCCGACGTCCAGCACTGGGACTCTTGCACTTTGGCATGTGCCGGAAGCTGACCCTGTCACTGGGGTCCCGGCACCCAAGATGTGACTCGTGCAGCGCCACGGCCATGCTTCGCATCTACAACTCTGGATTCCGGTCCAAGGAGGAAACCCCATATGCCCGACCATCTGAGGATCGCGGTGGATGAATTGCGAAAGCGAATGGAATCAGGCGAGGATTTTGTACTCATCGATACACGCAACCTACAGGCATGGGCAGAATCTGACGTGAAGTTACCGGAGGCTATTCGCGTCCCATTGGATAACCTCGACGAGTACCTTTCCAAAATTCCGAAGAACAAGCCCATCGTCGCGTACTGCACCTGACCGAACGAACACTCGAGCGCCAGTTTGGCGCAAAATCTTCGTCAGCGCGGGTACAAGAATGTGTGGGCGCTTCAGGGCGGGCTCAATGCCTGGCGCAATGCGGGCTTGCCGCTTGAGTCAAAGGCAAAAGCTGCCTAGCCAACATCGGGCGCGAGGGACTCAATCACGTGGCTGAGGTGCTCGGCACGACTCACTGATATGGGAACGCTGGGAGCGCGGGGGCTGGCTCAACTGCGAGGATGGCTTCCGATTCCGGTCCTATGACGCGCCCAACTGCCGCAAAGGCGCGGGAGGCTTCGATCCGCATCGTCTCCGGCTCCACTCCTAGCATTTACGACATTGACAATCCGTTGTTGCCACTCGTTTTGCAAGTCACCGGAAGAATAGACAATTACGAGGCGGGCTGTGCTCGGCTCAGTGCGACATTCAACAGTCGGTCCGATGTCGTCGTTGTTCAAGAATTGATGCTGGCAAACACCACGTCGAAGATCACTGGGTGGCATTCGGTACCTTGAGCACGATGCACGGTGCCTGCCTTTACAGCGCAGATATTACTCCCGCACAGGATCAGATTGATGACACTGCGCTAGGCAAGGTAGGGACAAAGGACCACGATCTGGTCAGCCGAAAGTGTCGTGAGAAGCCTTTCGACACAGTTCGAATGAAATCCGCCGAGACAACTCTTCGCCGTTACCTGCTGTCGAACTGATCTTCTTGCTCACACCTGGCAGATACACATTCTTGTGACCCGTGGGCGGCACATCTCGAACGACTCCGAACTGCGTCAGAATGGGTTGTTTTCGCGGTCCTGCGCAACGACCAGCTTTCCGCCATAGAAGACTCTGCGCACAAGATCACAGATCGACTCTAGCAGGCAGGTTCCCCGCTCCGACTTGTGAATAAACATTGATCTGCCAAGCCACTTCCTTGCCTGCGAGTGCTCGGATTAAACGATAGGAGCAAGCTGACAATCATCTCCTGCAAAAACGGCCTGTTTCGCTGAGATCGCCGCGGGCAATCGAAAAAAGACCCGGCAGAGTGCCGGGTCTTTTTGACTCTGTTATCTAGTTTATCCAGAGTGACGGTCTTTAAATTCGTCGATCTTCAGTTTTAGCCTTCTCCTTGGCATCTTCCACCGACAGGCTGATATTGTGTCGAAGGTTATCGGCTTTCTCCTCGGCGGTTTCCCTTTGCCACTCACGTACCTGGTTTGCGGCATCCTTTGCGTTACCCCAAGTTTCTTTCGCGGCACCCTTTGCTTGGTCGATAACTCCTTGATTGGCCACTTTCTGATTGCCAATGGCCTCGCCAACGCCTTGCTTAACTTTGCCTACGACCTGATCAACCTTGCCAGAAATCTCATCTTTATTCATGTGATCCTCTCCTAATCGCGCAATGCGCAGGATTGTTGTGCCTGACGGGTTCAAATCGAATCGTGCTTTGGATGCAAAGCCACCCGCCGCGTTATCTGCTGCGAAGGAGATGGCCGGCTCATGCCTCCAGTTGGCTTATCTACATGAACATGTTATTTATTAGCGAGACTGCTTCGCGCAGGACAACTCAGGCGCGCTGTCCAAGCCTTCTCACTACTCCGAAGGCAAGCCCAACAGGCTAAGCAGATCCCACGCTTCGCTGAAGAGAATTGACCGGTGGATTCGCTTGGGCAATCGGCCCTTCGGGTCCGTGCGCCGCATCCGAATACATGAACTGCACGGGAACGGTACCGCTGTTGTCCGTCAGTTCCACTTCCTGAAATACCTCGGTCAAATTTCCGCCGGCCTCGGACACCGGATAGTCGCCGCACTCTTCGCCCTGATCGGATACCCATCCCAGGAAAGAATTGGCATTGCGGTTGTTGCCGGCGCGGATTGCATCTTCCACATCCGCATCGGTCCTCGCCTCATTCAGTTCGTGATAGAAAGTGGCCACCACATTCTTCCACGGCTGGTCAAATACCGGAATGCCGTTCACCGTGCCGTCGGCTTCCGTTTGCGAATAGACGCCGACCGCGTAATAAACCGTGTCGGTGCCCGAGGCATGCACTGAGCCGTGGTAACCACCGAGCCCGTTGAGTGAATCCGCGTCATCCTGGACCACGATGACTTTTCGTTTCACTGCTGGCTTTTTGACCGCGGCAGACACATGCTGTGCGCCGCCCGTGAGCGTGGTGTCGGTATTCAACACGGTTCCCGGCGGCAGCATGACGTTGAAGACCGTTGAGGTCAGGTCATGAGCGGTGAGCTTGCCTCGGTTGTAGAAGGTCGTCACTATTTGCTCGACATCGCCTTGTGAAATTACCTGCGGCGCGGAGCCAGGCAGGTTCTGCGAGCCATCAAAGTTAGTGGTAATGGGACCAGGAAAGTATTGCACCATCACGTTATTGAGATTCCGGTCGGACATCGCCGCGGCCAAAGCCTTATCGACATTTGCGATGTCGCTTGGATCCCATGCATCGCCACCGACATAGAAATTCATAAATCGCAAGTTCTGAATTGTTTTCCCGCCCTGATACTTCAAATCGTGGTCTGGACTGGGAGCAATTCCCGGCACAATCGCTTTCGGAATGGGAGACCCAATACGTTTCCGGAAAGCCTTCTCCGCCTTGGAGCCTCTCCGGACATACACGTTCATCGGACGGCGGTGTTCTTTATTTTCCTTCGTGGTCACATTTACCTCCTTCACTCTTTGCTGCCTGCTACCAGCGGGATAGCAGCCGTCCCCGAATTATTCTCGGTGCACTCTGCATCGGACACGACCGATTGTAAGGTCTAAACGTTCAGCCCATCTTCCAACACCCAACCTCGACCCTGGGAACCGCACTCGATTACCGATGTGGCCGACGTGGTTTCGGCAGTGGTTTCGGTTTCGGCCGGGGTTTCGGTCGCGGCGGTTTCGGAGGTGCCGGCACCGGAGTTCCTCCACCTCCGCCGCCGCCCAGCGCGGTTGGCGGCGGAAGGTTCGGTGGCGCGAGGGGCGCTTGCGTCGGATCAAAACAATCGGACATATCATCGGACGTATCGAGCCGCGGATTGACGGACTGAATGCCAAGTAAGATTTGGCAGAATTTCACCAAGCTGATGTGTGAGCGTTGCGTCGGCGAGACAAATCCCTTCCGCGCGTATGGACTGATGACAAGACAAGGAACGCGGGAGCCGTAGCGAAACTGCTGGCCATCAAACTCCGAATGCGCGTCCCCTGGATACTGCGCTCGCCTGCTGTCCCATTGTTCAACATTAGGGGGAGCAACGTGGTCGTACCATCCGCCCCAATCATCCCACGTAACAAAAACGACCGTTCGCGGCCACAAACCGCCATCCACAATCGCCTGAATCTGCTGCGCAGTCCATTCCGAACCGAGTGTAATGTTTTGTGTCGGATGTTCGCTAAAGGCGGGATTGCCGTCCCCATAAACCCACGAGACCGAGGGTAGCTGGCCTGCCGCTGCCTGATGGGCAAACAAATCACGGGTGTGATTCCCGGGAAGTGCGGCTAGCTCGCGGATGTAGTGAAACGCGTATCCGCCGTAGTTGCCCCAGGTAAGTCCTGCTTTCTGCAATGCAAGCGGAAATGATTTCAAATCGTATAAATTCTTTGGCGTCGAGCTGAAGGGCGGATTGTTGATTACAGGAGAATCCGCCGTTATCAGCATGAGGTGGCTGGGCGTTGAGGGCCCCGCTACTTCTGAAAAAAAGTGGTCACATAGCGTGTATTGGCGCGCCAGAGCAAAATAGCCGGGAATATCCGCCTCCGAGTATTGCACCCGATACCGCTGCTCTGTGTCACGCTTGATCCACGTTTCATGACGATGGTTCGGATCGCCGGGTGGAGGGTTCTGCGCTGTGCCCAGTTGGTTATCGCCCTCCGAATGCGGGAAGGTGCCGAAGTAGTTGTCGTAGGTGTGGTTTTCTTTGATGATGATGACCACATGGTCTACTAGCGGGCTCAGCGATGATGCGGCACTGGCTTTCGCTTTCATTTTTTGCCTTCCTTCCAAGTCATCGAGTGGGGCAAGACGAAAAGGCATAGCCGGGCTAAGGGACGATTCTGAATCGAGTCTTACCCACTAGAACGGGAGCTAGGGTCTTTATTCCCTTCGACTCTTTGAACAATACACGTTTTTGCCGCCCTACATCTTCGAAACAGTCCCATTCGCGACAGCGTTGGCAACCCAGATGTTGGCACCGTCAAAGGCGACGCCTAGCGGGTTCCTTCCCACATTGAAAGTCCCCAGCAGGGTGTCATCGCTGACTTTAGGTTTTGTCACGTTATTGCCGGAATAATTTGCGACCCTCACGTAGGCCCCATCAAAGGCAACGCCCTGAGAGAATTTCCAACGGATGTGCTGAAGATCGCCGTTCCGGTCGGAGTGCACCTGAGCCGGAAATTCACAACCTGTTTTGACATACTCCCTCAGCATTTCTCTTTCGCTGATAGTCTGCTGAAAAGTAGATTTGAGTCGCTTCTCCATGAGACCTCCTTATGCTGCTTAAGTCTTCGCTGCAAGGCCATCAGCCGTGGCACCGAGAAAAACCCTGGAGAATCTAGGAATAGGCTAGGAATCAGAACCATCGCCCTTCAAGGAACCTGCCAAGAGTATCAGGAATTGGACGGGCCGAGTATGGGCCGACGATGCGCGGAATCGCGGTGTTCACTGCATGAATTTCGTGCACTAGCTCTAAGAACCAATGCGCCCACCAAGATCCTGTAAAAGAATTGTGCTGCTAGTGGCAAGGCGTTTTCCCGTTCGGGGATGCAAGAGCGGCAGCCTTCATTGGCACAAGCCGCAGACACAGAGAGCAGCGCATGAGCAGAGCATGGGTCTTAAAATCGCCTTTGCGAATCAATAATCCTGCAGGGCCGGTTTCGGACTGAGGGCAGATTAGGAATTGAACGCGTTGCATTTTGAGTCCAACCCATACTCTTTCCATCTTATACACTTCGTACCAGTTGCAAGCACTTGCGAAATCTCCGAGTGGCGTTCTGTTCCTTCCCATATCCTCTTGTGATCAGCTGTCGGGCAGAATTCAGGCAGACCTTTTTGTGCACGGTGCCGGATCAAAGATAGAGCCTGAACTGGGTCTCCTGCTCGTTGGGTTATGAACCTGACAGGTCAGTGTAACTTGTTGTTGATTTGACGACTCTTACACCCCTCGGCACCGTATTTTGGCCCTATTTCGGCTTGATTCTTTGCCCAACTTTTGCCTAAGTTCCGTTCCGCTAGTTCAATTGCAGCGCGGGTGAGCGGCGGCTCGGTCACAGGACATGCAAGGCAGTGCTGACGGCAGGTGCAACGAAGTAGCCTTCATGCACTCAGGAACGTTGGGAATCGAAATGTGAGCCGAGTGTGGGCGCGTTCCAGACCTTCGGGCCTTGTGGAAACAGCCCACAAAGTCATCACCCGGCTGTTGCGACGCGATGCGCGGGCCAACAATGCTCGGTTATCGGCATTTCGTCATAAGTTCTGCCATCAAGTAACCGACCCGTCTTTGCTTGTGAACGCCCCATTGCTTGAAGAAGAAAGCTACACCGTTGCGTCTACAGTGCTGCGGTATCGACGTAACCCGTTCCTTCCGCCTGGGTCATCGCTGTACAGCGCGGGATTATCCAGCTTTAGAGGTGCAAATTCTCTTTTCTTCTTTGGGAGCAAACTCTGCCCCACGTATTGCTGGAGACGACTGCGGTCACGGCCTCGCGGATCCCGACATGCCCATCCTCCTCGCCGCCAAAACGCAGGTGCCACGAATTTTTCGGGCATCACTCCTCAAGTGGCATATGATGTCGCCGTCTTTGGAAGCGGGCTGCCTATTCCCGGAGTCGTCGGATTCGCGGCTCTTTGGGGCTGCCTGGACAATTCTCCGAGGACAGGCGCAAATGCGATCTCATGCTCCTGGTTCTGGTCAGGACCACCTCCCATTCAGTGCATAGATATATTTTCGTGCCGTGAACAATCCATTGGACACCATCCCTCATGAACATACTTGATCTCGTTGTCGGTAAGCCCATCCGGACCAGCGACGAACGCGCCGAGCAGATCGGTCCTGCGCGGGGCATCCCGATCTTCGGTCTCGATGCGCTTAGCTCGGCTGCTTATGGTCCGGAAGCTGCCCTCAGCCTTCTGATCCCCCTTGGCCTTCTGGGTGTTCGTTATATCGTCCCCATCAGCGGCGCCATCATCACGCTGCTAGTGATCGTGTACTTCTCCTACCGCCAGACCATCGCCGCCTATCCCTCCGGCGGTGGCTCCTATACCGTGGCGCGATTCAACCTTGGCGCACCTGCCGGCCTGCTTGCCGCGGCCGCGCTCCTCGCCGATTACATTCTCACGGCCGCAGTGGGCATTTCCGCGGGAGTTGGTGCTTTGGTCTCGGCGGTTCCATCCTTGCTGCCCCACACCGTTTCTCTCTGCGTGGGCATTCTGATCGTCATCACTATCCTCAATCTCCGGGGCCTGCGCGAAGCTGGCACTGCTTTCGCAGTTCCTACTTATCTGTTTGTTGGCACACTTCTCATAACGATCGTCGCGGGCGTTCTCCGTGTTCTCGTCAGCGGAGGGCATCCCACACCGGCAGTTCCCCTTCCGCCTCCGCCGCCCATGACAGAAGCGGTCAGCTACTGGGTACTGCTGAAGGTTTTCGCCAGCGGTTGCACGGCTTTGACTGGCGTAGAGGCTGTCAGCAACGGCGTGAAGGCTTTTCGAGAGCCCACCGTGAAAAACGCCCAGCGCACTCTCACCGTGATTATTTCTCTACTGGCGGTGCTGCTGGCGGGAATTTCGTATCTCGTAAAGACTTACGGAATTGCCGCAACCGATCCGGGCCAGCCCGGCTATCAGAGCGTTCTCTCCATGCTCACCGCCGCGGTTTTTGGCAAAGGTGTTTTTTATTATCTGACCATCGGCTCAATCCTTGTCGTTCTCTCTCTGTCCGCCAACACCGCCTTTGCCGATTTTCCG
>Ga0209526_10000849_pt1 | contig 20091 bp, 19 predicted proteins | sample JacPinW_OM2H0_M1_FD_188566 | JGI IMG/M metagenome (GOLD analysis project Ga0209526, IMG submission 188566) | Forest soil microbial communities from Algoma, Ontario, Canada - Jack Pine, Ontario site 1_JW_OM2H0_M1 (SPAdes) (version 2) | ecosystem: Environmental > Terrestrial > Soil > Boreal... | reverse complement strand
GCCCTCGATTGCCCCCCCACCCTGACTCTCCCCCACAAGGGGGGAGGGAACTGCTTGCGGTCCCGCTGCTTCTGGCACGTTGAAGGCGGCCTGCACTTCCGCTCCCCCCTCGGGGGAAGCCATGGTGGGGGCTGGCTTTGCAACGACCGATTCCTCGATCACCGCGATCTCGGTGCCGACCGTGACCGTGGCACCCTCTTGCACCTTGATCTCCTTCAGCACCCCGGCAAGCGGCGCGGGCACCTCGGCGTTGACCTTATCCGTGATGATCTCGACCAGGCCCTCGTATTTCTTCACCTGGTCGCCGGGCTTCTTCAGCCATTTCGAGATGGTGCCCTCGGTGATCGACTCACCGAGCTGCGGCATCTTGACCGAGGCCATCTAAGCGGCGGCCAGCTCCCTGGCTTTCGCGAGGATTTTCTCGACGTTGGGCATAAAGGCTTCTTCCAGGACGTGATTGAAGGGCATGGCCGGCACGTCCGGCCCGGTGAACCGCATCACCGGGGCGTCGAGCGCATCGAAGGCATTCTCCATGATGATGGCCATGACCTCGGCCGCGATCCCCGCAAAGCGGTTGTCTTCGTGCACCACGAGGACCTTGCCAGTTTTACGCGCGGTGCCGACGATCGCCGCCTGGTCGATCGGCTTGATGGTGCGCAGGTCGAGCACCTCCGCCGAGATCCCATCCGCGGCCAGCTTCTCCGCCACCTCCAGGCAGAAGGTCAGCATCAGCCCGTACGCGATCAGGCTGATGTCCGTGCCCTCGCGCTTGATGTCGGCCTTGCCGATCGGCACCACGCCATCGCCGTCGGGGACCTCGCCTTTGACCAGCCGGTAGGTGCGCTTGTGCTCGAGGTAGAGCACCGGATCCGGGTCGCGGATGGCGGCCTTCAGCAAGCCCTTGGCATCGGCGGGTGTCCCGGGGGCGACCACCTTGAGGCCGGGAATGTGGCCGAAGGTCGCCTCGATACTCTGCGAGTGGTAGAGCGCGCCGTGGACGCCGCCGCCCCAGGGAGCCCGGATCACCATTGGCAGGTTGAAGTCCCCGGCCGTGCGGTAGCAGAAACGCGCCGCCTCTTCGATGATCTGGTTCATCGCCGGCGCGATGAAATCGGCGAACTGGATCTCCGCAATCGGCCGCATGCCATTGACGGCCGCGCCGATCGCGACGCCGACGATGCACGACTCGGCCAGTGGCGAGTCGATCACCCGGAGCGCGCCATATTTCTTGAAGAGGCCGTCACTGGCCAGGAAGACGCCGCCGCGGTTGCCGACGTCTTCCCCGATCAGGAACACGCTCGGGTCGCGCGCCATCTCCTCGTCCATCCCCTCTCGAATCGCCTCGATCACGGTCTTGACGGCCATCAGGCCTGCACGTCCTTCTTGTAGACGAATTTGGTCAGATCGTCCGGCGTGGGATCCGGCGCCTGCTCCGCGTACTCGGTGGCCTCGTCGACCTGCTCAGTGATTCGCTCGGTGATCTCCGCCTCGACCGGATCGGTCAGGGTCCCGGCATCACGCAGGTAGGCAGCGTAGCGTTGGATCGGATCTTTCTGCCGCCAGATCGCCACCTCTTCCGCCTTTCGATAGCGCTTGTCGTCGTCGTCGCTCGAGTGGGCGGTGAACCGATACGTCTTGACCTCGATCAGCGTCGGCCCTTCACTCCGACGGGCTCGCTCGACAGCCTGCCGCGCCACCTCGTAACAGGCGAGTACGTCGTTACCGTCGACTACCACCCCGGGGAATCCGTAGCCCGCCGCCCGGTCGGCGAGGTTGCGGATGGCCATTTGCTGCGATTGCGGCACCGAGATCGCGTAGCCGTTGTTCTCGCAGACGAAGATCACCGCCAGCTTGTGGATCCCGGCGAAGTTCATCGCCTCGTGGGTGTCGCCCTGACTGGCGCTGCCCTCGCCGAAGTAGACGGCCGTGACCGCGTCCTCCTTCCGTTGCTTGGAGGCGAGCGCCAACCCCGCGGCGTGGAGCAACTGGGTCGCCACCGGGCTGCCACCGGTCAGGATGTGGAGCCGCCGGCTGCCGAAATGCCCGGGCATCTGTCGGCCGCCGCTGTTCGGATCCTCCCGGCGGGCAAAAAAGGACAGCATCTGGTCCCTCGCCGTCATCCCGAACCAGAGGACGACCCCGGCGTCGCGGTAGTACGGCGCCACCCAGTCGCTGCCCGGACGCAGCGCCGCGGCGGTGCCAACCTGGGCGCCTTCCTGCCCCTGGCAAGAGATGACGAATGGCGCGCGGCCCTGGCGGTTGATCAGCCACATGCGCTCGTCGACGGCGCGGGCGAGCCGCATCACCTCGTAGATCCGCAGCGCCTGTTCGTCGCTCAAGCCGAGCGACCGGTGGCGGCTGCGGCCGCCCTTGGCTTCGACTTCCGTTGTCTTCAGGGCCATCGTTTAGATATGGATCGCGACGCCGTCGACGGCCAACGCGGCCTCCTTGACGGATTCGGAGACGGTCGGATGCGGGGCGATGCTGGCGCCAATCTCGAAGGGCGTTGATTCGAGCAGCTTGGCCAGGGCCACTTCCGCGATCAGCTCGGTGGCATTCGGGCCGATGATGAAGACGCCGACCAGCTCATCCGACTCCTCGTCGCTGATGATCTTGACGAAGCCTTCGGTCTCACCGAGGATGACGGACTTGGCATTCCCGGCGAGCGGAAACTTGCCGACCTTGACCTTGAGTCCCTGGTCGCGGGCTTGCTTCTCCGACAATCCGAGACTTGCCACCTGCGGATAACTGTATGTCGCCCGCGGCACCCGGTTGTAATCGAGGGGCTTGGGGTTCTTGCCGGCGATGTGCTCCATGATGTGCTCACCTTCGTAATACGCCACGTGCGCCAGCAGGAAGTTGCCGATCACGTCGCCGGCGGCATAGACGTTTGGATGCCCGGTGCGGTAATGCTCGTCCGTCTTGATGTAGCCCTTCTCGACCTGGATGTCGAGCTTTTCCAGGCCAAAGCCATCGGTGATCCCTTCGCGACCGACCGCGACCAGCATCCGCTCGCCGTCGATGGTCTGCGTCTGATCGCCGCTTTTGACGGCGACGCTCATCTTGCCGTTGGCCCGCTTCAGGCTGTCCGGCTGGACCTGCGCGCCGGTTAACACCTTGATGCCGCGTTTGGCCAGGACCTTCGCCAGTTGCTGGCCGACGTCGGCGTCCTCGAGCGGGAGCAGCGTGGGGAGGAACTCGACCAGCGTGACGTCGGCGCCGTAGCCGTTGTAGACGCAGGCAAATTCCGTCCCGACCGCCCCGGCGCCCACGATGACGATCGATTTCGGCATTTGCTCGAGGTTGACCGCGTGGTCGCTGTTGATCACCCGGTCGCCATCCATCTTCAGCCCCGGCAGCGACTTCGGACGCGAGCCGGTGGCCACCACCAGGTTGCGGGCGTTGACCGCCTGCCCGGTCTCCTTGACCGTGACCGTCTGTTCCGAGTCGATGACCCCCTCGCCCTTGATCACCGTCACCTTGTTCTTTTTCAGCAGGAACTCAACCCCGCGCCAGAGCTGGTCGACGACCGCCTGTTTGCGCTTCAGTACCGCCGGCCAATCGATCTGGAGGCCGTCCGTTTTCAGGCCGAGTACGCCGGCCGTATGGATCTGGTGCGCCAGCTCGGACGAATGGAGAAACGACTTCGTCGGGATGCAGCCACGATGCAGACAGGTGCCGCCCACCTTCTCCTTCTCGATGACTGCGACCTTCAGCCCCAACTGGGCTCCACGGATAGCACCGACGTAGCCGGCGGAGCCGCCGCCGATGACGGCTACGTCAAAGGCCTCATCGGGCATACGAAACGATTGTAGCGACCACCAATCCGATCGCCTAACCCTCCAGCGTCGCGAGCGCGGCGGTCAGCTGCACGTCCTTGGCGAAGTCATTGGGCGCCTGCTCCACGGCGTACTCATCCGAGGCGCTGGGCAGGGTGACGGTCTTGTCCGGCGTGATCCCGGTCTTCTCGATGGAATGGCGGTTGGGCGTCAGCCAGTACGCGATGGTCAGGTGCAGGTCGCCGTCCCGCAAGAGGTAGTCCTGCTGGACCGAGCCCTTCCCGAACGACTTGACACCCACCAGCGTGCCGCGCTGATGATCCTTGAGCGCGCCGGCGGTGATCTCGGAGGCGCTGGCGGAGTTCTCGTTCAAGAGAACGACCAGCTTGTTGTTGTAGGCTCGGCCGTTGCCGGTGACCCGCCGCACATCCTCCTTGCCGCCGCGTTGCACCAGGATGGTGGTCGTCCCGCTGCTCACGAATTCACTGATCACGTCGTTGGCGGCATCGACATAGCCACCCGGGTTGTCCCGCAGGTCGAGCAAGACCAGGTTGACCGAGCCTTTGAGATTGTTCTTCAGCGCCTGGTCGAATTCGACGGCCGTCCGGCTCCCGAAGTCGAAGATCCGGATATAGAGCACGCGGTTGTCGAAGATATGCGTCGCGACGCTTGGCACGTTGATCTCTTCGCGGGTTAGGTTGAACGTGAGCGTCTGACTACCCCGACTCACCTCAACCTTGACCACGGTGCCCGCTTTGCCTCGGATGTGATTGACGGCGTCGTCGGCGGTCCACCCCTTGGTGCTCTGTCCGTCGACGGCGGTGATCACGTCGCCGATCTTGACTCCGGCTTTCTCCGCCGGCGTTCCCGGCAGGACGCCGCCGATCACGATCTGGTCACCCTTCTGCTGCACGGTCGCGCCGATCCCGGCGAACTGGCCGTTGAGGAACGTGAGGTTGGCGCGGTATTCCTGGGGGGTCAGGTAGCGGGAGAACTGGTCACCCAGCGCCCCGACCATTCCGGAGGCCGCGCCCTCGGTGAGCTTGACCGTGTCGGGATTGGGCTTGACGTAGTGCTGTTGGATGGTGGTGAAGACTTCGTCCAGGGCGCGGTAATCGACATTCGACTTCGGCGGCGTGTAGAAGAGCAGCGTCTTGGCCCAGTCCGGAGCGTAACCGCCCCATTGGAACTCGGCGAGACTGCCCGCGTAGAACGCAACCAGCGCCACGACGAGCATGGCCGCGATGTTCCTGACTCTGGGCATTTGAGGATTATCGTTCCGACCGGGTGCTGACTCCGTCCCCCCTTGCGGGGGAGGGTCGGGGTGGGGGGTTGCTTCGCCGGGCGGTTCGATCACGAGGCCGGGAGGTACGCGAGCGGGTCAACCGGCATCCCGGCCAGGTCGATCTCGAAGTGCACGTGGGGACCGGTGGAGTTTCCGGTACTGCCCTCATATCCGATCACGGTGTCCTTGTCCACCTGCGTGCCGTCACCGACCGCCCAGCTGGAAAGGTGTCCGTAGAGCGTCGTGAAGCCGCCCGCATGCACGATCACCACATAACGGCCGTAGCCGCAAAGTCCGCCTCCCCAGCTGCAGCCCATGGTGAAGTTGTGAACGATGCCGCCGTCCGCGGCGTGTACCGGGGTGCCGTAGTCGGTGGCGATGTCGATGCCGCTGTGGAAATGGAGGCTGGGGCAAGTCGGATCGTACGGCTCGAACGGATAGCTGGTGCAGCCGAACCCCTGGGTGATGACCCCGTCGATCGGCCATTTCCATTTGCCCGACGAGCGCGCCCGGAAGCTTTCATGGATGAGCGACGCGATCTGCGCCTGCAAGGCGGCACGCTGCGCTTCCATGTCGGCCAGCATCCGCTGGAACTGCGCCTCGATGGCGGCGATCTGCTGCACGCGGGCAGCCCGCTGGTCCCGAACGGCCTGCAGCTGCGCTTTCTGGTCCTGGATCTGCTTGACGACCTGCGCCTGCTGGGCCTGCTTGGCTTCGAGGTCGGCCTTCATCACCTCGATCGCGGCTCGCTCCTTCTGCAGCTCCGCGAGCTGGCGGCGGTCTTCCCGAACGATATCGTTGAAGAAAAAGATCCGATTCATCAAGTCGGTGAAGTTCGCGGCTGAGAAGACCAGCTCGAGGCCACTGACCTGGCCGCTCTTGTACATGATCCGCATTCGGTGGCCGAAATCGGCGATGTGCTGCTTGAGCTCGGCCTCCTTCGCAGCCAGGTCCGCCTTGGCCTGGTCGACCTGCTGGCCGAGTAGGACCAGCTTCGCCGTTTCCTGGTCGATCTGCGCCTGAACCGACTTCAGCTGCGAATCGAGGGCGGCGATTTGGCTCTGCAGCGCGCGCTCCTGGTCGAGCAGCTGACGGATCTGCGTCTTGGTGGCAACGATCTGCCCGTTGAGGCCCTGTAGCGCGTGCTGCTTGTCGTAGATCGTGTCCGAAACGGTGCTCAGCAGGAGCACCGTGAGCACGGCAATGACGAGCGCCGCCTGGAGCCGGGCCGCCCTCACTGCTTGAGGAACCGCCTTACACCCAGATAGCTCCCGACGCTTCCCAGGAGCAGGCCGAAGGTCAGCATCGCCGCCAGCACCAGGCGCAGATAGTACGGGTCAAAGGCGAGCGGCACGAAGATCAGCACGCTTTGCAGGTTGACGACCGCCGGCCGGTAACCGAAGCCGACGATCAGCACCGCCACCACTGCACCGACGACGCCGACGATCAGGCCCTCGACGATGAACGGCCAGCGCACGAACCAGTCGGTGGCGCCCACGAGCTTCATGACCTCGATCTCCTTTCGCCGGAGATAGATGGCGGTCCGGATCGTCAGCATGATGATGAACACCGACAGCCCGGTCAAACCAACGATCAGGACCAGGCCGGCGATGCCCGCCACCCGGGCGAGCAGGATGATCTTGTCGATGACGTTGGGCTCGTAATTCGTCGCCGGCGATTTGTCGACCAGCGGTGACGTCCGGACTTCTCTGTCGATCGCCCCCAGGTCGCGAATGTCCTTGACCGTGACGTCGAGGCTGGCCGGCAGCGGGTTCGTGCCCAGCGTATCGATCACGCTCGGGTCCAACGCCGGCAGCTGTCGAAACCTTGCCATCGCCTGGTCTTTGGAGACGTAGGTGACGTTGGTCACCCGAGGATCGTTCTCCAGGTGCAGCTTGAAATCCATCGCGCTGCTAAGCGGTGTGGTGTCGGCCAGGTAGACCGAGATCGCACTCGCCTTGGTTTTCTCGAGGGCCACGATCTGGTCGAGCGAGTGCAGGACCAGCAGCAGGCTGCCGAGCGCGAGCAGTACGACCCAAACGATGAGCACGCTGGCGATGCTGACCGCGGCATTTCGCCAGAAGTTCTGCCAGGCACTGCTGAAGGCGAAATCAATGCGATTCCAGAGCCGGTGCATGGTACCCTCCTGCATCTTCGTCTCTGACGATCTGGCCGCCCTCGATGGCCACGACCCGGCGTCGCATTACATCGACGATCTCGCGGTTGTGGGTCGCCATCATGACCGTCGTGCCCCGTGCATTGATCTGCAACAGGAGTTGGATGATCTCCCACGACGTGGCCGGGTCCAGGTTGCCGGTGGGCTCGTCGGCGAGAAAGATCCGCGGGTCGTGGACAAGGGCCCGGGCGATTGCCACTCGCTGCTGCTCGCCGCCCGAAAGCTGGTCCGGGTACTTGGTCTCCTTGCCTTCCAGCCCCACGATGCTCAGCACTTCCTCCACCTTTGGCTTGAGGTGGCGAAGGGCGCCCTCGGTCACGCGCAGCGCGAAGGCGACGTTCTGAAAGACGGTCAGGTTGGGCAGCAGCTTGAAATCCTGGAAGACCATGCCGATCTTTCGGCGTAGGTAGGGAAGGTGCCGGCGCTTGAGGCGGCTGAGGTCCTGCCCCTCCACCTGGATGGTGCCGGCGGTCACCTTTTCCTCGCGGATCAAAAGGCGGACCAGCGTCGACTTGCCGGCGCCGCTGGGACCCACGAGAAACACGAAGTCTTGCTTGGGGATCTCGAGGGTGATGTCGCGTAGCGCCACGGTCCCGTTCGGATAGGTCTTCTGCACGCCCTGCAGACTGATCTGCGGGGCAGCCGGGACTACCGTGGCCACGCGCGCCCTGGCTGGCGACGTCGTGCGTGTCGGCTGGGTCGTGGTTGTTGCTGGCACGAAAACAAATCCATTACGAGAGCCGGAGCCACGACGGGCTGGGCCCTTTCGGGCCGAATGACTCGGGAAGTATAGGGCATCTCGTCGCGCATTGCTGTGTTAATTCACTCTGCGTCCAAGAAGCGGCGGACTCCCTCTTTATACTCAAGTGAATGCCGAACTCCGCCACCCCCATGGTCGTGGTGGAGCGGGGCGAAGTCGGCGAGGGAATCCACCAGGGCCACCTGGCGGCGAGCAACCCCGAGGGCGGCATCGTCGCCGCTGCTGGCGACCCGCGTCGCCTGACCTATTTTCGATCCTGTGCCAAGCCGTTCCAGGCGATCGCCGGTATGCGGACCGGGATCGTCGAGCGTTTTGGGCTCACCAGCGAGCACGTCGCCATCATCTGCGCGTCGCACAACGGGGAGCCGCGCCATGTCGCGGTGGTCCGAGACCTCTTGTCCCATGCCGGCGTCGACGAGTCCGCCCTTCAATGCGGTGCGCACTGGCCGTACTACGAGCCGGCCGCGAACGCCGTCCGCCGCGAGTTGGCCGAGCCCATCGCGGTCTTCAACAACTGCTCGGGCAAACACGCGGGGATGCTGGCCGCCGCCCGAATCCTCGAGGCGCCACTGGAGACGTACCTGGACCCTTCTCATCCGGTGCAGCAGCGCATTCGCCGGGTGGTCGAGGAATTTTCCGGCTGCTCGGCTTCCGACATCGTCTACGGCATCGACGGCTGCAGCGCGCCCAATCCGGCTGTGCCGCTTTCGGCCATGGCCCGAAGTTTTGCCCGGCTCGTCACCTCGAGCGCCGCGCCGGCCAGCGTCGCGGTCGAGGCCATGACGACCCATCCCTTTCTCGTGGGTGGGACCGGGCGTTTCGACACGGCGCTGATGGACGTCACGCACGGCCGGGTGCTGGCCAAGGGCGGTGCCGCCGGTGCGCACTGCACCGCCGACCGGCGCTCGGGCCTCGGGCTTGCCCTCAAGCTGGAAAGTGGAGACGGGACCTGGACCTCCGTTGCGGTGATGGCCGCCCTCACCGCGCTCGGCTGGCTCGAGCCGTCCGAGCAGCAGGCTCTCGACCGCTTCGCGCACCCGACCCTGCGAAATCACAAGGGCCTCGAAGTGGGCCGAGTGCGTCCGCTGCTCGATCTCCACGTCCGCACGACGTAACGGCCGTGTAACGCCGGGCGTGACTCGCCCGTTTCGCCGGTTATATCGCCGTGCGGCGATTGCTGGGCTGGCCCGACCCGCGACAGGTCGCCCTCAGCGCCCTGATCGGCATCCTGCTGGCGTTCTACGCCTGGCGCTTCCTGCTGCCCCTGCTGGGCCCGCAGGCGCCTCGCGCCGACGACTTCCAGGACTACCTCTTCGCCGCCCACCAGATCACCACCGGCGGCAACCCGTACGCCGACTTCGTCCGCAACCACGTGCCCTGGGACTGGTCGCTCAGCAGTGGCTACCTCTACCCGCCGGCATTCGCCGTGACGCTGATTCCCCTCACCTGGGTATCGAATGACCTGGCCGTCCGCATCTGGCTGTTCCTGATCCAGGCCGCCGTCCTGGCGAGTGTTCTGATCACCTACCGGGTGATCGGACGGCCACGCCGACCGGAGCTGCTGGCGCTGGTGGCGGTGCTCACGACCTTTTTCCCGCTGGCCAACACCGTCCTCGCCGGGACGATGAACTCACTCCTTTTGCTATTGCTCACCGGTGCCTGGGCCTGCTGGCACCGCCGGCGGGATACCGCCAGCGGGGTGCTGATCGGCGCGGCGGCAATCTTCAAGCTCTTCCCGGCCGCGCTCTTCCCCTACCTGGCCTGGCGCCGGCACTGGAAGCTCCTCGCGGCCGCTACCGCGACCGGACTGGCCGGGCTGGCGCTCGGGCTGATGGTCACCGGCGTGGACCACAACATCTATTACTTCCGCGAGATGCTGCCGCACCTGGCCGCCGGTACCGGCTATCGCGAGAACCAGTCGCTGGCCGGCGTCGCCACCCGGCTGTGCGATCCGAACACCGCGAACGCCGGCGGCAGCGCCGGCTGGTGCGGCCGCCTGATCGACTGGCCGGCCGTCCTTACCTTGCTCGCGATCGTACTGCGGGCCGCTTCCCGCGGTTCCCGCTCAACGCTCGAGTTCGCGCTCGCGGTCACCGCCCTGCCGTTGATCAGCAGCGTGACGTGGAGCTTCCCGCTGGTGGTGCTCATCCTGCCGATCACGCTGCTGGTGCGGCAGGCTCTGACCGGCCTGATGTCCCGGCCGCAAATCCGGGCCCTGCTGGTGGCCTGGATCTGCTTCTCGGCGGCGCCGGCCATCCATTACCTGCTGATCGTCTACCCCCTCCCCCACTGGACGGGTCTTCTGGACCTGATCCCGCAGGGCGTCACCCGGCTCGTCAGCGAGGCCTACTTCATCGGGACCGTGATCGTCTTCGCCAGCGTCTGGGTCGCGCTCCGAAACGAGCGGCGGCACGCAGCGGCGAGCGCCCCGGCGATGGCCGCCTGATCAGGCCGGTTAGGCGGCCTTGCCTTCGCGGCCGGCGTCGAGGCGCAGATAGGCTTCCATGAAGTTGTCCAGGTCACCGTCGAGGACGGCCTGGACGTTGCCGGTTTCCACGCCGGTGCGATGGTCCTTCACCAGCGTGTAAGGATGCAGAACGTAGCTGCGGATCTGGCTGCCCCATTCGTTGGACTGGTGCTCGCCCTTCAGCTCCTGCCGCTGCTCCGACCGCTGCTGTTCGCGCAGCGCCACGAGCCGCGAGCGCAGCACCTTGAGGGCCATGTCCCGATTCTTGATCTGTGAGCGCTCGTTCTGGCAGGTCACGATGATGCCGGTCGGCAGGTGCGTCATCCGCACCGCCGAGGACGTCTTGTTGACGTGCTGCCCGCCGGCGCCGCTCGATCGATAGACGTCGACCTTGAGGTCCTCCGGCCGGATCTCGATGTCGCCGGCATCCTCGATCTCTGGGATCACCTCGACCAGCGCGAAGGAGGTGTGCCGCCGGTGCGCCTGATCGAAGGGCGAGAGGCGCACGAGCCGGTGGACGCCGCGCTCCGCCCGCAACCAGCCGAAGGCGCGCTTGCCGGTGATCCGGACGGTCACGCTCTTGTAGCCAGCCTCTTCACCCGGCGCCTCGTCCAGGATCTCGGCATGCATCTTGCGCCGCTCCGCCCAGCGCAAGTACATGCGCAACAGCATCTCGGTCCAGTCTTGTGAGTCGGTCCCGCCCGCGCCGGCATGAATGCTGACCAGCGCCGGGTGCTCAGCGTAGGGGTTGGCGAAGAGCAGGTCGACCTCCTGCCGGCCGACATCCTTCTCGAGCGTCTCCAGGTCCTGGCGGAGGGTGGCCTCGATGTGGCCATCGCCCTCGGCGATCGCCAACTCCGCCAGGCCGATCACGTCCCGGGCGCGAGCCTCCAACTTGTGCCAGATGGAGACCTCATCGCGCAGACCCTTCGCTTCCTGGGCGAGCCGCTGCGCCCGCGGCGGGTCCTGCCAGAGGTCGGGGTCGTTTAGCTCTTTCTGGAGCGCGTTGAGGCGCTCGTCCTTTCCGGGGACGTCAAAGATGCTCCTGGAGCTGGAGGATCTTCTTGAGCAGGGTGTTTGCCGATTCGACGATCTCGTCCATGGTTAGTGCCCGTGACAGTTCTTGAAGCGCTTGCCGCTGCCGCAGGGACAGATGTCGTTGCGGCCGACGCCGGCGAAGTTCAGCGACTGCGGCCGGCGGAACGGGGGCCGGGCCGCCGGCGCCGTGGCCGCGGCGGCCTTGGGCGCCACCGGCGGCTTCGCCACGTCTTCCGGTCGCGCCGGATTGGCGGCGGCGGCAGCCTCGACCCGGCTGGTTTTACTCGATGCGGCTTTCTTTTTCGTCATCGCCGGAAATCCTACCCGAACCCGGGCTTTCCTGAACCTGCCCGCTTCTCCAAGTAAGCTTCCCAAAAAGGTGCCGCCAGTGCTCGACAAGTCGAAGCTAGCACGCGATCTGTGGGTCCGGATGACGTGGGCCCCGAACGAGGGCTCGGAACCGGACGAGCGGCCGATCGTTCTGATCACCGACCGGAGACGGTGGACGATCGGCCTGGTACCCCCGGTTCTCGGAATCCTGCTTCTCAGTGCCTTCTTCCTTGCCCACGCCCCCGTGGTCCTGCTGCTCCTCCCGATGGCGATCATCGTTGTCGGCGCCCGATACGGAGGCGGGGGTAGGGCGGGCTACTACGAGGTGAACGAGGACGGCAGCCTGGGTGACTTCCTCGGCAGGAAGATTCCGGTGGTCCTCAGGTACATGCATCGCGTGAAGTCGTGACCCCCGCGCCGCCTAGCGACCGTGGCATTTCTTGAATTTCTTGCCGCTACCGCACCAGCAGGGATCGTTCCGTCCCAGCTTTGTCCCGGCGGGCACCGGGGCCGTCGCGCCCCCGCCGTTGGGGCTCGCCGGACGCGGCGGTGCTGCCTGCGGGTTGGCGATGGCTGGCGCAGCCGGAGGGGCCGGCTCGCGGGTCAGCTGCACCCGGTAGATGGTCGACGCGATGTCGAACTGGATGTCGTTGAGCAGCTCCTGGAACGCCTGGAAGGCTTCGTTCTTGTACTCGACCAGCGGATCTTTCTGCCCGAAGGCGCGCAGCCCGATGCCTTCCTTGAACTGCTCCATCATGGTCAGGTAGCTGATCCACTTGCTGTCGATGGTCCGCAGCACGATCAACTGCTCGACCTTGCGCATCATCTCCGGGCTGAGCTCGGCCTCTTTCGCCTGGTAGGCGGCGTCGGCGTACTCCATCAGGCGATCGACCACCGCTTCCTTGGTCTCGCCGAACTCGTCGGGCGCGATCTCGTTCCAGGGCGGCATCGGAAAGACCGCCCCCATCTGCCCGACCAGCCCCTCCAGGTCCCAGTTGTCAGGGTGACGTGACTCGCAGCGCTCGTTGACGGCGTCTTCGACCGCTTTGCGGATCCATCCCTGGACCTGCTCGCGGAGGTCGGCGCCTTCGAGGACTTTCCGGCGCTCGCCGTAGATGATCTCGCGCTGCTTGTTCATCACATCGTCGTACTCGACGAGATAACGGCGAGCGTCGAAATTGTGGCCCTCGACCTTGGTCTGGGCGCCTTCGATCTGTCGCGAGACCAGCCGTGATTCGATCGGCTCGTCGTCGGCCACCCGAAGCATGTTCATCATGCCCTTGATCCGCTCGCCGCCGAAGATCCGCATCAGGTCGTCGTCGAGCGCCAGGAAGAAGCGCGACGAGCCGGGGTCGCCCTGGCGGCCGGCGCGGCCACGCAGCTGGTTGTCGATCCGGCGGCTCTCATGCCGCTCGGTGCCGACGATGTGAAGCCCACCGCCGTCCGCCACGCCTGGACCGAGCACGATGTCCGTGCCGCGTCCCGCCATGTTGGTCGCAATCGTCACCGCGCCCGGCTGACCGGCGTTGGCGACGATCAGCGCTTCGCGCTCGTGCTGCTTGGCGTTGAGGACCTCGTGCGGCACGCCTCGTTTTTCGAGAAGCCGGGCAAGGCGTTCGGACTTCTCGACCGAGACCGTCCCGACCAGTACCGGGCGGCCCCCGCTGGCGACCTCCTGGATCTCGTCGGCGACCGCCTTGAACTTCGCGTCCTCGGTCTTGTAGATCAGGTCGGGACTATCGTCCCGGATCATCGGCTTGTGGGTGGGAATCACCACCACCTGCAGCTTGTAGATCTTGTCGAACTCCTCGGCCTCGGTGACCGCCGTACCCGTCATCCCCGCGAGCTTGGTGTAGAGGCGGAAGTAGTTCTGATAGGTGATGGTGGCCAGCGTCTGCGTTTCCTGCTGGACCTTGACGCCCTCTTTTGCCTCGACGGCCTGGTGCAGGCCGTCGGACCAGCGGCGACCGGGCTGCTGCCGGCCGGTGAACTCGTCGACGATGATGACCTCGCCGTCCTTGACCAGGTAGTCGCGGTCACGCTTGAAGAGCGTGAAGGCCTTGAGCGCCTGGTTGATCTGATGCGCCTCGGCCACGTGTTCCAGCTCGTAGACGTTCTTGATTCCGGTCCAGCGCTCGATCTTCGCGATTCCGTCCTCGGTCAGCGCGGCCGACTTCGTTTTTTCGTCGACCGTGTAATCCTCTGTCGCCAGCCTCGGGATCAGCTTGGCGTACTGGTAGTACTTCTCGGTCGACTCCTGGGCCTGGCCGGAGATGATCAGTGGGGTGCGTGCCTCGTCGATCAGAATGCTGTCGACCTCGTCGACGATCGCGAAATTCAGGCCGCGCTGCACGCATTGCGAGAGGTCGACGGCCATGTTGTCGCGCAGGAAGTCGAAGCCGAACTCACTGTTCGTGCCATAGGTGATGTCCGCCTGGTAGGCCTCCGCCCGGGTGATCGGGCGCAGGTGTTGCAGCCGCGGATCGGGGTGGGTCTCATCGAGGAAGTCGGGGTCGTACAGCAACGACATCTCATGGCCGATGACGGCGACGCTCATCCCCAGGGCGTGATAGATCGGTGCGTTCCATCCGGCGTCGCGGCGGGCCAGGTAGTCGTTGACCGTGATCAGGTGGGCGCCCTTGCTCTCCAGGGCATTCAGGTAGAGGGGCAGCACCGCCACCAGCGTCTTGCCCTCGCCGGTCTTCATCTCGGCGATCTTTCCCTGGTGTAAGACCATGCCGCCGACCATCTGGACGTCGAAGGGACGCAGCCCGATGGTTCGGCGCGCCGCTTCCCGGACGACGGCAAACGCTTCGGCGAGGACGTCGTCGAGCACTTCTCCCTGCTCCAGCCGCTGGCGAAACTCGACCGTCTTCTCGCGCAGCTCATCGGGGGTGAGCTTCTCGATCAGCGGCTCGAGCTCGTTCATGTCGGCCACCCGCTCGAGGTGCCGCTTCACCTCGCGCGCGTTCGGATCGCCTAAGACTTTGGTAAGAACGCTCATGGATTACACGCTATTCCGCAACCAGTAAGCATACCCGCAGGTCAGCGGCCCAAACTGGCCGGCGGCGTTAGCGGAGATCCGCCTCCAGCAGGCCGAGTGACCCATCGTGGCGCCGGTAGAGCAAGTTGAGCTCCTGGCTGTCCTCGTTGAGGAAGAGGAAGAAGGCGTGGCCCAGTTCGGCCATCTGCTCGCGTGCCCGGTCTTCGGACATCGGCCTCATCTTGAAGCGTTTGATCTTGGCCACCCCATTGGGCCGCACGGCCGTGGTCCCTGACGGCTGGCCGGTGGGCGCCGGCTTGATCCGGCGATGGTCCTTCAGCTTCTCCTTGTGCTGGCGGATCTGGCGGTCCATCTTGTCGATGACCAGGTCGACGGCCTCGTTCATGTGCTCCGCCGCCTGGACCGCCTTCAGGATATTGCCGGTCCGGCCGGTGACGTGCACCGTGAGCTCGGCCACCTTCATCGTCTCCAGGCTCTTGTTCTTCTCCGTACCCAGCTCCATGCGGGCCTGGAGGATGTGGTCGAAATGACGGGTGAGCTTCTCGAGCTTGCCCTGTGCGTAGGCTTTCATCTGGGGATCGGCCGCGGACTTCTTGGCCTGGATCAAGATCTCCATGGCTGCCTCCCAACGCGAGATCTGAGCCGAGTATACCCGCACTCCGCGACCCGGCGGTTGGTCGGTTGTTAGTGGGCGGGGCGCTCGTTGGCTCGGCGATCCGGGAAGACGCGCGCCAGCTCCGGCGGGATCGGCACGCCGGCCGCAAACAGCTTGTCCATGATGTGTGGACGAATCCCGGTTGGCCGGAAGACGCCCTTCATGACGCCGTCCTTGTCTGCCCCGTGCGACTCGTACAGGAAGATTTCCTGCATCGTGATGGTGTCGCCTTCCATGCCGGTGATCTCCGTGATGCTGGTCACCTTGCGCTGACCGTCGCGCATGCGGGAGAGCTGCACGACCAGGTCGATGGCGGAGGCGACCTGCTGGCGAATGGCCTTGGTCGGCAGGTCGATGCCCGCCATCAGCACCATCGTTTCCAGGCGGGACATGGCGTCGCGGGTGGTGTTGGCGTGGAGGGTGGTCAGCGAGCCGTCGTGACCGGTGTTCATCGCCTGCAGCATGTCGAGCGCCTCGCCGGCACGACACTCGCCGACGACGATGCGGTCTGGGCGCATACGAAGCGCGTTGATGACGAGCTCACGGATGCCGACCTTGTTCTCACCGTTGAGGTCGGGCGGGCGGGATTCCATGCGGCAAACGTGCTCCTGGTGGAGCTGCAACTCGGCGGCGTCTTCGATGGTCACGATGCGCTCGTCGGGAGGGATGAACGAGGAACACACGTTGAGAAGCGTCGTCTTCCCGGTACCGGTGCCACCCGAGATCAGGAGGTTCGCTCGCGCCATGACGCAGGCCCTGAGGAAGCCGACCGCCTCGTTGGTGATGGTGCCAAAGTTGACGAGGTCCTCGGCCTGGAAGGGATCGCGGGAGAACTTTCGAATGGTCAGCATCGGCCCGTCGAGGGCGATCGGCGAGATGACCGCGTTGACACGCGAGCCGTCGAGCAACCGGGCATCCACCATCGGCGTCCGGAAGTCGATTCGACGGCCGACCGCGGAGACGATGAAGTCGATGACGCGCAGCAGGTGGTTCTCGTCGTCGAACTTCCGGTCGGTGAGGAGGATCTTCCCGTTGCGCTCGACGTAGACGTTCTCATGGCCATTGACCATGACTTCGGTCAAGCTGTCGTCAAGCACCAGGTCCCGGATTGGTCCCAACGCTTCGTAGTACCGGGCGAGCTCGTCCTGTGAAACTTCGGACGCGTTGACCATCTAAGTCACAATCCCCCAAAAATGAGATTCACGGACAGGCAGGCTGTCCCGGCGATGTAACGGGCACCGCCGGCAAAGTTTGCGCGACCGCCAGCACCAGGAAGGCCCCGATCGAGCCGCCCGCTTCGGCCACCGCCTGGGCGGCCGCCGTAAGGGTTGCCCCGGTGGTACAGACGTCGTCCACCAGCCCCAGGCCCAGCGGTGGGGGCTTGTCGGCCGTCCAGGCAAACGCGCCCGCCACGTTCTCCCGTCGCTGCGCCTGGCTCAGTCCCACCTGGGCCGATGTGACGCGCAGCCGGCTCAGCCCGCCCAGCAAGGGCGAACCCAGCGCGGGCGAGAGTTGGGCGGCCAGTCGCTCCGCCTGGTTGAAGCCCCGCTCCCGGCGCCGTCGCGGATGCAGGGGGACGAAGGTGAGCGCGGGCAGCGATAAGCCCGCGGCCAGGATGGCCCGGCGCAGCGGTTGCGCGAGTGGTGCCGCCAGCTGCGGCCGCGGTCGGTACTTGTAGCTGTGGATCGCCTGCTGCAGCGATCCCTCGAGCCGGCCGGCGGCCACCAACGGAATGCCGCCGAGACTGATGGCCGGAATCGGGCGCACGCTGCCGGTGCAGGCGGCGCACCAGGCCGCGCCATAGCGGCCACAGCTGCCGCAGCGCGGCGGAAACAGCAGGTCGAGCAGGCTCACCTCAGGCGACCAGCAGCTGGTCGCCCGGCTTGATCCCATGCCGGCGGATCGTCCCCACCGGGAGCTCGGCCACCTTGTCGGCGCGCAAGACGAGCGGGACGATCCCGATCCAGGGCAGCAGGTGCTCGTAGGTCTTGACCACCACGCCTTTCTTGTCGACGAAGACCGCGTCGATCGGGAAGCGCATGAACATCATGTGGATCCCATTGCAGCCGTGGATCAGAAGCCCCCCGTTCTCCGGCAGCCCGCCGCGGCCCATCAGGCCCACGCCGCGGGCGATGAAATTGCTCGCGACCTCCAGCGGCTGCGCCACGATCGTGCCATCGCGTTTTGTCAGTCGCAAAACTCTTTCTCCGTATTGATTATATCGCGCTTAGCGCCCCTCGGGGCGCCGCCCTTTCGGGCGAATGAGGGCGGGCGCCGGATGCCACTCGTGCGAGCACACGAGCGCGATGGAATTCTGCGCGAGTGCGCCGCGAGCGGCTGGACGGCGCACCCGCCCGGTTAAGTCGCCGTGTAACTGTGCTAGTGATGTTGAAAAGTGTGAATGATAATGATGACTGCAGGTCCCATCAAGACGATAAATAGAGTTGGGAAGATGCAGCCGATCATCGGGAAGAGCATCTTCAACGGCGCCTGCGCGGCTTGCTCCTCGGCGCGCTGCCGGCGGCGGCGCCGCATCTCTTCCGACTGGATGCGCAGCACTTTCGCGATACCGACACCGAGCTGTTCGGACTGGATCAGGGCCTGGATGAAGGTGTGCAGCTCCTCGACGCCGGAGCGGCGGCCCATTTCGTCGAGCGCCTCCAACCGAGGCCGGCCCAGCCGGATCTCGTTGAGCACCTGCGCGAATTCGTCAGACAGGGCGTTCTTGAACTTTTCCGTGAGCCGGCCGATGGCCGCATCGAAACCCAGACCGGCCTCGACCGAGATGGTCAGCAGGTCGAGCGCGTTCGGGAGCGCCAGGCGGAGCTCTTTCTGCCGCCCCTTGATCTTGTTGTTGAGCCAGACGTCGGGGAGGAACCGACCGAGCACGAAGCCGATTCCGAGCGCCGCGCCTTTGAGCGGGAGGCTGTTGACGCCGAGCACGCCGGCCAGGCCCAGCGCGACCAGGGCAACGACGATGCCGGCGATCACCTTGACGACCTCGAAGCCGTTGACGCTCAAGCCATAGGGGCGGCCGGCGAGGTTGATCTTGTTCTGCACCACCACCTGGCGGTTCTTCGCCATGCGGGCGGTGAGCAGGCTGCCCAGCCGCTCCAGCACCGGCTTGATGAAGCGCTCGCTAAACGGCAGCGAGAGCTCGATTTCGTCGAGCGTGAGGTTGTGGTCGCGGTACTGCGCCAGCCGTTCCGCGATCAAGTCCTGTCGGGGTTTGGCGGTGACGGCCTGCATCGCGATGATGATGCCGCTGAAGGCCAGGAAGGCGAAGACGATACTGAAAATACTCATTCGCTACACCTGGATGTTCGTGATTTTCGAGATGATGCCGTAGCCGATCGCGATCGAGACCAGGCCCATCCCGATCAGGACGTAGCCAAGCCACTCGTGGAAGAGGGGTGTGATGTAGGTCGGCGAGATGAAGGTCAGGATCAGGGCCAGCGCGAAAGGCAGGCCGGTGATGATGTAACCGGAGGCGCGAGCCTGCGCGGTCAGGGTGCGGATCTCGCCCTGGATCCGGATGCGCTCCCGGATGGTGAAGGCGATGGTGTCGAGGATCTCGGCGAGGTTGCCACCGACCACCCGGTGGATTTGCACCGCGGTGACCATCAGGTCGAAGTCTTCCGACTCGATGCGCTTGACCATGTGGGCCAGGGCGTCATCCACCGACACGCCGAGGTTCATCTCGCGTACCGCCCGGCTGAACTCGTCGGCCATCGGGGGCGACGAGCTCTTGGCGATGGTCGCCATCGCCTGGGCGAACGAGTAGCCGGCCTTGAGCGCGTTGGACAGCAGGACGACGGTGTCGCCCAGCTGGTTGTTGAAGGCCTTGAGCCGGCGGCGTTGCCGGAACTTCAGGAAGAATCCTGGCGCAAAGTAGCCGATCGGGATCCCGATCAGGGCCAGGACCGGGCTGTGGAAGCGAAGGAAGAGGATGGCGCAGAGAAGGACGATCAGCCCGATGATCACCATCACGTACTCGGAGACGCGGAGCTTGAGGTCGGCCTTGGCCAGCTCGTCGGTGAGCCGGGAGGTGCGCCCACCCTTGTTCCGGGTCAGGCTCTTGTTGAAGCCTTCCAGGAAGCCCTCGAAGACGCCGCCCTTTTTCGCGGCGGCCTCGGGATTGTAGCCGTCCATGTGGAGCTCGATTTCGCCCGGCTGCCGGTTGGACATGAGCGCCATGACCACGATCAGCGCGCCGATTGCTGCCATGGCCGCGAAGACCAGCTGGATTGACACTTAGTTGCCTCCTTGTCCGGCAGGATCCGGGGACGGCGTGAAGAGTTCCTTCGTCACGCCCTCACCTGACGACTGCAGGTGATCGAAATACTTCGGGATGATGCCGGTGGCCGTGAAGTAGCCCTGCACCTTACCGTCTTCGCTGACGCCGGTCTGCTTGAACACGAAAATGTCCTGCACCTTTACCTGGTCTCCGTGCAGTCCGAGCACCTCGCTGACGGCGATGATCTTCCGCGACCCGTCTCGCAAGCGGCTCTGCTGCACGATGACGTTTATGGCGGACGAGATCTGTTCCCGGATGGCCCGGGAGGGCAGTTCTGCACCCGCCATCAACACCAACGTT